>Ga0247833_1003464_pt1 | contig 21047 bp, 16 predicted proteins | sample LaCruzMarch2015__7_FD_187117 | JGI IMG/M metagenome (GOLD analysis project Ga0247833, IMG submission 187117) | Freshwater microbial communities from meromictic Lake La Cruz, Castile-La Mancha, Spain - LaCruzMarch2015_8m | ecosystem: Environmental > Aquatic > Freshwater > Lake | place: Spain... | reverse complement strand
AAAGTGTTTGTCACCACCGTTATCAATTCCGGAGAATCCGAAGAGCCCAAAAAAGGACTCTACTTCGGAGGCGATCGTCCCAAACCAGCTCAATCGATCCACCAGTGGAAAGTCTATTGCCTTGATCTTGGGACGGGGGAAGTGTTGTGGGACCAGCAGGTGCATGCAGGCATACCAACCTCTCCCATCCATTTGAAAAGCAGCTACGCATCCGAGACACCCATCACCGATGGCGAGCGCGTTTACTGCTACTTCGGAAATCTAGGTTTGTACTGTTTTGATTTGGAAGGAAATGAAGTTTGGCGCAAGGCCTTCGATCCCAAGGCAACTCGTTATGGTTGGGGCACGGCCGCTTCCCCTGTTCTGCACGAGGGACGTTTGTACGTTGTAAACGATAACGAGGAAGAATCGTATCTCGTCGCCTTCGAAGCCAAAACGGGCGAAGAACTGTGGCGGGTCGCTCGCGATGAAAAGAGCAATTGGTCAACCCCTTACGTTTGGAAGAACGATCAACGAACGGAAATCGTGACACCAGGCACAGGTGGTATCCGTTCGTATGATTTGACGGGGCAACTTTTGTGGACAATCCGAGGGATGTCCAGCATCACGATCGCAACTCCTTACGAGCACAATGGGCTGCTCTATGTAAGTTCGGGTTACGTCATGGATCAGACCAAGCCTATTTATGCGATTCGACCTGGTGCATCGGGTGATATCAGTTTGAAAGCCTCGGAAACCTCGAACCAGTTCATCGCTTGGAGCCAACCCAAGGCCGCACCATACAACCCAACGACCTTGATTTACGAAGACCGGTTGCATGTTTTGTACGACCGCGGACTCGTGAGTTGCTTTAATCCGATGGATGGTAAAGAGATCTACGGTCCGGTTCGGTTACCCAAAGGAGGCGCATTCACCTCGTCACCGTGGGCCTACGATGGCAAGGTCTTTTATCTGAATGAAGATGGAGTGACCCACGTGATCAAGTCGAGCGATCAGCTCGATGTTGTGCATACCAACAAGCTGGAGGAGGATGACATGTGCATGGCGACTCCGGCTATCGTTGGGGATAAACTTTTGATCCGAACGGCGGCACGCATCTACTGCATTCAAAAGGGAAAGAAGATTGAAAAGCCGATTTCGTTTAGCACTCCTTCGGCGTTCAATATTCTGCCGGCAAAGGCAGCAGCCGTACAGAAACCCGCGAACAGCGAAAGGCCGAGCCAAGGGGCCATGGCAGACGATGATTTGGGCACCCATGGCTACGCACCCTCCGATGGTGTGAACATTCACTATGTAACGAAGGGGACTGGCCCATTGGTTGTAATGATTCACGGGTTCCCAGATTACTGGTACACCTGGCGAAAGCAGATTCCTGCGATTGCAGAGAACTTTCAAGTCGTCGCCATCGATCAGCGAGGGTACAACTTGAGTGATCAGCCTGCGGGAGTCGAGAACTATGCGATGAAGAAGCTCGTCGGGGATATTCGAAACGTCATCAAGCACTTCCAAAAAGAGAAGGCGATTGTGGTTGGGCACGATTGGGGCGGGATGGTCGCATGGCAATTTGCCATGAACTACCCAGCGACGACGGAGCGTTTGGTGATTCTGAATCTGCCGCATCCCAATGGATTGCGTCGAGAATTGGCCACCAATCCGGAGCAACAAAAGAACAGCGAGTACGCCAGGTTCTTTCAATCGCCAGATGCGGCCACGCAGATAAAAGCCGCGTCGTTAGTGGAATGGGTAAAAGATGCGGAAGCCAAGAAGAAATATGTCGTGGCTTTGGAGCGTTCTTCGATGGAAGGGATGCTGAATTATTACAAGGCCAATTACCCTCGGGAGCCTTACACGTTACCCGAGAGCGAAGGGCCAAAGGTCCAGTGTTCCGTTCTCATGATTCATGGACTGAAGGATAAGGCCTTGTTGGCAAGTGCATTGAACGACAATTGGAAGTGGATCGAGAAGGATTTGACGTTGGTCACGGTCCCTGAAGCGGACCACTTCGTGCAACAAGATGCGCCCGAGACGGTCACTCGCACGATTGCAAATTGGCTGAAGGTCAATCCGTGAACAGGATGGTAGTAAGTATTTGGAGCATCATGCGGCGCGATCAATGTAGTCGCCGGGTGGACGCATTCCCGGTATACGCGACAGCAAAAGTGGAATGCCCCCCGAAGGACGTTTATAATCGGGAACAATGCTTGCGGTCGAAAAATGTGGGTCGAAAGATTATCAGCGAAAGTAAGGCTCCGAAATTTTTCGCCCCTCATTTTTCGACAAACTCTTTTGTACCTTCATTTTTACTAGGAGACATTCTAGGGCCAAAGAACTTGTGCGACTGGGTGGTTGCAAGTTGAGATTTGATTTCTTGAGCAAGGCGATAAGGTGGCAGGAGCTATTCGTTTCTGACACCTTTTTGCTTTCCTTAAAGGCGTAGTGTGGCCTCATTCCGTTCTCTGTCCTTTTGGAAACACAGAGGAACAGAGGACACAGAGATAAGGCGTGCACAGATACACCAATCCTCTGTGGACTCTGTGCCTCTGTGTTTCAAAAAATTGCGTCGTTGGTGTCAGACGTGACAATCAGAACAGTGCCAGCAATCTCGCTATCATAAACAAATCGTTATCAGCGTTGGGCGGCGCTATTCCGCTAATCCAGTTTAACGTTGTCGTTAACCAATGCGGTTGCGAAGTTGCAATTGCAGGTCGGCGATACGACGATCTAGCTCTTCCAGTGGCTGCGCCTGTAGATCTGCGATCGAAGCTAGTTCCAGCATCAGCAACCCTTGAAGCAAGCGAATCGTGTTTGCCTTCTCTTCAGACTTGCCTTCTGCTTTACCTTCAGCTTTTCCTTCGGCTTTTCCTTCAGCTTTGCCGCGTGCTTCGCCTTCTTCGATAGCTGCTTGTAAGCGAGCTTTTTCGTCGCGTTCAACTCGGAGGCGATCTTCGTATTGTCGTCGTTGTTCTGGGGTCTTCTGGATCATTTCTAGTACTCCAATGGCTTTCTCGAATACCGGATCGAAAAGTCTTCCGCGAAGCCCTTCCACCGTTGAACCTTTGGCTTCCAAGAAAAAATGGATCCATTGTTCCAACGGCCCTCGCTCTTGCCAATTATCCCTCGCATTCTTCACCTTGGAAAGCTCGATTGTGTGGGCAAGGCGAAATTGTGGCAGGAACCGTGCTTTGTGACGATTCAACATCAAAAATGGAGTGTCCCTCAAAAGGACGTTGGGAATGGAGAACAATGCTTGCGGTCGAAAAATGTGGGTCGAAAGAACATTATCTGAAGTAAGGTTCAGAAATTTTTCGCCCCTCATTTTTCGACAAACTCTTTTTGTACGCTCGTTCGTACTAGGAGACATCGAAGGACCATAGAACTTGTGCGACTGGGTGGTTACAAGTTGAGATTTGATTTCTTGAGCAAGGTGCTATGGTGCCATTCGTTCATGACACCCCTTTTTGCCTTCCCGGATGTCTACGGGCCCGTAAGAAGTTATGGCCCAAAATATCAGGGGTCTGCGGCCACTGTTCGTTTCGTTACATTTTTGCCAGCACCGTTCAGGCAGCTAGCATCCAAAAAGCAAAAATACTCGGATTGGAAAGGCAATTGTTGGGCACACTTCCATTAGTGTAATGCAAAGACTAGACTGGAACGAAGAGGTAAACCATGTCAGAAGCAGCGACCCAACTACTCAATACGTTCTCATCACTTTCGGCTATTGAACAACATGAAGTGTTGATTGCACTTCTGCGTAGCAGTGGTCAGCTCTCACCGTCAACGTTGAACGACGATCAGCTCGTAGCGATTGCAGAGGGGGTTTTTTTATCGCTAGAAGTGGAGGAGTTCCATGGCGACAAAAATCGCAAGAGGTGAGGTGTGGATTGTCGATCTTGGTATGGTAGCCAAAATTCGCCCGTGCTTGGTGTTGAGCATTCCAGGCGACGATGAGAATGACCGAGCGTTGACGGCACTGATTCCCCATACAACAAGTACTCGTTAATCACGATTCGAAATCACCGTTCGAACGCCTTTCTTAAAGGATGGGGCGTTCGATACACAAAATATCGTCACAATTCCGAGCGTAAAACTGGTCCGCAAATTGGGAAAACTGAACGCGGATCAGTTTTCGATGGTGGAACGGTCGGTTGAATACTGGCTAGGATTCGACCAAAAGGCTGAAGCGGGCACTTAAAGCAAGAAAACAATGAGTACGCTAGGTTCTTTCAATGGCTAATCCGTGAACATTTTTGCTTGTAGGATTCGGAGCATCACGCTGCGCGATAAATGTAGTCGCGGGTTGGAGGCATTCCTGATACACCCTTGCCTGCCTTTTTGCTCGCTACTACTTGGTAGATCTTGATGGAGCCAGCGGTGAAGCCACCTGATGCACCCGCTAAGTATGCGACCCAAAGTCGGTAGCGTTCGGCCCCTACCAATTCGATCGCTCGTTCCTTGTTGGCTGAAAGATTCTTGCACCAGAAACGTGTTGTGATCGCATAGTGCTCGCGCCATGATTCGACGTCGTGAACTTCGAAGCCGGTTCGTTCGAGAACTTCGGTAGTGGTTCCGACTGGGATCAGTTCCGAGCCTGGGAAGATGTACTTCAAAAGGAACTTGCGTTCAGGACGGATCCGCGCCGCAATGCGTTTTGATGGTTTCGCACTGCGTGCAATCGCATGATTCAGAACCAGCCCTCGGTCTCGGAGCAAGGAGTTGATTTTATTGAAGTACCGCGGATAGTTTGCCGTGCCAATGTGCTCCGACATTCCAATGCTGGAGATCTTGTCGTAGCTCCCTTGGTGATCCGCATAGTCGCATATTTCCACGGTCACTCGATCCGATAGGCCAAGTCGTTCGATTTTGGCCTTCGCATATTCGTATTGTTCTTGCGACAGAGTGATTCCGTGTGCTTTGACACCGTAGTGCTGTGCTGCGTGGCAAATTAGCCCACCCCAGCCACAGCCGATATCCAACATGCGTTCGCCTGGTTCAAGTCGAAGCTTGCGGCAGATGATATCCAGTTTGTCATGTTGGGCTTGGTCCAGGGAATTGGACCAGTCCTTGAAGTAGGCACAGGTGTAGACCATTTCGGAACCCAAAAACAACTTGTAGAATTCGTTGCCCACATCGTAGTGAAACTGAATGTAGTCGGTGTTTTTGCGTTTCGATTCGTCTCGGCCCACCATGTCGTCGCGGAACCCATCCTTCAAATCGGCCACATCCGTTTTTGCGAAAAGGAAGGGGAGCGTCTTTTTAGCTAGCATGATTTTGCTAATCTTTTTCAAACGTGCGCGGTTGGATCGTTTGGTTTTGAGAGCTTCTGAGAAGTCGATTAAGTCGCCACCTTCGAAGTCGATATGGCCCGTGGCGTAAAGTCGAACCAGCATCTCCAAGGTGGGTCGTCGCATCATGCTGCCGATAACGCCTGGGCCGGACAAACTGATGATAAACTTACCGTCAGCGTTGGCCCCCAGCGGAATGACTTCGCCGTTCCATAGCCGCACCGATACGTTCAGATCAAGCGGTTCCGCGACCGACTTCAATAAGTCACGGATCGAGTTTAATTGGGTTTCCGCAGAAAAGAAGCTGGCCATTCCATCGACTCCATTCGAAACAAATACCTGGGGTGCGAGGCAATCCGCCTCTGCATTGACATCGCTCAGTTGACAAACCGAACGGTAGTCTAGAGACTTTGCCAAAATAATCGAAGACCGAAAAACGCAGGGAATCTGTGCATTTCAACTTTGCGGGGTGCGTACCAACGATATCTCGTGGGTTGATATGCGGTGTGCGGGATCTGCTATGCAGGATCTGCTATACTGTGCATGGTATTCTCGGGACGTGGTCTTTCGGCCAGTGCCCGACCCATTTTAGATCACATCATGTTCGCTAACGAACGCTGCTCAAGCGTTTTGGCAGAGAGGTATTCGCTCATGAGTTTTCATTTCCCTCGATTAACTTTTCAAGGAGAGGCGATCGTTCGAACGTCCCGATCCCTAGCATCTCTTGGTCTTTTGGTTGCTGCGTGCTTGTACAGTGCGGCGACCGGCCAAGAATCCAAACCCCAGGAAGCGAAACCACAAAGTTCCGCGGCTCCGACGGCAGGCTTGTACCCTGTCTTCATTGATACCACAGGATCCGATTGGGTCACCGTTGGTAAAGAGGACTTTGTCAAAGCCAATTGCAATGACGATACTTGGGTTTGGGATGGCAACCAAGTTCATTGCACTGGGTTGCCTATCGGGGTCTTGCGCTCCAAAAAGAAATACAAAAATCTCGAATTCGTTGGTTCCTGGCGACATCTGTCCGAAGGTGGCAATTCCGGCTTCTTTCTTTGGACGCCGGAACAGGCACTTGAAAAGCTTCCTCCCAATGCATTACCGAATGCGGGGATTGAAGTACAAGTCTTGGACCATGGGTACACGGCTCAGTTTGAAAAATCGAGCGGCAAAAAAGCCGATTGGTTCTCTACCAATGGCGATATCTTTCCAGTTGGAAAGTCCAAGCTGAAGCCCTTTGCACCTCTTTCACCCGACGGGTCGCGCAGCTTTCCAAAATCGAAGCACAGCCTCGGTTCGCCACAATGGAATCATTACTACGTTCGGGCTATTAACGGTGAAGTGCGACTATGGGTGAACGGGCACGAGGTGTCCGGCGGCAAAGAAGCCAATCCTGCTGAAGGGTACTTGTGCCTGGAATCGGAAGGAGCACCGGTCGAGTTCAAGGATATCAAGATTCGCGAATTGCCATAGCCTAAACGCGATACCGTTCAATGAAGCATTCAGCAGCAAAGATTTCGTTTAACCGTCAGCCGTAGGCGTACGTGAATGGCAGCAAGTACGCCTTCGGCTGACTCTTAAACGATTAACCGAACGTTATTGAGCCTAAACGTTACCCCCATTTTTTGAGAAACATCATTCCACAAACGATTTTAAACATGCCAAGTCAGTTTCATTCCAGAAGTCAGTCCGTCGGTACGTTCAAAGCGTTGGTGGCACATTCGATCGCTGCCGTCAGCGTTTTGCCGGCAGTGATTTTGCCAGCCATCTTTTTTCAAACAGCAGTTTTTCCAGAGAACGTTTCTGCTCAAGAGGCATCACCCCAAGGGCTGGTCTCTGGCGTTGAGCTGCAACACTTTGATCGGTCGGTTCCAGCCTCGGAAGATTTCTTCCGGCATGTGAATGGAAAGTGGTTATCAGATACCCCGATCCCTTCGGACCAGTCCAACTATGGATCCTTTACGATCCTGGACATTGAAACCAAAGCTGCCATTAAGAAGATCATCGAAGAGGCTGGTGCAGACCCCAAGCCATCGCCGATCGCAAAGCAAGTGGGTGACTTCTATCGATCTTACACCAACATTTCCCGACGCAACGAACTGGGACTGAAGCCGATCGAAAGCCAGCTTCAATCGATTCGATCCGTTCAAGATAAGGCGCAACTTGCCGAGGTGGCAGGCAAGCTGTCGGGACAAGGTATTGGAAGCTTCTTGAGCTTTTACGTGGAGCCCGATGCGCGTCGGTCCGATCAGTATGCGATCTACGTCAATCAAGATGGTATCAGCTTGCCAGATCGCGATTATTATCTGCTGGACGATGAGCAAAAAATCAAAACGCGAAAGGCGTACGTTGCGTTCATTGAATCCATGTTGGGTCAAATTGGTTGGAACGATCCAAGCGGATTTGCCGCCAAGATTTTGGCTTTGGAGACCGCCTTTGCAAAATCCCAATGGTCCCAAGTGGAACTGCGAGATCCGGTTAAAGGCTACAACAAAATGCCGTCGTCCGAGTTCGGATCCAAGTACTCGGGATTGCTTTGGGCCAATTACGCGAAAGCTGCCGGATTGCCTGGTGCGTCTGATCTGATTGTAGGCCAACCAAGCTTCTTTGCGGGAGCGTCGGATCTGATTCAATCGACCGACGTAGAAACGCTTAAGGCCTATCTGGCGTTCCAAACTATCGATTCGTTCGCCCCGTTGTTGACCGAATCGCTGGAGAAAATGCACTTTGATTTTCACGAAACAACTCTGAGCGGTGTCAGCGAACAAGAACCGCTATGGCGTCGCGGTGTGGATGCCTGCAATGGCTTGTTAGGAATGCCAGTTGGCCAGCTTTATGTGGAGCGATATTTTTCACCGAAAGCCAAGGTGAAGATGAACGCGCTTGTTAAGAACCTGATGGTCGCCTTTGAAAATCGGATCAAGAAACTGGCTTGGATGGGCAATGGAACCAAAGCGGAAGCTTTGCAAAAGTTGGCTCTTTTCACTCCGAAGATTGGTTACCCCGACACATGGAAAGATTACTCTTCCGTGGAGATCGTGCCTGATAACATCGTAGCTAACTTGCTCAAAATTGCCGAATTTGAGCGAGCGTATCAGATTGGAAAACTGGGCAAGCCCATCAATCGCAACGAGTGGTTCATGCCCCCTCAGACGGTCAATGCCTACTACAATCCGACCATGAATGAGATTGTTTTTCCGGCCGCCATTTTGCAACCACCCTTTTTCAATTTGGATGCAGATGATGCCATCAATTACGGTGCCATCGGTGCAGTGATTGGTCACGAAATCAGCCATGGGTTCGATGATTCCGGTGCTCAATTCGACGGAAAGGGGAACTTGCGTGATTGGTGGACCGAAAAAGACAAGGAAGAATTTAAGGCACGGTCCGCTCAGTTGGTCTCCCAATACGATGCCTATTCGCCACTGCCAAACTCTAAGGTCAACGGCAGCCTGACTCTGGGTGAGAACATCGGAGACCTGGGGGGAATGAGCGTTGCATACACCGCCTACCAGTTGTCGCTGGAGGGCAAAGAAGCCCCTGTGATCGATGGTTTTACTGGCGATCAACGGTTCTTTATCGGTTGGGCTCAGGTTTGGCGTCGCAAGTACCGCGATCAAGAAATGCTAAAGCGATTGATGACGGACCCTCATTCCCCCAGCCAATACCGTTGCAACGGGATCGTTTCGAATCTGGATGAATTCTATAAGGCATTCGGCATCTCGGAAGGTTCGAAAATGTTTCTTCCCGAAGCCGATCGTGTAAGAATCTGGTAAGGTTTTTGCCTTATGATGAAACCTGAACCAGTCAGCGGCAACGCAATGAAATCCGAGATTGATATCATTTCATTGTCCGACTGCCCATCCTTCATTACCAAAGATGGATCGGGCATTCGGGAGCTGTTGTCCCATCGCAATTCGTCGATCCGCAATCAAAGCCTGGCCGAGGCTACTATTGGGCCAGGCGTATTGACAGAATTGCATTATCACAAAGTTACCGAAGAAATCTACTTCATCACGCGTGGAACGGGCGTTATGACCCTAGGGAATCGTACGTGCCGCGTTACAACGGGGGATGCGATTGCTATCCCGCCTGGCCAAATTCATCAGATACTTAACGATGGCGATGAAGATCTTGTGCTTCTATGCTGTTGTGCGCCAGGTTACGAACATTCCGACACGTACCTTGAAAGTCCCGATTCTTTGAGCTGATGCGGCTGGGTAGTACATCAATATGGACTCAGCCCCTTCACCCATGCCTGACTCTGATTTTCCCGACTTGGATGCGTTCCGGCCGTACTTAACGGTGTTGGCGCGAGGCCAGATTCCTGTTTCGATGCAAGCTCGACTGGACGCTTCGGATATCGTTCAAGAGACCTTGCTGGAAGCGTATCGGAAACGAGACCAGTTCCAGGGTGGACAGGAAGCTAGGCAACTTGCGGGCTGGCTGCGTCAATTGCTTTCGTGCAATCTGATCGACGCGTTTCGGACACAACGGCGCGACCAACGTGATGTTCGCCGCGAGCAAATGCTGCCCCATTCCGTCGACGAATCTGCCATGGGGCTGGATGCGTTGCTCATTGCAAACGACTCCTCACCCAGCGAAGCGGTCGATAAGCGTTTTCGAGCTTTGGAAGTTGCAAGAGCCATTGAGCAACTGCCCGACCAGCAGCGCGATGCAATCATGTTACGGTACTTTCAAAAAACGACACTCGAAGAGATCGCCAACCATATGCAGAAATCCAAACCCGCAGTGGCAGGGTTGTTAAAACGTGGACTGGCGGCCCTACGCGAGCGTCTGAACAAGGAAGACGTATGATCGGCTCGGAGGATCAAGACGGAAAACAAGACAAAGTGGATTCGGCCATCGCGGAGTATCTGGAAGCCGTCGATCTTCAAAGTCCTTTCGATCTTCAGCAGTGGCTGGACCGGCATCAGGAAATCAGGTCCGAGTTGATGGAGTTTTTAGCCACCGAAAACGACTTCGGGGCGGCCATGTTGCCCAAGCAACTCAACGATTTCAATGCGGCGGAATTGACTACGGATTGGGCCAGGGGAACGATAGACTCGCAGCAGCAGCAGCAGCAGCCTTTTGCGCCTTCGATTCGTCGATCCAAAATTGGTCCGTACGTGCTCAAGCGATTGTTGGGGGCAGGCGGCATGGGACAGGTTTATGAAGCATCGGATCCGTCTGGTAATTTGGTAGCGGTGAAGTTGTTGTCCTCGCGATGGATGCGGTCGGAAGAGTCGTTGCTTCGCTTTAAACAAGAAGGGGAAATCGCCAGTACGATCAATCATCCGCGATGCGTTTTTGTCAGGGCTGCGGATGAAGACCAGGGCCAGCCTTACATCGTGATGGAACTGATGACGGGCAAAACATTGAAGGATCTGAGTTCGGAATCAGGACCATTGGATGTGGCCGACGCATTGCGTGTCATCATGGATGTTTTGGATGGGCTGGAAGAGGCACATTTGCACGGCATGGTCCATCGCGATATCAAACCAGCCAACTGTTATCTGGAATCCAATGGTCGCGTGAAGCTTGGGGATTTCGGTTTGGCCCGATCGATGGTCCACAATTCTGAATTGACGCAAACAGGCGATTTCGTAGGTACACCTTTGTTCGCATCCCCCGAACAAGTGAAAGGTCTATCGATAGATTCGCGTACGGATATCTATTCGGTATGCGCGACGTTGTACTTTCTCCTTACGGGTAAAGCCCCTTTTGCAGGTTCGTCCCCCACCAGCGTGATCGCAAGAATCGTTTCCGAAGACCCAACACCTGTGCGAGCTTTGAATCCAAAAGTTCCCGCGCTTCTTGAGAGCGTGGTCATGCGGGGCTTGCAACGCGATCGTGCTGCCAGACAGCAATCGGTCGGTGAATTGAGGCATGCATTGGAGCCTTTTGCCACCGGTCGGCAAACCATATCCACTTGGGGCCGTCGTTTCGCTGCCTATGGTTTGGATAGCATCCTGGCGGGATTGTCCGGCGCGGTTACTGTTCAGTTTGTGACGCTGGATGAAACATATCCTGCGATCCCGCTTTGGCTCTTTCTAAGCTTAATGCTCCCGATCGTACTGTACTATCTCCTGTTCGAGGTTTGGGGGAACGCAACCTTAGGTAAGCGTTTGTTGCGATTGCACGTAGTCGATCGGTATACGGGTGAGAAACCCAGCCTGTGGAAACGAGCGGTGCGCGTGCTCACGGCACTGCTTTTCATGGGAATGCTGAGCGACCTGATACTCTATCTTTGGGGCGACCCTAATGATGTTAAAACGTGGTCAGCATGCCAATGGGTTGGTTATACGGTGTCGTATACTTTGATGTTGTTGCCATGGCTTTTCGCGTGGCGGCCTCGGCTGTTGTTGCATGATTGGATCAGCGGAACAACGGTCGTTGACCGACCTTCTCTTTCTGCACAGCAACAACTAGCACGTGTCGCCGCAGTTTACGATGTGCCCTTGTTGGCTTCTACGGGGTACCCAGACAAGCTGGGCGATTTCATAGTGACCGGGCTGATTAGTTCTTGTAGCTCCGGCACGATACTAGCTGGGCGCGATGAGCGTTTAGCGCGAGATGTTTGGATTCAATTGAGGCCTCGCGGGGAACTGGAATTGACCACTCGTCGCCGAAATTGTGATCGAACCGCTCGGTTGCGGTGGCTCAGCGGTGGTATTGAAGGCGATTGGCGTTGGGACGCATTTTTGGCTTTTCAAGGTGCACCCCTGAAGCATTGGACAGCACCGGAATCGCCCCTGGCTTGGAAGAAAGCCAGAGGCATATTGGCTCAAATTGCCGACGAACAAATTCATGGCGAGCAGGATGGAACTTCCGTATCGGTAAAGTCGTTGGATCAAATTTGGATCGATGCACGCGGAAGAGTCGTCATTGTGGATTGGCACCATTTGGATCCGGCGGAACCGATTCAAGATGATACGGTCGCTCAACAGCAACGATCGGTGCTTCGCGAAACAGCTCGATTGCTATTGTGTGGAAACAGCCTACCGCTCCAGTCTCCATCGACGCCGATTTTAGCGATCCTACCTGTTTACGCCCGCAATATTCTTGAACCTCTCTCGGCGGGGCCCAACGAATCTTTTTCGGCAGCGATTTTTCTTGAGTCGCTCAATGCTTATGCGCATCGACCTGCCGAAATCAATTTTGAGAGTCGCTTGATGGGGATGGGAATTGCGGTGGTTCCTGCCCTGATGCTACTGGGGATTGTGGCAGGGCTTTCCCGAACTGGAAATCTGCTGGTGTTAGAGAGTTTAGCCGATCAATTGGTAGCACCTTTAGTAGTCGAATGGTTGCTGGAGGCTGGCAACGAGAAAGAATGGGAACGAGCCGAGGCCGCAGTTAAAGGGTGGCCTTCTCGGGACCAATTGCAGTCTTGGCTTGCCAATCGCAAGCAGGGATTTCAGGAATTGTCCGAGCAGTATCGAGTGCGATTTGATCGGCAAGGCTCATTTGCGGCGTTAATTTCTCAAAATGCCAATTTGATTTCCGATCCGGTTTCTCAATTGCCAGCGGTTCGTTTCGAGTGGGAGGGCGACAAACTTGTTTTGTTGCATTGGCGAAAGCCGGAGGGGCGTATCAATTTCGAACTTCCGTTGATTCCTCGAATGGTTTCGCATGATGCAAGCCAAGCTTCGGGTACGTTTTTGCGCTGGAGCCCGGTGCGGTTGGTGGTCGTGATGCTTGCTCCGTTTTTCATTTGGGTGGTGTGGGCAGGATTGACAAGGGGCGGTCTTGCAATGTGGATTTCAGGTCAGCAAGTCGTAAATGTTGCTGGTACGCCTATCCACTGGTACATGTGGATTTGCCGCGTGCTGATTGCAGGGACGCCATTTCTTCTTCTCCAAAGCTTGGTGGTTTGGCTGGATTTGTACCACCCTGAATATTTGCTGGTTTCTTCGATCGCAAGTCGAGCCATGCTGTGGCTGTTTTTGGTTTATTCCATTCTGGTTCTTGCGTTGCCAAGACGCGCTCCTCATGACTGGTTGCTGGGGCTGTATTTGGTTCCCAAATGAGGAATCTATAGTAGGAAAGAAATTTTTTAAATTCTTGCGCCCCGATTTCGCGGCGGTGTCGGCTAGCAAAGTACGGGACGCTTCCAATTGCGGCCTTGATCCTTACTTTAAAAGACGATTCCAATGTCAAACCTATTGATCCAAGTTCAGGAAGTTGGAAAAGCGTTTCGTACCGTCCGTGCGGTGGACGGGGTTTCCTTTGAGGTGAAGCAGGGAGAGATTTTTGCGCTGCTAGGGCCGAACGGAGTGTTAAGTTTGCTGCCAGGTGCGTCTTCGACAGCCATGCCGATGCGGACGGTACAGGGCGAAGTGTCTGCTGTAGAAATTTTGCTGAGCATGATCCTGATGTTCGTCGGCATTGCCGGCCTGCGTCTTCTTGCGGGGCGGATTTTTGCCGCAGGCATTATGCTTTATGGCAAAGAGCCAAGTTGGTTGTATATCGCCAAATGGGCGCTGATTCGTCAAGGCAAAACCCAATCATTCTCGGCGGTTATGCTCGTGTTGATGCTAGCGAACTGGACGATGCTGACGCCCAGCCATGCGATCGCCCAAGAGAGCTTGGATCTGGAGCAACAACGGAAGTCCTTCGATCAAGTTTGGCAAACGATCAAAGATGTTCATTGGGATCAAGAGTTGGTTGGCGAAAAATGGGATGCGCTTCGAGAGGAATTGAGGCCAAAGATTGAACAAGCGAAAGATAAGGAATCGGTCCGGGAAATCCTTCGTCAAATGCTGAAGAGTCTGGGGCAATCGCACTGCGAAATCATTCCGATGGAAACGTACCAAGCCATGGAGGAGCAAGGGAACCAGGGGGGCGAAGGCGTAAGTGGCTTAACCCTGCGTTGGATGGATGATCAATTGGTGGTAACTCAAGTGCGACCCAATTCCCCCGCCAAAATCGGAGGCGTTGAAGTAGGCTGGGCCTTGCAAAGTATCACTCGTAATGGGGCCACTCGATCTGCGGATCAGCTTATCCTTGCCGTCAAGAAAGCCACCGAAGGGCAGATCGTACGTTTTGAAACTGCGATGGGGCTAGCGGCGACCAGTGCGTTGACGGGCGCTATCGACGAAACGTTGAAAGCAGAATTTCTGGACAATACGAACTCCTCCAAGACGGTTGTGTTGCAGTTGGTCCAAGGGGAAGGGATTCCAGCAAAGATGGGGAATCTACCTCTGATGGACATTGACTTCCAATCTCGTTTGCTCGATGACAACATCGGTTACATCGCATTCAATGCATTCTTTGATCCAGGGCGATTGATGAAAGCATTTCAAAAGGCTGTCACCCAGGAGCACGCTCAGTCGCAAGGTCTTGTGATCGACATGCGAGGGAACATCGGCGGGATGATTTTGATGACGATGGGGATGAGTGGCTGGTTTGTCGATGAACAAGGGAAGCTGGGATGCATGAAAATGAAGGATACACCTCTGAACGTCGTGATCAATCCACGACTGCCTCGGTACAAGCGACCAGTTGCCATCCTGATCGACGAATGTTCCATTTCAGCCGCTGAAATTTACGCTGGCGGTTTGCAAGATATTGGCGCAGCTCGAATTTTTGGTGGGCGATCTGCGGGTTTGGTTCTACCCTCCAACGTTTCGCGGCTGCCCAACCAAGATGGATTTCAGTACGTTACGGCAGATTACGAATCTGCATCCGGTCGCGTTCTGGAGGGGCAAGGAGTTGTGCCAGATGAATCGATCACGTTAACTCGAGCTCAACTCAAGGCCGACACCGATCCGGTGTTATCCGCCGCGAAGGCATGGATCTTGACCCATCCAAACTAAACTTCAACTTCAACTTCAACTTCAACTTCAACTTCAACCTAAACCTAAACCTAAACCTAAACCTAAACCTAAACCTAAACCTAAACCTAAACCTAAACCTAAACTGTCCTTCAACCTCAACTGTTCTCTCCAGAAAGAAACTAAGTTATGAAAATTCGATTCAATCGTTTTGCCTGTGCTCTTGCTCTGTGTTCTGTTTGTGTTGGGGCGTTGCCAAGCAGCCTGAGTTCCGTCATGGCACAGGAGACCAGATCCGCGACTGCAAAGTCCTCGTCTGCGGCTAAATCGTTGCCAAGCGCTGACGACGTGATCAAGAAATTCGCATCCGCGTCGGGTGGGCAAGAGAAGCTTCAGGCGGTGAAGTCCATCGTCAGTAAGGGCAAGTTGTCGATACCGGCCGCCGGGGTCAATGGGGACATCGTTTTACAGCAAGTGTCGGATGGGAAGTTCATGATGAGTATGGAAATTCCGGGCGTCGTGTCTCAATCATCGGGCTCCGATGGTTCCACGTTGTGGGAAACGTCCAGTGTCACGGGCACGGAAGTCTTAAGCGGTGTGCGTGCGGATCAGACGAAGCTTCAAATGACGTTGTTTCCTTCCCTCGAGATGAATCGATTCTTTGACTCGGTAGAATGCACGAGCCAAGAAAAATTTGGTGGCGAAGATTGTTTTGTTGTCGTGGCGAAGAAGAAAGGCCAACCGTCGATGACATCTTATTTCTCGGTCACAACCGGGCTCGGAAAAGGGAATCGCATGACGGTTTCAACCGCCATGGGGGACTTGAAGATCGTTTCCGAGATCAAAACTCACATCGAGAAAGACGGCATCCAGTTCCCGGGCGAAGTGGAGGCAACGTTGCCCAATGGGATGAAGCAAGTGATCACGATGGAAGAGATCGAAGTGAATGCCAAGATTGATTCCAAAGAATTTGCACTGCCGGACGAGGTGAAGTCGATGGTGAAAAACCAGTAGCCATTCCATTGATTTCGAAGTGCTCGTTTGCATGGGTCGTCATTGTGTGTGTGCGCAAGCGACCCATGCATTTGCCGATCGCAGTTCTTTGTCTGCTTTTTCGCGACACACCATCTAACTAGTAACTTTAGACTAAGTCGTCGAACGCTACGTCCTTTTGTGTCTCTTTCAAGGCGAGTCGTTTAGCCCACACGATGCGAAGTCCATTCTTGTAGAAGCATCCGTACATGATGAGTACCCCTGCGGTATATGCTGATACGAAAAGCATGGAACTTAAGCTTAAAATAACTGTTTGCAAAACGCTGGAAAGGCCAAGCAGCAGCATGAAGATCACAAGTGCGATGAACACCAGAGTCAACTTGGTCTCCAAGCGGCGATGAACGACCCAAAGGCAAAGATACATCCAGGCCAATGGAATCCCGCACCCGGCAATCAGCCACAATGCGAGATAAATAGTAAACGCCGAAAAGTTTGAGTTGGTGTTTGCATTGAAGTTTGGGATCCAAACAAATAAAAAGCACGCTGGGACAATCCCAATCAAGATCAGCAAGGCTGGCAGAGCGACATACAGACCGACGCTCAATGGGCGTAGATACACGATGTCGCCATTCAGGCTCAAGCACAACCCAAGGAACCGCTGGAATAACCATCCCACGATAACGACGGAAATCGCATAAGGCACGAATGGAAAAAGTAAAAAAACGGACACGACAACGAGCTGTGCACCAATGTACAGCAGTGCCAACGCCACGGGGACCATACGATTTGGGTCGCGGTTAGGAAAAAGGAACAAGCAATGTGCCATGAACATCGCGATTCCGAAATCGCAACCCAGGGAAGCGTTCGACGCTGTTGCGATCATCCAGTTGCCGAAAGCACTTACCCCACGTTTTGGGGCCTATGGAAATGAGGCAGGCATAGACAACGATTTTTACTAGGATGCTGGCTAGTAAAACCAAGCTGCAATCTACAGACGCTCGTCCGATCGCCACGTGAACCAACTCAGGATCATTGCTAACAACAGGTTGGGTTTCACCAAGTTCAACCGTTTGCATTTTGGTATCTCGAGCGTTCTTTACGGAAATGTCTAGTGAAGATAATGAGATGTTTGCAATCGAAACGTCAAGGGGTACTTCTCCAGGTCACGTGGGGCAAAGTCTGGTTTTCCGGGATGGGAGGCATTTCCTCGGGCCTAAAGTTGCTCCCTGGGAATTGTCTGGGGTAGCGAGTACAATCAGAATCTGCGATTCTTGGTAGATCCCTAGTCTACTAGATAGCCACGCCCGCCGGTCCAGCCTTCCTACCTATCGTCCTACCAACCCATCATGGGCCCACCGACCCAGCATGGGCTTCGGTGCGGACAATCCTTCCAATGCAAAGTGCTCGCAATTATGAGCAATCCACTTCCCCTGCAATACGGTTCGTCTCCGAAAGGCGATTCGAGCCAAGGTATACTTGGCCAAGCATTAGTAGCCTTTGCATTCTGCGTTTGCATTTCCTGTTTTCACGGAAGATTGCCAGCGAACGAGCCTAACGGTCCGAGTGTCTCGGTCAGCTTTGTCAACGATGTCATGCCTGTTTTGACGAAGGCTGGGTGCAATTCAGGCGTGTGCCATGCCAAGGCCGTTAACGGTCAGAATGGTTTTCGGCTGTCGCTACTTGGATTCGAACCTCAAGATGACTATGTCCATTTGTTGAAGGAAGGACGGGGACGCAGGCTTTCCATGGCCTCGCCTGAGTCCAGCTTGATCCTTAGCAAAGCGTCCGGTCAAGTGCCGCATCGAGGTGGTGTTCGATTGAATAAGGAATCGACCGAGTACGAGACGTTGCTCCGCTGGATTCGCGACGGCGCCCAGTACGACGGTCCCACGGCCACCAAGTTGTTGTCCATCCAGGTTCTACCCGATCGAGGAACTCTGCCACCAAAATCACAGCAACCGTTAACCGCCATTGCCGTGTACGCGGATGGCACACAACGTGACGTGACCAGGCTTGCCTTGTTTGAGTCCAATGAAAAGAGCATGGCCGAAGTGTCGGAGCACGGTTTGGTTCAGGCGATGGAACTTCCGGGTAGGGTTTCGATTATGGTTCGCTATCAAGGACTGGTGTCGGTCTACAGCGCGTCGATACCGCTCGGGGCGGTGGTCGATTCCGTTCCTGCTTCCAAAGGCTTTATCGATGATGCATTGTTTTCCAACTTGAAAGAGTTGGGTATTCCGCCTTCTCCCATTTGCGATGACGCAACGTTCGTGCGTCGTGTGGCATTGGACGTCGCAGGTAGGCTTCCGACCACTCAAGAACTTGATTCTGTTGTCGGTAGCACGGACCCAAACAAGCGGGATATGTTTGTGGCAAAGCTGCTTCAGAGTTCGGAGTATGCTGATTTCTTTGCCAACAAGTGGACGGCGATGCTCAAGAATCGTCGCGACGATGCAAGCGATATTACGTCCAATTTTGCATTCTACTCATGGGTGCGCGATAGCTTGCTGCAGAATAAGCCATACGATCAAATGGTTCGTGAACTTTTGGCAGCTACCGGTACCGTGCAGTCGAACCCGCCGGTTGCTTGGTACAAACGAGTCAAAGAACAAAAGCAGCAATTGGAAGATGTCGCTCAATTATTCTTGGGCGTTCGAATGCAATGCGCACAATGCCATCACCATCCCTTTGAAAAATGGAGCCAGGACGACTACTACAGCTTTGCTGCATTCTTTAGTCAAGTCGGTCGCAAGCCAACATCGACCCGTGGCGAGGATATGATTTTTCACAAACGAGGGATCGCCACTGCGGCGAATATCAAAACAGGAACGGTCCTGAAGCCTGCGGCTCTTGGCACGAGCATCGATGCCATTACTGCCGACCAAGACCCGCGGCTATATCTTGCGAATTGGATGAGTGCCCCGAACAATCCTTTCTTTGCCAAAGCGGTGGTCAATCGTTACTGGAAGCACTTTTTTCGTCGAGGTCTCATCGATCCAGAGGATGATATTCGCGATACGAACCCACCGTCGAATCCTGAGTTGCTTGCGGTATTAGAAAAGCATTTTATCGCAAGCGGATTCGATCTGAAGGAACTGGTTCGCGTGATTGTTACATCCAATGCGTACCAGCTTAGCTCTGTTCCAAACCAATCCAATTCTGCCGACCAACAGAACTATTCGCGATACTACCTTAAGCGATTGCAAGCCGAGGTTCTGTTGGATTCTATCGACGATGTGACCGGTGCAAGGACTGATTTTCAAAACTTGCCGACTGGTACTCGGGCTGTTGCCCTGCCCGACAACAGCTACAACAATGCGACTCCCTTTCTCAAGGTTTTTGGGCGTCCTGAGAATGAAAGTGTTTGTGAGTGCGAACGAACTCAGTCGTCCAGTTTGGCGCAGAGTTTGCATTTGATGAACGCTGGAGACGTCAAAGCCAAGCTTGCAACGGCGGGCGGGCGAGCGGATCTGATGTCCAAGTCGCAACAGCCCATGCCAGAGCGTGTCACCGAACTCTATCGAGTTGCATTCGGTCGATCGCCGTCGGCAGCCGAACTGACTGGGGCCGTGGACTATTTGACAGAGCCGAGCTCCGCGGATGCGAATGGTGTTTCGGTGGGCCAACCAGCTAGCCCAGAACGATTTCAAGATCTTATCTGGGCCTTGATCAATACCAAAGAATTTCTCTTCAATCACTGAGCTTCAAGTTATGACATCTTCAGCCCAAGCCAAGTGTCCTGTCATCCAACATACGTGGTCGCGTTGCTGGACTTACTTTGCAGCGCTTTTGATGGTGTTTGCAGGTTCCGCGATTCTTTCGGCTCAATCGGTTTGTCTTCCATTACCCAGATTGCTCACGATGATGCCGATGGGTGGATCGGTTGGCTCGCAGGTTGAAATAGCAATCACGGGGGAGCACTTGGATGACGTAAAAGAACTGTTGTTCAACCATCCTGGGATTGTCGCCAAAGCGAAGCAGAATGATGCTGGTCAGATCGAGCCGAACAAGTTCCTTGTTCAGATTTCAGCGGATTGCCCGACGGGTTTGTATGAGGCACGCGTATTGAGCAGGCTCGGGATATCTTCTTCGCGAATTTTCTCGGTCGATACGCTTCTTGAATTAAAACAGACGGCTCCCAACACTTCGTTGGCGACCGCCATGGAGATCCAAGTGAATTCGGTAACGAATTCGGTGATGACGGCCAGATCGATCGATTTCTATTCCTTTATGGCTCAAAAAGGGCATCGCTATGTGGTTGGTTGTTCTTCGCGTGGGATTGATTCCAAGTTAGATCCCGTTGTTATCATTGCGGACTCGCAGGGGCGCGATCTAGCGGTGGAACGTCGAGGTGATCTGCTGGACTTCACCGCGTCCCAGGACGGTCCGCATCGTATCAAGGTTCATGAGCTGACCTTTAAAGGGGGGCCTGCTTATTTCTATCGGTTGCATTTTCAAGAATTGGCTGCTGATGCCGTATTGCCACGCTTTGCTTCCACACGGTCGGTCAACGCATTTTCTTGGCCGCCGACCGGGTTACCCGCGAAAGCAGTCAACGTCGAATTAGAGCCCAATGGAGTATCGGCTCCGCAAAAGATCGCTTTGCCTTGCGACTTGTCGGGAAGCTTTTACCCAGCAGCGGATGTCGACGCTTTCGAGTTTTCGGCTCGAAAGGGAGAAGTATGGTGGGTGGAGATCGCGTCGGAGCGACTTGGGCGGCCTACCGACCCTGCGATCTTGGTCCAGCATGTGACCGGCGAACCTGGCAAAGAGCAACTCGTGGATGTCGTCGAGTTATTGGATATTCCAAGCCCGGTAAAACCGTCGAGTAATGGGTATGCCTACGATGGACCTGCTTACGACGGTGGTTCTCCGGATATTTTGGGCAAGATTACTATCCCGCAAGATGGTGTCTATCGATTGCAATTGACCGATTTGTTTGGAGGCACTCGCAAAGACCTTCGCAATGAGTATCGGATGATCATTCGCAAAGCAGCTC
>Ga0247833_1003459_pt1 | contig 21078 bp, 20 predicted proteins | sample LaCruzMarch2015__7_FD_187117 | JGI IMG/M metagenome (GOLD analysis project Ga0247833, IMG submission 187117) | Freshwater microbial communities from meromictic Lake La Cruz, Castile-La Mancha, Spain - LaCruzMarch2015_8m | ecosystem: Environmental > Aquatic > Freshwater > Lake | place: Spain... | reverse complement strand
AATTTACAGTGATAAAAATATGGAGAGACAAATGGTATGTACAATGTAGTACCATCTCGAGAAAATGCCCTTTTCGCCAAAAAAAACTGTCCTTTCCCGCCGATAGGTGTCTTATTTGATCCATGCCGTATGGTAGTGTGATCAAAATTGAACGTTGGACACCTTAAAAATCATGCCCACGGCAACGTTGATTGACGCAGTACGATAATAGCTCATCATCTTCTTTGTATTCATCATCAGTCTTCGTCACACATTGGACTCGTTCGTCCGAGCGTCGTCCAGCAATCCATTGTGTCAAGAAGTTGCCCCTCGCGAAATATAGTCGGCCTGCTAAAAAATCTCGGACGGTCATCATATCAAGGGCAAGCGGTAAGATTAGAAAGAGGATGCAGCTTCGAGGGATGTACCAACGGATCCTTGAAGGGAGGACTCTGTATCACACACATCATGGTGCGATGGTGGAATTGTTGCAGCTGTGAGCAAATGTACAAAATCAAGCCAAAAAAGGGAGGTGTTTGTTGGACACGCGCATGGGCGCTAAGGAGTTGATAGGCATACATACTAGAAAGGAGATGCAGCCACGGAAGGATGTAACTCATTTGCCCAGTTGGGAGAGAGAGTCGGCTTTAACTCATGGCGCTAAGAGGAAACGATGCAGTCATGAGAGATGCAGCTCCTTTGCCAAGAGGAAAGGAGTTTGTGTCACACATGGAGCAAAGGTTGAAGCAGCGCAGTCATGAAGGATGTACCAGCAATTTTAAAAAGGATGGAGTGTGTTTACAGACATCGCAAAAAAAGCTTCATACGCATACACACCACCACAAAGCAGTAGCAACCAACTTTCGCTTATGATAAGATAGCACTGTGTATAAGGCAGTATCAAATACTACTTGTACTGCTATATTATAGAAGCTAGAGAGTAACACACGGACATAAGGTCAGACAGAATATAATGGCCAGATCAGAACAGCCATAGGTAAACCCCCAAAAGCATTTCATGTAATCTTCACGTATATAAATCAAACCCATGACTCATCAGACGTTGTCATACTACCATAAGCTTTTTCACGATATAAAGCATTCAAGGATAGTTGCTGTAAGTCTAATTCTACATATGCCATCCTATCAGAATACACGGTACTGTAATGGCATGCTAAATAATCAGCACCATCATTCTTGCCAGAGGTATTAATCGAGGGTTGCGGCTTCTTTTTCTGTAGTACATCCAAACCAGAATAGGTGAAATCAAATCCATTCGTACTCAATAACATTTCAATACCTGTATGATACGACGGTTCTTCATCCCCACTTTGAGCACCAACTAATTCAAATCCACGCGGACCATTGGGGATTGGATCACCTACATTCACAATACGCAAATGCCGTAACATGCCCAAACTTTCATATTCAGCGAATAGTGCAGCATATGCTACATTGCCCACACGTGGGGATGCCACGCTAACAATCGTAATTGGTACTGGAATGTTATTACCACCCCGTGACGATCCTGCTGCACCTCCGCCTTCGGCGACATAGAAGCCGAACAATGTAGCAATAGCCCCCCCGGAGCCATATCCGGTAAGATATAATTTATAATTCCTTGCCACGGTGATTAATAATTGTTCAACAATTTGCCGTATTTCCATATATTTACTAGTACCGCCATTATTAGTCCCAAATAAAGAATTGTAAAATCCGCCATGGATACCAATGCCATTGCTACCATCACTGTTGCCACGACGACCTGGATTAGGTGCCAATATAGAATCAGTAACAGTGTCCACGATCTTCGTCCGCGGTCCTTTGAATATAATAGTAATCCTTTCCTCTTGGGAATTTAATTCAATTACGTACGACATTTCATCGCTATTATTCGACGATGTATCGCTTACGGCAATTATTCTCGACGATGACATCATGCCATTGTCCACAACTTTATTACTCCCATCATCGACATCATTGTACACGGCACACAAGTCGCCTCCACAGAAGGTATTCGTTAATGTATCGGTCAATTCATCAAATGAAAATGTCGATGATAATCCACACGATGACATCCAACCGAACATACCATCATCATCCTCATTATTTTTCTTCTTCGTTTGTTGTTTTGTGGTCGATGTTGATGATGATGATGATATATTCTGCGACTTCTCTTGCCAATAACGATGATGTTGTAATATACATTCCAAGGCATTAATTGCAACAGTTGCAGTATTACTCGTATTATTAAATAGTATCGTTTTAATGAGCGGTGTCTTGTCGATGCATATATTTGTCAATGTCGATAATGGCACGGGTATATTCATAAACACATTCTGGATTTGTTTCGATTGTTGTGTTGTTGTTTGACTCGGGTCCTTCTTCCGTACCTCTAGTATAATAGTTGTCAAGTTGCACAGTTGGAACATGATATTTGCCTCATTGGATAATGGGGGGAAGGGTGTGGTAATAATCGGTCGTGTCGGCGTTGAGTGATTATTCGTATTAGGATTATCAAAATTGAATGAACCCAAAGTACGCACAGTCAGTGCAGTCATATAATCTGTTTTCACATAGCCGGGTGATTGATGTGGATGATGATGATATTTGTCAATCACAATCTCCTCAAACTCGTCAAGACTACGTGGGGAGGACACTTCCCCCCCACCGGTGTCAATCTCCCCTCCCTCTGTCTTCTGATTTACGGTAGTCTTGGATTTACTCTTGCCACCCAGGGAAGGACGCTTGGCAGCCTTCTTTACATTTTTCAGAAATGTATTCATTGTTATGAATCTGATGTTACAGATGTAAAAGATTCGTCGCGTGTTTACTCGCAAAGACCAACACCTTAAATGGAGAAGGTCGTTTGATACGATAGTCCGTTTTATACACGAGCAACAATAGGAGAGAGACTAAGCTAAGGACCTCTCTTCACTACAATATAATAAACGTGGTCGTTATGATGTTAGCCCTTGCTGTGATTCGGTTTGTGATTTGGCGCCACGCCTTCGCATCCAAAGAGGGCATGGGGATGTGGGAAATTCATTTATCCGTGGATTATTGTGCCCTAGTGTTGCGATCAATTCTATCAAAACGATCTCTCGATTGATATCGCAACCGAGATTGGGTCGTTCGTCCGACGGCAGTATCCATCACGCGCAACGCAAAAGAGGGTGGAGTCTCTTTATTTGAAGATGCATGCACTTAATTTTGATGTTCTACAGGTTGCAAACCGGTGCAACAGAGGGAAACCGGAGTAACTGCAAATAATGTACTGCTATCATTGATTAAATTGTTGAAATCAGAGGTATCACCGCTGCCTTTGCGTTACTCCTGCCATTAAGCATGCGCATACGATTGCTAGAATGGCGGTGGTTCCTCTGAAGGTGTACGAAGCAGTCGGCGACATTGAGGGTATCGCCGGTGCAAGAACTAATATAGCTGCTGCCAAGTCATGTAGTGAGGAGTCGCTGAAGACGTCTCGAGAAGTGTATGAATTACAGGTTGCTAAACACGGAGAAGAGCATGAAGCAACAATTCGTGCAGGTAAACTGTGTGCTTTTAACTTACGGAGCTCCACCGCGGGCATGAGGCAAGGGAAATTTTGACAAAATTGCTAGCCACGAGTATGCAAGTCTTAGGTCCTCATCACAATATCACGAAGAATATTGCATCAACGATGGTGGCAGGAGGAAGGGGGGTCCAATGGCGCTGCATAGGTTTGATTTGATGACTGACGCCAACGAGTGAAAAGTTAGAGCAAGGGTCCCACTGCCACTGGAAAAGTTGGAGAAAGCTACAAACAATATAAACAAGTACAAAAAAGCACAACGCCTCACTACCCCCACTCCTCCATAAATCTATCATCCACTTAATGACCTCAACCACCACCGCTGTTTGGTGGCACAGATAGGACTTTTGATTCGTTAAGCATCATATGTACACAACCAGCTGAGAGAATGTATTTTAGTGGGTATAATTTACCAAAACTGTCTTCTCCTACTCGTATGACATGGATTAAGTGTCGTATTCTGCAAACATCTAAATAAATCTGTACTTTTTAGAATCATGTTCAAAAAAACTAGTTAACATGTTTCCAACAATTACATTATCCGTATGGAAATAGCAAATCTAAAAGTCTGAGAAATTTCTCAGACTCTGAATTGCCTGTGAGCGGTGTTGGGAGGCAGAATCATTAGCACTACTACTACTACTGCGTGTACTTCTCCGTGGTGGTGGTCCATCACCACTCTCCGCGGCATTGGTGGCGGCACTATCATCATTATTGTTTTCTCCGTCATTTGTTATTATTTGTTCTGAATTCATCTCTTCACCCCCGTCGGCAAGGAGAGGTAGAGCAGCAGTCGGTGTAACCCCTCTTGTCTCACGTCTGACATTCGTTCTCAGTGTTGGTGTTGACTTGGTCGTTGTTACAGTGTTGGAAGTAGTATTGTCAGCAGTAGTATTGTTGTTGGTAACGAAGGACGCACTAGCAGCGAGAGCATCCATCCTATCCTCTGGTAGTAAATCCAACTTGTCACCAAATACCGACAGATCAAGTCTCATTTTACACTTTGGATCTAATGCCATATCGATCAATCGTGGATTGACACGACTTTCAATCTTATACTTTCGTTTTAGTTGGACACGCGTCCTTCCTAAACAATACATTTGCATTAATTCGAAGTCCGTACCACATTGCCGTAATGCATCATAGAATGATCGTGTTTCCTTGGCCGACCATCGCGCTGGAGTAGTACGGGGTGTGCTAGTGTACGAATCATATCGTGCCTCAATGGCCCCAAGTCGGTCAGTGGTCTCACCCTCGTCAATGACTGTATTACCAAGTTCTGCATCAATTTGGGCAGTCGTTTGACGTGATTCTGGATTAGGGAGGAGTGAAGCTTGTTCTATTACTATTAATCCATGTTCATCTACGGTCACTTGTGGTGCAGCATTCGCCGCGGGTAGTAGTAACGGAGGAAGTGTCGGTATCTGCTGTGTCTCGTCTGTCTCCTCCTCCTCCTTTTTGTTCGAAATATCATGCTCTTCCTGCTTTTTTGTCATCATTTCCAGTAGTAGTTGTTGCCGTTGTTGTTGTTCCTTCGCTTTCTTACTCCCGAATGTTCGAGGTATTTTCTGACACAGTGCCCGAAGTGTAGATGATGCAGCAATACCTGCTATAGACGTCGTTGTTCCGTTGACAAGATTCGAAGAATCATTCTCGACAGTTTCTTCATTAGTGTTGTTATTATCATTCGCATGCCTTTTTCGACGTTGTTGGACCCCTCTATCCCCCAACATTGACGATGATGACATTTCTTCATCTTCCTCAAAAACTTCCTCCTCATCATCATCATCCTTCCTACCACCACCGATAACAACCCCGTCCCCCCCACCCACATTATAATATTGACGAATAAAGCTCTTATGTAATTCTGACATATGATCCAACGATGATGATGATGATGACGACATTGTATTCGTGGGAATGTTGGATACGAAGGTATGTACCACCGTTGACGATGAATTCCCACCACCCACCAATGGATGATTACAGCCATAATTATTGTTATTGACATAACTTGGATTAGGTCTAACATTAGCAACTACATTTTCAATAGCTGCTACTACAGATGTTGTAGATCTTGTGGATTTTGGATTATTGCTATATTCATCCCCGTTGTCGTGGTTGGCAGTACCATCCTCTTCGTCAATTAGTAAAGCAGCAGCCGCCTCGGCAGCTAGGATTAGCGCCCCTTCATCATCATTCATATCTTCTTCATCCTGTTCGAAAATAATTTCTTCATCATCGACATCATCATCGTTGTTATTGCTGCCGTAAGCGTTTGCCGTTGCACCTCCTTGCTTTTGTCCATCCCCCAAATTTGTCAAATCATTGGTCGGTTGGGACGATGATGATGATGATGATACACCCACCACGGAATGGTGCGATGAAAGTGCACTGTTGGTCATCGGCATGCTCGGTCGTGCTACAATCCTCGACGATGATGCAGCACTCCCTCCACTACTCCCCATTGCCGGCTTGGCAATTATACCCGTACTTTTGAATTTGCCCTTCCTCTTCGTCTGTGTTGTATTATTTTTCGTCGTCGTCGTCTGAGCAGTCGTTGCAGGAGGAGTAGTGTTGGCGGGGGATAAGATGGAATCACCTGCCGCTTCTTTGCCAACGTCGTCAATTATAGATGCGGGGACTTCGTCGTCACCCTCAACGATTGACTCGTTATCATTTTCACCAATAGCAGTAGTACATGTGGGAACAACGACTACTACCGATGCTGCTGTCGCCTTATTACTTCCAACCCGACGTCGTTTCATTGTGCTTTTGCAGTGGGTCTCGCTGCGAGACCTTGCGAGGCGCGAGACGCAAAGAAAAAAAAAGACGCCTGAAAATAGAGAATAAGACGACGATGAGGAGAGCAGCGACTGCAACCAACAATAATCGCCACAACACTGCTGATGCAATATGCGTCATTATCCTAATCCTCAATATAACAATGGCTTGTTATAATTATTTCTTCTACAGCTACGGTATACATCTTGAGAACGTCAAGAATAATAATAATTACGTTGCCTCGTTCGGAACGATGATACAGCCACCCTCTTCGCAGACCAAGTCTCAGCAAAATCAACAACAACAACAGCCAATAATTGAAAATGATGGTTTAGTTTGGATTACACCCAAACCAACTATACCACGACATGTAGGATATGAAGATGATTGGTTAATGACTTGGAAAACAAATCAATACTCAATAACAAATAATGTGGGATGCTTTCAACATCAACTATCTGAAAGGATATATAATGATGATATATGGTGTACTTTACCTGCCTACATCCCTGCTAGATACGTCGCTCCTCCTCCTCCTCCTTTATCATCATCATCTACTACTACCGCTGTTCCAACAGCAAAGTCAATGATATCCAAGGTCATCTTCGTTTCATGGTTCGATCGACGGATAGGCAAGGCTCTATACACATCATTAATGACATTAATACAACATAATCCAGAATATGAATTTATTTTCTTTAATGATGATGACGTGGATCATTTCTTCTGCGACACTACATCGGGACATCAATTACACGACTCGTGGGCAATACCAATCTTGTCACGCGTACGTGCGGGTGCCATGCGTGCGGACATATGGAGATTATTAATCATGCAACGTTATGGTGGCGTTTATGTTGATAGTGATATTAGTGCAACTAGTAAATTACCCATATATGATGGTGATACGGTAGTATCTGGTATAGGAGGGTGGGGACATTTACCAGGAACCGATCCAACGAATCCGGAGAATACAAAAGTAGGCGGTCTATTAGAACATTGGGCCATGGCATACATGCCCAACCATCCATATATTAATGCCGCAGTCGACGTAATGAAACATAATTTATTACATCCAGAATATTTATTACGGGAGGATACACCCGAATATAAGGCCGAAGATTCAGCAACCGTACGTCTAACCGGACCGGCCATGTATCAACATACCTTACATACTATATTACATAAAGCGCAATGTACAATGATTGATAATTCATTTGTCAATGCATTATTATCACCCGACGAATACTGCGCTGACATGCAAACATTTCGTTCCTACTTTCCAAATGGTCGACGATTTTTTGCACAAGTAAATTTTAATGACACGTTGGTACATAAAATATTTAATTATGCAAGTGTTTGGGCTGCCGAGGTGGAAGATATACGTACTTGGAATTATGACGATGAATCATTGAAGTTAAGTAATGTTACAGATCCTGCATATTGTGATAGAGATTCGTTTACATTTCGGGCATTGGAACGAGAGAAGATATTTCATACAAAACCAAGACCCTTTTGTGATCAAAGAGTTGCTTGTAATGAAGAAGATTAAAGTCAATACATCATAGCAGGAAAAAGAAAGGAGCAGTGAAACTTCAGTAAGAGGAGAATAGTAGATGTATAAACTAGAAACTAAATAGTAAAAATTGTGTACGACTATTCTTCATATATAATAAGGAAGCATCCATTTGGACCATACATACAGAGAATAGTGGTTCATGGACTCTAACTTCTGAACCACTCTGTGAGACCTTGACTCATGTAAATACATCAATTTGAACCGCGACAGACAGAGAAGATTCACAGAGATGACGTTGCCTTCTAATGTCAAACTCTAATAAATTATGATGATACCCCAGTGCATTGATGAACCTTGTCAATTCTATACCGCCCAGATTATTGCAATGTAGAGAAATGCGTTCGAGTTGATTTGCTATCGCACAAATATGACATCGCAAATAAAAAGGACTCGAAGTTGTCCTGCGTCAAATCAACACAGTGCAAATTGAATGCTGCGAAGGGTTGCGGTTGCGTTCGAAGAAAGGAAATATAACCCCCTCCAAGGGGTTCCATGTAGTATAGTGTACGTCATTTATTTCCAAAATGCTCAATCGATCGATTGCGAGCGAGTCCACGAAAGACCATCAACGAGCCATTGATCAGCTACACGACCATCTCAGTATCTCCAAATTCTTGAATGTCAAGTGAGAGTAAATTTTGTTCTGTTGGCAATTGCATCACCGATTCGTTGCACATCGGCCCATGTGGTTGTAAAATGTAGTCTGCACCGTCTTCGTCACCAACCACCTCATCTATGATCATGTAACTTTCTATAATCAACCCGTGGACATCCTCTTCTCCGTCTTCGATCTTTAATAGAATTGCTTAGTACCTATATTGCATGCCATCAGGGGTGATGACCAAGTAGCAACATCGGGCGGGATATCAACTCTAAGTCTGTCCGCCACACCTTCGTCAGCGTCGTCACGATCGCTCATCTTTCTCCTCGTCGCGTGAACGCTGTCGGATCAAGCAGGATAACCAAGAGGAGGAGAACAATGTCGCCTGCGATTGCTGCAATCGTCCAACGTAAAAACCAGCTTTATCACAGCCAGCAGCAAAAGCAGCAAAATAAGCAATTCCGTCGAGGAGGTTTCGTTAGTAGCGGAGGTGCAATAAAGAAGCCAGCGCTACTAACGATAATGTTCCTCCTAATCCAGCAATGCATTGGTTTCGCATCTCGCTCGTCGCTGTTGACAGCAGCGTTTCGCCGTCGTGCGTTCGGCATTATCTCTGCATCATCAGCCGGCTCTTTCAATGAACGTCAACAATCACACAGTAACAAGCGTTCGATGGAGTCACGAGTAGCAGTGTTGCCAATGTGTAAGGTGTCAACTAATACCCAGACGACTCCTGAGAATGTGTCAATCGATACGAAGGCCAAATTACCACCACCAACAACAACAACAGCATCATCATCAGCTACTACTGTAGCGGTTGCAGGAATGCACGCAGACTATGATACCAAAAATGCTGCCATGGGACTAGCAGGCACATCGTACGAACCATCGACATTTGAAACAAACATCTATCAATGGTGGGAACATAATGGATGTTTTGATCCAGATGCCAAACCACAACCACCATCATCGTCATCATCTTCTGATACTCCAAGTAACAACAATAATGTCAACAATAAGAAGAAGAAGGAACCATACGTCCTACCAATGCCACCGCCCAACGTCACGGGCAGACTGCACATGGGTCATGCCATATTCGTCGCATTACAAGACGTATTGGCCCGTTTCCATCGCATGCGCGGACGGCCGGTATTATGGACGCCGGGCACGGACCACGCGGGCATTGCGACGCAATTGCAGGTCGAAAAATTGATCGCGACGGATGGGAAACGACGTGGTTCGGACGAGGAAATATCCGCGATACGCGCCGATGCCGCATTAACGGAGCGAGAGAAGGAAGGACGATTATCGACATTGGTCGACCGTGACGAATTTTTAACTAAAGCATGGGCATACAAGTCCGAACAAGGCGGTGCCATTACTTCCCAACTACGTGCCCTCGGTGCCTCGGCGGATTGGTCACGTGAACGATTTACCATGGACCCGAACATGTCGCTGGGCGTCATAGAAGCATTCGTACGTTTACATGATAAAGGATTGATATATCGTGGTACCTACATGGTCAATTGGAGTCCGGGATTAATGACCGCGGTGAGCGACTTGGAAGTAGAATATAGCGAAGAGGAGGGTAAATTGTATTACTTCAAATACATCGTCGAGGGAACGAATAGTAACCACGAGGAGGAGGAATATATCCCAGTAGCAACGACACGTCCCGAAACAATATTTGGTGACTCTGCCGTATGTGTCAATCCGAATGATACACGATATCAACATCTTATTGGTAAACGTGTCTTAGTACCCATGTCATCCTCATCAACGAACGGTGATGGTAGCAGTAGTACAGGAACAGCAGTTGCATCAAGGTCAATACCAGTAATAGCCGATGAGTACGTAGATATGGAATTTGGCACAGGTGCACTAAAAATCACACCAGGGCATGACGTGAATGATTATGAACTGGGCAAAAAGTATAATCTTGACATTATCAATGTAATGAATCGCGATGCCACGATGAATACAGCATGTGGGCCCAAATATGCTGGATTAGATCGATTTGTGGCACGGGAGCAATTATGGCATGATATGGAATTATCTGGATTAACAATTAAAGTTACACCACATACACAACGTGTACCACGATCGCAACGTGGTGGAGAGATTATTGAACCCATGGTGAGTAAACAATGGTTTGTCAAAACTGAGCACATGGGATCAAGGGCATTAGATGCCGTCAAAGATGGTAATATACAAATAGTCCCACCACGGTTCGAAAAAGTATGGTATAGTTGGTTAACAAATGTACGTGATTGGTGTATCTCACGTCAATTATGGTGGGGTCATCGTATCCCAGTGTGGTATATCGGGAATGATGGTAATGAAAATGATGTATATATCGTAGCACGGGATGAGAATGAGGCACGACGAAAGGCTGTAGAGGCTGGTCATCCAATAGACATTGTACTACGACAGGAGGAGGATGTACTTGATACATGGTTTAGTTCGGGTTTATGGCCATTTGCAACAGTGGGTTGGCCACAAGATGAGGATAATGGCAATGTCAATTCCGACTTGGCACGTTTCTATCCAGGTACATGTCTTGAGACAGGGTATGACATACTCTTCTTTTGGGTAGCACGGATGGTTATGCTTGGGATTGAACTTACGGGTGTGAGTCCATTTAAGGTTATTTACTTACATGGCTTGGTTCGTGCGGCCGATGGGAGTAAAATGTCCAAAACGAAGGGAAATGTAATTGACCCGTTGGATACCGTATCTGTGTACGGGGCTGATAGTTTGCGCTATTCGTTAGTTACGGGTGTTACGCCAGGACAGGATGTACCATTAAATATGGATAAGATTGCATCGAATAAGGCATTTGCCAATAAGTTATGGAATTGTTGTAAGTTCGTTACTGACAATGCATTAAAAGATATTGATGAGGATGAGATGCGTTTACTGGCTGTTACGGGACCATTGGGACAAGAAGAGTTTGATCAACTAGCAATACCAGAGAAGTATATTATATCAAAGTGTCATGAACTAGTTGAGAGTGTAACAAGTGATATAGAGAATTATCAACTTGGTGCTGCCGGTAGTCGGATATATGAATTCCTATGGGATCAATATGCCGACTGGTATATTGAAATATCAAAAACACGACTATATGAAGGATATGGTGGATGCGAAGATGATGCCAAGGTTGCTCGACGTGTACTAGTTTATATTCTTGATACGAGTCTACGGTTACTTCACCCATACATGCCATTCGTTACTGAACAATTGTGGCATCATCTACCCCGTACAGCAAAGGTAGTTGGAGTGCCTGTTAATGCATTAATGCTTGCCGATTGGCCACAGATGGACGATGACTCACCGTTGGTAAAGGATGATAATGCAGTTGCAACCTTTGAATGCTTCCAGGCTCTCACACGTAGTATCCGTAATGCACGAGCTGAGTATAACGTTGAGCAGGGGAAGAAGATTGGTGCTACCATCGTGGCATCGGGTCACTTGAAGGATGCTATCGAGGCGGAAGTAAAATCGCTAATCATGCTTGCGAAGTTGGATCCTGACCAAGTGTCTGTGTTAGAAGGGGGTGGCAACGAGGCCAAGGAGGTCGCCGCAAACAGTGACTCAGTTCAGCTTGTCGTGCAAGATGGAGTTGAAGCATATCTGTACGGAATGATTGATATTGAAAAGGAACGGCTACGATTAGAGAAACAGTCAACAAAGCTTGCCAAAGAGATTGATAAGTTGGCTGGCCGGTTGAATGCGAAGGGGTTTGTCGATAAGGCGAAGCCGGAAGTTGTGGATAAGGCAAGAGCAGAGCTTGCCGAGCTTGAGGATCAAGCTTCCAAAGTACTATCAAGTTTGGAGGGGTTAAAGTAGTGTTCAGAAGTATCTAGCTTTTTTTGTTCCAACCCCGCAAGCGATTCTTCTGAACTACTTCACATACACCCAGATGTCATCATCACAAAAAGTAGTGTTCAAAATATGTCCACGACTTTTTGTTGGAATACTCCTTCACGAAAGCCTCAATGGCCCGTTTCTCCTCAGCGCTGTAATACTCGCCGTACGTCTTTCCAGGTGTGAAAGGCTCCGGGACGCCAATGGCGTCGAGCTCCAAAAAGGCCAACAGACGATCGATCGTTTCGGCAAAGTTTGTCGTATAGGATTCGTAATGAAAGATCAGTTCCGGAAGGTCGAGGTCAGCAGTCACGGTGAAAGCCATATTGTGCCATTGTACATAGCGGAACCACTCAGCACGGCACGGGATCTCAGACAAAGCATCGTTGAGATCGGAGTCCATCTGACGATGTTTACTGAGAGCCTTTTTATCATCGTCCAGAGCCGCACACCACTTGCGAAACCCAAGCTCGTTGGAGGGATATTGTTTGAGCCAATCCTTGGGCTTAAAATATCGATCCAAATGAAATCGAGCGACAACATTGTCGAATGGATTACGAATCTAAGTCAGAGGTAGAAATAGAGCGTGTAAGTAGTCATCGACGTGGTAAATCCTTTCCAAATACATCTGATCGATCTCAACTTATTACTTACAATGTGCACAACCTTCTTCACAAGATCCGAGCTGGATTGCACAATCTCCCTCGTCATGTTGCCCTTGTCAGATCGAACACCCTTAAAGCCAAAGAGGCAATTCCGAAGAAATTTGCGAGGAGTGACAATATATGCATCAGGATTGAGCGAATACGAGTACCCACCGCAATGAGTCTTAGTAAGTATCCATTTGGGGAGATTCGTCGTCCTACCACGAATTAGCTCAAGATATGGCCCCGTGACACCAATCTCTCCCCCAAAGACAGGCACGCTCGGCTCATCCTTGATATCTCCCTCTAACCCGTAGTATGTTGAAGTTGTCGTGTTCGTTAGTTCGCGGACAGTATGAAGAGTGTAACTCGTGCCTGAGTTTGGGAATGACATAAGCCAAGCTGCTCCGAGAGGCCACGTTGAAGTATCCTCCACGTCGTTGTTATCATCGCCAGACGATGCTTTGTTTTCATTACCTGCAGTCTGCGGTGGGCTGCCTTCGATCACGGATCGAAACCCACGCTCATCACCTCCGGCATTGTTATCATCGCCAGACCATACTTCTTCTTCTTTATCAGTCTGCGGGCCACCAACTCCACGCTCACCAACACCCACCGTGCGGCCATTATTCACAATTGACCTCCTACCAGAATTGACGTCAACTGCGACTGCGATTCGATTATGATTCAACGACTCTTTAAAATTGGACAAGTCAGGCACGGTGTTGCTCTCTTGACCATCATTTGAGAGAAATAATACCCACACAAGTACGACTGATCCCACGGCGAATGCCACAGTGCCTGCTTTCGTAACTGCGTAAAGCGAAGTGCAAACGAATATGGTGTTAAAGTAGTATCGACGAACAAAAAAATGACGACACAATAATCGATCTGAACGACGACGGTGTCACTCTTTAGATGCATACTCTCACCTGCTTGAGCGGAGGCATGAATATATGACCGCGGGTTCCGAGGAGAACGACGATTGACGTCGCCACCTAGTAATGAATGCGTGCTCTTTGGCGTGGTATTGAATGAAAATTTCATTTCACTGTGACGGAACGAGAGCGGTATTGGAGGATAGGAATGAGGAAAAGCTACGATGAAAGTGCGATCCACACCAATGACGCCCATCGCCATCCTCCCACAACCAATGGAGGAGAGCTGCTGTCAACCCGGGCATAGCGCAGCGATGAACGGTACCTAATGATTCGCCGTCGGATGCCGAGTGACTCAACAAGTTGAGCCGAACGAAAACTCCCGAAATGTAGAAACCAGCAATGACACCACACCTCGCCTCGCCAACGTCCCCACATCGTGACGCGGCGTATGCTAAATCCAAACGACGACGATTCCGTTCATAATCATTCACTTACCAATCTGATTCGGAGCTTTGTTTTGGCACTGTGGAGGTCCTTGAGAGGAGTGAAATGTAGGAGTGCTTGAAAATGAATCCCGTCACGACGAGACCTTTTTGGGAAAAATGCGACTCAATCTCTCATAAAATTTAAAATCAACCAAACACAATTTTGCAGATGACCTTTGAACTATTATCAGCCTTGTCTTGACAAACTGAGAAATGATTTGTTAAACTGCCTGCTACTCTAATCCATTTCAAACGACTTGATTTCCAAACCCTTTTAACCATGTAGATGAGAAATATCTGTCAATCGACGAAGATATGGAGTCCACCTGATGAACGATGACGCATCATCGTTACTTCTATTCGATTCATCGCTATTATTCGGTCAAATGTCTATAATGCAGTGTTTTAGTAGTGAGAGCATTATCCGGTGATATAAATAAGCCAGCAATTACGCACGTATTACTTACCATTCCTCTCCCCTCAATAAACCCATCCGTGATTCGGTATATCAAGCGAACCTTCACTCGTTTTATGAAAATCCTTCGACAGCTGTTGGCCTACCATCTCTTGTATCATCGTTCGTATAAACGCAGAATGTGAAAGTGCAAATACATGGTATATCGTTGGAACATTGCCTATTTTGACGCAGTTGCGATCTCGTGCCATTCTTTCAATGTTGTCTGAGTAGTAATCATTTGTTGCATCGTCAACGATTGAGTCAATCCAATCTCTGGCTCTACTTAACACAGATTCCACAGTCTCCAACTTCGGTATTTTCATTTCTTCTGCCACCAGAGCAGCATTGGATGCCGCCACAGCAGCTTCTCTGTGCCGGCCCTTGCACCCTTTGCAATTTCTCGTAGTCGTGGATCAGATATTAGATGAACATCGTTGTCGTCATCTATGTCACTATCGTCCAAATCTAACACAATCCTCGCTGTCGTGCGAGCTCTAGTCAAATCAGAGCAATACATTCGCCAATACTGGCAGTTTTCACCTCGTCCATTGATCGTATCAGATGACAACGCTAGTCGCGCCTCCATCAAACCTTTCTCAGTCAGTGGCGAATCTTGCTGGCCGAGTACGATACCTTGGACGTTGGCCTGTGTCTCACCATGTCGTATAAGGTGGAGTCGCACAAGGAATGGTGTATACTCCTCCTTGGTGATATGACAATCGTCGACGGTGATACATGCTCCGGAGGCGGCGGCGGATGCAACCTCATAAAAATCATCGACACCGATCTTAAAGGGCATTGCAGAGACAATTAGAATGGAAAGGATGAAGACAACGAGTTCAATGAATGACTGCATAACAAATGGTCCTTGATGATGGCCTCAATTCTTCCGCAAACGCATGAATAACTCCATAATGTTGAATCTGTTTCGATACACCAACCATGATCGATTTTTTTATGTTCAATACTCATTCTTTGGAAGAGTGAGGAATCTTCTTCGTGTTCGGAGTCTGAGAAAATGTGAGGTCGTTGCTCTCAGCAGGGACCAACGACGATGGATGAATGAACTCTAATTTCACCACAAAGTTCGTCGTCCGATCATCCTCCGTCGTCGCCGCCGTGTGTCGTCAACCCACTATCAATTGGAACTATTGCCTGTTTGAATTCTAAGATTAGAGCTACATTACGAGATAGTCCTCCCCGGACTTAAAGGGGAAGGTGCACAAATAAACGCATCTGATAGATAAAACACATGTGGGCGGCCATGTCACCACCACAGTCAGGAGGAGGAATGATTGGTCCACCTCCAATATCAACGTCAAACAACAATGGCACTTCTACAGGTCGTACAACCAACTTGCCAAATTCGGATGGGTCAGCATCCAATGTATATGTTCATCACATTAATGCTCCCGGTTCAACAGCACCACCAATGCAGCAACAACAGCAACCAATGCCAAGTATGTTTGGCATACCTTTACCGTTTATGCAACCTCCACCCCCTCCTCCAATGTATCAACCCTACGGTTGTCAAGGCTACGGCTACGGATATCCGCAGCCACCTCCATCGTACGGGTATAACCCTTATCAGCAGCAGCAGCAACAACCAACGGTAGTTATACTGCAACAACCGAAGAAGGAAGAACCACCGAAGCCTCCCACACCCAGACCTCCACCACCTCCTCCTCCGCCACCACCACCACCACCTCCAATACAAATGCCATATATACCACGACCAATGCCACCTCCGCCGCCTCCTCCTACGCCTCGACCACCACCACCACCGAAGGGACCACAAATATTTAGCAAGTTCAGTATAGCATCAGTAATCATGTTCTTCTTGGCATTAATATTTGGTATAGTATGTGTCTTCAAGGCATATGAAAGCTTTGATGCACGTGAATCTGGAATTGATATTACTGATGCTGACTATGAGGTATCACGTACTATCGCCATAGGTACCGGTGGAGCAAGCACACTCTGTTTTACCATTGCCATACTATTAAGTTTTTATGCCGGAATGCGACATAAGGAAAAAGCCCCGCCAGGCGCCTCAAATCATTGTTGTATGGGTGGATTTCTAATAGCAGCATGTGTGATCTTTTGTTTGACATTTATTAATGAATTGATAGTGTTGGTATTGGCGTTCAATGTTAATCAAGTGATATATCCAGAGGTCGTATGGAGTGCGCTGATTGGTAGTATATTAAGTTGGATGTTAATGTTTGGTTACTCGGAAATGGCAAGGAGAATATGATAGATGATAAATTGAAGCTGTAAAGATTAAAGATTGTTACCTGTCAAGATTTCAATTTAGCTAATATACAGGACCATGACCAATCTTCTTTTCACATTACATTAAATGATGCTACAACTACCAGTTCTATGTTTCCTATACCAAATCATTTTCTCACTCTAGATTCTCAAACACTCTAGAACCTCCTGCTAAGGTACCTATCATCATCATCATCACTGCTATAATCACTATCATCATCGTCATCATCATCATCCTTACCACCAGCATTACCACCATCAAGCGTCAATGTTCGTGCAATTTCTGAATATATCAACACTAATAACCAAGCAAATATCGATCCACAAAATCCTGCCACAACCACCCCCGGATACATGATATTATTCATATCAAACGAAAGCACTAGTACAATAATATCATACATCAACGTTACCGCGAATATAATACCTCCCGCTATCATGAATGTATCTAAACAACAATTACGTTCTTCATAGCCTTTGCGGTAGATCGATCCGGCGATCCATAAACATATTGTGGCAACATTAAAACAAAATACGGTAACAAATCCCAAACCTATAGCCACACTCCGATGTGACAAATAATCTTCATTATCAGTATAGTCTTCATCACCCACAGATTCGGCTTGTAATCGATCATAATCTGCCTCATATGTCATGGCAGTCGTTGCCGTACCAAATATTAATGCTATACAAAAGATGAAGAAACTGTTTATTGTATATGTTGATCGTCGGGGTGATTCATCCTTAGTAGGTGGTGGTGGTGAAGACTTTGACGTTGTTGGTTTTGGCGCTGGTGGAGGAGGTGACCGCAACGTCATTGGATGGGACCTCATCATCTGTTGCTGATGTTGCATCATCATCCGTTCTTGCATCATCTGTTGTTGCATCTGTTGCATAGAAGGTGGTGGAGGTGAAGCCGGAGGTGCCGCGGGTACCTGTATCGGTGCTGGTCGTACCGGTTCCGGAGGCTTGGGTGTGGGAGGAGGCGGTGTTTCCTTCTTCTTCGCTTCTTCCTTCTTCTTCGGTTCTTCTTCTTGATTGAGAACAATCACCGTCGGTTGTTGCTGTTGTTGTTGGTAATGTGGATATGAATACCCATAGCAGGGATAGGGTGCATACATCATAGGTGGCGCGGCTACTGGCGGCATTGGCATTGCACAGGGTATGCCCACGTGTATTACCTGAGGTCCTCCTCCAGCATTATTTTGGGTCTGTGCTGGTGCAGCTGCCGGCGCCGCAGACGACGGTGCAGTCATTGGTGGAGGGGCATCGTGCGTTACGTGAATGTGAACAGTTGACGATCCGTCGGGATTGGTTTGCGTGGTACTCGTCATCTTGGGATCCGTCATCTTGACTTGGAGTAGGAAGATTATGGATCAGCGTGCGATGGAGGAGGTTGATTGGGGTCGGCGGCAAGAAAGATTGAGAACGAATTCGATTTCTTGTCCGAAGAATCGATTTGGCGGGAAATGAAAAAATGATGGAACACCCCGCCCCCCCCCGCCAAGCTGGAGACGACTACTCATAAATTACGATACAGAAGTGCTCCGAGACGCTCCAAGTCGGTATGAGTGAAATCAAGCAAAAGAGCAGGGTTGGCGTTGATGCAGTCAAGGAAAGTGCACGTAACATTTGTGCGGAAAGATACGCAGGCAAAGTCTGATCATCGAGAGGATAGTGACGAGCAAGAGGAGCAGCATTCTGAAGATATTTTCCAGCGTTCTAAGCCCAGTCATCGTCATCGTCGCACAAGCAGCTTCGAGACGATACGGGTCGGCATGAGTGAAATCAAGCAAAAGAGCAGGGTTGGCGTGGATACAGTCAAACAAAAGGGCAGAGCTGGCGTTGATACAGTCAGAGCAACGATTAAGAAAAAAACACCCACATCACTACCAACTCGGTCTCTATTCGTACACACACCAAGGACATGGTATGGGAGTAAAATTAAAGTTCCAAAGGATAAAGATGATTGGAGGAACACACGTCCTGCTCCAACGAATGGGTACAAGCGGTCATCGACCCATGGAAGTGATTAGGTGATGCCACCTATCAGTATGCTGCTGATCACATGATGTTCGCTTTATCACTGGAGAGGTAAATTGGACAAGTCAAAGTTTTGAATCACAACATTTTCATTTCGTAAACATAAACTTTAGTTTCAATAATAACTACTTCTAACGTCGTTTGCAATTGACTTTATCTGAACATGATCTAATTGCGCACGTACACTTTTCACTTGTCTTCAACAATCTATTCTTGTATCCTCTATTCATGTTCGATCCGACAATGCTTGTCTACATCACACTTGTTTTAAACTAATCTTATACCCTCGATTCATATACGATTTGACAATGCTTGTCCAAGTATTCTAAAACTAATCCAATCCTCCTGCACATCACCCACAAACAAGACAACCCAGCCCACCTACATTGAACTTCTCTTGGAATCACCAACAAAACGATTAATGCTACGACTACGTGCGACACGCTGAGGGAAAACAATCGATGATCTTGTCGATGTATTCATATTCTCCGCCGATGAGCTACTCATATCAGCCGTGGAGGAACTCAAATAATCTGTCGATGACTTTGATCGTGATAGTAATTTCAATTCGCTCGGCGGGGGACGAGAATTCCTCCAATCTTCCTTCACCTTGACACCACCAGAGCCTCCCCAGCTGCCAAAAATTGGCTTGTTTTGGAATAGTGACCGTGGTGGTAGAGTAGGTGGTGCCTTACACCTGACTGTGCTCCTATCCCTGCTTTCAGAACGGCTATTCCTCGCCCTGCTTTGAGATAGGCTATTCCTATCCCTCCCTTGATACCGGACACTGGATAGCGGAGTGATGGAACGAGGTTCACTACTTGATGAGAGAATAGAATTCCTCCTACTGCTGTTCTCTGCCCTTTTCTTGTCAACCATGAGCAGTACATCCTCAGAGGACCGCAACCTTGAATTATGACGCGTTTCATTCTTCATGTCCACAGAACGAGTGCAATTTCTCTTCATTTCCTCCTTTTCCTCAGCACTATCGATTTTCAAATCCTTGGCACTGTGACGTGCGAAGTCGATTTGATTGGGTGATACATCCCTGCGAGGAGGAATGTTACGACTAATCCGATTACGTCCTCGATCATTACTCGATGATTGACGAGAGGGAACTGCTCCGTATTCCATCACAGACAATGATCGTGGTTGGTAACTCTGATTCCTCCATCCGTCACCTTTCTTGTCGGAGACGTTCCCATCAGACGTAGGAGATGTAATCTTATTCTCAATCATGGTGCGAAGTGGTGGAGGCGGTACTACATTCCTCGTTGCGCTATGAGAACGTTCACGACCACGTTCCACAATGTCATAGCTATCACTACCACGGATTTTGGTAGTCCTATCATCAGCTCCTACAGTTAGGGGAGGACATAATGTGATGGTGGTTTTTCGGTTACCACAAACAGCGTAAGTCTAATTATGACAGGAGACATACTTGTATTAATCCAATTCTACTAAGTATATTTAATTTACCTACTCTAAAGTTTTACTCGTCGTATGTTAAGCCTTTCAGACTTGTTTCTGCGTGTAACCCTGATTGTTCCATTTGTATGAACTGAGACAATGGTCCATGGTTCGTTAATCCATCTAGACTCTGTTTTGCAGAGTATACCATCTTTCCTTACAAGTTTTTTATCGCCAACTTTATAATCATAATCAATACGTTTCTCATTTTCACGCAAGTTATTAAGATCAGTTTGACGTTGCCTATAGTCTCCAATTTTCCTCCAGTCAGCTATGAAGGGAATGTCAAACAACATATCCCGTCCAAATACTGCTGCCCCTGGAGAGGCTTTTAATATCGTATGGTAGGTAGAGCGAATGGCCCATGATACATTTGTTAGAAGTGCATCTACGTCATTGGGTGCTACTGAGTCTGCCATGTCTAGCTCAGAAGTACG
>Ga0247833_1003449_pt1 | contig 21147 bp, 18 predicted proteins | sample LaCruzMarch2015__7_FD_187117 | JGI IMG/M metagenome (GOLD analysis project Ga0247833, IMG submission 187117) | Freshwater microbial communities from meromictic Lake La Cruz, Castile-La Mancha, Spain - LaCruzMarch2015_8m | ecosystem: Environmental > Aquatic > Freshwater > Lake | place: Spain... | reverse complement strand
TTTCCTCCCTTTTTTCCCCTCTCCTTTTTCTTCCTTTTTCTCTTTCCTCCCCCCTTTCTCCCCCCTTTCGGGGAGATCTAAAAGTCTTCCACCAGCATGATCTTAAAGCCCACATGAGTCCGGTCTCGGTAGAATACTGGGCAAAGATCATGTTTGATTTCATTATTACACTAAGATTACACAAAAATCAATGCACCAATAATTTAAAGATGTCATTTCTAACGCTAACAGATTATTCTGCAGAAGTGTCAAGTTAAGCTGGTTATATTCTAGGAGAGTGCATGATCCAATATATATTTAATACATCTACCTAGGTACGACTAATATGATGCTCTACTTGACCTTTTGATTCAAAAACGATACATAAAGCTCGTGACCCCTGCTATCAGTGACAACTTTCTGGGCTGACTCTTGATAATCTAAATACACCGGTCCCTCTGTAATGAAATCTTCATCATTCGGATCTTTGGGTATGAGAAGCGGGTACCATTCCTCGGGACCCCAAGATCCAGTATTATCTGATAGCTTACCAAGGCGCATCTTCACCTTGTTCTTGGCCAAGACAAATGCCATACTCAAATCTTCCATGTCACGATTACCCCACAGTGAATGTTCCTCGTACATTTCACAGCGAAGATTCCGACCAACTTCTGACTTGAGTTCGTGGACTAACCACGTTGAACGAATGTACTCGAACGGGAATAAGTTCTCTTGGTAGAAATCTTGATAATTTGGCGACCGTAGCATAGTCGTACGTGTTAAGTGTGTCGCCTCTTCATAGAATGCCACCTGTGCTCGAATATCCTTCGTCTCTGCTAAACTATTCGCCTTCATTACAAATCTTGCAAGATTCTTCACGTTGTTAATGTCAGAAGACTTTTGAGGGTACTTGTTAGTGAAGTATAAAGAGTGTCGTTGGGGCTGTGGTGGTAACCAAACATCCTTAGGCTCTTTCGTGTGTTCATCAATGACAGTTGTTTTTTCAGGCTTCTTCCTCGCAGGCAAATCCAGATGATACAGAACCCCCATGGCTTGGTCGGTGGTGAGGACAACACGAATATGATTAACGTACATGACCTTGTCGATGTTCTCATGAAAAAAATATGTTGGATTCAGTTTGGCTAATGATCGTTCGTACTCAGGCATTGTATACTGTGTACCCGGAACAGTCACGATGATCCAATATCCATTCTTTAGTGAGCCATTCCACTCCACCATGGGAGTGTTAGACTTCATTTCCTTGCCGTAAGTCGCTTTTGCCAACTTACTCGAAGCTGACACGAACGCAATCTTACAAAATAACTTCTCCAACCCCTTTCGTTGGGAAGGGGCAGATTGTCTATTTAACGTTTCTAACTCAGTGCGTAGATCGACTGTATATAACACGTACTGACATGATTCAGTAATTTGATATGACGTTTCAATTACCGCATCCCACGGAGATGCTGTACACATGGCAGCCCCCTCCCATCGACAACCCGCGGCACAGGGCAAGGCATGATACGTCAGCGATTCCAAACTCTCTTTTATAAGATTGTGAAATTTCGCAAACGATGGCAGTGATGGCGGAATACCGAAAGGGTACATTTTCAATGTTTGCCATGCTAACATTGACTTAGTGCCTTCTTGTAGTCGCGTCTTGTGTGTCCATCCAATGAGGTTTTGATTGCGTTCGCTGTCAAAAGTAGACAGACCAGTCATGTCATGGACTACGGGTGCCACCTGATGAGATTTACTAATACTCTTCGGCCAAGTCTCTTCTGACTGATCACCAAGATGACCCTCTAAAACTTCTTTGAAGTCTCTCATACTGACTGTAATCTTTGATCCAATGTTAAGCAGAGTGGGACCATAGGGATCCAAATTTGTACTGTAATCTTTCCGAAACTGCATCGCCGCGACGACTGCAGATGCCACGTCGTAAACAAAGGCTAATTCTTCATTGACTCCTACATCAACTCCTTCTCGTCTTGCTACAAGACTTGTTAATTCATACCTATCCCTATCGCGATGGAACTTGGTCAGACGATTATCACCCCCACCAATATAACTGCGTATTGTGCGCTCCGTCAAATCATTAATGAATGAGCCTGGACGAGAGAAGGGGCCGAATACGGTGGGAATACGAAGCCCAACTGACGCGACGCCATAATGACGATGATAATATGACGCAAGGATTTCTTTCACCAAGTTAGACGTTCCATACACTGATGCAGGATTTATTGGATCAGCAGAGTTGCTGTATGCAACACCAGATCGATCGGCCGCCTCGTTCGAACTAATATATACCACCTGTGGACGACTATCCATGGCACATCTAGCCACACTACTTAAAACCTGATCCATTGATAGTAATGATTCAAATCGTCTCATCATACTGGATTGTCCACCCTCTGCAAATGGTGATACACCGGTTGTGTCTCCATAATCAGAGTACTCACCCCGTCCCTCCTCCATCCCACTTAGGTGTACAATATGCGTCGGCGATAGACGTTTAACCAAGTCAAAGCTAAGATCCATATCCTCTAACCCTGCCTCATCCCCCAACTTTGGATGCGGGTGTAAACCAAAGACCGGGACCATTAAATGTTGAAAACCGGGAACACGACGCTGTATGTATTCATACCGTGATTCGATCATGGCAATACGTTCATGTCGGGTATTGGGCTGTGCAGAATCAATACCCAAGATGAATTCTACACCACACTGTTCGTACAGCTGTAAGACAAGTTCCATCCCAAGTTGGGAGAGTACACCAGTAATTACAATGCGTGACTTGGGACCAATATGTCCCAATGGTGGGTAGTTGTTTGGATTATTGTGTGCCGCATCGCGTGCGTAGGCGCCGCAAATCGATGCAGTGGACGTATCCTTCAACCGACGACGGATACTGCTAGTGTAAGCATTGGTGGCGTTGTTGGGCTCCTCCTGTAGATTTCTATGATGACTGACCATGCCACCACCATTATTGTTCAACTCGCGATGGGCAGGTATGTTTATTGTCAAACGAGGAGAGGAGGGGGGTGGCAAAATGACTGTGCCGTCTTCTGCCATCGTCGGACCGTTATTGACAGGGGGTGGCTTCGTCCTTGTTCTACTACGTCCTCTACGACGTATTGTTAGTGATTGAACATGTTTCCATTCCTCCTCCATGAAGTGAATTGGACGGTTTGACACTGTTGCTGCTGCTATTTCATTTGCTGTCTCAAAATTACTGTTACCACCTCCTCTCTCATATCCTCCTCCATACAATATCGATGTCGAGAATGATTGAGGTATTTTCATGATCCAATCCCTGTTGGTCATGGTAATACTACTGCCATTATCACGTAACAATAGTGAATTTTTCATCGCTGGTCCAACAAAGAAGAAATATCCTAAAAATGATATCCCTAATGCCATGGTCATATATACCATTCTCCATCTTACGGTACATTGCTGTTTCTGGCGACCACCACGACCGCTGTTAAATGAGCCCCCCGGCGTCGATTTAGGTGTAAGACGAAAGCAGCAGTAGTCTCCCCCACCTCGTTCATTCCAATTGGGTGAGCGTGTGGGTGATATTTGGAGTCCGATCGTGTCCTGACTACGACTACTACTGATTCTTTCGGGACTGTATTCTTCCATTAATGATGATGAAGGGATATTATGTTTCCGGCGATGCAATCCTTTGCGGGATGGCGAATTGTCCCTGTGAGAATTGTTGTCATCATTTATTCCGTTACTACTATTGATGAATAATCCCACGACGCCCTGGTCTTCTAAATTACGATGTAGTGTGGTCGGACTTGGCTCATAATTGCTGCTGCTGCTGACACCTGGTGCATCATTATCTATTACAATAGCATGATGATTATTCCGACGACGGCTGTTAATCGAGTTAGTCTCATCAATACTGCTGCGACGGCTCATGCTATATTTTTCACCCAGAGAGCCCCTTTTCTTATTATCTACACCACCGCGATGATGTGTAGCTGACAATGGCGGTGGTTTGTTTTCCTCGTTCTCCTGTGAATTGGTAGGAAGGATAATGTTCATCTTCGTCAACACTGTCGTTTAAATGATGGTTTTTATGCTGTATCACTATACTATGTATCAAACGACCGGTATCCGCACCAATAATTCAATCCAACAATGAACATCACGCCGCGCCGTTTGAGTTTATCACGCTCCGACAGCTCCTCGATGGCGCGGAAAGAAACCAAGAATTGTCACAGAGACTCAAAAAAGGAGAAAGTAGAATTGATGCCGAGAGCTTTATTTTGCTAACATTGAACGAACGACCACACGGGCTCATAATTTTCATCATCACCACCATCATCATCATCATCATCATCATCAACACTTTATCAGTTCATTGAAGGTTGGTCATCTCGTTGCCGTGCAATAAATCCTATCTTTATTTTGTTATGCGCAGCCCTAAACATCGTCATCTCATTCTTCTCATTGCGTTCTTTTCACCACAGAGCTTTCATATTTCATCATGACTTCAAACGTTGTCGATTTCGAGGACATCCTCACCAATGGCTTCTCAGATGCCAACACCTCCTCCGTCCATGGCGTCGTTCGTGCTCGTTGGGAACGCAAGAAGCACGACGCAGGAGGTGTTGGCATCTGCATTTCGGCGGTTGCGGACTCTGACAGTGAAAATCGCAAGCCTCCACTCTCAGATCGGTTCATTCCGAACCGTGCAGCGATGGATATGGAGAAGGCATCGCACTCAGTCCTATCCTCCTACACGGACGGGTCAGAGTCGTCCATTGGTGAACGTACCGATGGCACAGTGTCAGAGGATGAGGATACGATGAACTCCGTCGCATCGGACATGTCCGAGTACAAAACATCAGTCCTTGGGATTGATGCTGATGCAAAAAGTCGTATATTGAGCTTTGCCGATAAGGCTCCACCACCTCGTGGTGATACCGTAAACAACCTACAGGTACTCTACTCTGCATCAACGACTAGTCGGAAGAGTAAGAGCTCGACGAAGCTCGTTAGTCGTCACATCCCATCAGCACCAACACGTATTCTCGATGCACCCGACCTCCTCGATGATTACTACCTCAACCTCCTGTCGTGGTCAGACACGAATGTGCTAGCCGTGGCATTGTCTCAGACGGTATACCTATGGAATGCCGAGACGGGACACATTGACGAGCTTTGCAATGTCGAGAGTGAGGGACCGGATGCACACATTTCGAGTGTTTCGTGGATTCAGGAGGGTGGTGGACATCTCGCCGTTGGTACGTCGTGGGGTAAAACGATGCTCTGGGATGTAAACACCCAGAAGCAACTCCGTAAGATGGATGGACATTCGGATCGCGTCGGCGCATTGTCATGGAATCGTCACATTATATCTAGCGGTGGAAGGGACAACCTCATCGTCAACCACGACGTTCGAATTGCAGAACACAATGTAGCCACACTTGCTAGTCACACGCAAGAAGTGTGTGGACTTGCCTGGTCTCCCGATGGAATGACATTAGCGAGTGGAGCTAACGACAACAAACTCTGTTTGTGGGACGCCACTGCATCGTCTATCTCACGTCCGCGGTATGAGCTCACGGAGCATCAAGCGGCAGTAAAGGCCTTGGCCTGGTCTCCTCATGAGAGGAACTTGCTCGCCACCGGCGGCGGTACAGCCGATCGATGCATCAAATTCTGGAACACTCAGTCTGGATCGATGCTCCAATCCGTTGACACAGGCTCACAGGTCTGCGCCTTGCAATGGAATCCATACGAGAAGGAAATTCTTTCATCTCACGGCTTCGCGAGGAATCAGCTATGTCTATGGAAGTATCCCACCATGGCCAAGGTGAAGGAGCTTGATGGTCACACCGCCCGTGTCCTACACATGGCAGTCAGTCCTGATGGTTCGACGGTCGTATCAGCCGCTGCGGATGAAACACTCCGTTTCTGGGAAGTCTTTGCCCCACCCACCAAAACTCATGCTGGCAAGAGAGGTGCGGATGATCTGCCAGGTAGAGCCAAGAGCAAGAAGCTTAGTCGGACCATGCAAATTCGTTGATTCCACAACGGAGCATGCATCACATACGTACGCCTTCACTACATGCCCTTCACTGCAAATGACATACCATTCACTATTCATGAGTTCCCAGCTCAGAGTTGTGATCAACCACTCAGAGTCTTCATAGACCCAACAATCCTTGCCTGCAATTGCCTCCCCCCTTTTTTCTTTCCCATGATGTTTAAGTCTCATTATGAGCATCATCGTTATCTTTCTCTTTCAACAAACGGTTTTTAGTGTGGTTCTTTTAAGAGCCCACTTTTCCGTCACTTTACACAAAGAATCAATACCGATGTATTTCCCTTGTCTTTATTGTTTCCTCCCTACTCACACAGGCAAGTTGTCGACATTTATATTGTTTCTGTACTGAAGTTTCTAATCCACATCTGTGTTTGCTTTACTTTCCAAGTCAATGAAGTAGCTAGGGCTATGTTAGAAATAAGAGTCGTTAATTGGATGTTATTAGAGTAGATCATATCTAAGCAAACGATGCCTATACATACTTAGGAGTGGAAAATTATCTTTATTCATTGAGACCAGAAGCACCACTGCTCCAGAAACTGAACGGGAATATTAAGCTAGACAAAACGTTGAAGCAGCATCTAACACAGGGAGGAAGTGTAGGTCGTCGCTCACTTAGCTCATCCAGTTTTACAGGTATTGCCGATGAAAGGCCACCAGCGGACTCAAGTTCAAGTGAGGAATAATAATTTATATCAGCGAGGAAAAAATCTTCAACAACATCATTTAATGATTTTGGCAACGTTCCACGTTTGAATTACTAGATACAAATAAGGTAACGTCTTCGACAGCATATGTCCCTGATGAGTCGTCATTATTGTAACGGTCATTCATGGTCATTGCAATCATTGTAGTCTCCTCGTTGTCAGGTCAGAGCTATGAACATCCCCCAACCCCCACGCCTCAACTAGCTACAGCTTGATATTAATTCACATCATCCTATAGCAACACGGCAACAGCGATCAGCTTCTCATCCACTCTATCAACTTTGAAGACAAGGATAAGAGACCCCAAGTGCCTGCGTCATTCGTTGATTCATTATTCTCAGAATCCTCTCCTGGTGATTGTACTAGCAATTCAATCTCAGGCTGTTGATCACGAATGATTTGGACAAACGCATCGCCTTCTTCGTCTGCTTTCGCCCTGCGCATGAGATTCAAGCTTAGGAGAAGACAAGTAGAACCCACGATAAATGCCACAACCAGCTCCATCGCGATTAGAACAATCACACCAGAAGCAGATATTGGAGGTCCAGACTCATATTTGAATGGTTTATCAGGATTGAGGAAGTCCAGAACAATGGCCGCGGTCAACGTAGATGTGATTCTACCCAGTGGTTGGTGAGAGGTGGCATTAAATGCCCATGCCATTTGACTCCGCTGGGCTGTGCAATCGATTAAGTAAGACTCATCCGCATTCGGCAGACCGCATATGAGATTCAGCGTTGAGCTTTCTAGGTAGTGCGCGAGTCCACCCTCTTGGTTGTAACGCAAACCCTTCGACACACGGTAGTTTAGCAGCAAGTTTATCAGCGACGAGTTGTTGTCCGTCTCGTCACAATGGCCACTGGACCAAATAGGGTAAACACCGCAATTGAATGAGTATCGTCCCGAGCTTTCCAGCAAATGCGCAGACATTGGTTCCAACATAGTCGAGTTTGATAGCGGTGTCCACAACGCGTTAAAGTTCGATCCAAGAGGCAACTCTACCATTGTCGTGTAATTAGAGCTGTACTCCGTTTCGTCAAGAAATGAATTGTTTACAATCGCATTGAAAAATGATCCCTCGTCGTCATTCCACATTCGGTGCAGCATTCCCTTGTTCCGATGCGAGCGTTCCGCTGCCAGGTCCATGGCATACCGACTTGGTTGTGCAATAACATGCTTGTCTGCTAAAATTTGATCGATCATTTGCAGATCTTGATCAGCCTTGGTCAACGCCGATGTGAAACCCACATCTACCAATTGGAACAAGGAAACATCGTCCTCGTCAAATGAAAGATTCTCCAATAAATAGAGGAGGGTATTGTATGTAATATCGCCGGGATAATCAAACTTGCTCTTGACCGACGTTGGTACTTCAAATGGTGGCTTCCAACCCTGTTCGGTTACTATTCTTGTTACATTATCCAATGCATACTTCCAAAGCGGCGAGGTCAATTCAATTTCTGACTCCCAGGGATGCACAATTGTCAAGCAGGGGGTCAAACGATTAAAAGTTTGTGGGACAAATGCAGTACTCGAGCACGTGCAGTTGTCAATAATCTGATTATGTAAATAGTCATGCCACTTGTGTAATTTGGTATGGAAATATAACATCATCTGTACATCTGCATCGGTTTGATTGCTCAGGTAGAATATTTCTAATACAGATGTAGAGTGATGCGGAGACGCAGATATCGTATTCGACGACCATATTCTTACGTCGGACTCGTCAATAGATGGTAAGGGTGGTGCACGATTCTTGGGCGCGTTGGGGAATAACTTCGGACCTGGATATTCACCAATGAACTCGTTCCATTCTGCACCCTCAAATATCGGTGCTCCTCCTCCCTCGTCATCTACAGTGGTGCGATTTAAATACACGTACCGGGGCAGGAATCCATTATTCCCCTGTGCATGGAACAATGTTCGTAAAAATTCCCACGATATGTCCGATCGACCTAGTTTTGACAACGCACGTGCAGCGATGAGTGTTGATGTAGTGTCAACGATGCCGTTCACAACTCCATCATCGCTGGGATAGATGAACTTGTTCCTACTCTCGCCAATGGTCCGAATCGATGATAGTAGCAGTGTTCGTGCCGTAACTTCGAGCGTCGTTTTCGACTCCATTCTAAATCGTCATCGTAATACTTATAATGCTCCCTCCTCGCGGAGAGTAAACGGCGGGAGTCTGACAAAATTTGGTTGAAATCCATGCCTGCGGAAAAAAATACGTCCACTGCTGTGCCGTTGCGGCGAGGAGGGGGGGGGGGCGCCGCCCCAGTCTCAAGTCGTGTATGCTCGTCAAGTATTGCAACGCCAAATGTCAAAGGAATCATTGGGCGACGCATAAGAAACAATGCAAACAACGTGCCGCCGAGCTACGCGACAAGGCGCTGTTCAAGGACCCACCGGCCAAGGAGGATTGACCCATTTGCTTCCTACCAATGCCAGTATTTTTGGTATGTTGTGTTTCGCTTCCACCCGCGACTAGACTACAAAGTCCGTGCCAACTTATGACTTTTCTGATGCAAATGAGGAGTGTTGGCAAAGAAGGACATGGAAGACTATTTCCATGTTCCGGGAAGAGCATTTGTGCAGGGTGCATTCACTCTCTCCATGGTTCTGGAAACAATGTGAAGTGCCCCTTTTGCAATGCGGACCGAGATAGCAAAACAGACAAAGATGGGGTTGAAGAAATGATGAAGCGGGTGGAGGCGAATGATGCCGGTTCGATGTCATTTTTGGGTAGTTATCATCACCTGGGAGGAAAAGGAGGTTTTCAGCAGGATTCCGCGAAAGCAATGGAATTATGGAAACAGGCTGCAGAACTTGGTTCCTCTGGTGCGCATTGTAAACTCGGTGATGTTTATTATCGTCAAGAGGGAGATATGAAGAAGGCCAAGTTCCACTTCGGTGCCGTGGCAATGGCAGGGCACGAACCGGCAAGATACAACATTGGAATCATGGATCATAATTCAGGAAATCCAAAACGAGCTTTGAAGCATTGGATGATTGCTGCCTCAGCTGGGAAATATCGCTCCATGCATAATTTGCTAGTTGCATTCAAACAAGGTATGGTTGGTACAGATGCAATCAATGCAACTTTGACAGCTTACAATAATTCTTGCGCGGAGATAAGGAGTGAAGCAAGAGACGCTGCCATCCTATGAGAGGACCAGACCAAGGTGACCACAGACGAGTACGTATAATGCTGAAGGGGTCTTTTGAGTTTTGAGGCATCGTCTGATCCATTATTGTCAAGGGATTCGGGATCTAAGATTTGCTGCATTCGAGAGTACTGACATATAATCCCATAATAAAGAGATGGTTGACGGGGAAAAGCTTGATGCCGTTTTGAATTCGCCAGCATTTTTTGTATTTGTTGGGATAGGCTATTCACGGTTCGAATGCTTACGTAATTTCTACTATAATTATGGAAATCATCGTCTCGTTTATTATTTTTGCATTCCTTGACATCAAATAGTTCTATTGTCCGTTCACACAAGAGGAATCAATTCATACAGCCCAAATTCCCCTGGGTCCTGCAGTGACAACCTTCCCACCGACAAATGTCACTTCACCGACACCTTTTCCTTTTATCACCAGTGGCGCTTCGTCGGCCCCACCAAGCATCAACGCCATCATCTCCTCATCGGTAATAGTGGGACGCCCAAGCATTGGAGAATACGGAATTACTGTGATAGACGTTGGTCCATTCTTCTTGCCTGATGTTGGTATGGTTGATGTTGCTGATGGTGCAGCAGGAGCAGCGGAGGAGCCCAACCTCCTAGCCTTCCAACCCTCTTTGCCTAAGAATTGAATTGATTTTTTCCGCGAGAGTGTGGTTTTGTTCACTGCCGCCGTCACTGCCGGTGGCTCATCTGCCGCATCCAACGAGGCATCGACCATTGCTACATCCGGAATTGTTGCCGTGGAAGCGTCCGTATCCAATACATAAAGACCAGTCCCTACCTCTACCACCCCCTCAACCTCACCCAACTGTCGTACTAGTACACCATCCCGATCAGCCTTTATGTCGACCGTGACCTTATCAGTCTCGACGAGACATAGAACATCACCTTCACGGACACGTGAGCCAGGAGGTATGCACCATTCGACGATAGTTCCCTCAGTAATCGAATCACCCATCGATGGGACATTCACTGTGATTTGGGCGAAGGAAGTGTGTGTGGTGGAGATCGATCGATACATTAATGACGACATTTGACATGGAGGATGCTCATGCATCATTATTCCGCGTCGACGAGCGACATTGAGTAGACTACTCGCGGCCCTTGACGACAAGATCCTCGATGGTAAAGTGGAGACGACCATGCGAGCCCCTTTATTCACTTCACAGACGATAGATTGGATGGGCGACTTGGGAGGAACACTAATACTTCGATCTTCGATCTTCGATTTCGCGTCAGAGGACTTGAACCCGAGACGAAAAAAGAGGCCAGACTTAGAAGAGAGAGGAGTCACAACGCGAAAACTATGTGTCACAACTCCGATCTCCGGACTGCGACCTCAAACCGGGAGGACTTGAACACCGTCTCAGCGTCAGCATAGTTCAGGCAAAAAGCAAGACTGAGGACCGACGAGTGAGATCTGTACTCTCGTTATAATATTGTAACACACAGCACTCTATAACTGCCATAGCACTATGCTCCGCACTATAGCAATTGCATTAATTTCTGTCCTCACCGCCGTCCCTGCATGGTGCTTCGTTGGTGTCGACAAAGGAATATTACGGCCAACGTTGCAGACCCAATTGAATGCCGGCATGGGATACAAAATCGGCGCAAGGACGGAAGGCGTTCTCATTAACAATCGTTACGTCGTTGAGGAACTTAAGAAGGTTGCTGATGGACTTGGCGTTGTCATGTCCGAAATTGCTCTCCTACGATTCGCTCTGGCCCATCCTGACGATGAAAAGTCTGCCGAGAAGGCACTCAAAGACGCCATTCGATGGCGACAGACGAAGGGTAAGAGTATCGTCGAGGCAGCACGTGAGGCAGTCGAAAAGGCCACGGCAAATGGGGGATGGGAGAATGATTTTGTGCGTAACGCGGCTCCACATGCTGCCGTGATAAATCCTTTCATCACACCCAAGGCAGTCGTTACGACGAGTACCGAGGATGGAGATCTTGTCTATGTAATACGCGCATCACAAATAGACGATAAGGCGATGATGGACAAGGTGACTGTGGAGCAGGTTTGTGACTTTTTCCTTTACGCGAAGGAGGTTCACAACATTATTGCCAATAAACGATCAGCGTCGATTGGACGGATGTGTTCAGTGATATTTGCAAACGATATTAGCGGTGTCCGAAGGGCACCCGATTCGCGCTTCAGCAAGGCATTGACTAGTTCGAGTGATCAATACGAGAGTTTGTACCCAAGCCTTGCTGGACCGACGATGATACTTAATTTGCCATTGATACTACAGGCTTTCGTTGGGTTACTCAAACCGTTATTCCCTAAGAGTGTACAGGAGAGGTTGGTGTTTAAGCGGGCACCGGTGTTGGCGAGCCTGACGGAGCTCACCCCTCTGGGGACAGATCCTGCGGTGAAGCAGAAGTTTAGCAGGGAAGTAAAGGGGTTGCTGCCATAGGATTATTTGGTGAAAGATGTATAACGTGGACTTTAAAGAGATAGCTATCTAGAAGAGACACACAAAAATTAAATCCTAAAGCAAGCGAGTCTAAAATTTATCATTGTTTATACTTCTTCATTCTCCACCCCACGTTCCTAAGAATGATAAATGTAGTCCTATTCCCCTCCCGGCTCAAGGCTAACAGGGTGAATTCTTAACAACAACCCCTCTTTCAACCGTCTATATTTTTAATCAACAATCATTCCACAACTCATAATTCATTCCTCCCCCCTTCTCACATGTATATAATTTAGTACTTTGTCAAATTGACACCAAATTTCTTCGCGGCAGCATCAATCGACCCGTACTTAATCACAGTCTTAATGCCCTTCGTACTCAACCTCAATCGTACCTGCCGTCCAAGATCATCGGAATAAAATCGTTTCCATTGCAAATTGACTTGCTGGACCTTGTGTATATGCTTATTCGAGAAGGTGATAACACGTGCCTTACGATTGGCCGTCTTACCCAAGAGGTCACATGCGCGTTCTCGCATGACAAGGTTAGAACGAGATGACGACGATGCCGCCGTGGCTGCGGATGAGGTACGGTGGATTACGAGTGGCGTGCCGGTGAAGGCCGTGGCCGTTGCCATGACCAGTGCCAGAAGTAGGGCGGTGATGGCGGCTCTCATGGTGGGCGAAATTCTGTGTGGACGCGGCGGTGACGTATTAGTGGACAACATAAATAAGTACTCCAATACCTACAAATCTTTCCCGCCGAAACGTTAAACCACACTCCCCACAAACGATCTCAAACAGTCTCACCGTCGCAGCACGACGGTCTGATAGTTACTCTACTAGTCTCCAATCATGGCAAGCAGGGCCAAAGCGTTCACCGCAAAACGAGCAAAAGCAGCGGAGGATGCCATCAATCGTGAACTCGATACCGGCGGGGATAAAATAGATTTCGAGGGATTGCTCAAACAAGATACAAAAGATGCGGCAATGGGAAAAGGTGAAGAGGAGCTCTTCGAGAAGAAACTATCCAAGGAGGAAAAGAAGGCATTGGCCAAGGCAAAGCGTGAGGCGAAGAAGAAAGAAAAGGGAGGGAAGAAGGGTAAGGGGGGTGACGAGGATGGTGGGGATGATGACGATGATGCCGATGAGGAAAAGAAGGATGAAGCACCGTCATTGTCCAAGGTATTGTCCAAAGTGTCCCTTAACAACAACAATAACAATCCCGATATCGATCCCAATTCGGACGAGGCCAAACATGAGGCAGCATTGGAGGAACTCAGTCGTCAGAACATTGTTGTCACATACACTCAGCGTAAGGGAAATCTGCATGCAAATACAAGGGATATTAAAGTCCAAGGCGTCAATGTAGCGTTCCATGGGAAGCATTTAATCGAAGAGACGGAGATTGTTATTAACTATGGGAATCGGTATGGATTTATTGGTCCAAATGGGAGTGGAAAGGTAGGATTTTATTGTATTATCTATTCGCTTTATCTCGTATTTACGCATGACAAATTATTCAAATTCATAATTAATATATGTCTAGTCAACAATTATGAAAGCCATTGCCGCCCGGTCAATACCCATCCCATCCGCCTTAGACATATACTTCCTTGATTGTGAGTACCCTGCACGGGATGACATCACCGCTCTCCAGGCCGTAGTAGAATCGAATGATGAGGTGGCTCAACTTGAGGCTAAGGCAGAGAAATTGAATAATGATATGGCCGAGGCCGACGAGGATCAACAGATATCCATCCAACAGAATTTGGAGGCAATATATGATAGGTTGGAACAGCTAGATGCCAATACAGCCGAGGCACGTGCTACTACAATTCTACACGGTCTAGGATTTACACGTGCCATGATGGGGATGAAGACTCGTGAATTTAGTGGGGGATGGCGTATGCGTGTGGCATTGGCGCGAGCACTATTCCTGGAGCCTGAATTCTTACTCCTGGACGAACCGACGAATCATTTGGATATGGATGCTGTACTGTGGTTGGAGGAGTATTTGTCGAGCTGGACGAAGATCCTCTTCTTTGTTTGTCACTCACAAGATTTCATGAATAATGTATGTACTCACATTGTACGGCTTGATCAGACCTACAAAAAGCTTCGCTATTATAGTGGGAATTATGACACATATGTCCAAACAAGAAGGGATCAGGACATGGTCCAACGGAGACAGTATGATGCTGAGCAGCGTGATATTGCTGAAATTAAGGACTTCATCGCCCGCTTCGGTCACGGAACCAAGAAGTTGGTCCTTCAGGCACAGTCTCGTGAAAAGCTTCTGCAGAAGAAGTTAGAGGCTGGTCTCACGCCCATGCCCGAGACCGATCCTGAGTATGATTGGACTTTTCCTGATGCCGGTCAACTTGCGGTCCCTGTTTTATCTATTGAGAATGTAAGCTTTGCCTACCCTGGTGGAAGTGAATTGTACTCCAAAGTTGACTTTGGTGTAGATCTACAAACCCGAGTAGCACTCGTAGGCCCGAATGGGGCGGGGAAAACCACGTTGATTAAGTTGATGACTGGTGAATTGACACCAACGAAGGGTATGGTAAAGAAAAACATGCACTTGAAGATCTCGCGCTTCACTCAACACTTCGAGGAGAAGCTGGATCTATCCATGACACCTTTGGACTTTTTCAAGCAAAAGATCATGCCAGAGGAGCCGATTGAACGTATCCGGCCATTGTTGGGACGGTATGGATGCTCTGGTGATCAGCAATCGCAGGTCATGAATCAGCTCTCAGCAGGTCAGAAGGCTCGCATAGTGTTTGCAATCATTGCACATGAGAAACCACACTTGCTCTTGCTCGACGAGCCGACGAACCCTCTTGATATGGAATCGATTGATGCTCTCGCTAGGTGTCTAAACAAATTTCAGGGTGGGGTTATGATGATCTCGCACGATATGAGGCTGATATCTCAGTGCGCCCAGGAGATCTACATTTGTGATTACAAGAAGGTGACAAAATATACTGGTGATATTATGGACTTCAAGCTGCAAGCAAGGAAGGAGAATTCAAAGAAATTGGCGCAACATTTGAATGGTTAATATCTTTAGACGGTTGTGTATGGGGGTTTGGGGGATGGGTCTATTTGATGAGGTGTCATGTTAAATAAGAAGGGTATTGGGTTCATCTCAAAACATTAATAGATGAATTTTAGCTGAAACTTACTGTTTCTACATCAGACCAATTCTTAAACAATGAATAATTTAGGCCTCTTTCTTCTTTGGGGTAGGTAGCGTGGACACGAGAATGTAAAACACAACACAAGCAATGTGTCCCGAGAAGTAGTACTTCGACCAGTTCGTTATAGACCAATCATATGCCAATAGCTGGAATGGCTGAATCATATACTCACAAACTACAGAAGTAACAATTCTGCAAACGATAGAGTACGGTCCCCACGTACTCCCATTATCAAAACGGGGTGTTAGCTTCGCACGACCAAGTCTTTCACAGAATGCAATTAGTGGAACAGACATGAAGAAGAGGTAGTACCCAGGATAAAAGCCATGCCAAAAGGCTGACATACCATAGGTTGCAAACAAAGATCCACCAGTACGGATATAGACATACTTCGCCAACCAGTTCGCCGTCTTCTTATTCCAAGCTGCACTCAATGTTTTTAGATTGGGAGCCGTTTCGAACTGAATGACATCAATATTATTCGATACCTCCCACCCCTTCGGCTTCCCATTGTTATCAAACCCCTCAAAGCCAGCATACCAAATATTATTCGCTCCCTCTGCATTCATCCATGCGAAGTAATACTTGAATCGGATGAAGAATAAAGCAAGCCATGAGTATGCATAGCGTTCAACCATTGGTTTCGCGAGCATTGCCTCTGATATTAATACCGGTATGGCATGTTGAGGATCGGTTGGGTCTAGGAGTGGGAATTTCCCGTTTCCAACAACGAATATCCCAAGACACAACAAACTTCCTAGTAGTGGGCGCAATGTAGGCCATACTTGACTGGGGATTTTACCCCGTGGTTTGCCCGCCTTGTCATACAATAACGATCCATCACACGCATTGGCATAATATGTGTACTCGTACGCAGGTCCAGCAAGGACGGTGGCAAAGCAAAAGGTGTATCCCAAGTATCTGTGTTAATTGTTTGTGTCAGAAACGAGTTAAATAACAATGATAAAAGATTAAGAGAAGCGAATCAACTTACTCAATAATTCCAGGGAGAGAGGATACAGCTGTACTAGCACATTTCTTCGCGGCTCGATCTTCCTTCCCTTTCCGAATCAACTCACCATCGTACAGATTGTAAGCAAGGGAATACAATTTCATCGTGAGTACCATCTGCGGTCCAGTAAAGTCCATATCCCAACCAAGATAATTAATATATTGTCGATGTAAATGTCCAGCGGTGATGTATATCATGGCAAATACTGGCACTACAATCTTGGCCGTCTTGGCAGGACAAAGTAGGAAGATGCCATAGGCTACTAAGGAACTAATCAATTGATGTATCCACTGTATGCCGATCGTAAACTGGAGGAGGAATGCCCCAAGGATGAATGAGAATAGATGCTTTACCTTGCCATGTGGGAGAGAAAGCATGATCATCCCAAGGGGGTAACATATGATTAATCCAAGTAGATATTCAAGTGTTTCGACATCTTGACCAGTCGTTTGGGATAAAGATTCGACACCCTCCTTCACAAAGGCTGGTACTGCAGATGATCATTGTTTTGTATGTATGGCAAAGGTAGCGTTAGAATATACAAAGACAATGAAAATTAGCCATTGCATATGTCGACCAGCTGAGGTGAAGGCAAATAACATTGGTTCATCCAAACATTGCCACTTACCAAGACAAACCGTAGGCGCGAAATAGGGTTCGAAAGAGTATGCAAACTCGATCATCTTTTCGATGCCGCTGCTTACGACGCTGGGTAAAACGCGCTCCATGGTGAAGAAGTAAAGGCTACGCCTCCAATCCCCTCCACGTCCAGTATGGCTCAATGTCGTGCGGTGACGAGACTACGTTTGAAAGTTGACGTCCGATCCGACTAAAACAGATTGAGCTCAAACACACTTCGGTCAAAGATCGAAGATGGTCGTTTTCCTACGGAGGCTCCTGCCAGTGGCATCAAAGTCATCACCACAGAAGCAATTGCTCCCAATCCTCTCGTCGCTCTCTTCGACGTCGACTTACAATGGCGTTGGAAACAGTAGCAGCACATCGCGGGGGATGGCAACCATGAGCGCCGGGGATGCACTCGCCCGATTAGCCTCGGCACATCCACATCAAGAGATTATTCGATATGAACATAAGAATGTAAAGTGGACATTGAAGCATGTGAATTATTACTCGGATGCTTTGGCATGTGGATTAGTGGATGCCGGGTTGCAGCCGGGTGATGTTATGCTTTCGTGGTTACCAAAACATATTGCCGAGCATGTAAGTTGTTTGTATATCTTGTGAATGTATATTCTTTCGCCCTTGAGAATATAATGTTATGGGGACGTTTTCGTCCGCAATGACATTTGAGCTTTTCCCCTATTTTTATATTTTCCGATTACATGATTCAATCATCTTTTACACCATATACGCGTACTCTATCTCATATATATTTTGCTTTCTCTCTAATATTGATTAGCACATACTTCAATTTGCATGCAGCAAGGCTGGTTTCCTCCTATATCATCTTGATCCCAATCCTGAATTAGCAAGATCAAATCCAGAAACTGCCAAGGCTGCACTCGCGAAAGCACTTGAACTTACCGAGGCCAATGTACTATTTACACAGGAGGCGGGGGATGATGTTAATTACATCAATCTTACTACCGGTGTGATACCCGAAATACGCATCTTTGACTTTGGCGAAGGTATGCCATTCTTTACACCCCGGTATCCTCACCTACGTTTTCCAGTCCATACGGGATACAGTATTATGGATAAGGAGGGTATGTTTTTATACAAACACTTTTTATTACCAAGTAATAATTTGGATTCACTATTACGTGGTAGTGCTAGTAAGAAGGGGGCGTTGGATGGTAAGACGCCATTGTTGGGGGAGCTTGTGTTAGGTGCGGATGGTATTCCTGTTAGTATCGGTAAAAAATTGACGAATGAGGATGTGTTCAAGGCCAAGGCATGGCCAGAATTTACTTCCATCTTGGCTAGGGAGTATAAGGAAGTTCCTGGTGTGGGTGTTGTACTTTAAAGGTGTATGTAAATATACGCGTAGTCTTATGCAGGCTGGCAGAATCTGAAGATGCGATTGTAGTAAGAGTTTTCGATGCTGATACAATTATCATGGATGAAATGTTTTTGTGGAGATTGAGGAAAGGAAACAGCAATTGTTTAAAGTGCACGTGAAATATATAAATGGATTTTTTATACACTGATTGCACAGTCTATTTGTATTCGTATTGTCAAACTGCAGCTTTCACATTGCCACACATGGTTGGAGACCGTATCAAACGCCAGCAGTTCGTCTTCAACAATTTCGAATGTATCCCCGCATCGACAAGGATGGAAGTAAACTTTTTGCAACATCTTATTGTCACCAAATTCAGTACATGTTGAACCCAGTGAGGAATTATAAATGACAGTATGTGATCTGTGTTCCACGTTCGGTTTGTTGTTGTTATCATTATCAATTTTTTCATCGTCATCATCTACCACACACATATCACACTCCATTTCAGACAAATTTACCAATGTTGATGACTTCCATTTCCGTTCTTCTTCCTCTTTGCTTCTTCGTAGAGTTTCGTCATATTGATGACGTCTATCCGTGTCACGTAAACAATCGTATGCTGCTTGTATATGATGAAAATTTGTTGTTGATTCTATCCTCGGATACCAATCTCGATGTGTGGATGTTTCATCCTCATCTATGTGTGCTGATGTTGAAAAATTCACAATCTCATTTGATACAGTTGAGTGCAATTCTCTTTCATGAGTACGAATCTCAGCACATGCTTCATCTACGTCTTCGTTGTCGATGTCGATGCCAGACACGGCGTCCGAAATTTTCGTTTCCTCGAAAGCAGTTTGTTTGACGACATTCGTTCGCGGAATAGACTGCAATAATTTGTCCGGATGACAGCGCAAAACCAAAGTGTGGTATGCTGCCTTTATTTGGTCAGTAGTGGCCGTGATGGATACTTGAAGGACATCGTAATGATTTCGCTCAACAGCCATGATGATAGTTGGTCTCCTCCTTCTTCATCATTTGGCGGGACTCTATCGCATTCCTGCTTCCTACCACATTCGTGTTGTCGCTCGAGGATAACGCCGTACACCACTGCTAACTCATATACTTTTATATTCAGACCACTACCAACGACTGCTACTAGTACTACTAATACAATATGGCTCAAAAGTTCAAGGATGCATTCCAAAAAATGGCACAGAACATTCCCAAGGGGGGTGGAGGTGTGGGGGGAGATGGCCCTGGACGAGGTGCCGGTGCAGCCGCAGCGGCCGCAAGTCGTGCAGCCGCTTCACTCTTCGTCGCTGGTAGTCTTAGCTATGGTGCATACAACTCAGTCTTTACCGTCGAGGGTGGTCACCGCGCCGTTATATTCAACCGTCTACTTGGGATGAAAGACACGGTATACAATGAAGGTTTGAATTTCAACATTCCATGGTTTGAACGTCCGGTGGTGTATGACATCCGGACTCGACCGGTGAATTTACAAACGTTGACTGGATCGAAGGATTTACAAATGGTAACGATCGGTGTACGTGTCTTACACAAGCCAGACCCGAACAACCTCGTTTGGATATACCGACATTTGGGTATGAACTACGATGAACGTATCTTACCCAGTGTTATGAATGAATGTGCCAAGGCTGTAGTGGCACGATACAATGCCAATGAGCTGCTGACGAAGCGAGAGGAGGTATCGGCCTCGATTTCTGCCGAGCTGTCTCAGCGATGCAGTGTCTTCCATGTCCTTCTTGAGGATGTGGCCATTACACATTTGGCATTCAGTCCTGAGTATGCCAAGGCCGTCGAAGCGAAGCAGGTGGCACAGCAGGATGCTGAACGTGCCAAGTATGTTGTGCTGGGGGCCATCCAGGAGAAAAAGACAATTATTACCAAGGCACGGGGTGAGGCTGAGAGTGCTGAATTGATCGGTACTGCAGTGAAGAGGAATCCAGGATTTATGAAGTTACGACGTATTGATGCCGCGAAGGAAATTGCAGACATTGTTTCCACCTCGGGGAATAAGGTTTACTTGAATGCTGATTCGTTGCTACTGAATCTGTTGGGGGATGCTGATGACAAGTTTGCTAAGAGTGTTTCTGCTAAGCCGGGGTATTTTGGGAGGAATTAAATATGGGTTGATTGTTGGTTGTTGTTTTTGCTCATAAAGTATAGCTTTGATGTTGCACAATAATGTAGCTAGCCCATAAATACAGTCGCAAGTAAGAGACCAAGTGTATGTCCATCCTGCGCCATAATACAATCAAGCGAGTCAGTCTCTGATATCCGCCATGATACCGAAACTGAATACAGCTTAAACAGTGAATTTGTACCTTCTGATTAAAAATAGGGAAGCACCCGATGAAGTATGCATGCATTCTATGGTATGTATCTTCTAAGAGAGGAAACAGTTGAGAAGTACGATACAACTAATCATCGTCTCATCAAAAAGATATTCGACACCAGCAATGAAGTATGCATGCATTCTATGGTATGTATCTTCTAAGAGAGGAAACAGTTGAGAAGTACGATACAACTAATCATCGTCTCATCAAAAAGATATATTCGAC
>Ga0247833_1003448_pt1 | contig 21156 bp, 19 predicted proteins | sample LaCruzMarch2015__7_FD_187117 | JGI IMG/M metagenome (GOLD analysis project Ga0247833, IMG submission 187117) | Freshwater microbial communities from meromictic Lake La Cruz, Castile-La Mancha, Spain - LaCruzMarch2015_8m | ecosystem: Environmental > Aquatic > Freshwater > Lake | place: Spain... | reverse complement strand
TGAAAAGGGAATGGAAAGTTAGCACGGGAGAAGATCGTTATCGGCGGGGCCTGTATACATTCCTTTATCGGGCCACTCCACCACCCTCCCTCAACGTGTTTGATGCTCCCGAGGGAAACAGTTCCTGTACCCGTCGCATTCGCAGCAACACACCGCTTCAAGCCCTGACACTGCTCAATGACGCTGCCTTTTTTGAATTCGCAAAGGCACTGGAGAAAATCATTGAACACAATGGAATCGAGGTAGCCTTCCAGAGATGTACCTCCCGCCCCCCTCGCGCGGACGAGATCGAAATCCTTGGCAAACTCGATCGCTTGAGCGCCGCTCGCGTGTTGCTCAATTTGGATGAAACCGTCACGCGAGAATAGATACCGATTGCTCAACGAATCATGAAACCCAAACCCCATCGACGCAATAAATGAATTACGAACAATTCCTTCAGGAGCAGACTCGCCGTCATTTCTTCCGCCTATGCGGTGTTGGAGTCGGTGCGATGGCGCTCGCTGACCTAGTCGCAAGTTCCGCAAACGCTGATCCATCAGGTAATCCGCTCGCACCCAAGCCGCCGCACTTTCCGCCTCGTGCCAAACGAGTCATCTATTTGTTCATGGCGGGTGGTCCATCCCAACTGGATATGTTCGACCATAAGCCGGCGCTCAATCGGCTCAATGGGCAGCCCATCCCGCCGAGTTATTTGGAAGGCAAACGTTTTGCATTCATGGACAGCAGCCATCGAATCAATTTGCTCGGAACGCGGCGGACGTTTGATCAGTATGGACAGAGCGGTGCCTGGGTCAGCGACCTGTTGCCCTACACCTCAAAGATCGTTGATGAGCTGACATTCATCCGCACATGCAAAACCGACCTCTTCAATCATGCACCCGCCAAGCTGTTCATGAACACTGGGACCGGCCAATTCGGACGCCCCAGCGTGGGCTCTTGGTTAACGTATGGTCTGGGTAGCGAATGCAAAGATTTACCTGGATTCGTAGTGCTGCAGAGTGGGCCTCGCGGGCCTCGCGGGGGAGCCGTACTTTGGGGGAGTGGCATGCTGCCCTCAACCTATCAAGGTGTACCGCTTCGCAATCGTGGTGAACCGATCTTGAATCTGACAACGCCTGAATCGATCAGCGAAAGCCAACAGGTGCAAGTGATTGATGCCGTTGGCAGGTTGAATTCCAAGCGGCTAGCGGACACGGGTGACGACGAGATTGCGACTCGTATCAATGCCTATGAGATGGCCTACCGCATGCAGTCGAGTGCACCGGATCTAATGAATACTGCAGACGAAAGCGCCGAAACGCTCGACCTATACGGCATCAAGGATCCTAAAGAAGTCAGCTTTGCAAGAAACTGTTTGCTGGCCAGGCGTCTCGTCGAACGAGGCGTTCGCTTTGTTCAACTTTATCATACGAATTGGGACCATCACGGAGGGGCCACCGAAAACCTGGAGGAACACCTGCCATCGATTTGCCGCGAGATCGACCGGTCGTGTGCCGGCTTGGTTCTTGATTTGAAGAGACGCGGATTGCTAAAGGACACGATCGTGGTTTGGGGTGGTGAGTTTGGACGCACACCCATGGGAGAAGTTCGAGAATCGACTGGACGCAATCATCATATCGACGCATTCACCATGTGGTTTGCAGGTGGTGGCTTCAAACCTGGAACTATTTATGGTGAGACCGATGAGTTTGGATTTGGCCCCGTCGATCATTCGGTTCATGTTCGAGATATTCATGCAACTCTCTTGCATCAACTAGGCCTTCATCACGAACGATTAAGCGTCCGCTCGCAAGGGCTCGATTTCAAACTCACCGGCGTTGTACCGGCAAGCGTCATCAACGAAGTATTGATGTAGGCTATGATTGGATCCGCGAGGGGCAAAACATAGTCGCCTTTTGCTCGGCAAAAGGCCGACGATCATCGTTGGAACGATCACGTAAAGGGGAACATTGCATTGTTAACTCGAAGAACTTTTTTGCACTTGAGCAGCGCATGCGCGTTCAGCGCGGCCAGTAAATCAAGTTGGATCAACGCCCAAGAAACGAAGCCAGCCATTCGATTGCCTCGGGACAATTTGATGGTCTATCGAGACAAAAGTGGCACAACAAAAGATGTCAAGACAATCGCGGATTGGCAAATGCGTCGTCAATCGATTGTGCAAGGCATGGAATCGGTCATGGGTAAATTACCCGGCAAAGAAAAACGTTGTCCATTAGATCTCAAGATCGAAGAGGAATTCGATGGCGGCAGCTATGTGCGACGACTCGTGACTTACGCGTCCGAACCCGGTTCGCGTGTTCCTGCTTACCTCCTGATCCCAAAATCGGTCATGACAGGCAAGTCAAAAGCACCTGCGGCTCTGTGCCTTCATGGCACGAACAATGTCGTTGGCCACGGAACCGTGGTCGGACTCAGCGAGACTCCGAATCGCAGTTATGCGTTAGAGCTTGCGGAACGCGGATACGTGACTCTCGCGCCGAACTACCCCTTGTTGGCCAAGTACCAACCTGACATTTCGGCGTTGGGTTGGGAAAGCGGAACACTCAAAGCGGTCTGGGATAATATTCGCGGCCTCGATTTGTTAGAGTCCTTGGTGTTCGTGGATCGAGAGCGTGGTTTCGGTACGATCGGACATTCGTTGGGTGGGCATAACTCCGTGTATACCGCCGTTTTCGACGACCGATTGAAGGTGATTGTGTCAAGTTGTGGATTGGACTCCTACTTGGATTACTATCAAGGTAACGAAGCCAACTGGTTTCCGCAGAAGGGCTGGTGTCAAACACGGTACATGCTCAAATTGGCGGAGTTTCGAGGACGATTAGCGGAGATTCCGTTCGACTTCCATGAGATGATCGGTGCATTAGCCCCCAGAAGGACTCTCATCATCGCTCCGCTCGGAGATTCAAACTTTCGTGCCGAGAGTGTCGATCGCATTGCCCAATCTGCCCGCCCTATTTTTGAACTGTACGGGCATTCCGGATTCTTGAGGATCGAGCATCCCGATTGCGAGCATGATTTCCCAGACTCGATGCGGCAGACTGCTTACGCATTCATGGATCAGGCGCTCAAGTAACATGTCCACCGACGCAATCTCAACGAGAGCGTTAGCTGGACGATGCGGCGATCGCCGGCCTCGATAGCCTGGGGTATAATCGGTTCACCACTGGGGATCGTTACCTTCATGCTAGGGCGAAGGTCAATTACCACTGGCGTAAAGCCAGATGGCATGCATGGAATGCCCTTGGGTTTATCCGTATAATCCCGCGGGCCTTGTGCGGCGGTTCGTTCAGGTTTTTAGGCTAGACCGCACAACGAGCGGCGGCCCGTGTTATGATCGATGCCTACAAATCCGCAAGCGGCGTATCAGCGTCACCAAACCGGTCGGCGTTATGCCCCATGCGATGCATGAGCGAAAGGTAGAAACTGCAGAGTTTGCGTTGGTCATCCCCTTTGTCGCGGAAGTTGAGAACCCGACCGGTTTGCAAGGAACCGCCTAAGCCACCTGCGGTAAGCAGTGGCACATTGCTCGAGTCATGGGTGCTGCCCCTCCACATGTTGTTGATGAACATCAAGCAGGAATGGTCAAGCACCGTTCCATCACCTTCCTGCATCTGATCTAACCGGCTCGCAAGATAAGCTAGTTGGCTACAGTAGTATGTTGAAATCCTCTCGAATTCATCGGACTTTTCATTATGCGATGCGGAATGATGAGCATTCCGAGCATCCAGAAAAGGATAGAACAAGCCCGAAATGTCGCGGCATAGCAGCAGCGTTGCAATGCGGGTTTTATCCATTTGAAACGCAAGCGCCACGATATCGCACATCAATCGCATGTGTTCGCGAATGTCTTCCGGCAATCCGTTGTCGGGACGCTTCATGCGGATCAAGGGTTGATCTTGCGCGCGTTCTGCGGCGCTTTCTTTTTCCATCCGCATGCGTTCCGCACGCTTTTCGACCTCTCGCACGCTGGTCAGAAATTCGTCCAGTTTTGCACGGTCACCACCGCTGACATCGAGGCTGAGGCTCGCTGCTTGCTCTTTGACGCGATCAAGGACGCTTTGATTTCGTCGACTCCCGCGATTGTCAAATAAACTATCAAAAGCCAATGAGGGATAGACTTCCATCGGTACTGGCGACGTCGCGTTCTGCCAAGAAATGTGCGAACTATACGCCATCGAGAAATTCGTCTCGTGGTAGCCTGTAATGGGCTGTTCGCATCCAAGCACCAAACTTGCCTGGACTGTTTGTTGGCCAAGTTGATTCGCCAATACTTGGTCGACGCTGATGCCGCCTCGAAGTTCGGAACCCTTTTGCAAACTCGCACCGGAAAGGATATTGCCCGTTTGCCCCGGATGGATACCGACCCCTGTTGAGTTCTTGTTAAATAGCCCCGAGATGAAATTCATCTTGTTCTTGAGCGGCTCCATGGGCGCGAGGCTCTTGCCCAACTCCATGTCGCTGCCGGCCCCTTTCGCCCACCAATGGTCGGGGTTGATTCCGCAGGCCATAAACAAGGCCGCGAATCGTTTTGGAAAACTACCCTCCGAGCCTTCTTGGGCGCTGGATGATCCCCAAACAGGAATGGATTCGAGCCAGGGCAATCCGACCGTAACACCTGCCCCACGCAACAAGGTTCGACGCGATATCTGCGAAAATGGATTGGAACGCATAGCTATGGATTCGAAGAAATAGGTAGGTTTTCTGGCGGGGAATCGCCGCGTTTCTCAAGGAATTGCGGACTCGTTACAATGGTTTCGATCAGGACGCTAAATCGATAGTCTTCCGATGTCAGCCGCGACTGCATCTGCTCAATCAAGGGATCATCGGAAAGGACAAGCGATCGACCTAAGCTAAAGCATAGCAATTTACGACATAGATTGTCCACAAATTCTTGTTGACGGCTTTGTTTGAGGTAGTTGCGCAATCCGTCAATCCCTTGCCCCTGGCTGCCGTCTGGGAAGGTGGCCCAAGTTTCAACGGCTCGCCCTCCGAGATCGATTTCTCGGCGTTCCCCCACCGGCCCATAGTTTTCGAAAACTAAACCGATCGAATCGATACGATTGTGGCAGCCCGCACAGGCAGCATGATCCCGGTGCATCGCCAACGTTTCCCGCAACGATTTCTCGCCCAGTTGCGACTCATCGCTTGGCAGTTCCGGCACATTGGGTGGTGGAGGCGGAATGGTTTCTCCAAGCAATCGTCGAACAACCCAATAACCTCGCTTGACAGGGCTAGTGCGGAGCCCAGGTGCATTTTTTGTCAAGAACACGGACATCGGCAGCAATCCACCCCGTCCATAGGGACTTGCATCGTCGATGCGAATCCATTTGTCCACGGGAATCTCTTTGCTTGTTGGTATGCCGTAGTGACGAGCCAAGTCCGCATTGACAAACGTGTGTTTCGCTTCCATGAAATCGAGCACCGAAGAATCGTTCTGAATAACATCCATGCAGAACCGAACAGGCTCCTCAAACATCGCTTGTCTCAACGCGTCGGTAAAGCCCGGAAATCGATTTCGATCCACGCTGTTGTGCTCTTCGAATCGCCGGAAATCCAACCAGTTACCAGCGAAGTCGGTCGCGAGACTTCGGGAACGTGGATCTTGCAGCATCCGACGGGCTTCCGAGACCATGGTATCGTGATTGTGCAATTCCCCTGCCGCAGCCCGTTCCGATAACGTCTGGTCCGGCACACTCGACCAAAGGAAAAAGCTCAATCGGCTCGCTAACTCCGTATCCGTCAGCGGTCTACGCGCAGTACCCGCCACTGTACGCGCAGTACCCGCCACTGCACAATCGCTTCGGTAACAAAAATGAGGCGACATCAAAATCGCAACCAAGGAATCCTGGATCGCATCTTCGTGGCTAAGTCCCTCCGTCATTCGCAACGATCGATAAAAAGCCTGAATCTGCTCTTGATCCTCTTGAGTTAGACTTCGGCGCCATGCTTTGGATGCAAAGCTCACAAGCGATTCGATGTGGCTTGGCTCAGCAACCAACCTGGCTTTTTCGATCCAGCGTATCTGGTCGTTCATTCGCTCAAAGTAGCTTTCCAGCGCTTGAATGGGCACCCCTTCGCTCATTGTACGTTTCGCTTTGGCAACATAGGTTGCTGCTAGCTTGCGGATCATTTCTTCGGTCGTGACGGACTTGTCCTCTGCTCTTGCAAAATCAAACTCTTCATCTCGCATATAGGCTGAATCTGTACGTTCGAACCAAACGAACCCCGCATACTGCCGCATGGGTGCTGCCGTCACAAAGTCAAGTTCTCGCCATAAGTCATCGATTTCTTGTTTCTCTGCATCGGACAAGATCATGTCACAGAGTGGAGCATCATCCCGGTAGTACCCCATCATGCTATGGAAGCCTGCGCTCAGGAGTCTTCCTTTCTCTTGTTGTTCTCTTGGCTTACCCTCATAGTCTCGTCCTCGTTCGGAAATATAGAAAGCGTCTGGAAATACGCTACAAAAACGCGTCAGCGACGCATCGTACTGTGCTCGCCGCGAAGCCTCGGCGGGAACCATCAATGCGAGCTCAACGTGGTCGCTGAGAGTTTGCCCTTCTTTTTTTTCGCCAGCATCCGATTCGTTGACGAGAGCTTTTCGACTAAATGAGCGACGATAACTTGCGTACTGGTCGTTTTTCCAAAGCACGAATGGTTGCGATCCCTTGTGTATGCCCTTTAGGTCTAGATTATCAACGGCTGGTTCAAGTTTACGACGCACGGCAACAACGAAGTCGCGCATGGCATTGCATCCGGACTTTGCTTCGATTTCTTGGCTCAAATCGGATGGCAACTTATTCCACATGGATTGCAAATGGGCGAGCGGTCCAGATGCATCTTGTGTGTCTGTGAGCGATTCCCAGACCATCGACAAGTACTTAGGGCTAACGCCAGCTTCGGTTGCCATCTCCGACAAGGGCAACTCACGCTTGCCGATTGACTCACGTTGACGAAATCGCCAAGCAGCCAGCAAATAAGTCGAGAGATCGGTGGGTTGTTTCGCGTAGAACTGCACGATCCGTTTGACACAGTACTTATCGCGGTCCGTTTCCGTCACGACAGGATGGGGAGCAAACGAGAACCCATGGGGCTTGAGAACCAGGTGCTCGCTAACTAGACGAGCCGCTTCCAAGTATTTTTTCAGCAAGGCTGGCGACATCGAAAGCGATTCCCCGGAGTTGTCGAATCCCGCTTCATTGGCTGGATCGACCGGGAAATCACGAGTAGGGTTGATATCGACGCCGGTTAGATCTCGAATACTGTAGTTGTACTCGGCATTGCTCAGTCGCCGCACCAGCACGACTCCGGGGTCGCCGGCGTTGCGCATGGCTTCTTGTCGCCGAATCGCCCGAATCCAATGGACGAAATTGAGTCGTTCTTCGGCGGATGGCTGTGCTTCGGAATCAACGGGAGGCATTTCACTCCCCTTCACGCGTGACAAAACGTGTTCCCAGAGCGGCAGGGCTCGGGTGACATCGCCGGTGGCCTTGTAGATCGACAGGTCCAACTTGGCTTCTTGCGTTTTTTCATCGTGACAATCACAGCAGTACTTTGTCAGAAAGGGGAGAATGGACTGCGAGAACTGCTTGTCTACAGGAGTCTCTTCAGCCTCGGCTCGGTGGTTCATCCAAGCGATGCTTGCTACAAACGAAAGGATCGAGCAACCGAATCGAATTCTCATGTCCGTCCAGAAATTTTGTTGTTGGTAGGGAATCCACAAGGCAAATCAACCGCGAAGCCATGCATTGCATCAAGCTAAATCATTTTGCAGTCGCAACATCTGAGTCAAGCCGTCGACGAGATTATCGGGATTGGTTCGCCACTCGACTTGAGTCTTGATTTGGCTAGCCAAGTTCTTGATTTGAACTTCGCCTGCATCTAATTCTTGCGAACCTGCGATCAACGCGATTTTGAATCCACGTTGATCTGCGTACTTGAGTTGTTGACCAAGTTTTTTTGGTTCTGGATAGACCTCAGCGGACCAACCAGCCGATCGGACGATGGACGCCAATGCAAAATAATCGTTGAGTCGATGCGCATCGAATAACGGAATAAAGACATCGGCCGCCGATGCGGTCTTCGGTATCAGCCCTAGTTGCTCAAGGGCTGCAAGCAATCGATCGAGGCCTAGCGATGCTCCGATCCCCGGCAAGTGCTGCTTGGTGTATACTTCGGCTAAGTTGTCGTAACGGCCGCCGCTGCAGACGCTTCCAATACTTGGCAAATCGCCAAGCGTTGTTTCGAAAACAACGCCTGTGTAATAATCCAGACCGCGAGCGATGGAAACATCGAGGCGATAAAACTCTTCGCGAACGCCTGCCGCCTTCATCGCACCGCAGAGTGTCCGCAGCCGCTCAATGCCTTGCTGCCCTTGTTCCGAACCTTTGAGCAGTGGGTCGAGTTGAGAAAGCACCTCCTCAGTCGAACCGCGAATCGCAGACAATGCTAAGACCTGATCGATTTGAGTCGCATTCAAACCTGCTTGGGTCAGTTCCTTGGAAACCTGTTCGGCACCCACTTTGTCGAATTTGTCGAGCGCACGCAGTACAGCCGTACTCGAGCCCTTTAAATCCAATTGCTCGAGAAGTCCCGTTAGCACTTGTCGATTGTTGATGCGAATTTGAAAGCGATGAACGCCCACTTCGTGCATAAGTTCGTGAATAACAAGGGCCGTCTCGATGTCGGCCACGACGCCAGTCGTCCCGATCGTATCGAAGTCACATTGAACGAATTCTCGGAATCGACCAGCTTGTGGCGTCTCGCCCCGCCAGACAGGAGCGATGTGATAACGCTTGAATGGAATGCCCAGTTCTTGAATGTGCTGAGCAGCGAATCGAGCTAGAGGAACGGTCAAGTCAAATCGCATCCCAACGGCTCGACCGCCGTTGTCGATGAAATGGTACATCTGCCGATCGGTTTCCTCGGAGCCTTTTCCAGTCAGAACTTCCAATAACTCGAGCGTAGGCGTGTCGATGGGCACGAACCCATAACGCCGATAGACCCGCCGAGCAACTTCCATCAGTTTTTCGCGCGGGATCATGGCCGCCGGCAGAAAGTCGCGGAATCCCTTGAGTGTTCTCGGTTCAATCAAAGCCATTCAAAAACCATTTACTACGTGCAATTGCCTAGAGCCTACGACAGAATCGGAAGCAAAGAAGGTTCGGGACTTCGAATGGCGCTCAAGTCGGCGGAATGAAAGCGAGCTTCCATATATTCCGCCACTTGTTCGGAAGTTTCAAAGTACATTTCATAAACAGCGTCCTCATCGAATTCGCAATTGTCAGTCGAATAATCGCGGCAAATTTGGGGACGCGTGTGATAGATTCCGCAGCGGTGATCGGCTTGCAAGTGCTTGCAGTCTGTGTGCACAAGCAAATACCATGTGCCGTCCTCGATGAAAACGGTTGCTCGATCATGCAGTAAATACCAGCGGATGAAATCTAGATCCTGCTGTGTCGTTGGCGCATCGATCGGCAATGCAAAGTACCGACAACATTTGGCTGTGCAGTAAGAGCACAAAACCTCTCCTTTTGGAACTTGTTCGCGGGTTGGTTTCTTTCCGTCTATAGTCTGAGCGGGCAACAACTCAACAGGCCGCGAAAGCGTAGAGGTGGTCATGGTAACTTGGTTGTCTAGGTGAGGTCAGTAGACCTGCGCGGAGCCGCAGGCGAGCAAATCAAAAAGAACAGACCTAGAAGACTAGCCTACTCTTCGCGAAAACGGTAGCCCACACCCCGCACCGTCTCGATCGCATCCGATTTTTCGCCAATTTTCTTCCGCAAAGCACGAATATGGACGTCAATCGTGCGTTCCAGAACCAGGGTGTCCTCGCCAAGCGCCGAATCGATCAGTTCGGATCGGTCAAACGCTCGGCCTGGTTGACGAATCAACGTATCCAAGAGCCGGAATTCGGTTTTTGTCAAATCGACCAATCCCGCATCGACAGTGACGCGGTATCGTCGTCTATCGAGCGCAATTCCAAGACGTGCAACCGTGTCCGCATCTTCTTCGATGGGCCTGGATTTACGACGCAAAAGAGCCTTAATTCTCTCAAGCAACACGCGGACGCTGAAGGGTTTCGTCACGTAATCGTCCGCTCCCACAGAAAAACCAACCAATTGGTCGGACTCCTCTGACTTTGCCGTAAGCATGATAATCGTTGCGGTGGCCGTTTCGGGTTGAGCTCGCAATCGCCTACAAACTTCCATTCCATCCATGACTGGCAACATCACGTCAAGCAAGATCAAATCCGGCAATCGCAGTTGGGCTTGATTTAATCCATCTCGCCCATCCATGGCTTTGAAAACATCGAATCCAGCTTTTTCCAAGTTGTAAATCAGCACCTCGGAAAGCGCTCGGTCATCTTCGACGACGAGTATTTTGCTTTTTGGCATGGGTAATGTCTTCCGATATTTGCCTGTACGAGTGGGTTTCTACGATTCATGAACCGTGGGACGCTGAAGCAAATGACGATGTCGAACGATGACTCCATCGACCATGTAAATGATGTCTTCGGCGATGTTAACGGCGTGGTCTGCAATTTGTTCCAAATGGCGTGAAATCGAAAAGCAATGCATGGCCGCCCAAATCTGAGTGCTGTCGCGGGACATCAACGAATTGAGGGTCTCGATGACTTCCACGTTTTTGGCGTCGACTAAATCATCGTCTTCGATGACCATGCGAGCTTGCTCTGTATCCCGTTGAACGAACGCGTCCAAACTGCGTCGCACCATCGATGTCGACATCAGTGCCATCTCGTTAATTCCGGGTGGAATCGGAAATTCCGGATGCGGACACAAACTGTCGGCTCGTGTTGCAATGTTGCAGGCTAGGTCCGCAATGCGTTCCAAATCATTGTTAACCTTCATCATGGTGGTGATCCGTCGTAGGTCGGCGGCCACAGGTTGATGGAGTGCAAGCATTTTCAAGCAATCCTCTTCGATTCGCACTTCGCTCCGATCGATTTGACTGTCTCGATCGATCACCTCCGCTGCCAAGGCGCCACGTCTTTCGACCAACGACCGGACCGCGGACGCAATCATGTCCTCAACACTGCCTGAAAGCTTGAGCAATGAATTGTGTGCTTCGGTAAGGTCTTGGCTCAAATGAAGTGACATAGGTAATCTTTTATTCCCTGTTCAAACTATATCCGTAAAATGTGAAGAAAAGATGAATATAACGTTAATACGGCGTGGAGAAAGGAACCATTTGTGCCTGCCGTGGCACCGAAAAAACGGCAACCTATGCGGAAAAAACGTCAAATCTGTTGGAATCGTACCATACCGATTCGTTTGGACACGGTTTGGAGTCGATTTTTCAAAACTTGATTTGCGTGTTCGGGAAATGGGTGCAACATTCTTTCGACGACGGTAAGCGACCTAGCGAATCCCGCCGCGACATAAGTCTCGCGGTGAAAGCGGCTAAACGTTGCTGCGGTACAGGGCTATTCGCGATCGCTTACCTTTATTTTTGGCGTTCATTCACTCGGCAATCCAATGTTGAATGGATAAATCGCATCACGGAGGACTTTCTAATAGGGTCAAACACCATGCGACGCATGATGCACGCAGCGATCGTTTTTCTTCTCGCGGCTTCCGTAGCCCGGGCTCAACCCGAATTGCGACCGAACCAGTCGGCAAGCATCGCCGCAAACTCCTTTCCAACCGAGTTCATTCCCGACTGTGCGCATCTTCCGTATTCCCAGCTCGCAACATTCATGAACTGCAACGATTGCAGCCCGAATCTCTGGAGCAATTATTCCTCGCAAAGAGCAGCACTCGCCGCACACCATTCAAGACATGTCGACGGGCAATGCTGTTGCTTCGATCACAAGAACTGCTCGCATGGTCAATCGATAGCACCCCGCGGAAGTCACGGAGGTCGTACGGACGGAAAAGCCGCACGCGACGTACCGATAAATCGATATGCTGCCTCTGCCAATGGCAATCAAGACCGTAGCCCAGCATGCAAGTCTAGCTGTGATCATAAGCTGTCCGGAGGATCTTGGACGTTTTCTTCGTTGTACAACTCAAGCGGCAGTAAACTTGGATTGGACAAAAGCTGGATGACATTCTCCTCGTTGCACGTTTCACCGGCACCGACAAGCGGGACGCCGTGTTTGAAATAGCTGCTTAGCGTTTTGATGGAATCAAACAGCCCACTGCTCTTGTCGTTGGCACGCTAACCTCTGCGCCGCTTGCGATTTCCATCAGAGCGATCTTTAAGTCTTCGCGAGTCGCAGCAAATCGTTTTTTGCCGAAGCCGTGATGAAGATCGTCGATTCGCCCGAAATAAAGCCGTTCCCCTTGTTTGTTCAGGACGCACACTTCTGGAGTCGTTGTCGCCCCAAACTTTTGGGCAATCGAATGCTTCGGATCCAATGCAACGAAAAACGGCACGGCGTATTCGCGGGTATGATTCTCTATCGTCTCCTTTGTTTGCTCGGACCCTTCGTGGACTAGAACGAACACAAATCCCTTCTTTTGAAACTCTTGATACATGCGGGCCAGAGCGGGTTGATAACTGTTGGCTATCGGACAGTCCGTGGTCACAAAGACAAGTACCATCGCTTGATTATTCGAAAGGTCTCTTGTCGAAACTTTCTTGCCATGGACGTCCACAAACTCAAACGGTAACGGTGACAGATTGGAATCAATGGTGTCGTCGCCGAATGCAAAACCATTGGCTAACAAGACTAGGAAAAGACCTGTGACAACAATCGCCGCGTTTGCAACACGCTGGTAGGGCATAGGCATAGGTCTAATTGCCCTTTGGCCTTCGATCCAAGATTCGTTCCATTTCCTTGCGACTCGATTCCATTTCGCTTTTGTCAATCTGTTCATCGTTGTTGCTGTCCATCAAATCAAGCAACCGATCCCGAAATTTTGCGGGTATTTCGCTTTTCTGAAGCCTACCATCCCGGTTGCGATCCAGGAGTTTCACGAATGCGCCATCCAGCCCATTACCGCCGCCGAGTAAACCGCCGATTCGCCCCATTTGGCTCCTGATTCGATTGCTAAACGCGTCGCGCATACGGTCTTGTAGGGCAAGTTCCAAAACGGGCCGCTCGTTCTCGGCCGCGGCAAGGACCAGCATCGTAATGGAACCCATCTCATCGGTCGATTCACGCCCCCAACTGATATCCCGAGGTGGTGAGAATGGGTTCTCAGGGTTCATTGCCGAGTTGTCATAGGTGATGTCGACCGTCAGCTTCGTTCCCTTGGGCAGCGCGACAGGGTTCTTGTACAGGTACTGATCCTGCCAATCCAAGTCCCAGTCGTTGATGCGCAACAGCTCTGTTGCCTTTCCGTTAGGTTGAGTTGCCGTCATCGTCATCTCGCGGCAGATGTAATGGGCGTGCCCTCCGATTTCAAAACCCAATATATCGATCGGCAAAACATACTCATCGTGCATCACAAAGTCAGATTTGCCCGCAGGAATGTCTAGACCTGCTCCCATGCCAAACACGGGCGGCATTTGAACGGCGACGAGCTTTTGCTTGGGTGCTCGATCGGCAAAGTAGATTCCAAGTTCCGCTTGCTCCACTTCGGGTTTGCCACTCGGATGAAAGTGTGTTTGCATGACGATGTCGCTCCCCTTTGGCAAGTAACGGGCGAGATCACCTGGCAAACGATTGGGAGTCGCCCCAGGGACATATCCGCCCAACCCGCGAGACAGACTTTCGGGCATTCGCTCCAGAGAATTGCCTCGCGATTTGAGGAAATTCATACCCGCGAACCCGGGTTGACCATCAAGACTCTTTTGTTCACGCGCTGCACCATCAATATCCAGGAAGAACAGGGCATGATGGACTGCACCTCGAGCAGTAGGACGCAGTTCGATGGCTTTGACCCATTTGTCTTCAGGTAGGTTAATCGGAAATACAAAGGATCGGTAAACATCCGGTCCATCTGCCGGTATGTTAAACGGCCGATCCATTTTCACTACGATATCCGGCACGCCCAAACTCCAACCATCGGGAAACTTGGGTGGAGTCGGTGCTTTTGTTGGGTCCCCTTCTGGACACTTGGCATCAATCCACTCCGTTAGTTGCTTCTTGGCTTTTTCGCTCAACCGGCGATCGTTGGAAAAATCAATCCCGGTATGGACTGCTTTCCAAGGGGGCATATAGCCGTCGCGAATCACGGCTTGAATCGTCTCGCCTCGTTGCGATACATCCGAATAAGTGAGCAACGAAAACGGTCCAGACTGGCCCGGACGATGACACGATGAGCAATGATCGTAAACAATCGCGGCGATCGGCTCAGCGAACGTCAAATTGACTACCGTCGTTTTCGGCTCATCCCCCCTCAGCGTTAAGGCACAAATGGCGCTCAGCGCAAACGCCAAAATCGCACCAAGTTTGTAAACCATTTTCTATGTCCTTGTTCTTCAATAGTGCCGCTGATTGGAATGAGCGTCGCACAGGAAACTACTCGTTCCCAGGCTCTGCCTGGGAACGCATTGGTGTGGAGGCTCCTGCCTCCTGAGTTCACAAACTAAGGATGCATTTCGGCGAGGCGGAGCCTCGCTTGCATTGCGTTACCAGGCGGAGCCGCGGAGCCTAGTAACTAGTTTGCACAGTGCAACAAAACTTGCAATCCGCGCCAATAGTTATCTTCAATGTAGCCGAAGTTGTACCCATTGGGTAATCGTATTCCATTCCGCAAAGCACTCTCCCATGCTCCGTATGGCCTTATTTCCAATGCCATCGCGATTGCCGTAATTGCGAAAGCGGAGATCCCGCTAGAACTTCGTACCAAACCGTAACCATGGTTCCATCGGCACATTCGACCGTAGAAGGGTAACCCAGGTCGCCTGAAATACCGTCGGTCGAAATGGAAATAGGATCGCTCCAAGATCCTCCCGAATCACCACTGATACGCATTTGAATTCCGCGAGGAGAACGTCGAAACCCGTAGGTCATGAGCAGTCGACCATCACGCAACTTGAGCAAGTGCGAAGGCAATCCCCAAACACCGATGGAGTGAGGGATCGACCAAGAAAGCCCTCCATCTTTTGATTCGCTCTGTAACGTATGACCTTTGTCCGCCGCATTCTCATTTCGAATGTGGCAAATGATTTTCCCATCTACTCCGTCCACGGCATGCAACTCATGATATTCCCTAGGGTCGTCTCCAGGGCGCGATGGAATCGTTGCTATCCACTGCCAAGTTAGACCGTCGTCCAACGATTCACAGACGCCGACTCGGTCGTCGCCCCAAAGGGCTTTGCCGGCATAGATCAATCTGCCATCGCTTAACACAACTGGACCGTGTGGGCTGTTCAATGGGACGGCGTAGCGAGGGGACCAATTGATTCCGCCGTCAGTGGATCGGATCATGTACGTTCCCAATTCGCTTTTCCGCTGTGCTGCTGACAGACGATTGTGGACAGCTTGCCATTCCAGCAGGAGCTTTGGATCCGCAAATGCGCCTGGCTGACCAGGCTGCGCGGTCTCTGCACGGTTTAGGATAGGCTCATAGGCGAGCGAAGTAAACGTGGTTACAAGTATCGACCCTTTTGCTGTTTCCACCACGCCCGCATCGCGATCGTCGATGGGGCTATCGTACAATACCTGCGGCCAACCCCAGGTTTCTCCATTATCTTTCGAGCGCATCCATTCGAGTCGCCCAAAAGGACATACATGCCTTTCTCGTCCACCTGAAAAGGCGAGAAGCAATTCTCCGTCAGCCCGTCGAGTCAGCGTTGGCCATCCGTGATACAAGGGAGGTTTCCAACTGATGACTCTGGTGTCGAGGATCTCGATTCGTGGAGGTTCGCTCCCAAAACAAGAACCGAGTCGAGAGAGGCTTCCGGCGGTGGAGATGGCAAGTATGGACGAAAGAGACAGAAAGAATTGGCGACGCGTATTCATTTTCACAAACTCCTAAACCATCACTTTAGCATCCAGCGCGTTTGTGTGCTTATTTGGAGGCCAAGTATTTCCAACTCTTCTCGTCGAACGCAAGCATGTCGATGTTTAGAAGTTTGGGATCTCGGCTACAGGCACCGCGTCTCCCATTTGGAATACGTCATCGACTTGAAGCAATTCCCCAAGATCCACCGTGCTTTGCCATTGAGCTTGCAAAATGTCCAGGTATTGATTGAGTACACCGCTTACGGTCTGCTGCGCCACAATCACATCGTTGAAACTGATTCCACTCGGATCTGTTAAATAGCGTTGATAGATGCCGCGATACGCCCTGACTTGGTCGCTCAAAGCGTCCGTTCGAAACGAAGATGCCAGTTGACGGTTCGACTTGTATACGCTGTATGTCGCAGCAAGCTTCGCGATGAGTTGATTCTCGGTATCGGTTACCAATTGTGCTGATCGCACCAGTTCAGCTCGTGCAGATATTCGGTTACCTTGATTTTGGTTCCAAACAGGCACGGCACCTCCCAGGGTTAGATTATACGTGCTCCCTCCGGGCTTAAACGTATAGTCTTGCTGTAACACAAAGCCGACATCGAGATTCGGGATTGGAGTTCGGTCTGCGAGAGTAACCAGAGTCCGATTTTTTGAAATGAGGTTTTCGGCGATTCGAAGATCTGTATGCACGGCTGTCATGCGTGTCACGGCGCTCTCGTAAGAAATATCCGGTGCAGGGCAGTCGATTCGGCCTTCGATATTGGTTGGCTCAAGTGCAGGAACAGCTACGTTTGCGGCCAGAGTTCGCCAAGCGGCAATGGCGTCTTGTTGGGCTCGAATCAACGACGCTCTCGCTTGTGTGGTCAAGACTCTTAGCTGCAACGGTTCATAAGGGGCCGATTCGCCAGCGATCACCAATTTAATCTGAGCTTCATATGCACGCTCTGAGTACTCGCATTGAACGCGAGCAAGCACCGCGCGGCGGCGGGCAGCTAACAGTTGGAAGTATGCTCGTCGCACAGAGGCTTGGACCGTGATCCATGTTTTCTGTTGGCTAACCACCGCGTTCGCATAGTCCACCGTGGCGGCCTCTGCTGCTAGACCAAGCTTTTGAGCCGTGATAAACGTTTGTTGCAAATACACCCCCTTATAACCAGGTGTGTTGGCTGTTCGAACCGTATCAGCCTCATAGCCAAAGTTTGGATTAGGCGGTAATCCAGCTTGAATGATAGCCCCATGCGCAACCTCAACGTTAGCCGCTGCTGCACGCAGACCTGGATGGTTTTCTCTTGCAATTCGATGAAACTCTTCCAGCCCCATGGCTGCTCGCGAATAATCCGGCAACGCATCTGCTTCGTAAGGTAGCGGTGGCAGTTCAGGAAACAGCTTTAGAATATTTTCTTGCTGGGTTTTCGTATCCAGCTTGGTTCCATCTGCCTTGAGTCTGGGCAAACTGATAGGAGGAGTTTCCGCACCTGGAAATTCAGCAGGAAGACGCAATGGATCTTGCTGCTTCGACTTATCGTTCACCACCGCAGATTGCGAGAACGCAGCCAATTGGATCGGTACTGCCGCAATGATCGCATCGGTCGATTTGGTGGCATGTGCACCGCGCTTGCTTTCTTGTCCTTGAATTGCCTCGTTTGTTTTCTGCGAGTCGATTTCATTGGGTGAAACAACGGGTATTTGTCCCGCTGAACAGTTGTCCCAATAAGTACGACCGGAAGCGTCCGCCGTACTCGGAACACAACGCAGCGATCGGTAGGCACACCATTCTGGGGTGCGGCAACCGACGCAAATGCACCCCACAATCAGAAGTGGCAGAACATTGATAGCAATCTTTTGGTGCCTTCGCATCGATCATCCCTTATCGAAGTCCAACGAATCTCTGTGACGGCGCCATCCATGGCTAAACACAGCTTCATCGAAGATCGACAGAATGAAACGCACGCGGTCATTCAATCCGTTTCAAGCTGGTTGATCCGTACATACGGAAAACTCAGAGCGAACGATTTAGAAATGCTTTGTCGGAAACATGGCTTTCCGCCGTTTCCATTCGGATCGAACCTTTCGAAACGAGTCTCTTGATCGATTCATCCATGGTCAACATCCCTTCGCTTCGGCCAGTAAGAATGTAGTTGTCGATGCTCTCCAGTTTGCCGGTTCGTATTGCGCTCGCGATCGCCGAGTGGTTGAACAGGATTTCCAAAGCGAGTTCTTGCTTTTCGTTCGGCAAGCTACTGTCCAGTAAACGCTGGCAAATCACGGCGCGCAGACTGGACGCGAGTTGCGAACGGATTTCATTTTGCACTTGCTGCGGAAACATGTCGGCGTAGCGTGAAATGGCCCCTTTGGCATCGCGAGTATGGAGGGTCGAAAGAACGAGGTGACCGGTTTCGGCTGCGCTCAACGCCATTTTCGCCGTTTCACTGTCGCGAATCTCACCCACCAAAATCACATCGGGATCTTGCCGAAGACCGAATTTCAGCCCGTCCGCAAAACTATCGACGTCTGCCCCCAACTCTCGCTGGGTCACGACCGAATTCTCGCGAATCGGAAACCGATACTCGATCGGGTCCTCAATGGTCAAAATGCGATACCCGCCCAGCCGATTCATCATGTTGATGATCATGGCCAATGACGTGCTCTTTCCCGATCCCGTAACACCCGTAAAAAGCACCAGTCCGTTTCGAAAGGATGCGATCTTCTTGGCAAGGTCCTCCGGGAACGAGCTCCATCGAAAATCAGGTATCTGGTCTGGAATCAAACGAATGCAACCGCCGATTGCTCCCCCTCCTAAAAACAAATTGACTCGCAGTCGAAAGGGCTGATCGTGGACGGTGGTTGAAAATGCGAAATCAATATTCTTGATTTGGGCCAAACGCTGAATCATCTCATCGGTCGCGATCGACTCCAAAGCAGCGACGATCGACGATTCGGTTAAGGGCTCATCCGAAATTGGAATGAGCTTTCCATGAACCCGCAGAACGCAGGGGTAGCCCGCAACCAAGTGAATATCCGATGCGTCCTTTTGGACTGCCGCTTCCAGCCATGCTCGCAACCCAGGGTTCATGGTTGCCATTGCAACAGGATTCGTCATTGCCGATCTCCAAAAGATCTTGTTATTGGGTGAATATCCAAGGTGTCAGGAGTCATTATTTGGAATTGGCTAGACACGGGGGCGGCCACAAGGACGTAGTATCGATTCAAGTTCAAGCCGACGGGCCGTTACCTGCGGAGTACGCCAACCAAAATCCGCATGAATAGAGCTGCAATCCCAAGAGCAAATCCCGTTGTTGCGAGACTCACACACCAAATCCAAACCGTCCGTGAAACACTTTTTAGACCGAATTGCGATATCAGCAGTGCGGTAATTGCGAGTGCCATACCCCAATAGTTGTTAATCGCGAAAGAGCACACAACAGATCCAATTCCTAAAAGGAGGACCAGAGGTACCAAAGCATTTCGATTAGCTTGATAATCTTGGGAATCGGATGCTTCCATAGTTCTATACGCTCCAGTAAGGACGAACGACACGCATCACTGCGAGTGATGCTCGATTGTAAACAAAGGCCGACCGGCGACTCCGGTGCATACGATTGTCACGTGCGTATTCCTGCTGCTAACGACCGGCAAAGGTCTCGAATTGTCTTCAGTTCGCCAAATGTTACGGAAGTTGGATGGGAATGTCGAGCGACATGGTTGACCCAAGCTGCGCTCACAAATACCACAATCAGGAATGGAATCCACAAATAGGAAAGCCAGAATGATGCAATAGCAGAGCAAAAGAATAGTAGCATTGCGAGAGTCAGAAAGCCAGTTGCCCGTTCATACCCTGGATTCATGATCTTGATGGCTGGTAAGGTACCGGGTGCAAGTTGGGAGACGTCTTGTTCAAAAACACGAGAATGGTTGATCGAGTATGTCGAGATCAATGAGGAGGGAGACAGTTGAGAAACGTCGGCTCCATCGCGTTCAAGAAATTCTCTCACAGCGAAGAAAACACCAGCGCTTGGGCAAGGACGGCCAAACACCAAAGGGATAACGACCTCTTTTGGTCGACTCGATGCTGAGAGCAGTTCGCACACGCCTCGAAGTTTCTTGATTCTCGGAGGTGTAAGAAGTTCCTTCCACTCCGACAGCGGAACAACGAGGTTCCATTGTGAATTCAAGGCTGCGGCTAGCTGTCGCCATCCTACTAGGTCGCAAGCAATCCGCCAATCTTCGATCGAAGAGTCGAGTGTAAGCACTGCGTCTGGATCGGCTCCTGGGTCATAAGCGGATTGATGACGATGTTCGTCTCGGAGAATAGCTAGGATGTCATCCGGCGTTGATTTGGTGTCACGAAGTGTAATCAGGATCAACGCACTACTCCTATCGCACGAAACGTTTGCGCTCAACAGACCGAGCAAGTTGGCTTAACGCAAGTCAAACGGCCGACCGAGGACTTGGTGTGCGTCGCTTGGTTCCGCTGTCTTAATCGAGAATTCGCCCTTTTGTTTTAACCGACTTTATATCATGCTGCCAAGTTGATCGCTAGACGACCCTATTGCTGCGGTCGCGATTAGAACGAGTGGGAAAGCTAATGCGGTCATGAAGATCCAGAAGGGTATCACGGTTGGGGCTTTCATGTTCCAGTACTCTCAGGACTATTGTAGCCTAACCATCGAACATATGTTTCAACCGTCGGTCCTGCGAAATACGCGACGTTCGCGACCACCGCACCGAGCACGATCAATCGTAGTAGTCGTAGATTCAAAATTCCAGTTACGCCAGTGAAAAGAACGGTAATGAGAGCGAGAAGTATCACGTAAGCGATTCGAAGCTTCTCCCATGCGAGAAATACGCTCCGCGCAATTGCAAGCAGCGACGTTTGCACAACTTCCGTTTCTGGAATCGCGTGCGGGAACGTTGTTGGTGTTGCAGTGTAAGGATTCTCAGTCATGGTTCTTTGTCGCCGAACGACCTCGATGTCCTAGGGCGAGAAGTAATGATAGCACCGACCAAGGGAGGGCGATCGAGGCTTTAGGTCCATCGAATTGTTCCATCATCACGGTTCCATCAAGTGGCAATTCGAACCGCCGTCAGGTTGACGCGAATGAGAGTCTGGCTCACAGTCCAGATGGTACAATCATATCCCATCGTCGCGACGCAATCGTAAGCGCACACGACAGCCAGTCGGTTTTTGGGCTCGCGTCGGCCTAGGCGGTCGCGTTCCGCTTTTCCTTTGCGGCAAGCAGTCGCTTGGCCCGGTCGTATTGCTTTCGCTCTGCTTTGTC
>Ga0247833_1003445_pt1 | contig 21165 bp, 14 predicted proteins | sample LaCruzMarch2015__7_FD_187117 | JGI IMG/M metagenome (GOLD analysis project Ga0247833, IMG submission 187117) | Freshwater microbial communities from meromictic Lake La Cruz, Castile-La Mancha, Spain - LaCruzMarch2015_8m | ecosystem: Environmental > Aquatic > Freshwater > Lake | place: Spain... | reverse complement strand
ACCAGCCGCCGCCTCGTGCAGGCCAATCGCTGGCTGCATGCGGGTGAGTGGGACAAGGGCGCGACCACGCTGACGGGCAAGGTCTCCGGCAAGAGCGCAGGTATCGTTGGCCTGGGTCGAATTGGCAAGGCCATCGCGCAGCGGCTCACGGCCTGCGGGATGCAGATCGGCTACCACGGTCGCAGCGCGCAGGACGTGCCGTATGCCTTCCACGCTGAGCTAGTGAGCCTTGCCGCGTGGTCGGACTTTTTGATCGTCGCCTGCCCCGGCGGTGACAAGACCAAGCACCTCATCAATATCGACGTGCTCCGTGCCCTCGGTGCGAAAGGCACTCTCATCAACATTGCTCGCGGCAGCATCGTCGATGAAACCGCGATGATCGAAGCGCTGCGCGAGGGCGTGATCGCCTGCGCCGGGCTGGACGTCTTCGAGCATGAGCCGAAGGTGCCTGCCGAACTGCTGGCCATGGAACAGGTGACGCTGCTGCCGCACATCGGCAGCGCCACACGCGAGACTCGGGGCGAGATGTCGCAGCTGCTGCTCGACAACCTGGATGCGCATTTCAATGGCAGGCCGCTGCTCACCGCCGTGGTGTGAAGTCGATGGCACCGAGGAAGGCCAGTCGCACCTCACATCCAAGGCTGTAGCATTTCGATCAGCAAGGTCGTCTGCGAGACGCTGAAGTCCTCACCTGCGGCAAGTTTGATCGTGTCCTGGCCCGCCCTGCGAATCTCGAACTGCACGGGCACTTCACCTGGATGATCCGCGAGGATGTCACGAATCGTTTCCAGGTCGCCCATGCTGTGCTTCGCGGTGTCCAGCTTCAGCAGCAGCACCTGTGGCACGTCTTCCACCACTTCGATTTTTGGTGATACCTTCTTGGGCTTCAGGGGCTTCACCTCACGCACCATCAGCCGGTTCATCTCCGAGCGCTGATCTTTCTCACAGGTCGCACGCATGGCGACCACCGTGCCGGGCTTGAGCAACTCCTTGCCTTTCTCGAAGGCTTCGTTCCAGCACATGGCCTCGATGGCTCCGGTGAAGTCTTCGATCTTCAGCACAGCGAAGGCTTTGTTGTCCTTCTTTGTGTATTTGACCTCACAACTCTGAATCAGTCCCGCGATGGTAATAGTCGTCTTCTCCGTGATCTCCTCAATGGCGGCAATCTTGGTCAGCTTGGGCGAGTCGAAATTGCCACGATACGTGTCCAGTGGATGACCACTGACATAAAAGCCGAGCAACTCCTTCTCGAAGCCAATCAGGTCCGATTTAGACCATTCATCAGTGCTCTCAGGAATGGCAGTCTGCACGGGTGCTAAGGGCATCAAATCGAAGTCACCAAATAAGCTCGCTTGCCCGCTTTTCTTGTCGCGTTGGGCAAGTGCGGCACCAGCCATCGCTTGGTCCATTCGTCCGAACAGAAACAGCCTGGTCTTTTTGCTAAAATCAAAGGCACCGACTTTGATGAGCGCTTCGAGCATCTTTTTATTTACCGCGCGGGTATCCATGCGCGCGGTGAAATCATCCAATGATGTGAAGTCTCCGTGTTTCTCACGCTCAACGACCGCGGCCTGCATGGCTGCTTCGCCGACATTCTTGATCGCCGCTAGGCCGAAGCGAATCGCATCAGGCTCGCCCGCTTTGGCCGAGCGCTCGGGGCTGAACTTAAGGTCGCTCTTGTTGATGTCTGGCGGTAGCACCTTGATGCCCATGCGCTCGGCTTCGTTGACGAAATTAGCAATCTTATCCGTGCTGCTGATCTCCAAGCTGAGCACGCCGCACATGAATTCCACGGGGTAGTTTGCCTTCAGATATGCGGTGCGGTAGGTGACGACTCCGTAGGCGGCGGAGTGCGACTTGTTGAAACCATACTGCGCAAACTTTTCCAGCAAGTCGAAGACTGCGTTGGCCTGCTTCTCAGGGATCTCATTGGTCTTCATGCAGCCCTCGACGAACACGAGGCGCTGCTTCACCATCTCGTTCAAGTCCTTCTTGCCCATCGCTCGACGCAGCAAGTCAGCCTGTCCCAGTGAAAAGCCCGCGAGCAAGTTCGCGGCCTGCATGACCTGCTCCTGATAGACCAGGATGCCGTAGGTCTCCTTGGCGATCTTTTCCAGCAAGGGATGCGGATACTCCACTTGTTCCTCGCCTTTTTTGCGTCGGATGTAGTCAGGGATGAACTGCATCGGTCCCGGACGATAGAGCGCCAGGATAGCGATGATTTCTTCAATTGTATCCGGCCCGAGCTGACGGCAGGTATTGATCATGCCGCCGGATTCCATTTGGAACACCGCGACCGTTTCGCCGCGCTTCAGCATCTCAAAAGTCTTGCGATCATCCAGCGGCACTGCGCCGACATTGAAGTCTGGCACGCGCTTGTGGATCCAATACTCCGCCTCCTGAATCACCGTCAGCGTTTTCAGGCCGAGGAAGTCCATCTTCAACATGCCTAGCTCGGTCAGCGGCTTCATCGCGAACTGCGACAAAATCTGCTCATCCTTGTCTCGTGTCAGCGCGATGAAATGATCCAGCGAACGATCGCCAATGACGATGCCCGCTGCATGCACGCCGACGCCGCGTGTGATGCCTTCCAGGAAGGTCGCGTGCTTCCACAATTCTTGCGTCTTGCCATCGGTTTCGACCAGTTGCTTCAGCTCAGGATTCTTCTCGACGGCGGTCTTCAGCTCGATGTCCAACTCGGTCGGAATCATCTTTGACAGCTTGTCCGCATCGCCATAGCTCCAGCCCAGCACACGACCCACGTCGCGAATAACACTCTTCGCCCCCATGGTGCCGAAGGTAATGATGTGGCTGACGCTGCGCTCGCCATACTTCTGCCGCACATACTCGATGACCTCGCCGCGACGAGTCTGGCAGAAGTCGATGTCGAAGTCGGGCGGACTCACACGTTCAGGATTCAAGAATCGCTCGAACACGAGTTCGAAGCGCAGCGGGTCTATGTCGGTGATGCCCAGAGCATATGCGACCAGCGAGCCCGCACCAGAACCACGGCCCGGCCCGACGGGAATGCCTTGCTCGCGCGACCACTTGATGAAGTCCCACACGATGAGGAAGTAAGACGTAAAGTTCTTGTCTTTCAGCAGGCCCAACTCCACCTCCATGCGGTGGTGGATGATCTCATCGTTCAGCGCGCGGTCGCGTCCGTAGCGACGCTCCAGGCCCTTCATCGTCTCGCGTCGCAGGTAGTCATTGCGCTCGCTGCCATCGGGCGGGTTGAAGAGCGGGTAGCGCTCGATGCTGGTGGAATCGAGATGGATTTTCAGGTCGCAGCGCTCTGCGATTTCGAGTGTTGCATCGCACGCCTCCGGAACCTCGCGGAACAACTCGCGCATCTCTTCCGCCGTCTTGAAATACACCTCGGGCGAATAGGTGAGGCGGTTCTGGTCATGCACGCTCGCGTTCGTGCCGATGCAGATCATGATGTCGTGCGACTCGTGGTCGGACTTGTTCAGGAAATGCACGTCATTGGACGCGACGGTCTTCAAGCCGAACTCTTTGCTCCACTCCAGCATCTGCTTCATGCTGCGGCGCTGCTGCTCCATGCCGTGGTTGTGCAGCTCCAGGTAGAAATTCTCGGGACCGAAAATCTCGCGGAACTCGATCAGGCTGTGCTTGGCTTCATCAGGCCGGTCGCTCAGCAGCAACTCATTGACCTCACCATTGATGCAACCACTGAGGCAAATGAGGCCGTTGCTGTGTTCGCGTAGGGCGTCCTTGTCGATGCGTGGCTTGTGCCAGAAGCCATCCAGATGCCCCTTGGTCACCAGCTTGGACAGGTTCTCATAGCCCTCGTTGCTGCTGGCGAGCAGGGTCAGGTGGGAAGCCCGCTTGCGTCCGGCGATCTCGCGCTTCTCCTGCATGGAGGTCGGCGCGAGATAGACCTCGCAGCCGATGATGCCCTTCACGCCTGCTTTTTTCGCCGCCATGTAGAAGTCGATGGCCCCAAAAAGGTTGCCATGGTCGGTCACTGCGACAGCGGGCATCCCCAGCGCCTTGGTGCGCTTCATCAGCTCTGGAATGCGCACTGCTCCATCGAGCAGTGAGTATTCGGTGTGCAGGTGAAGGTGGACGAAGGAATCGGACATGGGCAGTCCGAAATAGGACAGGACGCAGCACCGCGCAAGGAGCGCTAACGCAGCCCGGCCGACTTCAGCCTTTCGTCCAGCCAATCAGCTTCTTCTGTAAGCAAAGGCGGGGCAAGCTCCTGTGCATAGTTTTCCTGCCAGTAGCGCCCTAATTCATAAGCGCGGTCCACTAGCGGCTGCAAATCCAGGATCACATCCGCATCCGTCTCGCGCAGGGGAATACGGATCATGGGGATGCGCTGCTGCAAGCGCCAGCGATAGACCTCTAGCTGCGCGGGATCTGCGGCACGATGAATGCAGATGACATACTGTGTTATGCCTTCAGGTGCAGGGATTCTTGCTCTTGGCACACGGACCGTATGTTCACCTGCTCGCAGCAGGTCGATCTCGACCAAGTTCACGTTGGCAGCCAAGTAATCGCTTTGCTTGTCACGGTAGCGTTTGTGAGCATCGCCTCGCTTGTTTGCTAAGCTGAGCACCTCAATGACTGTGACGAGCTTGCCATGAGCTGTGCGGATTTCGATCCAGCGCTCGTTCAAGAACTCGATATGCACGTATTCCGGCTCTGCCACCGTCACACCCGGGTCCTGATCCGCTGCCGACCATGCTGGGGCGATGCCTTGCTTCCAGGTTTCCGAGACGGCCACATCCGCACGATAGGAGTGTGGAAGATCGGAGTCATCGACCAGCACCCGCTCCTCCGTGCGGGCATTCAGATCGCTGGGAAGGCCACTTACAATCGCATCACCAATGTAGGCAACGAGCTTGGTATGCACGTCCGACCAATACCTCTCAAGGTAAGGATTCATTCCCGGAAAAGGATTCTTCGTGGAAATCATGTGGCGACTGTAAGCAACGAACGCGATAAAGCCAAGCTCTTGCATGTCCCCCGAAACCGATCTCGACCCCTTCCTCACTCGCCCGGAGCCTCTCTTGGCGCTGGCACCGATGCAAGACGTGACGGACCTGGCTTTCTGGGGCCTGATGAAGCGATATGGCGGGGCGGATGTGTATTACACGGAGTATTTTCGAGTGCATCCCGACTCGCATCTGGAGCGTGACATCCTGCGCTCGCTGGATGAGAACCCGACGGGCCGCCCAGCCATCGCGCAGATGATTGGCAATGACGTGCCCTCGCTGGTGCGGTCGGCCAAGGAATTGCAGAGGTATCCCATCGCGGCGGTGGATCTCAACCTGGGCTGCCCAGCCCCGATTGTTTACAAGAAGCGTGCGGGCGGTGGCCTGCTGCGCGAGCCCGAGCGGATTGATCGGATCCTTGGCGCGCTGCGTGATGCCGTGTCGATCAAGTTCACGGTGAAGACCCGCATTGGTTTTGAGGACGAGCAGGTGTTCGATACGCTACTGCCCATCTTTGCCAAGCATAGCATTGACCTGCTCACGGTGCATGGGCGCACAGTGCTGCAAATGTATCGCGACGGCGTGCGCTACGATCTGATTGCGCAGGCCGCTGCTGCGATGAAATGCCCGGTGCTAGCGAATGGCAACATCGCCAGTGCTGAAGACGCCGCCGCCGTGTTGACGCAAACGAAATGCCACGGGCTCATGGTGGGTCGCGGGGCGATTCGGAATCCATGGATCTTCGACCAGATTCGCGCGCATCAGCGTAGCGAAGCCGTGAAGCTACCGACTGGCCGACAGGTGCTGGCTTACATCCACGATCTCTACGAAACGACGACAAAGCCGATCATCGCGGAACTGGCGCAGGTGAACAAGATGAAGAAATACCTGAACTTTCTTGGGGTGGGCGTGCCTGACAGCGCGGACTTCCTGCACCAGATGCGCCGCACGACGAAGCGCGCAGAGCTGTTTGCCGTGTGCGCAGCGTTTTTGGATCACGACGAGCCGATGGCGCTGGTGCCCCGGCCCGCTGAAGCGTGAACAGCGGACCGAGGTGTCACAGGCCCACTTGCTGCCGCACAGCCATCATGCTGTGCTTCTGCTTCTGTTGCACGAGGTCACGCGCCTCGATCGCCTTGGCCTTGGCTGCCGCCGGGTCCTTCGCCATCGCTAGCACGGTGGGTACAATGTTTGGAATCTCGTCCGCCACGTCCAGATTGAACAGCCATTCGGCAAGGCCGATGTCGCGCCACATCAGGCCCTTGCTGGTCTGCTCGGCCCAGCGGCAGACGATGGCAGGAATGCCGTTGCCGATGCACATGATGGGGCTGTGCATCTCGGCACCAAACAGTCCCGCGCTGCGCACATAAGTGCTGAGCGCTTCGTCGGTGAGCCAGTAGTTGGGCCGCCACGCGACCTTGGCCTTTACGTCGTCGGGCAGTTTGTCGATGAGCATCTCCTTGCCGATCTCCATCTGGCTCGCGTCCTCAGGACAGACCAGCACCTTCATGTCGGTCTGCTTCACCACTTGAATGATGGCCTCACGGAGTGGCGCGAGATCGTGCTCCTTCATCGCTTCATTGCGCGCGTGCTTCTTCTCGTCAAAGGCGTAGCCCTTCTTGATCTTCCAGTAGGGTGTGTTGCGATAGCGCGGGATGCAGCAGAGGAACTTGCCTGCTTCGAGCTGATGCTCCTTCAAAAAGGCATCGGCGGCGGCATCGTTGCGCAGGTCCACCGCGAAGGAACCTTCGGGGCAGAACTCCATGACGGGTGAGGTGACGCCGTGATCCTTGGCGAACTGCAAGGACACGGAGTCGCGGAAGTATACGAACTTCGCGCCGCTGAGCAGGTCCTTCGACTCGTCATCCGTCGCAGCGAAGGTGATGCAGTAGATGCCATAGGGCTTGCCAGTCTCCTTGCGCCACTTGGCCACGTCCTTCTTCGCCACGAAGCCAGGACCGGAGCCGTGCAGCAGGAAGTCGCCTTCCTTCAGCGCGGCTAGGATGTCCTCGCGCCCTTGGATGATCTTCAGCTTGGGGAAGCGCTTCATCAGCATCTCGTCCACACCATTGCTGACGCTGCTGGGCCAAAGGCGAATCTCCGCCTCGGGCAGGTGCTGCTCGAGCAAATGCAGCACGCCGGGCGTGTGCGCAATGTCGCCGATGTTCACCGTCTGCCACGACGAACGCAGGATGATGCACGGGGGACGCTTCTCCTGCGCGGGCACGGAGGAAGCAATGGCGGCAACGAGGCTTGATTCGAGAAAGGTGCGGCGATTCATGGTGAGGTGAGCATTAAGGCACAGGTGTCCACGTTTTGGACAGGCTTTTATGGCTTCACCATGCCTCGACCACGACCTCCGTCTTGATCGAGTTCGCGATGAAGCACTGCTCATGCGCCTCGTGATGCAGGTGATCAATCTCGCTCTGCGGTGGCGCGTCCCCTTCCCACACGATGCGTGGTCGCAAGGTGATGTGGCTGACCCAGGGCACACGCTTCTCGTTCTTCGTCATCACGCCCACGGCATCATCATCGTAGCTCTGCACGGCGTGGCCCGCCTTCGACGCGAGCCAGAGAAAGGTCAGCATGTGACAGCTCGACACCGACGCGATGAAGGCTTCCTCCGGGTCTATGTTTGCGGGGTTCGACCATGGCGCCGGCACCACCAGCGGCGATGGCGAAGCAGGCACCGTGATGCCGCCATCGAAGCTCCAGGTATGCTCGCGAGAGTAACGGCCCTTGATGAACTCAAGTCCTGGAACTGCGGTGCTCCAGCGAATGGTGGCGAAGTGTTGGGACATGGTGGGTCAGTGCAGCAATTTTTCATAGTCGGCGATGCCACGGATCAATGAAAGGATCACCGGCACGTCAGCTTCATTGGCGGGGCGAATTGAGAGGTTCATCGTGGAATCGATTATTCACCATCGCCCGCAGACTGTCTTGGGAAAGGAGCGACGGCATCTTGCCGTCGAAAGCTTTGGTGACGGCAAGATGCCGTCGCTCCCTTCTACTCCTTGCTCAACTCCTTCACCTTGGCCGCCAGCGCTTCAAAAGACAGCCGGTCGCCATTGTTCTTGCCCACGTAGCGGAAGACTTCCTTGCCATCAGGACCGATCAGCACGGTCGCCGGATAATGCACCACCTGCCCATGAAAGGCATAGCCATCGGGAATTTCGAAAGCCTTCGCCAGCTTCGCATTCGGATCGCGATAGATGGGGTGCTGGGCCAGTTCACCCGCAGGCAGCTTGGTTGCCCAGGCTTCGATGGCTTTGTCATCATCGGGCTTGATAAACACCTGCTGCACATTCGGCAGCGTGGGTGCCTTGGTGAAATAGTCGCGCGTGTGGCGCAGGCACACGGGGCATTCGGTCTTCAGCAGGAAGTGCAGCGCCACAAACTTGCCGCGTGCCTCTTTGAGCGTGAAGCGAGTGGTGTCGGTCGCCGATTGGACCGTGAAGTCATCGGGATTGCCCGCCAGGGCGAGACTGCTGATCAGAAGCGTGCAGAAGAGGATGGCTTTCATGAGGTGCGATGGGTGACGTTTTCTTCAGAGCTGCAACGGGCAGGTTTATTCCCCGCCCAGGGGCGAATCTTTCACCGCCACGATTTTCACATGCAGGTGCACCCAGTCGCTGACGAGGTGCTTGCCGAGGAACTCGAACAACCGACCGGAGCCGTAGTTGGCCCCCCAGCGCGTGCGGTCGATGTCGAGGTCCGCTTGCGCGCCCAGCGTCTGCGCATCGGCTAGGCCGACGCTGATGGGAAAGCGGATGTCCTGCGTGACTCCGCGCAAGGTGAAGGCCCCGCTGACTTCGTGATTGGGTGAACCCTCCGTCGCTCCTGCAATCGCGCTTGCCGTGCTGGTTTCGAAGCGCGCCGTGGGCCAGGTGTGCGTGGCGAAGAAATCGTTGTGGCTGAGGTGCTGGATCAGCATCGCATTCCACGCTGGATCGGTCAGATCACCACAGGCCAGTCGGGTCATGTCCACCGTGAAATTCGCGCGCACCAGCTGCCCCTTGTCGATCTCGATGAAGCCACCGGTAAACGGGGCCGTGCCTTCGTGATGATTGAGCAGGTTGCGTCCCGTCCAGCGCACAATGCTGCGCGCAGGGTCCAGCTCGAAACGACCCGAAGGCACCGCTTGCATCGTCTCCAGCGTGCCCAGCGTCGGGTAGCCCGCCTCGCTCCAGCCTTGCACTCCGCCTTCCAGCATCAGCACATTCGCGTAACCCGCCGCCGCCAGCTTCTCCACTGCCATCGTCGCGGCCAGGGAATGCCGATTCACCCCATACACAATCAGAGTCGCCGCCGTGTCCTTGGTGATCGCCCGCACAAGGTCGATGAACGCCGTTTCATACACACAAGCCTGCGTGGAGCCCTCATTACGCGAGCACTCATGGCACTCCGGCGTCATCACATTGATCAAATGAAAGGCCTTCTCCTGGTCCAGCCAGTGTTTCAGTTCGACCGGCGTGAGGGAGGTTTGATCTGTTTTCATGATCGTCGAGTTGTCTTGGCTTATGCGGCTCCTTTGGTCTGCATCGACAGGATACGCATGATCGTCTCATTGAAGGCCTGCTTGAAGGCTTCATCCTGCCTCAGGGTGTAGAGCTCCATGTCCGTCTTGCGCTGGGCGAGCACGGCTTGGTTGATCAGGACTTCGAGGGCGAGGCGGCGGTTCTGCTCGTCGGGGTTGTTGACGACTTGCTTCTCGTAGTCCGGGCTTTGCTTCACACGTTCGACGATGTTCACCAGTTTCACGCGCTGCTCCTCTGGCGTGGCGCTCCAGGCGCTGAACCAGCGTTCGTTGAAGGCGGCGATGATGTCGTCCAGTGGCTCCCGTTCTTCCTCGCCGCCGTGATGGCCTCGCACGTTGGGGTTTTGAGGATCGAGAGCTGCGGGCGCGGTATCCAGGCCGATGTGCTCGTTCAGTCTCACGCGTTCCAGGGCGTAGGTGCTCAGGTCCACGCTTTCCAGCAGGGCATCCAGCTCGTCCTTGTCTTTGTCCTTCACCTTGAGCTTGGGGACGAGGAACTTCAGGAACCAGTGCAGCTTCTCCCAGTTCAGGTTTTCAAAGGGGATGATGCAGGCGAGCTGGCCGTAGATCTTCACGAACTGCTTGGCCTTGATCTTGAAGTCGATCTTGTCCTCCTCGTCTTCGATCAGGTCAAAGCGGGCCACGCAGTGATCAATGATCGGGTGGAGCTGTTCCGTCGGGGCTTTCTTGAAGAAGGCTTCGTTGAAGCGGTCCACGTCGTCTTGGTTATAGACCTCGGCCTCGTCGAGTTCTTCTTTGGCATCATGCAACACGTTGATGTCGGTCGGCTCGCTCAGGCTGGTGGCGGTGTAGAAGGGATCGAAGGCCTTCTTGATCTCGGCAGCGGTGTTGTAGAAGTCGAGGATGAAGGTGTTCCGCTTGGTCATCTTCTCGTTGCACCGGTTCAGACGGGAAAGCGTCTGCACGGCCAGCACGCCTTGCAGCTTCTTGTCCACATACATCGTGTGCAGCAGTGGCTCGTCGAAGCCGGTGAGGAACTTGTTCGCCACCACGAGCAGCCGGTAAGTCGGCACTTTCAGGTTGGGATGCTTTTTGGCATATTTACCCGACAGCATGTCCGGGATGTCCTTCGATGCGAACCCATTCAGGCTGTCCTCGGTGTGCTCAATGCCATCCACCACCTTCTTACCGGAGAAGGCGATGATCGGCTGGAAGTCGGCGTTGGCCTTCTCCAACTCTTTGCGGATGGCTTGGAAGTAACGGATGGCGCATTCGATGTTCCGTGTCACCACCATGCCGCGTGCCTGCCCTTTGAGCAGCTTCGGCTTCACCACATGATCCATGAAGTGATTCACCATCAGCGCGGCCTTGGTGCCGATGGTCTGCTTGTGGGCCTCCACGTAGGCTCGGAGCTTCTTCTGCGCTTTGGCACTCTCGAAGCGCGGATTGTCCTCGATGGACTTCTGCACCTCGTAGTAGCTCTTGTAAGTCGTGTAGTTGGCCAACACGTCGAGGATGAAGTCTTCCTCGATGGCCTGCTTCATGGAATACAGGTCATGCGGATCAAAGCCGGGGCCTGGGACTTTTGGTTTGCCGAACTTCTCCAGCGTCGCGGGCTTCGGCGTGGCGGTGAAAGCGAAGAAGCTCGCGTTCTTGCCCATCTTGCGTTTGCCCATGGCTTGCAGCATGAGGTCCTGCCAGTCTTCGGGCTCTTCCGCGTCCTCGGTGGCACCGATGGCTTGGTTCAGCTTGTCGGCGGCCACGCCGCCCTGGCTGCTGTGGGCTTCGTCGATGATCACGGCGAACTTCTTGTCGCTCATGTTGGCGATGCCATCGACGATGAAGGGGAACTTCTGGATCGTGGTGGTGATGAGCTTCTTGCCCTTCTCCAGATGGCTGCGCAGGTCGGCGGCGCTTTCGGCGTGGGCGATGAGGTTCTTCACCTCGGAGAACTGCTTGATGTTGCCGTCGATCTGCTTGTCCAGCACGCGGCGGTCCGTGACCACGATCACGGAATCGAAGAGGTTCGCCTGCCCGGTGCTTTCGTAGAGTTCGATGAGCTGGTAGGCCAGCCAAGTGATGCTGTGGCTTTTTCCGGAGCCTGCGCTGTGCTGGATGAGGTAGCGACCGCCCACGCCTTCGCTTTGCACCAGACGCAGGAGCTTCCGCACCACCTGGAGTTGATGGTAGCGGGGGAAGTAAAGGATGGTGCTGGTCTTCTTCGTCTCCTTGTCCACCTCTTCGACCACCTTGGCGAAGTGCTCGATGATGTTGCACAGGCTCTGCCGGGTGAGGACATCCGTCCAGAGGTAGGCCGACTTCGGGCCATCGGGGTTCGGCGGGTTGCCTTTGCCGGCTCCGTTCGGCTGGCCTTGGTTGAAGGGCAGGAAGTAAGTGCCCGCGCCATCCACCTTCGTGGTCATCCAGACCTCATCGGGATCGACGGCAAAGTGGACGAGGCAGCGGCGGAAGTGGAAGAGCGTCTCGTTCGGGTCGCGGTCCTCGCGATACTGCTTCTTCGCGTGGTTCACGTTCTGGCCGGTCCACGGGTTCTTGAGTTCCAGCGTCGCCAAGGCCAGACCGTTGATGAAGAGCACCATGTCCACCGACTTCAGCGGATCAGACAAAGAGTAATGCACCTGCCGGGTCACGGAGAACCGGTTGCTCTCAAACTTCGCCTTCACGTCTGGGTTCAGGTCGTTGTAGGGCAGGCGGTAAAGCAGATCGAGGTGCGCATTGTCCACCTCCAGGCCCTTCTTCAGCACGGCCAGGATACCGTCCTTCTTCAGCTTACGGTGCAGGCGCTCCAGCACCTGCCGCTTCCAGTCCGGCTTGTGGTGCAGCTTCGCCAGTTTCTTCGCCTGCGTGCTCTCCAGGAACTGCCACAGCATCGCCTCATCCACCGCGAACTCCGCGTTGAAGTCCCCCGGCTTCCCGCGCTTCCAGCCATTGCCGCCGTAGTCGGGTGTAGGCTCTTGCAGCCCTGCGTCCTTCGCTGCCACCGTCACGACGCCGGTCAGAGCGCGTTCAATGGAGGCTTCCAGGGCGGCTTCGTTGGTTTGGGAGGGCATGACTTAGCGCTCGGGATGTTTGAACACGGTGACTTTGATGTAGTTGGATTCGATCTCGAACTCAGCAGGCCGGTTGCCATTCTCAGCCAGAAGTGCCTGGGCTTTCGAAATGCCTCTTCCGTAGCGGTTGGCATATTTCATCACCATCAGCACCTCGGCGAGCACGGGGTTTCGGTAGTCGGTGACATGGGGAAAGTTCTCCTTGCTGGCCTCTCCGTAGAGCCCCCCGGTGTTTTGAATCTCGATGCGATCCTCAAATAAGTAGAAGCGTACGGGCGAGTTGCTCTCGTAGTTCCGATGAAGCACCGCGTTCACAGCCAGCTCGCGAATGGCGTCTTCAGGGTAGTCCCAGATGTAGCGCTCAGTAAGAGCTGTCTCCTTCACGGGCTTCATGGTGAATCGACTGTTGATGAACCGGTTGAGAGTCCACATCATCTCCAGCAGGTTGCCATCGATGACGAGGCTTTCCTCCACTTCAGAGGCCAGCGTTTTGCCAGCAAACTTCACATACTGCACATACGAGCCGGGAAAGCGCAGCAGCACATCCTTGCCAAAGACGATGACACCCGCGTTGGTCGGACAGTCCCGGTTCAGGTTGTAGAAATGCAGCGCCGCCAGTTGCAGCACCAGTTCCCGGCCGTTCTCTTTGATCACCTCGGGGTCGATGGCCTTCCGCCGGTAAGTGTTCATGAACAGGTCCAGGTCCAAGTCCTCCAGCGTCGAGCCCCAGCAGGGAGTCACGTCATAAGTGCGGGTATGAGAGCTTCGCCGCTCCAACAAACGCCGCTCCTCCGACTCGCTGGCCGTGGCTTTGCGTGGTCCCACGCGGATGTGGATGCGGCCTCGATAGCGCACTGGCGGTAGATCACTGGGCTGCACTTCCACAACAAGAAACTCACCACCTGAAGGATGCGGCTGCTTGAAAACGGAAAGCATCGGCTGGGGCAGGATTTGGCCGTCATCCCGGTAGCTGGCGAACTGCATTTGAATCTCGTCGGTGGCGATGAAGCCCGGAGACAAAGAACCGTCATCCTCTACCCCGATCAGCAAGTAGCCCGGCTTGCCGTGTCCGGGCATGTCGTTGGAAAAAGAGCAAATCGCTTCCCGGAACTTGTCCGTGTCCTTCGTCGAGCGCGTCCGCTCGATCCGGTCGGCTTCGGTCGAGGTCAGGACTTCTTGAACTTGTTCAGAGGTCAGCATGGGCAGAGACTAAGCCGTGGCGGCGGGAATCGCAATCTTCCCCGTCACAGCGTGGGCGATGAGGGTGCTGCGGAGGGATTGCAGGGTTTGGATTTGGGATTCGATCTGGCGTTTGGCTTCTTTGAACTTGGAATGCACGAGATCGACATGCGCGGCGATGGCTTCTTGATCTGCGCGAGGCGGAATGACCAAGTGGTAGTTGGCGATAGTCCCGATATTGACGTGTGGAACGGTCGAGCCGAGCACATCGAAGAAGCCTTGCCGGAGGACATGTTCGCAGTTGAGCTGCCACATGAGGAAAGGGCTGTGAATACGCTTCTTCGGGCGGAAGATCATCATGCGCTGGGAGATGCAGAGAGTGACATCTTCTGGAACTGGAGCGGAGATGCCCCAGTCACCCTCACGGCTGTAAAGGATGTCACCTGCACACGGCATAAGCCTTTCGGTCCATCGGGCAAACTCACGCGCATTAACCCGCTTGGCTTGTTCATGGTGGGTTTCGCCGGGAGATACATCCGAAGTGCGGATGGCGGGAAACTCTCCATCGGGTTCGTAAACGGGCGTTGCGTGCGGGCAGTCAACGATGTGGGAGCACTCGTGCTTGAGTCTGGAAACGCTCCATCCCTTCGGAATCGGGCCGATCCAGGGGATGCCGGAGTCTTTGAATTGAGAATTTTGAATGGTGAATGTTGAATGGTCTGAAGCTGCTTCTGCAGCGACTTCATTCACTATTCTTAATTCACCATTCCCAATTCCCCTCGTCACGGCGCGGTTGATGAGGATGCCTCGTTGCTCGTCCAGCAGCTCGATCTGCCGCTGCTTCTTCGCGATCAAGGCGTCGATCTGCGCCGTCTTCTCATCCAGGAAGGCGACGATGCGGTCTTGTTCGGCACGGGGTGGGCAGACGAACTTCAGCCGGAGGAACGAATGCGGATACAGGCGAAGTCGGCTCGTGGTGATACCGGTCGAGTTCACCGTGTAATGCGAACGATAGACATCCATGCGGATGAGGTGATCGAGGAATGTGGGATTGAACCGCTCAGGCTTCTTCTGGCGGTAGGTGCCATAGGAAGGGCTGACGAGGCCGCGATAGCGCGACACACCAAGTGCTGCCATCCAGGCCCACATCGTATTGATCGCGATGTCACCGACTTCACAGAGCTTGGAGCCCTCATAGCTCTCCGCCATGAACATGGTGATGTTCTTCTCACTGCGCGGCGTGACGCCAGTGAGGTGTGAGACTGAAAGGAGTTCTTCGTCGCCAGTCGTGCTCCGGGATTCCGTCTCGTAGAAGTAGCGGAGGCCTTTCTCCACCTCCCAATGCTCCGGCACGTTGCCGAGCCATTCGACGCCGGAGTCTTTGTAGGCGGGGTATTTCGGGAAGGCGGTCATTTGAATTGAGAATTCTGAATGGTGAATTTTGAATTTATGAGCCTGAGCGGGACTTCTTTACTATCGTGGTGAGGATGGCGATGATTTGATTGGCTTCGTCCTGAAGAGCTTGCAGGCGGTCGCTTGGAACGATGTCTGCAGCTGCCAACAGGCGCAGCCAGTAGTGGGTCTCGCGGGCTTCTTTGCATGCAATGGCGAGCTTGGAGGTGAAATCAGCCTTGCTTTGGCCAGCCTGGGCCTCTTCCACATTCGCCCCAACCGAAGTGCCCGAACGAAGCAACTGACTGGCCAGCGTCCGCGAAACTCCAGGCTTCCCGTCCAACGCCTGACACAGCCTCACCACCCGGACCCCAAAGGGGAAAGTCCGCTCGCAAATGTCCCGCTGTTGCCCGTCGTCAGTCATTCACCATTCCTCATTCAAAACTCAAAATTCTCTCCAGCAGCCCTTCGGTCTCCGTCTCGAGCTGGCGAATCTCTGCCACCACGTCCTCCAGCGGGCGGAGGGGCTGGTGCTGGTAGAAGTATTTGTTGAAGCTGATCTCGTAGCCGATGACGGTCTTCTCCTCGTCCACCCAGGCATCCGGCACATGCGGCAGGACTTCCTTGGTGAAGTAAGCGACGATGCCGCCGGGATAGGTGAGAGGGACATTCTCGGTATCGCGCAGCTCGCTATCAGACTCGTAGAGGTATGTCATGCCGATGTTCACATCGGACGTGTAGCAGCGTGCCCCTTTCCAATCGAAGCCCGGGCTGATGCTGAGGGTTCTGATGCTAATGGCTATGGGCTTGGCCCCCGGATCGCGCCAGGAGACGGCATCGAGGATGGCCTTCACATCGGCGGGCTTGAGATCAAGCTTGAGCTTTTTGACGGCGTCTTTGGTTAGCTCGCTGAAGGCCGCGAAGTCTTGGCTGATTGCCTCACCGAGGTGCGAGTGGAGTTTCTCAGCGGAGGCGAGGAGATCGCGACGGGCGGTCCAGGTGGCGGTGTCGAGCACCTTCTTCTTGTTCGCGGGGCTGATCTCGATCTGCTCCTTTTCCAGCCAGTGCTCGATGGCTTCTTTTTGCGTGGTGAGGAAGCCTTTCTCATAGACCTGCGCGCCCCACTGCTGCCAGATCCATTCCATCTCGGTGCTGAGGGCGGGGATGAAGCGCAAGCTGGCGATGCGGTCAGCGGTGAATTGGGAAGACTTCCGCAGCGGGCGCTCGACGGTGATCTTCCAGTAGCCGAACTCGTGGTTGGGGAAGACTTTGCTCTTCAAGCCTGCGGCTTCGTTGGATGAAGAGCGGACAGGAGTGTCCGCGCTCCTTTCTTCCATTGTGAGATAGGCGTGGGTGATCTGGTCGATGTGGGCCTGGGTGAAGGCGCAGTTCTTTTCGCCGAGGTTTTTGCGCAGCTTCTCATAAAGCTGCGAGGCGTCGATAAGCTGGACCTTGCCTTGGCGCTCCGGGGCTTTGTGGTTGGACAGCACCCAGATGTAGGTGGTGATGCCGGTGTTGTAGAAGATGTTGTTCGGAAGCTGGATGATGGCCTCAAGCAAATCGTTCTCGATGAGGTAGCGGCGGATGTTGCTCGCGCCGCCTCCGGCATTGCCAGTGAAGAGGGCGGAACCGTTGTGAACGGTGGCGATGCGAGTGCCGAGCGGGCTGTCGCTGAGGCGCTTCATCTTGCTGACCATCTCCATGAGGAAGAGGAGCTGGCCATCATCCACGGCAGGGGCGGCGGAGACGGTCTGCTTTTCGCCGTTCGCATCTGGTAGCACCACCTCGAACCGGGAGTCGATGATGACGGTCTCGCTGCCTTTCTTTTCCAGGATCTGGCCTTGGTCGGTCTTCCAGCTCTTCCCATACGGGGGGTTGGAGAGCATGATGTCGAAGCGCAGGGTGCTGAACTCGTCGGTGGCGAGGGTGGAGCCGTAACGGATGTTCTCTGGGTTGTTGCCCTTGATCATCATGTCCGACTTGCAGATGGCATAGGTCTCGGGGTTGATCTCCTTGCCATAGAGATACACGGCGGCGCTGGAGCGGATGGGGCCGTCGGGATGGAGGATATAATCCTGGGCCTCGGTCAACATGCCACCGGAGCCGCAGGCGGGATCGTAGATGGTGATGACGGGCGGGAGCTGGTCCTTCACGGGCTCGATGAGCAGGTGGACCATGAGCTGGATGACCTCGCGCGGGGTGAAATGCTCCCCGGCTTCCTCGTTGTTCTCTTCGTTGAACTTGCGGATGAGTTCCTCGAAGACGTAGCCCATGCCGAGATTGCTGAGGCCGGGCAGCTTTTTCCCATCCGGTGCTTGGGTGTCGTGCGGGCTGAGATTGATCTCGGGCGAGACAAACTTCTCGATGACGCCGAACAGGGCATTCGCCTCGGCCATCTTCCGAATCTGATTGGCGAGGTCGAACTTCTCAATGATCTCACGCACGTTGTCGCTAAAGCCGTCGAGGTAGTGGGTGAGGTTCGCGACGAGCTGGGAGGGGTTCCCGAGCAGGGTCTTCAGAGTGAACTTGGAAGTGTTGTAGAAGACCTGCTTCGCTGCGTCCTTCAGTCCCTCGGGATCGAGCACGGCCATCTTGGCCTCCTCCTTCTGGAAACGCACCTCCTCCAGGACGGCAGCCTTGGTGTCCTCCAGCAGGCAGTCGATGCGCCGAAGCACGAACATGGGCAGGATGACATCCCGGTATTTTCCCCGCACAAAGACATCCCGCAGGCAGTCGTCGGCAATGGACCAAATGAAGGAGACGATTTTGTTGTGGGAGGCGTGGTCCATGAAGTGAGGTGTAACGAAGAGGAGGCTAGGGCCGGTGGCTCATTTGCAGCTAGAACTCACAGTCGTAGCATGGAAGGTGGCTAGTATTCCCATGTAATTGGCTGAGCTTGTCCAAGCAAGCGTGACATCAAAAGTTTCTCTTCTGGAGTCTCTGATTGATGTGGACATACTCTCGCCAAGTTAGCCCGTCTTCTAGCGCGCCACCTGATGATGTGAAATCGATCCACTCTTATGAACAAAGAGGAGCCGCACGGTTTCCAACGGGCACCCCCTTCTCACATGAAAACTCTCACGATTGGTTTTGTCCTCCTCAGCCTCGCGATTCACGCGCAGAGCGTGCCGCCGAAAAAGTCCGTGTCAGACACGGCTCGATCCAGCAGTGTCACCAAGGAGCCATCTCCCGCTGTGGGTGACGCCAAGGCAAAGTCGGAGGTGAAGGTGAGCGATGAGGAAGGGGTGAACGAGGGACCCGCCGCGAAGAATGAAAAGCGCGAGGCAGCGGTGACCAGCATTGAGCCTGAAGCGCTGGTGGGGTTTGAGCATTATGCTCCGCAGTTGCAGCAGTTGATTCGTGATGCCCTGGCGCTGACGAAGTTGAACCTGACGTATACCTTTGGGGCGTCGAATCCCAAGCAAGGGGGCATGGATTGCTCGGGGACGATTTGGTATCTGCTGAATGGCGCTGGCTTGAAGGGCGCGCCACGACAGTCGAATGAGATGGCAGGCTGGGTGCAGTCGAACACGCTGCTGCATCGCACGCCCACGGCGGACTCGTTGAAGCATCCGGAGTTCAGTGCGTTGCAACCCGGTGACTTGCTGTTTTGGACCGGCACGTATGAGACCGCGCCACGTAAAATCCCGGTCACGCATGTCATGCTTTACCTTGGTAAACTCAAGAAGAGCGGAAGGGCCGTGGTGTTCGGCGCCAGCGATGGGCGTGTCTATCAGGGCGAGCGGCGAACGGGCGTGAGTGTGTTCGACTTTTCGCTGCCCAGCGCAGGCGGCACATCCAGGTTCTATGGCTACGGATTGATTCCAGGCGTGGGACGAATCGCGGTGAAAGTCCCGACGCCGCCTGAACCGATCGTGGTCAAAGCCGCACCAACACTTGCCCCGGCGGAGCCAGTGCGCTTTACCGAGGTGAACGCTAAGCCGATCACGGCGGCGAAGGAAGATGTTCGTCCTGCGGTGGTCGCTGAACCCAGCGCTGTCGAGAAGCCTGTGGTCAAGGCGAAGCCTGCGGTGGAGTTGACGAGCAAGGCCAAGACTAACAGCAAGGCGAAACCTGCCGTGACCACTGAACCCAAGAAGGCAACGGTCAGCACTCAGCCCAAGAGTTCAGTCGCGACAAAGCCAACCGTGAAGAAGAAATCGCCGCCGCCGCCCACGCCGCAGGAACAGATCAGCAAGGCAGCAAAGAAGGTCGCGACTTCGATCAAGGGCTTCTTTTCAAACTAGAGTGAAGCAGAACAAATCCCCCCTTAACCACTAACGCACACTAGCTAAACACTAATGGGGCCATTGAATGGCCGCCTTTGTTAATGTCCAGTTAGTGTCAGTTAGCGGTTCGACTCCTTGAGTCAGAAGAGCTGGTTAAGTCTCGGCCCGCATGACCAAGCGCCAGATCATTTGGCGCACATGACTGGCCTTCATCTGGCGCGGCATCAGAATGGCGAGGCTTTTGGAGAATGAACCCCAGCGCACGATGCGGATGTTCACCTTGCGAGCACCCCAGCTGTCAACGGTTGTCTGGTCAGGCTTGTAAAGGTCAATGGTGCGAGTGCCTGTGAGCGCTGAACCATAATCATCGACCACATAAAATGCCGGGTTGCCTTGAATTTGGAAGACAGTGCCGACTGGGTAGATCGACCAATCTGCAGCGGCGCTCCGCATCTGACCGAACTTCAAGTCTGTGCCCACCGCATTGCTGGAGCCATACTGTAGATGATCGGCTTCCGTGTGGGTGTAGGCTGTGGTTTTGACGCCTTGGATCACTTGGCCAGATCTTGCTGCCTCCGTGATCGGGGTGCTGTCCGAGGCGCTTGCCGTGACAGGCTCACTCACTCTCGGCTTGGCCGGAGAAGGCTTGTGGTAGTTAACAGGAATGCTCAGTTGTCCAGCAAAGGAAGGGACGCAGAAGGCAGCGAGACAGAGTAGGGTATGACGAAGCAAAACAAAGTTTGGGTTGTTCGGGTCACGCCCTGCTGGCTGGGAGTCCGGCAGAGGGGTTGGCATTCTCCCGAGATGAGCAAGCCTGTCAACTTTTCATTCAATGATGAGCCTTTCATGCATGAGAAAAATTAGTTCACATATTTGAATGAATCTGGGAAGAGTTGATAACTAAATGGGTGAATAAGGTGGGCGAATAATGGGATTAGCAACATTGAACGGACGCTCAATAGCCATGATTTTTCGCTCCGGATGGATCGGGCAAGAGGTTGATCGGTGTCGTTGCTGTGAGCAGGATAAAACATGCAGTCAGAAGCAATAAGCCGGGTAGCATTGTGTTATGCTACACCCGATGAAGCCTTTCGTTTTCTGTCATGCCCTGCTCCTGCCTGCGCTCTGCGTAGCTGCGCCGATTGATTATGCCAAGCAGGTGCAGCCCTTGTTTGAAACATACTGCACCGATTGCCACGCAGCGGGCGATGCGGATGGTGACTTTGCCTTGGACACGTATGCAGCGCTGATGAAGGGCGGAGAGAATGGTCCGGCGCTGCTGGCAGGCAAGGCAGATGATTCTTTGTTGGTGAAGTTCCTCGAAGGCCGCAGTGGCAAGACGGGCAAGAATCAATTCATGCCGCCAGGCAAGCGCGATCACCTGAAGCCTGAAGAGATCGCGCTGATCAAACAGTGGATCAATGAAGGCGCGCTTGGACCGGTGACGACTACTGCGCCCACGGATCCCATGGCGAAGCTGCCAAAGATCGCCAGTCAGTCGGCAGTGAAACCCATCCACGCTTTGGCTGTGGACCCCGCAGGTAAAGTCGCCGCACTCGGGCGCTACGGCAGTGTGGAGCTGGTGGATGCTTCGACTCTGAAGTCGCTGCGTAAGGTTGAGGGCATCGCGGGCAAGGCGAGTGCGCTGACTTTCAGTCGTGATGGCAGCACGTTGTTTGTTGCGGCAGGGAATGCGGGCGTCAGTGGCGTGGCATACGTAGTGAAGGTGACGGACGGCAAGATCGTGGCGACACTCGAAGGTCACAAAGATGCACTGTATGCGCTGGCGGTATCGCCTGATGGCAGGACGCTTGCTACAGGTGGCTATGACC
>Ga0247833_1003441_pt1 | contig 21180 bp, 18 predicted proteins | sample LaCruzMarch2015__7_FD_187117 | JGI IMG/M metagenome (GOLD analysis project Ga0247833, IMG submission 187117) | Freshwater microbial communities from meromictic Lake La Cruz, Castile-La Mancha, Spain - LaCruzMarch2015_8m | ecosystem: Environmental > Aquatic > Freshwater > Lake | place: Spain... | reverse complement strand
CGCTGCTTACATAGTTTTTTGTGTTTCGGCCAATGACTCTTTTGACAATCAGCATTGCAATACCCGATGAGCATACACGCCTTGCACTTCTTGAGACTATCTCCCCCATCCTTGCCGCAATCGGCACAGCAGCTTATAATTGTTGTCATTATTTTGGGGGCACTGGGTGGGGAGTGAACATAAATTGGCGGGAACGAGTGGCGCGAGGCGGGCTGGTGGATATGCCATGGTGTTCGCCCATCCTTTGGTCATGGTGGAGGTGATACCACTTTCCCTAATCGAATCATCACCACTACTTGGTACTACCGAAGGAGGAAGAACAACCTGTCATCTTCCTCCTCTCTCGTCAAGAATTTCAATGATTTCAACTCCCCATGCCAAGCTACAATTGATAAGCATGAGTCGACAGGGGTTGTTCTCGAAAGGTTGGCTTATGTTGAACGACGACGACGACGACGACGACGACGACAACGACGACGACGACGCAGCTATCCATAATAACACAACAACAAAACATCGAGGACTATGTCTAAGACAACACAATAATACTTCAAGTAGAATTGACAATGATGATACATTCTATCACCAATCTAATATCATTTCTGGAGATCTTATTTTTCGAGGAAAGGATACTAGTAAAACAGTAGCGGAATCACAATCAACAACAGCAAATATGCATCACATTTCTTCTCCGACTGTAATACTTCATGTAACATATCTGAAATCGGATGATCCACTTGATGAATGTGGAGTGCCTTGTTATTTGCGAGGATATATATTAGCAAAAGAAACTTTATTTGAATACAACAATCGATGTTGTAATTTGGGTCCGATATTGGTAGACGAGCATCATTGCATGGTAACAGATGACACAATAATACAAATATGTCATCCAAATGATGTTTTTCATTATCTAGATCCGACCAATAGTGGGTTACTTGATACGATTGTAACACGTGTTGATTATGATTTACATTCTGCACTTTTAGGGAGTTTGAATATTTCACAACCACAACAATTCGTGCAACAACATGATCGTAATCGTTCACAATCATTTACTCCATCAGTGAAGCAAGATGTTGAAATTGAAAAGAAGTTGGCAACAACGAAAAATAATAGACCAATATACTCATATTTAGCATGCTATAACAAACAAACAGTCGATTCGTTATCATTGCGTATGTCAACTATGCTATCAAATACTGTTTATATTGGTACAACTCGTCATGCACTTTCCATGCGGAAGAAGAAACTGCGCGAATTAGAATTAATGAATAAGGAATTACATATGTTTCGAAGAAGCATGAACCAATCACATGGTAGACCAATAGAAGATATTGGAGTAACGAAGAAGAAGAAGAATAGTATCGTGCCACTATTATTAAGAGAAGGAGCAATACTAGTACATAATTCATATCATAACTCTGGTAAAACGACACTTGTACAATCAATCGCCACTGATATATTAAAGTGCAATGCTGTACATGTACTATCAGCACCGGTACTATTTGCCAAATATGGTACGAGTGCCGATGCTGCATTAGAAACATTGTTGCATGAGTTGGCAATACGGTGTGCTGTGGTACATCAACAAAGAAGCGGTAGTACTACTCAACAACAGCAATCACATCCATCATTAGGACAAGGGTGTGCTGCTAAACTTTGTATCATATTAGATCATTTTGAAACATTCTTACCACATTCGTCACGACAAGCCGGTGGTGGTGACCCATACGTACCAGTTTTGAATGCAATGGGTGAGTTCACTTTGGAATATGTTCACCTTCTCTATTAACACTTGATGTCTTAACAATATATTTTTCATGTACACAGCTGCGTATTTGAATAGACTATCTTTCTCTCTCAAGAACAGGAATGAATTCCCATTTCCATCTAATAATCCACTATATAATGTTTGTCATACAGACCAAGCATCACCTGGCTTTACTTTGCCTATTGGAATATGTTTGGTAGGCATCATGACATGTTCCGAAGGAATTGGAAATCGCAAATTTCAATGTGCAATTGAGACTCTTGGTGGTGGACGTTATCGTATACCTTTACCATCCGCAACAACGAGACTATCAGCATTTAGACATTGCTTCGAGGTATGTGGAATTGAATTGACTGATGATGCAAAGTTAGCACTACCAGAGATATGTGCATCAGTAACTTGGGCGAGTGGTGGTTCCTTTGTGCAATGTGCAAAGACATTGCAATCTGAGTTAACACGAGGAGGAGTATTTAGAGGAGCGTCAGAACAAGATTTGAGAAAAGCAATCATACAAGGACGCAATCAATCTACAAGGACTAGCTTTCCGTCACTTTCAGGAAGAGCAAAGGAGGTTTTTACGTTTTCATCTGTGGGTGGAAATCTTGAGGCAAAGCTTGCATTAGAAGATGCACTCGCCCTGTCTTCGAGGAAGCAACGATTGCTTTCCAAGTTTGGATTAAAATTGCCTACGGGAGTATTGCTGTATGGACGTAAGTCCATCTTCTTTCCTCGTTCATTATATATCTTAATCTATTCTCATCTTTTTCGTAATGTTTTTCAGCACCCGGAACAGGCAAGACTTTGTTAGCAAAATGCGTTGCCCAGTCATTAAAGAATGAAACAGATCACATGGAGCGTGACAACAATTCTGGAGGGTCATTTATATCATTAAAAGCGAGTGACATAGTACGACCTGAAGTGGGCAATAGTGAAAAATTGATAGTAGCTGCATTCGAAATTGCCCGACAGAATGCACCATCTGTCATATTCATAGATGAATTTCAGGCCTTGTTTGGAGATAGAGATGGCGGAGGCTTTATTCTTGGTCAGCTATCGAGTACATTACTCCAATGTATGGATGACATTGCTCGTTGGAGCGATATAGAGCCAACGATTAACGATGACGAAAAACATGCCACGTCTAAAAATGGTCGCATTGTTGTTTTGGGGGCCACGAATGCACCATGGATGATCGATAAAGCATTTTTACGGCCGGGTAGATTTGACCGTGCTGTTCATGTTGGTCTGCCTAGCATAAAGGATAGCGAGGAAATTCTGCGTGTTCATGTCAGTCGAATGAAGTTAGCACCACTTATCGATGGTGCTTCTTCTGTGGATGAAATATGCAAGTCAATGGCTAATCTTACCCTTGGCTACAGTGGCGCAGATCTTGCTGCACTTTGCCGCTCGGCGGCTGTCCGATGCCTCTCAAATGGTTATGGAGCAGTTACAAAGCAGAATTTTCTCGACGCATGTATGCATGATGTAAAGCAAAGCAGTGACAATAAACTAGTTAAGAGAATCTCGGCTTGGCAGCCATGAATTATTTATCTTATTTTGTCTCTTAATGCATTTTTTATTGAATCATTCTTGGACTTCTTCGTATTTCTCAAAATGCATAAAGAAGCACCTCGTGTGTTGGTTCACATCACCAATTGGGACTGTCTTCTTTTGGTGTAAGAAATAATGACTTATATCAATTGAATTATTCTGTTGTAAATGTCTTATCTACAATTTCCAAATTGTCAGATTTTGACATGAGTTCCTCTGTTATGTTATGATTGAGAGTCCCCACCCACTTCATACTCATATCAGGTCGGCTTCGTATATAGAATGTGTTTCAGCACCTTCTACTGTGGTATGACTTATTCTATCTTGATCATAGGTACCTTTCTATTCTGAATCGAAGACTAAAAGAGAACAAGGGGAAGGTTGACGGCCAGACTGACAATAGAAATGTCTACAGGGGGAAATGATGAAGGACGCAAGAGGGAAATAATGGCACGGAGAAAGTTTAATAGTACTGCACCACCATACAATGAAGCTGCCCAACTGCTAGTGCCGACCGAGCCCTCGGTACCCGGGGTTAAATTAGAATTAGGAATACTTTTAATCCAAGCTATCAAGGCTCGACGAAAGTTGCTTTCTAAAACCTCCTCCTTGTCTAGCTCGACTGCCGATGATGGCAATAATAATATCCAGAGTAGAGAATTACTTCAAACACTCCAGGATAATGTCAGTGATAAAACCACAGCCTTTCTTAATGAACTGAAGCGATCGGTTCAGAATAAATCGTCATGGTCCTCATCTGCTTCATCTGTTTCATACAAAAGGACAAATTCGACTACAACTTATACAACTCATGCACCTGTACGGTGTTTTGAATTCTTATTGGATATACTATCTAACAACAATGATGGTACCAATACATCCTCCTTTCATTTACGTAGATCTGCATTAGCAATATCACATGAAATTCTGACACGTAGTAGAGATGCACGATCATTCTTCGCACGTGGACAATGTCTGCTAGACTTTGTACGTATGATCGAGGGGGTGGAGTATGAACAAGTAATGGCCGTGGTTGGAGAAGATGAGATAGACCTCGATGATAATGATGGTGGACGATCTCGTGGTCAGCTGTCACCAAGAGCATTATTCCAACTAGAAGCGATTGAACTTATTCATGAATTGTCAATCAAATATGGTAACCTCTACACAGAGTTCATGGTTTCTTCTCGATTATTAGGGGATATATCTACCAACTTTACAATGCAACATCATCATTTCAATAATCTCCATGAAGACTGTGGCAATGCTGCACCAGAGAATGCAGAATCGGGCACAGCATCCTCCCAGCAGCAGCAACGTGCTAACAATAATGCTAGGTCGTTACGTACTGAGCGGAATGTTGCACTCGAATATGGTTCAAGGGCATGTCAAATATTAGAACGAATGGTAGAACGAGCCGATGTGTACTTTCGTATTCTTGTTCCAAGATTTGGTGGATTCAATACTTCAATTGAAAGTAATCACAAAAGGGATACTGATAATGATACTGGTGATGACGACGATGATGTCGATGATGGGTCAATTGATTGGGAGGAAGGAGATTTCGAATTATTGATAGATGACGCTGAGCACAACATTGATGGAATCGTTAATGATCATCAAACTGCCGTGTCACAAACTCTTGCGGTAATGGAGAGGAGTGGGGCTCTTCTTGAGGGTGCACTGGCCATTCAGGTTCATGGAGATAAGGCTGAAGCAGATGTCAATCTTCCCGCAACAGGTCAAGATCATGTCCCTGACGATGTTAGTGCTCGCAAAAAGTTGCATAATTTAATCGTCAAGCTATCACACCGACTCTTTTGTATGAATCAATGGATATTTGCTCTCAGCCACGCGGATGGGATGGATGAGAGAACAGTAATTGATCCAATCACAGCACGACCTCTCATTTCACTAGTGTTACTATCTGAGGAGAAACGGGCTGTGAGATCCATGTTACTACAACGTATGATGAAGGTGAGAGGAGAGATTGAATGCGTGCTATGCTCAGCATCTAAGTTGGGAATTGTTGAAAAAGTGTCTCGGAGTAAAGTACGAGCAATAGAAAGCGAGGGTATTTCAGCGGCAGTGAATACAATTGCTGCTAATGATACTCTAGCTGGGATAAAACGACCGTCATTGCCACCTATATCAAAAAGAAAGAGAACCAAAATCCCTCGAATCAATGTTATTTATCGAAAGAAATGATTGATCAAGTTGGTACTGTCAACCCAATCATGTTTCGATTACATTGATTTATGAGTATTGCAAAATCTTCATCCGGATGTAAATAGTTGGCCGACAATTATTCCTGGGAGCGTCGTCACCAGGGGCTGTCAAAAAGAATGTTTATATGTGCACAAGACGATTTATCTGAGCATTTGCTATTGTGAGCTGAGAAGCACAACAGGTTCCAAAATGTTTGGCAATAATCCTTGTGCTTGGGCCAATCGTCTGCTTGACACTCTTTGCAACAGTACTGTACTGTCATGCAGCGTTCACACAGCATTAGGGTCCGTCTCTCTCTCTTCTTCTCGCATTTATCGCATTTGCCCATGATCTGCGGCCGCAATAATTTTGCATGTGAGTATTTCGCTGTCAAACAGGAGCAGGTGATTCGCTTTTCAAAGAATCGAATGACATCCCTCTCAAATCCTCCTTCGCGGATATCTCTTTCCAATCGTATTGATCTCCATAAAGCAGCATGGAAGTCGCCAACGCTGCCATAGATTTCAAGATGAAAGATGTAACTAGCGTAGGCTATCACTAGGCCCATATTGTCATCATTCAATAGGAGGTTTACTCCCATGGTCATCATGATGGATATGACGAGCTGACGATGCGTGGCGTCATCAAAAATAGCACGGTGACGAATAAATTCTTCTTTCATGACATCACACATGGGTCGGCGTGTTGTGAGGATCTCCTCCTCGTAACACATTAATGCATCAAAGAAATTCGCAACTGGATGGCCGGGATGAGGGACTGGGGGACATCCATGGTTGCAAAAAAATGCACGACCCAATGCGGGGTTGACCTTACTCGTCCACTTCAACCGCCGTCTTGCTTCCATTGGAGATAGGCCGAGCACCCCTTGTATCGCAGCTTTAGCCTTCCTCTCCTTCCCCTGGGCTTTTTTTCGAGACACCATCGACCAGACGGAACCGGTGCTGGACCCACGTCAAATCTACGAAGAAAAGAATCCCAATGACGATTTCAATTTTTTGACCTCATAACCACTTTCGTCAACAATGTCGTTACCCCGTGCCATCCTCATCGGTACAACACTGGCAACATTATTTGCTGCCTCCTCCCATGCTCAGCAATTTCGTAAAACCGACAAGGGCCAGCTCATATTCGTTTCGTCTTCGGGGGAATTGGCGAGCGATGCATCCCTGTTCTTCGATGAGAAAACAAGGTCCGTTAAGATTGATCGTCTCATCGCAAATTCATTCGACGGCGACGGGATTGACTTTAACGGACACGAGATACGTAATGCTCATCTAATCGATTCCACCATCGATGGTGTGAAGCATTTGTCCGTCGAAAGTCTTGCTATTAGTGGCCAAGCATCCTCTCGAAAAGGCCTGCAGCAAGGACATTATGGCTTGGCTGTCATTGACGCCGATGGTATAGTTGACAGTACACGACATGTACGATGGGATGACGAAACACGCACTCTCAACGTGCCAAGCCTGTCATCATTCTCGAAAACTGGACTCGAAATCAAGACAGATGTTGACTTTACGGCACATCAATTGAAGAACTTTACCATCGAGGCGAATACTACGTTGTCGTCATTGGTCATTAAGGATGGGATAATTGAAAATGCAATACTGACGAATTGTACCGCCACTAGTCTATCATTGAGCGATGTGACATTAGACTCGCTGTCGGTGACCAAGTTTGATAAACCTGCCAATGTTGGTTCGTTGGTAATGGTCGGAGAGGGTGGTGCCATTGACGTATCTTCCAGTTTGAAACAGGACAAGGATGGTACTATCCTCATCGATGGGAAGGTCGTTATTACAAAGTCTTTAGATCTTAGTGGTCAAGACATGACGAATGCCAAGTTTCGTAGCGGAACCATAGATGGTAGTATTGATGTCAATGTCGATCATATCAAGGCAAGGGAGATTATACTCACCGATTTACAAGAGGATAAGACTGTAACCTCGGACGCTATAGCTATGATAGGGCTGGATGGAAAGCTAATGTTAGGACCGGTATCGATTGACAAGAGTGGAAAGATTGGGGACATACGAATGTACGGTAACATCGATTTCGAACAGTCAAACACTGAATCTCGAGGCAAGATCAATAATGCGGCAATTGTTGGTGGTAGCATTGATGAACTCAAGCGATTAGCCGTCGTGGGTGATACCGAGTTGAACGCTGGTCTTACAGTCACGGGCGTTACATATATGGATGGCTCGCTCACTGTGAGTGGTAGTGTCCTTGGTTCGGGACCGTACGTTGATATATCTGACATACGCTTCAAGAGGAATATCGTACCGATGGAGAGTGTAGACATTTTAGATAGGATCCTTCGTCTCGAGGGTGTGTCATATGAGCTCGACAAGACGAAGGATAATTTGCAAGGTCGACTACGAAGGGCAGTTGCTAACAATGAAGATGTACATGGTAGACAATATGGCTTTATTGCTCAAGAGGTTGAGAAAATATTCCCAGAACTTGTGTACACTGATGATTACGATTTCAAGGGTCTACACTATGCAAGATTTGCTCCGCTCTTTGCCGAGGGTTTGAAACAGTTGACTGAGGAAGTTCGGGCACTGCAAGCATGGAAGGTTGAGTTGATGAATGAGATGGAGGAGATCAAGAGATCTCATAGTAGTTGTAGCGAGAGTGATCATGACGTCATCAATGCGACGACGACGACGACGACGACGACGGCAGAGTCATTGGTTGTGTAAATATAAAAGCCAAATAAACTTGCCATTTATTCATCTAGAATCAATTGATATTCCACCTTTTTCTTCTTGTAAGACATCAATTGTCATCTGTAACTTCTCCATCGTCGACAACTTACAGCTATGTCCATGTGTACACTGACCTTTCAAATTATCCTGTATGGTTGCCAAATAATTTGCTAACAGGTAGTCTGCCACCTCCTTTACCTTTAGTGTTTGTATATGGAAATTTTCTTCTATTTTACTTTCCCACAACCGTGATGTATTTTCAACATAGTGATCATCTGTCTTCATCCCGGGTACACCGCTTGTTTCAATATTGTGCATCCCGGCAGATGTCATTACACGTGATCGGAATGCTGATACTTTTGGTCTATCAACGAGTGTGACACATTTCGATGAGGGGTATAATCCACAATCATGCATGTCATGAGGTTTCGTCGTGGTATTACTATTGTTGTGTAATATGGCAATTTGGTAAAATATCTTATCATGCGTGTATCGTGGCACAGTCTCCTCACGAGTACCCATGGCAAAACCCAGTGTTAATCCAGGTGTGATACAAGTTTGAGGCATTTGTAATACCTGTAATGTACCTGGATTATTACTTGTTATTTTATCTGAGCTGGATGGGATCCATTGTACACTTGTAGCTGGACACCAGTATAGCCATCGTGCTGTTGTTGTTTTTATTGCTTGACCACTATTTTCATTAGCAGTATCATCGTCAACATCATCGTCATCATCATTATAATCATCGTCATTATTCTTCCCACTAACACGATGATCAATTAATTTCCGTATTGCACTTCGATGCAATGTTGCAAAGTAATTGATATTCAAAGCATCATCGGCATCCAATCTTGTTTCCAATACGACACGTTGATCACGAGCATTGTATGCTCGATGTATGATACGTTTCATTCGTTGATAGTCGTATGATGATGATGATGATGATAATTCATCCATATTCCTCCTCATCGTCTTTGTCGTCACCGACGATGGAGAATAAACCTTTCCGACATCGTAGGCATTTATTATATCTCTACCCGCCTCGCCACCCCGCCAACCACCTGGCTTAATCCCAACCCCGTAATTGGTATTACTACCCACAATGAGCGTAAAGTGCTTTACTGGTTCTAATATAGATTGTAATTCAGATAGGATTGCATCATTTAAATTAGGATCAATCTTTATTATCCATAGGAATATTGGGTCCATGATTACATTCTCCTCTTCTGAGGCCACTTTTCTCCTTCTCCTTCTCTCCGCTGTACGATGTTGTTGTTGATGATAGTAGGCATCCAACTCGTTCTCCCACTTTGTATTATAATATACATCATTAACTAATATCGTGCTATTATGTATCGTTTGTTGTAATAATGATGGCAGTGTAATAACTTGTAATAGTTTCAATCGCGATTTTGCCAATTGTATAAGATGTGGTTGATGTTGCATGAAGGGTGTGCTGACAATGTGTAATATTGGCCATGACCACGCATTATCGGCAGAGTCATTGGTGTTGTAATTGATATTCTTCTGGATGATGAATGGTGGTGACAATTGAAAGTACTTTTCCTTCTCCTTTATTGCTGATCGTTGTGATTGTGTTGGTGATTGTTGCTTACGTTGTTTCAAAAAAAATTGTTGTCGAATAATGGCATCTTTATCAGGAGTACTGAGAGGTATAGGAAGATGTAGCAAATGACGAACATCACCGACTGTCGGCTTCTCATGATCACTTCGTTCACTGCGAGTCAATGACACCGATAGGAATAGTCCTACGAGACTTGAATATATAACGAGTGCTATAAACAAAATGGTCAATTTTAATGATGATAACGGAAGGAAATAAAAGCCACCAGGTCGTGATGTTGTAGTCGAAGTAGATGGGTGGAGCCGCCGCGACCTTGGCGTCAACATCCTTTATCCCGAGTTGCATGGACATCGCGCGAGGCCCGCCATCTCTATCTACCGGTCCGAGCTGTACGTACATATCTAGCTTCCCCACCACGAACAATAAGCCATGGTCTCTCCTGCCGCAAAGGCACGTCTACTCCGCGAAATGTCTTTACTATCACGAGATCCACCCCCGGGTATAGCCGCCTACCTCCCCGACTACTCTAATGATTCGTCGTCATCATCGTCATCCGACATGACAAAAATTCGCGTCCAAATTTCGGGTCCAGAAAGTTCGCCCTTCGAGTCCGGTATATTCCTATTACTCGTCAACATTACCGGTCGATATCCATTCGAACCGCCTCGGTGTCGTTTCCTAACGCCGATATATCATCCCAACATCGATTCCGGTGGGCGGATATGTCTAGATACGTTGAAATCGCCGCCGGCGGGTTCCTGGAGTCCGGCCGTGTCCTTGCCGTCATTGCTACTCGGTATACGATCGTTGATGGCCGAACCGAATCCGGACGATGGATTAGTCCCGGATATATCGGAATTGTACAAACGCAATCCCGATCGATGGAGAGAGGAGGCGCGTCGACGAACGGAGGCGGATGCCACGAACGACCGATTGGCGGAGGTGGAACGGTCGTTGGATCGAGAGTGCGCTGCTGCTACCGCCGCCGTGGAGGACGCTGCCGCCGAAGACGAGGAGCATGTAGCGACGATAAGTAAACGGACGGTAACTGGTGGCGTCGTCGCCAATTCTCGTTCCAATGATGGCAAAGAGATGGTCGGAGCGTGCTCTACGACAGCAGAAGTAGAAGAGAATGACAACATACAGAATGGAGGAAGAGAAGCTAAGAGGAGTAAATTGAGTAGTAGAAAATAGTGATGAGCTGTACATACATCACTATTATTGGAGTACGATATATTATGCATTTAGTGTAGGCGTATTCGTTTAGCATATTTTCATCTAAACAATCATGTAGATTGATTTCAAGCCGTATTTATAGTCCATAGCAAGTAATAATCACGTTGAATGTCGAATATCATCCAAACTAAGAACAGCTGGACACCCCAGTCCCTCCCAACATGTAATGTGTACTAGTACTGGTTCACAATCCTCTTCTTCCATTGTTGGTCCATCATTCTCAACATTACTTTCTATACAGTTGCGATACTTCCATTCCCCATCATCCTGATCAAAGAACATGGCAAAATTAATCCCACAGAGACTGCATCGATCACGAGATTCATCAGCAATAACTGTCGTTGGTCGTATCGTGCCCTCGTCATTAATAGTAGACATGGGTGTGGTAGATGTCTTCTCAATAGTAGGAGTCCCCCCTGTCATTGTTGCATCATCCGTTGTTTTACCCATGCCCGACCAATCATCTTCATTGATATACCATCCACGTTCATTATTACCACCAATACCGCCAGTCCGTTCAATATTCTTTTCGACTTGACTAATCCGGAATAATGCATCTAAATGCTTACTCAATTCAAGCTGTGATGCGAATCGTCGTCCATCGGTAGAACAAATGAACGGTAATCCAACTTCATATAATTGTGATATTACGGCATCATTACGTTTACGTACTCCGTCATTGGTAAAATTTTCTTTCTTCACAATTGAGTATCGTCGTTTACGTTTACTTCGTTTCTCATCATCATCCTCTTCATCCATGCCTAGTAGACTACTCGTCCCGTCTTTTAACTGTTGTAGCATGGTGGTTAATATTTGTGCAGAGGCTGATACCGATGCGTATAGATGTACCGTGTCATCGATTTGAGATGATAAAATTGTTATCCCATTCGCTGAACGTACATGACGTTGAAGTGATGCAATGAGTGAGGACGACTTTTCGAGATGATTAAGTTTGAGTTTGGACCAGTCTGATGATGATGATGATGATGATATGGGGGGGTTAATGGAGGAAACTGATGATGATTTGATTCCTCCCCTAGATGATGTCGACGACGAGTTGGACTGTTGCTGCTGCTGTTGTTGTTTTTGTTCCTCCATCGCCGCATCCTTAATCTGCTGCAATAAGTCAGGATTAATATCAGCCAATCGTTCTAAGGAGACCTTGTCTAACTCATCAACTCCCGTACTTTGGACTTCATCCAACAATAGCTGCATCTGTTTACGTAACGAGGATGATATTTTGAGTGTCCCATCGGCATTCCTTTCGAACAACACAGCACCGCCACCGCCATTAGTGCTGCTGCTGCTACTGGCGGCAACTACTGCGGCCGCCTTGGCCTTTTCCTCCGCCTCAAGGAAGCATTGTCCTATCTCACGCCATTTATCTATATCTTTAATCACACCAAATTCCTTCCATGTATTCCATACCTTTTTAAGACGAGCCTTCTCGTCTTCCTTCTTGTTAATGTCGAATATGTCGTAAACAATTCTCATCCAATTCGCCGCATCATCCTGTATTATATCAATATATACTCCCCCCACATTCTTAAGCAGCGAGTCTAACACGTAAACTAATGGTAGTTTACGATTGGGTGATGAAATTCCTCCACCAGGTGTCATCTTCGTATCAATAAGTCGAGATAGGATGCACTTATATATGGTCGTTGCTGACTTATGAGAGGAGGCAAAGTCCTCAGCTGCCATTGATAGACTGTTAATTTTGATCTTTTCGGGAACAGTACCTAACTTGTCAAGCATCGAGCAATAATCCTCGACCTGCTCGTCGTCGATTTCCTCAGCGTCGTCGTCCGGCATGGTGAGACTACGATACGATAGGTGCTCCGCCTTGGGTAGTGAGCGTATCGTGACGTTATCGCATGAGGGTGGTGGTTCAGGGGCGGCAGGATGCAGGATTTAGTTGCGTCTTGTTGTCTGTCTGATAAATATGAATATGCTTTTCTTCGCATTATTAGTGATAGCTGCGTCGGGATGGTGGTGCCAGACTGTAGAGGCATTCATTCACCGTCTTGATCATCAACTTCATCATCATTATCAAACTTTAGCAACAACAACAAACATCCTCCCACGACTCCATGCAACGGCGTCGAGGAGTGACAAGAAAAAGGCATCATCATCATCAGTAGAAATATCCTTTCCAACGCCCAACGCAGCGGCTGATATGGGAATACGAGACTGGCCACAAATATACCATCCATCATCGTGGACGGAATCAGTAAATGAGGGTGCCATAGTAACACGATACATCCTCGATGGACGTGGACGTGTATCAATTGACTACGTCGATAATAGTACTGGGAAATCACGTCGGATTGACAAACAGAGAGTATATCCAGGAACATTAGTCGAGGTTGACGGGGAGGCAACAATAAGTTGGGATGTCGATGATCCCAAGACAGGGATGATAGTATTAACACCGAATTATGAAGAGGGTGGGAAACTTGCACTGGTGGGTGGATTCCTTCTTGTCTTCTGTGTTGGACTACTTATTGGTTCGTCTGGTGGAATTTAAATGAATGGAGAAGAAAAGAGGTAGAGGTTGTCATGGATAGCAAGATTAATAAAGCCCTACTCTTCTTGAATTGGCGGAGGACGTCCAAGAGGCAGAGGTATAGATCACATGGTTCTTCATTTCCATTTCCATGTGAACATCATGATGTTGGGTGACTCCCTTTCGTTGGCACAGCCAAGATTCAGCTGGGAAAAGGATGGACGAATGCTTCGATTAATCAAAGGCAGAAAAAGGTTGCATTTTGCTCCACGAAGAAATAGATCTACATCCGTGTCAAGCTATAAATCTTAAGAAGTATATAATTACACTGTTATCCTCTGGCCACACGTGCACTCGTGATCGAGATGTGCTCCCCTTGCATTTTTGTACGACCCGATACAATTGTCAAATCATAGAGTCTGAATGGCACATTTCCCTGCAGGGACCTTGGACACACACGCACGTATCTTCTTCCCATTCATCAATACTGTGCATGTACCACATTCTCCATTCTGACAATTATACGGTACCTTAACACGTGCGGCATTGCATACCTGACTTATCTTTTGATCGATGACGACTTTGGGTATTGCCCTACCATTGACTGTTACCTGTTCATTATATTTTGGTCCGGTGGACAATCCTGCATCCTTGGCTTTACCGAGTGAATCATCATTTTTGAATGCATCTCCAAAGCCGCCGAAAATGTTTAAAGATGTGGTAGTGGACAACAACGGTGGAGATGATGATGATAATTGGACAAACGCCACTACGATACAGTGGCTCAGCGACACGAACACAATGAGTGCGATGAGGAAGGACGAGCGCATCGTGAGCTGCGCTGGAAGAACCAGTATCGTTTGTATGAAACGAGGAAAGAAGCGAGACGGAGACAGGCGGGAACTGACAACACCCGCACACACATCATTATTTTGTTGACACTTTTCTGTATTATTGAATAGTTAAGTGGTGCTATGAACGACGACAACATCCTTGTCATCGTGCCGCCTAGGCCGGAGTATGCACACGAGTTTTCCTACTCGAATCTGTACGAGGATGATGTAGATGCCGGTGAATACTTTGCATCTCTTCCGCCAATCGAGAGCACATCAACGAAGACATTATCCTCTGGTCAATTGACATCCCTCGCATCTCTTTCCTCTTCTTCATTCGATTCTTCCAACGTTAATGTCATCTCTGACGGCAGAAGCTACAAGGCTGCGTCGTCATCAATCATCACTCGCGATCCTCGCAATGGTCCCTTTACCTTTCTGGTCCATGCTGAATATGACATGCTATTGCGTGTGCAGAAAGATCTTGACAAGCATCGCCATAGTCGCGGGCATCGCGAGAACAGTGGCAGCAACGATACAATCAAAATCAATAACGCCACAGATGACGATGCCTCAGCTGAGGAAAGCATACGTCTCTCACGACGGATCATGCTCAGCATTGACAATTACTGCTTACATGAACAATGGATGTACCATATTGGCCATGAGAAGGGTGAAGCACTGTCACGATTCTTAAGATCGTGCTTGGAAAAATGGAGTGGCATCAACAGTGGTAATATTGACGGAAAGAAGATGATGGAGGTACGAAAATTCGTATGCGTCGAGCTTGGGACATACTGTGGTTACTCGGCACTCGTTCTTGCCATCACTCTGCGTCGATTCCTATTGGATCAAAAACAACACGCCACGCATGTGAATAGCACGTCATCGCCTCCGTTTGAATTTCACATCTACACTACCGACATATCCACCAAGCTACTTAATGTCGCACGTTCAATCTTCCGTCTTGCGGGAATGGAGGGTTGTATCACTCCCATACTCGTTCAACAACAGGATTGTGTCGTAGATGATCACGAGAACAATGAGAATAGTACAAATGCCCCTGATGATGCCAACACTCAGGATCTTGGAGGGTATCTTGTTGGTGGTGGTGTGGGTAATAATCAATACAGAGGAACTTGTGATGATCAGGGTCAGGGAAAAGTACGCAAGGATAATGAACCCCATTCCTCGTCCTCGTCCTCGTCCTCTGTCCAATCATTGTCCACAATTCTCAAAGAGCAGTATTCCATTACCCAAATTGATTTCCTACTCTTCGATCATTCCAAGCATCTATATCTGCACGATTTGATAAGTCTCGAACAGTCCAAGCTGGTACGTAAAGGCACGCATGTTTGTGCAGACAATGTATTATTCAATAGGTTGGATGAATATAGGTCTCATATGCTAGAACTGGAGCAATTGAAAGTTGTGGATGATGAGAATGGTAGTGGAAGTGGGTGTGGTGTGGTGGAGACGAGGTTGGAGGAAATGAATTTGGAATATACTAACAATCTAAAGGATGGCATGGGTGAGTTTCGAAGTATTATTTATCTTTTGATTGATGAATACGATGGTGTCTTCACTGAAATTTTTCGTTCCTCTATTCCATACATCGACAGAAATGACAGTGTACCTCAAGGATCCTCCTATTTCATAAATACATAGGATTAGGATACTAACATATGATGTCTGAATGCGAGCTTGGATCATCTAATTAATATTCTATTTGCTTTGTTTGCATTGCATCTACTCATCTAAATTCTATTTGATGTATATTCCTATGCTCCACATGTTTTTTTTTGCGGAATTGCTTATGCCATCTCACGACGTTCTGTGTCTGATTCATATGGTCATTATGACAAACCGATATTTGTGACAGATTCGAGGTCGACATTGCTCTAATTGCAACAATCATTGCAATCGACGCAAACGTGAAGAAACACCATCGAATTACTCGCTGCTCGTATATCTTTCTCGCGCAATATACATGTGTCGTCATTGTCGTCATGCTCAAGTCACCTCCATTTTTGCATTGAAAATTATCAACAAGGATCATCCCTAGCTCTAACCCATCCATCATGGCCATGTTAGCACCCTTTGCTATCCTCGTCGTTCCAAGATCATACCATGAAACATCCTGTACCCATCTTGCATCTCCTATTAAATACGTACCCTTATGTGCATGAGAACGAACCATGGAGAATACACCATCGGCACCTACCACGGTACGATATGGTCCATACGTCGATGATGATGATGATGATGATGAGTACAGGAAGAATAGTCCATCGGTTGACTTCTCGATCCGTACGATCCTAACAGATGAAATCATATTATTCACTCGTACATGCTGGAGGAGACATTCAATGACACTCTTTCTTGTTTCTCTAATACTATACACAACATTACTTTTATGTAACTTGACTAATTTCCTCTGTAGTCCAAGCTTTTGACATATTGATACGAATGATGGTACATTGAATTCCCCACCACAGACGTGTACATATGGAATAGAACGGGAGTCGAATATAACGAATGGGATGGTATGACGATGTAAGACATTTGCGAGGACGAGTCCAGCGTAACTACCACCGACGATGGCTACTGGATAATGCGACTGCTGCTGTAGTTGATGCGATTTCCCGACGACATGCTCCTCCATTATTATTTCTTCCGAACACCAACGCCAACTTTTGAGCGGGAACTGTTCCGCGCCCGCGAAGAAGGAAGAAGAGCATGAAACTCAGGTATCGCGGAAGCCGAGTTAACTTCCTCGAAGATCAAGTGTCACGTAGTAACAGTAGTTCATCATCATCATCATCTACCACCGACCAATCGGATACCAACAATAGATCTTCTAGTAAAGGGCGACGGTCCGAAACTAGTGTTGTTGAACGCATTCGATATCGAGGACACTTTCTTAAAATACAGGAGGAGGAGGAGGAGGAGGGAAACAAAAACAATCCTCATCCAACGAAAATAATATTGAGTAAAAGGGGCGAGAAGGATGGAATATTATGGATCATCGTATCAATAGTGCCAATTTTTGTTCTGTACATACTATCGACAAATTCGTTGATTGCAAACTTGGGAAAAGGTGGTGGTGGTCGTGATCCGAAGACGAAAATGTTGCAAAAGATGTTATTCACTTTAAGCATGAAAAAACAGCAAGAGGACATGTTGAAAGAGTATCAATTTATGGAAGCTATCGAGGATGATATATGTCATGACTATCCTACGTTGGACGTAATGTCTACTTTTCCAGTATTTCATCAACAAGAATACAATTCTTACTACAGTGGCATCGGTAGAGGACAGCCAAGCACAAAAAATCGAAAGCAAACAAAGAACGACATGTTGCGGCAGAAACGCGGTCTCTCAAACAACAAGATAGAGAGAAGAGGCAACACATAAAATTCTCAAAGTATATTTTTTTCATCTTTCCATTATCATTTTTCTATATTATTGATACAACTCCATATGTAACCAATGTCATTGCCAAGACTAATGCAGCAAGTCTTGCAGTATCACCCACACCACCACCCGCTATCCCAACACCGAGGTTACCAATATCGGTCACCGATACACGACGATTGTACCACCCGACTAATGCATATCGTTCGGCATTAGTATTTAATACCTCATGTGGTATTGCTTCCGATTTGAATAATACCAATGTCCCACCGAGTGGATTCACGTCAATATAATTCGGTCGGACGACATTGGCAGGGGGGCGGTCATCATTTCCTCCATCTAAATGTAATCGCAATTGTCCGGCATTATCGATCGGGTCCCACGATGGAGGGTTGAGGTACAGTAGTAAACTATACTTGCGTAATGCAGATGCGGAATTGGGCACGGCGTCACGATGACGACGATAATATCCGCCTTGGGGATAGTAGACATATAACAATTCCATTAAATTAATATCAAGTTTCGACGACGACATTGGATCTAACGTATCTAATGTCATTCGTAGATTGTCAAGTATATCGTATAATCCACCAGGTCTATCTCGCACAGACGAGTCCTTCGTTGTTGTTGTTGTTGTTGTTGATACTGATGTAAGTTCTTTACGATTGCGTCCAATGAAACATGTTTCGGCAATACGTATATTAGTATTCAATTCATTGGTAGCATCTTGTCCAATTTTGGCAACCTTGAATAAGTTCAATGATCGTAATGTTAGTATGTCCTGACGTAATTCAGAAACAAGTGATTGTGGAATGAAGTTGGGTATAATGACATAACCCTTGGTTGATAAAGATTCAATGTCAGACGGAGATAATGATGATGATGATGATGATTCTATGTTTTGATCGATTGATGTCGTCATCGCGGGGTGATGATATGTCATTCGTCGGCTACTCCTACTCGACACACACGTTGACGCCACCATCACGGACGATAACGGAGTCGCCACAAATGCAGAGATAACAACATCACCATCATTATGAATGGAGCTTAGCAGTAGTAGAAGTAGGAACAACATTATTTGTTTTATCAACTGAAATCCTCCCACTTCACCACCCCATGTTCCATTTGTGTCTTCTTAGGTTATTTTCTACATAAATACCAGCCGTAAGGAAGGAGGATTGAGGATTTATTTTTTGGCGCACATGGCTTGAAAGTAAGAGGATACGAGGGCACAACCCCCATCGTCAAGTACGACGATGGCATTATCCACGACGTCGTCATCGTCGTCGTCACACGCCGCCGTCGGCACCGCGCCCTCATCATCATCTAGTAGTAGTACATTGGTAGGAGTAACGCATGACAATGACGCCGGGGTTGTGGGGGGTAGTCGTATCATCGCCCCTCGTCTTGTTAAGCCTCCTCCGTTGCAGTTTCAACAGCAGCGGCAGCAGTCGGTAGTCTGCGAAGTGACTACTGCGCCCACATTAATGAATACTATACACGCGTCGAGTTCGTCGAAGATGACAATGGTCGATCATGCAGCAAAGCAGCATTTTTTGTCACACCATCATCACCACGGTAGCAGTACAACCAACAACGGTACTACTAACAAACAGACTACAAGGAGTACTTCTTGGCCACCAGTATCATCAACCAAGTCATTACCACCATTGTCTGGTCGGATGCTTGATTTGTGGCAGGAGGCATCATCATCCAACAGCAATAACAACGGAGGAGAGGAGGACAAGAAGTCGTCGCCACAACAGTCAAGGCGCCACCACCAGCAGCAGCAGCAGTATCAACAACGTACATTTCGTGATGTTATCGAATTCGAAATCAATCAAGAGTGTAAGTTAGTTTTTTTGATGATCTATATATAATATATTGTGTGTACATGTAAAATCACAATCACTCCTTTCTTCTTTATTTTGTCCACATACCATCTTCTCATCATTCATTTTGCCATCCATACCTTTCCATTTTTCTCCTCCGACACACCATCATCATTACACAAAACCATTACTCTTTCCATCATTTTCATAATGAAAATCATCATCATCATCAAGGTACATCTATTGGACTTGTACCCTCGGGCAGAATTGCCGTTGCGGGCTTTACGGATGGCACATTACGTCTATTCGACCTAACGGGGATGTTTGTCAAGGACAAGTATCATCCTGCTGCCAATAGTGTCACTGGTACTACTACTGTAGCGAGTAAGAAGAATAAAACGAAGAAGAAGAAGAAGAAGATGACCGAGAATGTACTGTTTGATGAAGACTCCTCCAATGACGACGATGAATATACTTATGATGACAATGATGATAATACCCACTACGAACAGAATACGAAAGTCGTCAATTCACACTCCAATCAACGCTACGGCGCCGTGGCATGTCAGATACATGCCCGGGGCGTGCACACGTCGCTATTGATGGATGTGGCCGTGAGTGAAGATGGTTTATATGCCTTCGGAGGCGTCCAACGTGGCAGTGTCGAATTAGCCGCCGTTTACCTGGGAGACGTGGAGGCATATCTTGATGAACAACTGCGGCAGCAGCGGCAGCTTTCGACACTACAACCAATGGTGGGGTTACTTGATCTGATACAAGTGGATAGACATGCCGATGCCAAACTTAAAGGTTTTGGTGCATGTACACGATTATGGAATGGATGGGATCGGGCGCAAGATGCTAATGAACGTCCCGAATATTTACTCTGTACTGGCAAGGGGATTAAGAATATACATATTTGGTCCTACAAGCCATCACGATTGGCCCGTGATGAGGATGCCATATGGAGTTGTTTGTATGATACACAAACGAACGGAACGAGTATTAATCAATTATACTTCCGGCATAATGATATTGGTACATTACAGGCTATTAGTAAGAGTGATGATCAAAAGTTACGTGTATGGGATTTAACATATGAACAAAATCGCATTGCACGCAATAGTGGTACCGCCAATGATAGACCTAAACGTCCTGACTATGTGGATGTTGCATCGACCGAGGGGACAGTGGGTGTTATTGGTCCATATGCCTTCGCTTCTGGTTCATTAGGTGGGATGCATAACATTATTAATGTTGTGGGTTTGGATGTGGATGATTTGTCGTCACCATTTAATTCCAGTGAATTACTATTACCCCTCTCGGACCCACTCCCTGCTGCTATTACCACAACCTCACGTACTGGAAGGCAGCAGCGAGGAGATCTGAAGTCAGTCGAACATGTGGCTGGACTAGTCTTTGATGCCAGTCATGCGTTGCTACAGCTTTCGGATGGAAGTGTGGTACATTACCTCCATAATGTATCGGGCCATC
>Ga0247833_1003437_pt1 | contig 21191 bp, 17 predicted proteins | sample LaCruzMarch2015__7_FD_187117 | JGI IMG/M metagenome (GOLD analysis project Ga0247833, IMG submission 187117) | Freshwater microbial communities from meromictic Lake La Cruz, Castile-La Mancha, Spain - LaCruzMarch2015_8m | ecosystem: Environmental > Aquatic > Freshwater > Lake | place: Spain... | reverse complement strand
AGCTGAAAAGGCTCCTCCAAACCTACTTTCGAGATGCCGAACAATCCACCACCATCGGTATCGTAGTGGCTCCCATGGGCATCTGGATTGGTCGCACCCATGTGACTCGCGCAGGCTTGGAAATCTCACTTTTTGATAACCCAGAAATCGCCCCAAGGACACTCCGCTTCCGCGAGCCGTATGTGCCAGAGGAACCACCCCCAGTGGACTTACAAATGCACCTTCCCTTGTTTCCCGCTTGCGTTGACGACGCCCCACCGGCCTCCACGCCGTGCCCCTCGCCATATCCCTGAACGCTATCGCCCCGCTCTTTCTCACCCTGCTCCTCAGCGCCTGCGCTGCCATTCAGAAGCCCGAGCCAGAGATCAAGCGCGCGCAGCCCAAGCCACAGGAAATCCAGATCCAGACCGCGCCACCAGGCGCGCTGGTAGATTGGAATGGCAATGTTCTTGGCGTGGCTCCCGTCACCATCGAGCTCACGCCTTCATTCTCCCAGTATGCCTCATATTACACCTGGCCCTCTAATGGAGCAAACACCCAGCGTTTCCGCGCCCGCTGGCCCGACGGCGCCATGAACACCGAATTCTTCGAGAGCGATACTCCGCCGCCGCAAGCCATCGCCATCATCTCTCCAAGCGTCGGCAACTACCGCGACATCTGGACCACACCCGCCAAGAAGGAACTGCAAATTAAGAAAGGACCATGAACCCCAACCTCACGCAGAGCGGTTGTGGCGCAGAGAAAGAAAGAAGGGGGCATGGTCGTCTCGACCGTGAAAGACACTCAACCGTGATTGCAGCGAAACCATATGATTCCATGGTAGTGTTGGCACGCCGTTGGCGACCCAAGCCTCAGGCGCGAATGCGCCGTCTGCAATGCCAAGAAAGAAAAAGGAATTCGCCGTTGCATCTGGGGAGCCTGAAAAACAGGACTCTGGCCAGCAGGCGGCGAAATCCTTACTCAACTCCATTGCCCGGCGCAGCAAGACAAGCTAAAGAGCGTCCCATGCGCGCCACCCAATTCAGCTTTTTCTCCAACCCAGCCTCCCTGTTGCAGCTTATGCGACAGCACACAAGTCAGATTTCATTGCTATGACCCCGCTCAAAAAATTCGCACCTGTGCTCGTTCCTCAGCCTCTCGAAGACGGCGGCATCGCCTTCAAAATCCCAAATTGATTACTCCATAATCAACCGCTGCACGCTCTGCAATTATGACACTTCACGCAACTGACATCCTCCCCGAAAAAAACCAAACATTCGGCATTGACCGGCGTTAGTTTACCTATAAGTTAACCATGTCGATCCAAACAGCCGAGGTTCTTGCCGGTTCCCGATGCCGGATTCTTGCCCTTGGTTCGGCCGATCGATTTCCACTGCTCGACTTTCTTGAAGAATGCCAACGCCACCAACCAGCCGAAGTCGCCAAGCTCAACAAGCTCTTCGAGCGCCTGGCCTCGACGGCGCTGATCCGCGATGAAACGAAATGCCGCAAACTCCACGATGATCTCTACGAACTCAAAACCCCGGGCGGTCTCCGTGTCACTTGGTTCTGGGACGAGGGCTACACCGTCCTCTGCGGCCATTGTTTTGTAAAAAAATCCGCCAAAACACCACGGCACGAACTTCAACAAGCCCTCGATTGGCAACAACGCTACCGAGCGGCCAAAAAATCCAAACAAATCGAAACACTATGAGCAAAGCCCGACAACAACTCGCCCGCGTCCACGGCATCCTCGCCCGGTCCCGCGACACGCTCGATTACAAGATCGAGTCCGCCCGCGTGGATTTCACCGAGGAGGCGCTTGAGATCATGGCCCGCCGGGGAATTGGCAAGGCTGACCTCGCACGCAAGCTCGGCGTCAGCAAGCCATATGTCACCAAGCTCCTCGGCGGCGGAGCCAACCTCACTCTGGAGAGCATGGTCCGGCTCGCCGAAGCCCTCGATTGCCGCTTGTCCACGCACCTCACCGAGGCCGGCTTCTCGCCGCAGTGGCTCGATGTTTCGGAAAACACCGACACATGCCGAATCCCCTCCCAACCCGCATCTCAAAAATTCGATCCGCTCCCTTTCGCCCATGACGCCGTCTCCGCTGCAGCTTGAGTCCAGCTTTATCCTCCACACCGAGGTCAAGGCCGCCGATAAAATCCCCGCTGAAGCCGGGCAGACCATCAAGACCCGCATCCGCATCGGCCGCTCGCCGGAAAACGAACTGGAGTGGAATGTCATCCTCGGTGTCACCTTCGGCCGCAACGGCAAAACCTTCGATGCCCCCTACCATGGCGATGTCCTCGTGGAGATGCGCTTTTTCGTCCACCCCGACTACCCCGCCGACAAACGCAACACCCTCATGCAAATCACCGGAGCCAGCCTCGCCTATGGCATGATCCGCGAAACCGTCGCCAACCTCACCGCCCGCGGTCCTCACGGCACCTACCTCCTGCCATCCGTTTCGTTTCTTGAAAAAAAAGGGAAGCTCTCCAAGAAATGAACCCGACCGTGACGCTGCGCGGGTCTGACACCACCCCTCGCAATGACTTGCTCTTTTAATGATGAAAGCTTTCACACCTCACCCAGTCGGATTCGAATCGCTCATCCTCACCATTCGAGGACAGAAAGTTATATTGGACGCCGACCTCGCCGCCATCTATGGCGTGCCCACGAAAGCCCTCAACTAAGCTGTGAAGCGCAATGCCGACCGTTTCCCGGAGGAGTTTCTTTTTCCGCTCACCCAGTCTGAAAAGGAGCAGGTGGTCACAATTTGTGACCACCTCTCCCGCCTCAAGTTTTCCAAGACCTGTCCCTACGCCTTCACCGAGCATGGGGCCCTCATGGCCGCCAATGTGCTGAGCAGCCCCGAAGCCGTAAAAATGAGCGTCCATGTCGTGCGCGCTTTCATCAAGCAACGCGAATTGCTCCTGGCCCATTCGGATGTGCTCAAAAAGCTCGCCCAGATGGATGCCAAGCTCATGAAGCACGACGAAGCCCTCCGCGCGATCTGGCAGGAACTCCAACCGCTGCTCGCTCCAGCTCCTCCTCCGCCCAAAAAGGAAATCGGATTCCATGTCCGAAATGATTCCTCGCTCTCCGGACCCAGATCAAAATCCACAAAGGCATCGAAATGAAATTCCCAACAGCGATGAAATGAACATGGATGTGATAACGCGCGGCACGGACACCTTCCTCCGCCGAAAAACTCAATGAATCCAAAATCCACCACCTTCAAAAAATCTGGAGGGCGATGCGCCGTCAGCGCCGTGGTATCCGCGCCGAGCATTCGTCCAAAAGGTAGGGGCAGATCGCCGAGCGGCCCCAAGATTCAGGCGCCACGCGCCGTTAAGCCAACATCCACCATCCAACATTCAACATCCAAAATCCAAAATCAGCTTTACTGCTTAGAAACTACGAAGCCGCTTTGAACCCATGACGCCATTGGAAACCACACTCCTTGTTTGCACGGCCGCTGCCTTGCTTTGGACGAAGGCGCTCGATGTCATTAGCACTTGGCGTTTCATCGGCGTGCACGGCGAGTCGAATCCGATCGCCCGCTGGTTGTTTGAAAAAGCCGGGCTGGCTGGCGGCATCGCCATCGTCTGCGCCCTTTACCTCCTGCTCCTCGCCGCCCAGCTGGGAGCCGTTGTTTGGATCGACTCGCCATGGCTCACGCATGGCACCGTGCTCGTCGGTTCCCTCGTCGCCTTCATCCAATATGATGTCGCCCGCTTCAACCGCTCTCGCCGCCACAGCGCTATGACAAATATTCTACTCCGTTTTTTTATGCGAACCCGATAGAAGACAAATATGAACCTCCCTCCTTTATCCGCCACATTAATTAGCATGAAGAATATGCCATGTTGCAGATTTTGCGACCGCGTCGATTTAGCCTGTGATTTTGCACTCTAATACGCCTTCCGAAGCTCATGTCTAACCCGTTTTTCGAACGCCCGATCCTGAATTCACCCTACGAGTATCCGCGCTTGCATTGGGAACTCAACGAGGAAGGTCAGCCGACGCAGAAAACCATTCCAGAGCGTCGAAAGGCAAAATTCGTCACGCCAATTCCGAAATCCAAGAAGTCCAGAGGTAAGGACAAGCAGGATGACATGGTATTTGACGAAGGCTTAGGGCTTTCAACAAAGGACCAAAACTACGAAACCACCTCAATAATAAATAGGGTCCGTTCCGAAGTGGATTCCTGGAGAAGTTTGTCGCCAAGCCAGTGGCAGGTAAATCCTGAGACCGCTCGCCTCCTCCAACACTGGCGGCACCATCGTTTCAGCAACCAGCGTCCGTTTTTTTGTCAGATAGAGGCCGTTGAAACCGCAATTTGGCTGACAGAAGTCGCGCCTCAGTTGCCGCGAGGCAAAGAGATTTTGGCCTACCTGAAAAAGGCAAACGACGACGCCAATCCTGAGTTGAGCCGGATGGCATTGAAACTCGCCACTGGTGCGGGCAAGACGACCGTGATGGCCATGCTCATCGCTTGGCAGACGATCAATGCCGTGCGCCGACCGCTGAGCAAGATGTTCACTCGCGGTTTCCTGATCGTTGCTCCAGGGCTCACAATTAAAGACCGGCTGCGCGTCTTGTTGCCTAACGATTCCGAGAACTACTACACCACTCGGGAACTTGTTCCTCAGGAGTTCACCGACGAGATTAAAAAAGCTTCCATCGTCATCACAAACTACCACGCCTTCAAACTGCGCGAGCGGATAGAGATTTCCAAAGGTGGCCGTCAACTTCTCCAAGGTCGCACCGGAGAGGAAGTCAAAACCTTGGAAACCGAAGGCCAGATGATCCAGCGGGTGATGCCCAGTCTCATGGGGATGAAAAATATCCTGGTCATCAATGACGAGGCCCACCACTGCTACCACGAGAAACCGGCCAGCGAAGAGGACTATATCGACGACGATGGGAATCCTCTCAAAGGAGATGATCTCAAGGCCGCCAAGGAGCATGTGGACAAGGAGAATGAAGCCGCCCGTGTTTGGATCACCGGCTTGGAAACCGTAAAAGAAAAACTTGGCATTTCGCGAGTGCTCGACCTTTCCGCAACGCCATTTTTTCTGGCCGGTTCCGGCTATCGCGAAGGCACCATGTTCCATTGGACGGTGAGCGACTTCTCCCTCATGGACGCCATAGAGTGTGGAATCGTAAAGCTCCCTCGCGTTCCGATCGCAGACAACCTTCCCAATGAGGACCAACCTATGTTCCGCGACCTCTGGAAGCACATCGGCAAGGCAATGCCGAAGTCTGGGAGGAAAAAAGGCACGGCTCTCAATCCTCTCGATCTTCCTCCTCAATTGATGACTGCGCTGGACACGCTCTACGGTCACTACAAAAAAACTTTCGAGGCTTGGGAAGAAATGAAGACCGAGGTGCCGCCTTGTTTTATCGTGGTGTGCAACAACACCGCATCTTCCAAGCTTGTTTTCGATTACATTTCTGGCTGGCGCACCCCAAAGGAGGACGGGAGCAGCGATTTCAACGATGGGCGGCTCCCGCTCTTCAGCAACTTTGACCAATACGGCGAGCCTCTTCCCAAGCCGAACACCTTGCTGATCGATAGCGAGCAGCTTGAGGCCGGAGAGGCCTTGGATGATCAATTCCGTGCTGCCGCCGCTGACGAATTGGATCGGTTTCGCCGAGCCATTATCGAACGGACTGGCAATGTCAAAGACGCCGAGAATCTGAGCGACCAAGACATATTGCGCGAGGTCATGAACACTGTCGGCAAGTCAGGACAACTCGGCGGGCAAATTCGATGCGTGGTTTCAGTCGCCATGCTCACCGAAGGGTGGGATGCAAATAATGTCACGCATGTGCTCGGAGTGCGTGCTTTTGGCACACAGCTTTTGTGCGAGCAGGTGCTTGGTCGGGCGCTTCGCCGACTCTCTTACGAAATGAAAGAGGAAGGCGAGGATGCAGGCAAATTCGGAGTCGAATATGCCGATGTGTTTGGCATACCGTTCGACTTCACGGCCCAATCCGTCCAAGCGCCGATCCAGAAGCCGCGTGAAACCATCCAAGTGAAAGCGATGCGGCCTGAGCGTGACGAGTTGGAGATACGCTTCCCGCGCGTTGCCGGTTATCGTGTGGATTTGCCCGATGAGCGGTTGGAGGCGACTTTCACGGAAGATTCCCACATGGAGATCACCCCCGCCCAAGTGGGAGCGGCCCATGTGGTCACTTCAGGAATCATTGGCATGCCTGCCGATCTGAATTTGGAGCATACCGGTGATGTTCGTCCGTCGCAGGTTCTCTATGAACTGACTTCCCACATCATCCTCCACAAGTGGCGGGGAGCGGATGGGGATCCACAGCTCCAACTATTCGGCCAAATTAAGCGCATCGCGAAGCAGTGGCTCGACAAATATTTGCACTGCAAAGGTGGCACCTACCCAGCCCAATTGAAATACAAGGTTTTGGCTGACACAGCAGCTGACAAGATCACTGCGGCCATCACTCGCCACTTTAAGGATGAGAGGCCCATTAGCGCTCTCCTTGATCCCTACAACCCCACTGGGTCTACCAAGCATGTCCGGTTCAATACCTCCAAGACCGATCGGTGGGAAACGCGTGCCGATAGATCACATATCAACTGGGTGATCCTAGATAGCGATTGGGAAGCGGAGTTTTGCCGGGTTGCTGAGTTGCACCCCAAAGTGGTGGCTTATGTTAAAAACCACAACCTCGGTTTTGAAGTGCCCTACCACTTTGAAGGAGAAATGCGAAGGTATTTGCCCGACTTCATCGTTCTTGTTGACGACGGACGCGGTCCTGAAGACCTCCTCCACCTGATTATCGAGATCAAAGGCTATCGTGGACAGGATGCTGTAGCAAAAGCCGAGACCATCAAAACCTACTGGATTCCCGGCGTGAACAATTTGAAAAGTCACGGACGCTGGGCGTTTGCAGAGTTTTGCGATGTCTACGAAATCCAAGCCGACTTCGCCTCCAAGGTGGAAAGTCACTTTGCCGAGATGATCGAGGCCGCGTGTGCAACGCAAGAAGGGAAGAAAGAGTGAGCCAAGGACGCCTCCCCTCGCTATTCCTGCTTTCCACCCAGCCAGTGGGAGGTATTTGGTTTCCACCACGAGCCAAGGACCAAGCAAATAAAGCCAGAAAATGGCATTGGGATGGCAAGAAGATTTGCTGGCAGCCAAGCACGCCCGATGGCGCGGATAAGAAGCAAGAGTTCATTGACCGCCTCCTTAATAAAGTTGCTGCCAGCCGCATGGCAGGTCCATCCGCATTCCTGAAACTCAGTGGCACCAGCAAGACAGGCATCTCTTGGTCACTACCCGCCGTGGGAGCCTGTCCGCAAGTCGATGAGACTTGTGGCACTTGCTACGCGCTCGACGGCTTTTATCGCACAAATACGGCAGCCCAAGTGGGCAGGGTGATGAGGTTGGAATACCTTAGGGCATTGATTGCAAGCGGAAATCTGACTCTGTGGATCGAGTGGGCTGTGGAAAAAATCTCTCGGCTTCGTCCTGTTGAGCCGGTGCCGAGCACCATCGCGTTAGACAAGCCTTTGGCGTGCTCGCTGGATGCCCATGGGCAGGCTGTTGCCTACTTCCGTTGGCATGATTCCGGTGACCTCTTCCATGCCGAATACGCCAAAGCGGTTATCGAAGTGTGCCGGAGGACTCCGAATGTTTTACACTGGCTTCCCACAAGAATGGGTGGCTTGCTTGCGAAGCTGGTTGGTTCAGGAGAACGCCTACCCCCCAATCTCGCCGTGCAGGTCAGCTGCCACCGGGGAGGAATGCTTGAGCAAGCCCAGCATTTGGCGATTTCTGCTATCCATGCACGTCAGCCAGATGCACGAATTGGAGTTACCTACGCCCATACAGGCACGAAAAGTCGAATGGCGACTCCTTCCGATGTGCACACAGCTTTTGGCTCGCAGGCTTCCCTTTGCCCTGCAACCGTGGCCGTATCCAGCGACGATCGTGTTTGCACCGGATGTCGCCGATGCTGGGCACAGGCAAAAAACACATCACCTATTGTTTACGCAGTTCATCTTGGAAATTGATCTATGCCCAGACTTGCCACCAGCAAAAAAGAACAGAAAAACGAGCAGTCCGATTCCCAGCATGCGTCAAAGAATGCTCTGCCGGAAAGGAAAGTCCGAATCGCTTCTCTTTTTTCCGGCGCCGGGGGGCTAGAAATTGCCGCGTGTAGAACTGGAAAAGTGAAAGCCATTGTTTCCACAGATGCGAATGCCACATTTCTTGCCACACTGCAAAAAAACATGCCCGCGCACTTTCCGGGTGTGTTGCATTCATCGATTGTTGCCGATGCTCGGGAGCTTAAGGGAACCACAATCACAGAGCTTCTCGGCGGCGCTCCGGATATTGTAATGGGTGGTCCGCCTTGTGATGACTTCACAACATCGGGAAGGCGTCGCGGCATAAATGGAGACAAAGGACCGCTAATATTTGAGTTTCTTCGCATAGTATATGAATTAAAACCCATGTGTTTCATATTCGAAAATGTTCCTAATCTAACGCGGCAATTCAAACATGTTTTTAATGACTTTATTCAAAAATCTGAAAAAATCGGCTACTTTGTTAAATTTTCAATTTTAAAAGCCTGTGACTTTGGTGCGCCTACTATGCGAAAAAGAGTTATTGTAGTGGGTTGGTTGGATTCAAGAAAAAACGCTGATTTTTCCTTTCCTGAAGCAACACATGGGGGCCAATTAAATTCATCGGGCCTTTTTAGTAATGGGATGCTTATTCCGTTTGTTACGGTAGGAAATGTTTTAATCGGTCTGCCTGATGTAAATGCCGACGAAGGAGTAATGTATTTTAATCATACTGGAAGACCTCATCGTCCGGAAACAATTTCACATTTAAAAAGTATACCGCCTGGAAAACAGGTTATGAAATCCTACCGATATAGAGCACCTTGGGATGGTCTCACCCAGTCATTAACGGCTGGGGTTGATTATGCCACAAAATCATATATTCACCCTACATACCATAGAGAAATGTCTGTTCGGGAATATGCTAGAATACATTGCTTTAATGATACATGGGAATTTTGTGGGAACCATCATAACGGAATTAAACAAGTTGCAAACTCGGTGCCAATTCCTCTTGGGTGTGCAGTGGTTGATAGTGTTTTTAAAATTCTATAGTTTTATAATTTTAACATGAAGACAAAAAATACTAATAAAACAATTACATCTATTCGACATGTAGAGGAAAAACGCACAAATATTCCAACTGCCGAGCATCAAACAGTATTAAATCCAGATAAAAATACAATTTTACATTCTAGATTCAGTAGAAACAGGGACATCGATCCTCAAGTTGTCTGGAGAGGAAAAGACGAGCAGGATTTAAACGATCTTGTCGTTCAGGCTCCTCCTATATTCATTCAAGAAAAAGTTCATCCTAAGTTTTTAATAGATGAACTGCAACGGCAAAGCAAGGCTGAAAACAACTCTAACAAGGAGCTAACTAATAGTTTATTTTCAGATTTCGACGGAATGACCACCGAAGCGAATAAAACGGACTTCTATCAACATGATCAAAACTGGTCGAACCGGATGATCTTAGGAGATAGCTTACAGGTAATGGCAAGCTTAGCAGAGCGGGAGAACATACGAGGAAAAGTGCAGTGCATCTATTTCGATCCTCCATATGGGATCAAGTTTAATAGCAATTTCCAGTGGTCTACTACAAGCAGAGATGTTAAAGATGGGAAGAAGGAGCATATCACTCGAGAACCCGAAATGGTCAAAGCATTTAGAGATACTTGGAGAGATGGAATTCATAGTTATTTAACCTACATTCGCGATCGCCTCACTGTCGCTAGAGACCTTTTAACTGAATCCGGATCTATATTTGTCCAAATTGGTGATGAGAATGTGCACCTCGTTCGAAGTATAATGGACGAGGTTTTTGGCTCAGATAACTTTATCAGTCAAATAGCATTTAAAAAAAATCTTCCTTTAGGAACATCCAGTCTTCCAGGAATATATGATATTATTTTATGGTTTGCAAGAGATGCCAAAAAGCTCAAAATGCGAAAACTTTATGAGCCGAAACCAATAGGTTTAGGAACAGGTTACACTTGGTTGGATGATGGTGATGGCCGAAGGCGCAGAATGACCTCGGAGGAGCGTAGAAATTTAGGCCTAATAGGAGACAATTTTAGAGTTTTTTTTACTTCAGATTTAGCTTCTTCAGGATATACGCCTTCATGTTTTTATAATATTGAGTTTCAGGGTAAAGTTTTTGAAGCGGCTTCGCGCAGCTGGAAGACAAACACATCTGGAATGCAGAATCTTATCAAATCTGACAGAATTATGGCCTCCGGCAAATTACCGACATTTATTAAGTATTTTGATGACTTTCCTGCACAAGAAATTCACAATATGTGGAATGATACTCACGGTGCAAGCGATTTAATCTATGTTGTTCAAACATCTAATAAAGTAATACAGCGTTGTATCCTTATGAGCAGCGATCCAGGCGATCTAATTTTAGATCCCACATGCGGAGGAGGGACAACCGCGACAGTTGCTGAGCAATGGGGAAGACGATGGATTACAATTGATACCTCTAGAGTTGCTTTGGCTCTTGCAAGATCGAGACTTATGGGTGCACGATACCCATTTTATATACTTGCTGACACTCCCGAGGGCCAAATTAAAAGAGCAGAACTGACACGAACTGCACCCAGTTCAAAATCCGTTCATGGCAACATTCGCCATGGATTCGTTTATGAACGTGTGCCACATATTACATTAGGTTCAATAGCGCGAGATACAGAAATTGAATTTATTTGGTCAAAGTGGCAAAAAATACTTGAACCGATCAGTAGTGGATTTAACAAATTAATTGGTAAAACTTTGAAGGAATGGGAAATTCCTCGTGACCTTGATCTTAATTGGCCGCTTGATGCACAACGACTTCATGCCGATTGGTGGCAGTCGCGGTTAGCTAGGCAGAAGGAGATTGACTCCAGAATAGCGGCAGAGGCGGAGTTTGAAAATCTTTTTGACAAGCCCTACGAAGACAAAAAAAAAGTCCGAGTTGCCGGCCCATTTACCGTTGAGAGCCTCAGTCCGCATCGTGTTCTTGGCGTGGATGAAAATGAAGAGTTAGTGGACCACTTAAAGGAAGATTCTAATAGTTATAATGCCAAAAAAACCTTCCCGGAAATAATCCTTGAGAACCTTAAATCCTCCGGAGTCCAACAGGCTCATAAGGAAGATAAAATTAATTTTATTACGCTCGAGCCTTGGGTCGGCAAGGGGTTGATTTGCGCTAAAGGCACCTACCTCGAAGGCACTGAGGAAAAGACAGCAGGAATTTTGATCGGACCTGAGTTCGGAACCGTGCAGCGCGCGGACCTTGTTGCAGCCGCACGCGAGTGTGGAGATGCGGGCTTTGATGTTTTGATCTCCTGCGCTTTCAACTACGAAGCCCACGCCACGGAATTCAGCAACCTTGGGAAAATTCCTGTTCTGAAGGCTCGTATGAATGCGGACCTCCACATGGCGGAGGATCTAAAGAATACTGGTAAAGGCAACCTCTTTGTTATCTTTGGCGAGCCGGATATCACAATCCTGCCTGAAAAGGATGGCAGGCTGCGATTGAAAGTGAATGGCGTGGATGTGTTCAAACCACAGACAGGCGAGGTCGTCAGCGACAATGCGGATGGCATCGCGTGCTGGTTTATCGATACCGACTACAACGAAGAGAGTTTTTTCGTTCGCCACGCCTACTTCCTTGGCGCAAATGATCCCTACAACTCATTGAAAACAACGCTTAAAGCCGAAATCAACAAAGAGGCTTGGGAGACCTTGAACAGCGATACTTCCAGACCTTTCGAGAAGCCCAAGTCGGGCCGTATTGCCGTAAAAGTCATCAACCACTTGGGAGATGAAGTCATGAAAGTCTTCCGAGTGTAAAATGGTCAACTTCCGAATATCCGATGCATTCACCGACAGCTTGGCAAGGCTGACCGGAGACGAGCAAAAGGCGGTAAAAACTACTGCTTTCGACCTGCAAATGAATTCCGCAAATCCGGGCATGAAGTTTCATAGGCTCGACAAGGCGCGGGATAAAAACTTCTGGTCCGTGCGGGTCAATGGCGACATTCGACTTATCGTGCACCGCAGGGAAGACAGCCTATTGCTATGCTATGTCGACCACCACGACAAGGCCTACGACTGGGCGGAAAGGCGCAAGCTGGAAATTCACCCAGTAACGGGAGCCGCTCAGATCGTCAAAATCCGGGAGACTATAAAAGAGGTGGTTGTTCCAGTTTATCTTCAAGAAGAGACCCCTATTCCTGCAAAGGCTGCCTCCAAAAAGCCTTTACTTTTTCAAGCTCGATCAGACGAGGAGCTGCTGGGCTATGGTGTGCCGCCTGAGTGGCTGGCGGATGTGAAGTCCGCAGACGAAGATAGTCTTTTGGATTTGGCAGACCACCTCCCGGCAGAAGCCTCCGAGGCGCTGCTCGAACTTGCTGTGGGTGGCAAGCCTCGGACGGCCCAAGCCGCATCGACTACCGCCGATCCGTTCGAGCATCCCGATGCTCAGCGTCGTTTTCGAATAATGACAAATGTGGAGGAACTCGAGCGGGCGCTCGATTTTCCATGGGAAAAATGGACAATCTTTTTGCATCCAGATCAGAAAGAATTCGTTCATCGAGATTACAGTGGTCCTGCCCGCGTCTCCGGCTCGGCGGGAACCGGAAAGACAATCGTGGGTCTCCATCGCGCCGTGCACCTTGCCCGCGCTAACCTCGATGCAAGAGTTTTGTTGGCAACATTTTCAGACCCACTCGCCAACGCGCTGCAAGCAAAAGTCAGGCGCTTGATCGCCGGAGAGCCGCGACTCGGGGAGCGCATCGAAGTGCACTCTCTTCCTGCACTGGGATTGCGCCTCCATAAGGCGATGTGCGGCGCAGCAAAAATCATCGAACGCAAAGAACTGCTTGAGGTCATTCAAAACGCCTCCGCCGGTGTAAGCGACCACAGGTTCTCGATCAGGTTCCTCATAACGGAATGGGAGCAAATCGTGGATGCTTGGCAGCTTGAAAGTTGGGAGGCATATCGCGATGTGGCACGGCTTGGTAGAAAAACTCGTCTTCCGGAGCCGCAGCGGCGAATTCTTTGGGATATTTTTAGGGTTGTTCGCAGCGAACTCAACCGGCGAGGCCTAACATCAGAGGCGGGAGTTTTCCAAGCCCTCGCGGCCACCCTCAATCAAACCAAAAATCGTCCCTATGATTTTTGCGTTGTTGATGAAGCCCAGGACATCAGCGTTTGCCAGCTTCGCTTTCTTGCAGCCTTGGGCGGCGAGCAATCGAATGCTTTGTTTTTTGCTGGCGATCTCGGCCAGCGAATTTTCCAGCAACCATTCTCATGGAAGTCTCAGGGAGTGGATATTCGAGGGCGCTCCCGAAACTTGAAGATCAACTACCGCACATCCCACCAGATTCGCAGGCAAGCCGATCGTTTGCTTGGACCCGAGGTAAGCGATGTAGATGGCAATGTTGAAAACCGGAGTGAAACGATATCGGTCTTCAATGGACCTCCTCCCAAAATTGAAACATTTGCATCAGAAAAAGATGAAATTCGAGCTGTCGGCGAATGGATTGCAGAGAAATGCAAGGATGGCGCCGTGCCAAATGAAATCGGAGTTTTTGTGCGTTCGGACGCTGAGCTTGCGCGCGCCGAGGCCGCTGTGAAACAAGCCAATTTGCCCTATAAAATCCTTGATGAACATGTCGAAACCGCCAGCGGCCATGTTTCTCTTTGCTCAATGCATCTGGCAAAAGGGCTCGAATTCCGAGTAGTCGCGGTAATGGCCTGCGATGATGAAGTGATCCCGCTTCAGGAACGCATATCCAATGTCGGCGACGATTCTGATCTGCAGGAAGTCTACGATACCGAGCGCCAACTCCTCTATGTCGCCTGCACACGCGCCCGAGACCACCTCCTCGTGTCTGCAGTGAAGCCCGGATCGGAGTTTTTGGAGGATTTAAATCAATAATAAAACACCCAACAAATAAACATGAATAGAAACTTAGAGTATCAAAAGCAATTTGAGAAAATCGCTGTTAGCCTAAAAAAAGCGGATACAGCTAAAAACATAACATCTCGAGAAAGCGCTCTAACAAATGCCTTCTCGGAGATAAAAACGCTAAATTTCGATCAAATAATTTCTGAAGTTGAAACTGAACTTAAGCAAATTGCTGATGAGAGGGCGAAAGCCGCAGAAAGCAGAAGAGAGTCGGTTTTACAACAAGCTCGCGACAGAGGCATCTACTTCATTCGCAGAGATAAAAGCGATATTATTGGGGCCTTTAGAGTTCGATACTCGGCAGATAAGGTCGCTTGTGATTTTGCCGAGGAGATGGTTATTGAGGTTGTCGAGTTCGATCCAGTTAAAATAGTTGACCAAATTGAAGAAAAGCAGGCTAAACTAAAAGAAAGTGCAACCGATCGCATCAGCTTTATAAATCAAATGCGGAAAGCTTTTGAATTTGCAAAGACTGATAATCCTTCGCTTATGCAAGAAAATGGAATTAAATTGGATACGCTTCATCTCTACATGGTTTTGGCAAGGGCTCGTAACCACAAAATATTTCAAAAATCGCCTTTGAAGTCTGTCTTCCCCGATTATACAAAATTGGACTTTTACAGGGACCTGTCAGTATTCTTCCACGGCGGGGTCATTGAGGCAGGATGGAGGCTGAAAGTTCCAACGCCTACCTTAAGTCAAATAAAGGAAGCAATTCACATTCCATCGATTTCGCACCCAGATGGAAATCCAACACCCATTTATACAATCAAACTCCAGAAGGAGGAATAATCAATCCGATGAGTGCCAGAACTGCTCTTCATGATTTAAGTGCGTATGGAGTTTTAAAGGATCGACATATTGCCAGCCAAATTGCAGTCGGTCTTGATGGTTTTACAAAACATTGGCGTTCTGAAGTGCTTGAATTTGCCTCAGAAGGTGGCTCTGAGCTTCGATTCATAGAAGGCCAATATGGACGAGGTAAAACACATCTCCTCCAACATTTGCGAGTAAACTCTGAAGAAGAAGGATTCATGGTTTGTCATGCTTCTTGTGGTCATGGAGATGCGCCGTTTTCAAGTCTAGCGGAAACCTACAGGACAGTAGCTCAAAACCTCAGCCTTTCAATTAGTGGAGAGGATGTAGTTGGAATTGATAAGATTCTGCTCCGTGTTCCGGGAGAAGCCCTACAAAAAGTGCAACGCAGTGCAATGCTGAACGCAACATTTCGCAATGTTGCTGTAGCTTACGCTCGCACGCGCACCAGCCAAAATCGTAACCACGACTGCATTCAAAATTTAAGATCAGTAATCTTAGGAGAGACAGGAATCAGGTTCCGTTTTTCTGAAATTTTCAAAGCTCTACCCACTCTCCAGCGGCCGGTTGCAAAACTCGGAAAGCGAAATGCGGGTGTATGGTTAAGAAGTTTATTTAATTTGCCGCGTGTTTTAGGCTACAAAGGTCTTGTTGTGTTGTTTGACGAAACAGGTCAAGATATGCATTACTCAAAACTCTCTCTTTCATCTAGGCGAGAGCATCTTACTAATCTTCGTCTACTTGTCGACCAAATGGCTTTGGGCTACCTGAACGGAGTCGTGATTGTTTACGCGGTAACCAATGATTTATCTCAGCAAGCACGAAGAGATTATCCAGCACTAGCGCAGCGCATCCTCAGGGTGGGAGAGAAGGATCGATGGGATAGGCTCCCTCCCAATCCGAGGGCAATATGGTGCCGACTTGACGAAATAACCAATCCAAATCGACAGTCCCCGGAGTTTTATTCAAACTTAGGAGAATCAATTATTCGACTTGCGCGCGAAGCAAAACTTTCTGATTCGCGCATAGCCGAAGCCAAATCCCAGGTTGATAATCTCGCATCGAAATCCGCAAATTCGCTTGCTGATAGCGAAGTCAGAAATTTTGTTAAAAAAATTGCTACGATCTTAACAATAAAATCATGAATGCATACACAAAAAACGACCTTAAGTCGGCTTGGCTGACACTCTCAACCAATGGAACTCCACCTGACCCTGAACTTGCTCTTCGCGTGCTTCCCGAGTGGTCGGTTGGAATTGGCGACTGGATTGAGCAAATTGCTCAAGAGTTTTTACAAGGTTATTGCAGGGAAAGAGCGCATTATAAACTTGTCATTGCACCTTACGGCGGCGGCAAGTCCCATTTTCTACTTGCTATGCGGCATCGTGGTTTGGAAGAAGGCTTTGCAGTTTCATATCTAAGATGCTCTGCAAAAACCAACCTTGGCGATTGGCACAACCTCTTTCATCAAATCGCAAATTCTATTCACCTGCCTAATGGCAGAGATTTCGGTATAAAAGGAATGATTGATGCGGCGTGGGATCGAATACAGAGCAACGCCTCCTCAACAGATGATCCAGATGCCGCTATTGAATTAATTCTTAGGTCTTTTAAAGGTGATACTGAATATGCAACCCCCATATTTACGAAACTCGTATCAATTATTTTGAGTAATAGATATACAAATAATGATAACGAACGCTCGATTAATGCTCTAAACTGGCTCGCTCATGGTCAAGAATCTATTTCGCGAGGTGAACTCGCACAACTTGGAATTAATAAAATTTCAGCTAAAGAAGCAGATAGAGTAGGTGAAAAACTATTTTTTTCTCTTATTAGGTTTTTAAAGAATCTTGTTGGTGTATATGGACTTGTTCTTCTTTTAGACGAAACAGACATGATGTTTAATACTCGTGGTCAATCAATGACACGGTTAATGGATGCATGCAGGAGGCTGATAGGCGAAGCAGATGATGGCTTGGAAAGCCTACCAGTTCTTGGACTGCTCGCAGCAGTTCCAAGCATTGAAGAGCATCTAGGTAAATATATTGCACTTGAGCAAAGGTTCAACACAATCATTCCTTTTGAGAAAGGCGCCGTAGGTGCTGCGAAGATTTATTTATCTGCTTGTATGAAAGACAATGCGTTTTTAGTCAAACTTGGCGAGAGATTATTGGAGCTTTCAGAACATGCGTTTGATCGTAAATATGATACTAATCTACAAAAGCATAACACTGAGGTTTTAGCGCAAGCTGCTTGCAATCGGATGACAGATATCGACTCTCGAAGATTATTTGTAAAAGCTTGGTGCGCATTTTTAGATTTTCAGGCGGCTAATAGTGAAAAAAAACTTTCTTTAGACGAAGCTAATGACTTGTTGAGGGGGAGCGCGACAAATCTTGAGAAGTCTGAATCAAACAAAGATAGTGACATAGGATGAAAAAGCAGATTCTACGTCATAATAAATTTGGACCTGCAGAGGTAAGGCGATTTTTTGTTCAAAATAAAACAACTTTTGTAGAGGTAGATTTTATAAATCTCAGCAGTGTTAAAAAGGTTTCTTACCCATTGTCAGATTTTACAGATCCAGCAACAGGAGCCCAACCTGCTGGGCACGCTGAGGAGGTCGTTTCGATTCTGCATAACTCCAAACCATCGAAGAAGTGTGGAATTAGCGCAGCGCAGCACCAAGCAAGATCTGCTATAATGGCACTCAGACTAGGGCAATGTCCTCATAATTTTCTCGACCGCTTAACAATCGGACTTGAAGGGGTTCTATCTGGCATAGATTGGGCAATTTCCCGCTCTCGGCAGGGTAAGTTATCGGCTTTAATTTTTCAAAGTGAATACGGAAAAGGTAAAACTCATTCCCTTACGGCTTTAGCGCACAGAGCTGCGGAAAAAAAATGTATATGCAGTAAGGTTGTTCTGGATGGTTGCCATGTCACTTTAACACGCCCGATGGAACTTCTTGGTGAGGTGGTATCTCGCGCAACTGTTTCTTTGGAGGGTAATGCAAATCCTCAAACGTTAGCAGAAATTCTTCGTGATCAATGTAAAGACATAAACTTAGGAATCACTGGCGCTTCTATTCTCCATGACGCATGTCGACAAATTACCAAAGAAATGTCACTCAACCCCGATATTTGGGAAATCTTTGAAGACTATTTGGAGTGTGCTATTGGCGCTGCACCCGCATCAAGGCAAATTCGAATGCATCTTGGCAGCCGTTCTGCTATTTCACTACCTGCTATAAATGTGAGGGCACGCATTGATAGGCCAAGTCAATGTGCCAGAATGTTACGAGAGTGGTCGCTTGCTGCCAAATGCCTTGGTGCCTCAGGGGGACTTGTTATTCTTTTTGATGAAGCAGATGTTGACTACGCCATGAACCAATCTTGGCAAGCAGAGGACGCACGTCGTGAATTTTTTGAAGCTTTGGCACTTCTTGTAGACCAAGCTGATTTTCCTTTGACACTGGGTTTTGCTGTAACCCCTGGCAGTGAGGAAGAAGACACATCCTCTGAAATTGTTGGGATTCTTGGGCGTGATTCCTGCAAAGTAATCCAGCTGCCTGAGCTCTCAAAAAGTGATTTTCTCAATTTAGCCAAAAACCTTGGTAAAGTTTATTCTGAGGCGTTTCCAGGATTTGAAATACCAGCTAATAAAATTGATTCGATGGCTAGCGCTATTGTGCGAGAGCTAAACGCGACCCCTGAAGGTTTGGTTCCAAGAAATTTCATTAGGCGTTTTTTGGACTATCTCGACACAACATCTCTAAAAGCATAAGACCCTAATGCCAGACTTAGAGCGTTCAATTCGAGAAAGTTTGGGAGATGTTGGTAGCGCATTTCTAGGATCATTTACTTCCCTCAGGGAGATGCAGTTAGTTGTGATTCCTGAAATTTTAAGCGGTAAAAACGTTTTGGTATGTGCAGGAACAGCATCTGGTAAGACCGAGGCTATTCTAGCCCCCATGATACGCCTTTTGCAGAAATCTGTAACACCTGATAAATTAGGCCCCTATCTGCTTGCAGTTGCTCCGACTCGTGCGTTGGTAAATGATTTGCTGCGAAGAGTTCAGCCGGCATCCAGCATGATCGGATGGTCTGTAGGAGCGCAGACATCTGATCATCATAATTCTAAGGCAAGGCCTGAAATCTTAATAACGACACCGGAGTCATTTGATTCTATGTTGGCAAGGGGTTTAAAAACAAGGAGCAAGGGAAGCTCCTCTCATATTCTCGCGAATGTTAAAGCATTATTTTTAGACGAGATTCACTGTTACGCCGGAAGTTCTCGGGGTGAGCAGATAAAATTCCTAATCCAAAGGCTACTGCGGTTAACAAGGTCATCAAAAATAACAGAATCCAATCCAAAATCTTTTGTTCAGATTTGTGCAGCAAGTGCAACTGTTGATGATCCCAAATCTCTTGCAATTGAAATGCTCGGTCCCTTAGGACATTCGATCACGGTTTCTGGTTCGAGGAAGTTATCGGTTTTATCCACGGAATACAAATGGGTCGATCTTACTGGTGATGAGCCTCCAACTTCTCTAAACAAGTTGATCTGGAGAGGTGGAGCGGATTCTGAAATTTTGTCGAAGTGTTTTTGCGAAATGTTCCAAGATCGCATGGTGAAAAAAATTTTGGTTTTCGTTCCATCAAGATCATTAAGCGATTCACTTGCAGCTGAAATTCGCCCGGTTGTGGAAAAGACATATGATGCATGGGTGGGAGCCCATCATGGCAGCTTGTCAAAAGATGCAAGAGAGAGTGCGGAAAAACAATTTTCAACTTCTAACAGAAGGGCCATTTTAGTTGCTACTTCAACATTGGAAGTTGGCGTAGACATTGGCGACATCGATTTAGTCGCAATTTGGGGTGCCCCGCCCGATGTTTCTTCACTGCTCCAACGGGTCGGACGAGGCAGTCGAAGATCTGAGACAATACGCATCTTGGCTTTAGCCGAAACAAATGAAGAACTTGCTGCACTGTCGAGTATGCTTGCTAGTGCATCCCGAAAAGAGTTGGACGAAAGAAATAAAGTCGGCCACCTGGGTGTCTTTATTCAGCAGATAGCCAGTTACATAAAACAAAATGAGCCTAATGGTAGGAGCCACGATCATCTAGTTAGCCTCGCAAAGGATACATATGGCTCAGATGAAGCCGCTCTATGGGCTGCAAAAACATTGGAATACCTAAAAAGCGAGGAGTATTTGCACTTCCAAAATGGGAAATATTTTATCGACAATAAACTTGCTGAGATTTTTGATTCGAGTCCACAAAAAATACACTCAAACATCATATCTACGCCTGCACCTCTTGCTGTGCGAGATAACACCACCGGAGCGATTTTAGGACACATCGCTGAATGCTCATCAAACTCAGAAAGCATTAGCATGGGCGGTGAAATTAGAAAAATAATAAATCGAAGGGATGGTGAAATACTTGTTGAAAAGAATGTAGCAGATAGCATAACAGGATCTCCTCCAAGGTATCCAACCAGCCCACAAATTATTAGAAGAAGCTATGCTCTTCATGTCGCGAGGGGTTTGGGGTTTTCTGATCTGGATGCGCCTATGCTGGTTAAACCTAACGGTAAAATGCTTTGGTTTCATTTTGCTGGAGAGATAATTGAACGCTTTTTATACAAAATTATACCGAAAAATGTAAACCAAGGTGCTGTTAAAGGTATAGCATTGGATATTAATCAATCTCCTGAAGAGTCACTTATTAAAATTTTCTCTGGTGATTATTTGCATGTCGTTGAAAAAAATCTAAACCACCTTATTAATGATCACCCATCTTTGTTTAGAGCATCTAGTTTTGACATTTTTCTATCTCCCGAACTTCTTAGATGTAACGCGCACTTAATGATGCCAGTTGGTGAATTGGCTAGTTTTTTAAAAAGCCGTAAAATTTTTAAGATTGAGAAAGGTTCATTCCAGGAGAAATCACTTCTCGGCTTAACGGACTAATTTAGTAATCTCCAAAAATGAGTTTACGGTTGTTTATGCAGTAGGGCGCAAGCCGATTAGATTTTCCCAATGCCTCATCTGGCCCGACATTTGCAGGATTCATTTGAGCGAAATTGCCCAAAGGGTTGGGTCTGCCGCTCGGAGGTGAACTAGATGGCCCCGGTTTTCAGACCACCGGCCGGTTAAAATAAGAGCTGGTTGTAGAGGTTTTGTTGGTTGTTACAGGGGGAGAGCTGTTCGTTCAATCTCCTTTTGAAACTGGTCCCCGATTTTTGTCTCCGTAGCGCAGGGCCCGGCTGGCCTCGGAGCGTAGCGCAGAGGCCTGCGCGGGCCCGCAG
>Ga0247833_1003434_pt1 | contig 21200 bp, 5 predicted proteins | sample LaCruzMarch2015__7_FD_187117 | JGI IMG/M metagenome (GOLD analysis project Ga0247833, IMG submission 187117) | Freshwater microbial communities from meromictic Lake La Cruz, Castile-La Mancha, Spain - LaCruzMarch2015_8m | ecosystem: Environmental > Aquatic > Freshwater > Lake | place: Spain... | reverse complement strand
GATAGAACGTCAGCGATGTCTCAAACACATTGTCGTTATCCAGATCCAGTTCCAGGGTGTAGTAACCGTCGGCCCCGTTGGTGTTGCGGCTATTCTGTATGCCTGCTGCACCAAAGTCGACCGAAATCTTGGCCCCGTTGGCACTTAGGAACCCAGTCAGTGGGACATTCTGGGAACCGATCCCATTCAGATCTGCCTTGCGAAGTCGAATGCGGTTAGAGGAAACAATTTGCGATGCATCGGAGCCCTGCCCGGTGGTAATATCCAGGTAACGGATGTAGGATCGTTGGACTTGTCCTTGACTAACATCCAACGTTACTACCGACAAAACCGCCGAACTGCTCGTCGCAGACCCGGCAGTATTGGTGAAGACAGCGCGGTACTGATTCCCATTATCCCCCGATGCAGCCGTGAAGCTGTAGCTGGTGTTTGTCGCACCCGAGATATTGCTCCAGCTTGTGCCACCGTTGGTACTGACTTGCCATTGAACCGTCGGTGTTGGAGACCCACTGGCAGCAGCGGTAAACGTGGCGGTGTTGCCAGTCACCACCGTCTGGTTGGAAGGACTCTGCGTGATTGCAGGAGCAATTACAGGAACTAATTGAACTGAATTGGCGGTGTAGTTGACGGTGTAAGCGTAACTACCAACGCTAATTGTCCCACCCTGAATCAAACCAGAGAATTGGCCTGTGACACCCCCTGTGGCGTTTACGATAGTGAACGTATCTGTGCCGGTCATCGCGGGGAAATTTACGTTGAGTGAAAGGTTTACACCGGTTAGTGTCACTGGACCTACGACCGAAAGCTGACTGTACTGAGAATAGACCGTCGCTCCCGTTATGTCCATCTGCAACGTATCCCCAGCGGCAAAGCTTAATGCCGAGGAGTTCGCATCGACACCTTGGGTAGCGGGCCTGATGGTGGTACCCGCGTCAAGAGTAAGCGTACCGCCGGAGGTATCGATCGCACTGTTTGTGGATTGGGCACCGGTATCAAACAGGATTGCACCGCCGCTCGTTAGGTGCATCGCGGTGGAACTCGGTCGCGTGATCGGGCTACTGATCGTCAGGTCACCTGAGGTCGGACTACCAATTCGGAGAGTTGCGGCAGCGATCCAATCAAGTTCGGTGTCGGTCAGCCCAAGTATTCCGGAGGGTTTGGAACCGAGATCGATCTGGCGAGCCGTTTGGCTAGGTGCGATCGATACATTGGCATTTGAGGAGATCGTCCCCTGAAGATTGGTTTCGGCAACGCTGAGCGACACCGAGCCATTGGCGGCTTGGAGACTGCCTGCTGGAGTGGATGGGAGTGAGAATCCTCGGGCGCTGGAACCGAGCACCACGCGGCCTGACCCATCGGACGGGTTGGTGGCTAAGAAAGCGTCAAGATTGGAGGCGGTCGTTATCGACCAAGATCCACCTTGGTCGGCAGTCTGACCCACGATGCTATTGCTCGAAGAAACCACACCCGAGACACCGCTGGTGCCATCGCCCCAGGTCACCGCACCTACATTGGCAATAGCTTCGGAATCCCAGTTAACGCTTACAACGACATAGTTTCCGTTGGTCAAAGCCGTTACGCCATCGCGACCGATGCTATCGTTCAGGCTGGAACCTACCAAGCTATTGCTCGATGAAACCACTCCCGAGATACCGCTGGTGCCATTGCCCCAGGTCACCGCACCTACATCGGTGACAGTGCCGGAATCCCAGTTAGTGCTACGAACCACATAGTTTCCGTTGGTCAAAGCCGTTACGCCATTTAACCCGACGTTATCGGATGCGGTGGAACCTACCAAGCTATTGCTGGATGAAACCACACCCGAGATACCGCTGGTGCCATTGCCCCAGGTCACCGCACCTACATCGCTGACAGTACCGGAATCCCAGTCAGGGCTACGAACGACATAGTTTCCGTTGGTCAATGCCGTTACGACACCGATACCGACGAAATCGTCTGCTGTGGAACCTACCAAGCTATTGCTCGAAGAAACCACACCCGAGATACCGCTGGTGCCATTGCCCCAGGTCACCGCACCTACAAAGGTGATCGTTCCGGAATTCCAGTAAAAGCTACGAACGACATAGTTTCCGTTGGTCAACGCCGTTACGCCACCGCGACCGACGATATCGTTTAGGTTGGAACCTACCAAGCTATTGCTCGATGAAACCACACCCGAGATACCGCTGGTGCCATTGCCCCAGGTCACCGCACCTACATCGGTGATCGTTCCGGAATTCCAGAGAGTGCTACGAACGACATAGTTTCCGTTGGTCAAAGCCGTTACGCCACCGGCACCACCGACTTGATCGGATGTACTGGAACCTACCAAGCTATTGCTCGATGAAACCACTCCACTAACACCGAGCACCCCGCTGCCCCAGGTCACCGCACCGACATTGGAGATCGTTCCGGAATCCCAATTAACGCCCACAACGACATAGTTTCCATTGGTCAAAGCCGTTACGCCATCGTTACCGACGTAATCGTCTGCGGTGGAACCTACCAAGCTATTGCTCGATGAAACCACGCCCGAGATACCGCTGGTGCCATTGCCCCAGGTCACCGCACCTACATTGGCGATCGCTTCGGAATCCCAGAAACCGCTACGAACGACATAGTTTCCGTTGGTCAACGATGTTAAGCCAGTGCTACCGACGTTATCGGATGCACTGGAACCTACCAAGCTATTGCTGGATGAAACCACACCCGAGATACCGCTGGTGCCATTGCCCCAGGTCACCGCACCTACAAAGGTGATCGTTCCGGAATTCCAGCTTTGGCTACGAACGACATAGTTTCCGTTGCTCAAAGCCGTTACGTTAGTGCCGACGTAATCGAATTCGGTGGAACCTACCAAGCTATTGCTCGATGAAACCACTCCCGAGACACCGCTAGTGCCATTGCCCCAGGTCACCGCACCTACATTGGCGATCGCTTCGGAATCCCAGGCAGCGCTCTGAACGACATAGTTTCCGTTGGTCAAAGCCGTCACGCCACCGCTGCTGACTTGATCGGATGCACTGGAACCTACCAAGCTATTGCTCGATGAAACCACACCCGAGATACCGCTGGTGCCATTGCCCCAGGTCACCGCACCGACATCGGTGATCGTTCCTGAATCCCAGTTAAGGCTAGCAACGACATAGTTTCCGTTGGTCAAAGCCGTTACGCGACCGACGATATCGTTTAGGCTGGAACCTACCAAGCTATTGCTCGATGAAACCACTCCCGAGATACCGCTGGTGCCATTGCCCCAGGTCACCGCACCTACATCTTGGAAAGTTCCGGAATTCCAGAGAGTGCTACGAACGACATAGTTTCCGTTGTTCAACGCCGTTATGCCACCGTTACCGACGTTATCGTTTAATGTAGAACCTACCAAGCTATTGCTCGATGAAACCACACCATTGACACCGAGCACCCCGCTGCCCCAGGTCACCGCACCGACATCGGTGACATTTTCGGAATCCCAGTTACTGCTACGAACGACATAGTTTCCATTGGTCAACTGAATCAGTCCCGTACCGCCTACTTGATTATTCGCCGAAGATCCTCTCAGGGTACTAATCAACGAACCGGTCATCCCATTGAACAAATAGACCGCACCAGCATTCGAACCTCCGAAATCGTCATTCGGTGAGGTGACCACCACATTGCCAGACGGCAAGACAAGAACACTGGTTCCAAAACCATTCCCCGAATTTGGGTTTGGGTCGGTAAACTCATTCACCGGAAAATCGAGCGTCAAGGTCCCGACTCCGTCCGCATCCTTGTCGGCATCGAGCGTCTGATTCCCACCATCGCTGATCACGGGTTGCGTGATGGTGATCCCATCTCTTGCGTTAAAGACGATGGGACCGCCTGCGGTGCTCAGAGGTGCTCGCACCTGAATCGACTGACTCTCAGTGACCGACAGAATAGTAGTACCCGAAACCGTCAAATCGCTGCCAATCAGGACTGTACCGCCGCTCGTTAGTTGTATCGCGGTGGAAGTCGGTGGGGAGATCGGGCTACTGATCGTTAGGTCACCTGAGGTCGGACTACCAATACTGAGATTTGCGGCAGCGATCCGATCAAGTTCGGTGTCGGTCAGCCCAAGTTTTCCGAAAGGTTTGGAACCGAGATCGATCTGGCGAGCCGTTTGACTAGGCGCGATCGTTACATTGGCATTTGAGGAGATCGTCCCTTGAAGATTGGTTTCGGCAACGCTGATCGACACCGAGCCATTGGCGGCTTGGAGACTGCCTGCTGGAGTGGATGGGAGTGAGAATCCTCGGGCGCTGGAACCGAGCACCACGCGGCCTGATCCATCGGACGGGTTGCTGGCTAAGAAAGCGTCAAGATTGGAGGCGGTCGTTATCGACCAAGATGCACCTATGTTGGCAGTCTGGCCCACGATACTATTGCTCGATGAAACCACTCCCGAGATACCGCTGGCGCCATTGCCCCAGGTCACCGCACCTACATTCTGGATCGTTCCGGAATCCCAGTTACTGCTATTAACGACATAGTTTCCGTTGGTCAACGCCGTTACGCCAAAGGAACCGACGTTATCGTCTAGGCTGGAACCTACCAAGCTATTGCTCGATGAAACGCTTCCCGAGATACCGCTGGTGCCATTGCCCCAGGTCACCGCACCTACATCGGTGACAGTGCCGGAATCCCAGCTATTGCTCCGAACGACATAGTTTCCGTTGGTCAAAGCCGTTACGCCAGTGCTACCGACTTGATCGGATGCGGTGGAACCTACCAAGCTATTGCTCGATGAAACCACACCCGAGATACCGCTGGTGCCATTGCCCCAGGTCACCGCACCTACAGCGTTGATCGTTCCGGAACCCCAGGTACTGCTCCGAACGACAAAGTTTCCGTTGGTCAACACCGTTACGCCAGTTCTACCGACGGTATCGGATGCACTGGAACCTACCAAGCTATTGCTCGATGAAACCACACCCGAGATACCGCTGGTGCCATTGCCCCAGGTCACCGCACCGACATTGGTGATCGTTCCGGAATCCCAGTTACTGCTACGAACGACATAGTTTCCGTTGGTCAACGCCGTTACGCCAGGGCCACCGACGTTATCGGATGCATTGGAACCTATCAAGCTATTGCTCGCTGAAACCACACCCGAGCTACCGCTAGTGCCATTGCCCCAGGTCACCGCACCTACATTGACGATCGTTCCGGAATCCCAGTTACTGCTATTAACGACATAGTTTCCGTTGGTCAACGCCGTTACGCCAGAGCGACCGATTTGATCGGATGCCTTGGAACCTACCAAGCTATTGCTCGATGAAACCACACCCGAGATACCGCTGGTGCCATTGCCCCAGGTCACCGCACCGACATCGGTGACAGTTCCGGAATCCCAGTCAGCGCTACGAACGACATAGTTTCCGTTGGTCAACGCCGTTACGCCAGTGCCGACTTGATCGGATTCGCTGGAACCTACCAAGCTATTGCTCGATGAAACCAGTCCAGAGATCCCGCTGGTGCCATTGCCCCAGGTCACTGCACCGACAGCGAGGATCTTTCCGGAATCCCAGCTAGCGCTCTGAACGACATAGTTTCCGTTGGTCAAAGCCGTTACGCCCGTGCGACCGACGCCAAGGAATGCGGTGGAACCTACCAAGCTATTGCTCGATGACACCACACCCGAGATACCGCTGGTGCCGTCGCCCCAGGTGACCGCACCGACATCGGGGATCGTTCCGGAATCCCAGTTATAGCTATTAACGACATAGTTTCCGTTGGTCAACGCCGTTACGCCACCGATACCGATGTTATCTGCAAAACGGGTACCTACCAAGCTATTGCTCGATGAAACCACTCCACTAACACCGAGCACCCCGCTGCCCCAGGTCACCGCACCGACATCGAGGATCGTCCCGGAATCCCAGCGAGTGCTACCAACGACATAGTTTCCGTTGGTCAAAGCCGTTACTCCATAGGAGCCGACGAAATCGGATGCGGTGGAACCTACCAAGCTATTGCTCGATGAAACCACACCCGAGATACCAATGGTGCCATTGCCCCAGGTCACCGCACCTACATTGGCGATCGCTTCGGAATCCCAGGCAGCGCTCTGAACGACATAGTTTCCGTTGGTCAAAGCCGTCACGCCTCCGCTGCTGACTTGATCGTTTGCTCTGGAACCTACCAAGCTATTGCTCGATGAAACCACACCCGAGATACCGCTGGTGCCGTTGCCCCAGGTGACCGCACCGACATCGGGGATCGTTTCGGAATCCCAATTAACGCTCACAACGACATAGTTTCCGTTGGTCAAAGTCGTTACGCCACCGATACCGATGTTATCTGCAAAACGGGAACCTACCAAGCTGTTGCTCGATGAAACCACTCCACTAACACCGAGCACCCCGCTGCCCCAGGTCACCGCACCGACATCGAGGATCGTTCCGGAATCCCATTCTTCGCTAGAAACGACATAGTTTCCGTTGGTCAACGGAACCAGTCCCGTACTCCCTACTTGATCACTCGCCGAAGAACCTCTCAGGGTACTAATCAACGAACCGGTCATCCCATTGAACAAATAGACCGCACCAGCATTCGAACCTCCGAAATCGTCATTCGGTGAGGTGATCGCCACATTACCAGACGGCAAGACAAGAACACTGGTTCCAAAACCATTCCCCGAATTTGGGTTTGGGTCGGTAAACTCATTCACCGGAAAATCGATCGTCAAGGTCCCGACTCCGTCCGCATCCTTGTCGGCATCGAGCGTCTGATTCCCGCCATCGCTGATCACTGGCTGCGTGATTGTGATCCCATTTCTCGCGTTAAACACAATAGGATCGCCTGTGGTGCTCAGCGGTGCTCGCACCTGAATCGACTGACTCTCAGTGACCGACAGACCACTAGCACCCGATACCGTCAATTCGCTGCCAAAGACCACCGTCTCGATCTGAGAAACACGCAAGCTCCCAGATAAACTCAACGGCAAGCCATACGAAAAGGAAAATGATTGACGGGTTCTCAGTGTCGTGTCGGTGACTTGAATGCTGGTGACGGCAGCGGTGCTGAAGCTCAGCTCGCTCGCAAGGTGGCTCGAAGCGAGCCGAAGCGATGTTCCGTCGTTGGTCAGATAAGCGACCTCGTCGGTCTGATCCAGATCGATGCTCAGCATCCCGGCGGAAAGGGACGCGGTGGCAAAGACGCGACGCGATTCGAGGGATTCGAGCCTCAGCAACCTACGTCGCGATGGTCGTAGACGCCGAGCCAACTCCCGCTGCAACCTGGACCTTGCGGTCGATCCCAACGAGCCGAAACGCTTGATCCAACCCCAGAACCGCTTTGCAATACTCATCGCTGACCTAAGCACTTTCCTAAAACTGGCTTCCGCTCAATGACACTTTTCAACACAACCGAACTTCAACACCCGTGCGGCTCTAAGCACATCCGCAACTGTTTTTCAACCCAATTAGCCGTTGGGCGTTAGCCTCGGTTTTCCAATGGGCAGCCGGCACCCATCACCAAAAAAGCCAGGATCGCGATCCACCGACCAACGCCTACGTTGCGAGACATAAGTACCTCATCCTTTAATCTGGATTTACTGCTCTTTGCATCCTTGCCCATGCCTGAAAAAACGGACAACCCGACCCTCAGGTTCCTTGATGGGCAGCGGTTCTAATTGCCGCCCCCCCCCTTACGCAAGCGAAAATGGCCTGCAAAGCGGGAAATCCGTCACAAGAGGGAAACTTTATTTCCCTGGATGCGTAGATCCAAACGCTGTCACGGCGGTGAATGCGACTATCCACGCATCTAACGGGCACCTAATGCGGTCAACTAACACCTAACGGGGCCACCCCTCAAATTGGTCGACAAGCATAGTTAGGTGGCGCCACGGGAGCCCCCCGCTATGAGCCACGCTAAGTCGTTCCCGCGCAGGCGGGAATCCAGTGCACAAGTCGTTCCCGCGCAGGCGGGAATCCAGTGCACAAGTCGTTCCCGCGCAGGCGGGAATCCAGTGCACAAGTCGTTCCCGCGTAGGCGGGAATCCAGTGGAGTGCGAGCGATGCTGGGTTCCCGCCTGCGCGGGAATGACGGACGAATGGGAAGCTCATCCGGAGCCCCAAGGTGGGCTGGGGGGCTGGGGGTGAGGGGTAGAGCCTGGCTTGCAGGTCTCCGGTTCAGTAATTTGTTTACACTTCTGAAACGAGGATAGTGCTTCGTCCAAATCTAATTTTAGAATTAGCCGAATGGCGATAGCCACGGTTCTTGCGTCAACAACTGGGGCTAGCGCCCAACGGCTAATTTTTTGAACCCTAATTCTTTGCGTTGACAAAACACTAAGCATTGAATCCACTCATTTCACACGAATGGGCACTTCACAAAAAGTAAGCGCGGCAATTCCGTTTTTTCCAACGATCAGCTTTTCCTGGCTCCAGCTCTTTTCCTTGAGATAAGTAACATGCTGCGCCGCAGAAGCCTCCGTCAACGTAAGAGTGAGCACATTCCCATTCAACGAGCCCGATGCAACCTTGTCCTTTTCTCCGTCGAGATAAAACTGGCCAACCAGGGTATCCGCCCAAACGATAGGTTGGTCGAACTCCAGTGCGATCGCGTCCTTCGCTGGGCTGGTGTACTCGGCGCGCTGAAGATTGGGCGCAGTGATGGGTTCGGTATTCTTCAATCCGTAGTGATCGCGTTCGATCAATGGCTGAATGAGCCTAGCAAATTCAGCCCATCCGACGAGCGGGAAATGGCAGCCTCCAGGCGGCTTGACACCTAACGTGGACATGATGTCCATATTGGAGTAGAGGCGTGGTAACGTCCTCTGCATCTCGCGCAACATGTCGCCATGTCCATTTCCCATACTGCATGAGTTGGGCCATATCTGGAAAAGATAATAGTGCTGAATGTTTGGAAAGTCTTGCTTCCAAGCTGCCGACATTTCAACAAAGTACTTTTGGTAGTTCTCCGAGCCATAACCACCATCAGGCCCATCCGCCCCCTGATCGTTCTCGCCTTGATGCCAAAGTATGCCTCGGATACCGTGCGTTAGCCGAGCCTGCTGAACGCGCCAAAGCATCCGACCATAGATAGTCTCAAGATCCGTTGGGTCGGCTTCATTTCTCTGATGCTGGTCGATCCGTGTTCCACCTACGGCTCCATTGATGATAAAGATCGGCATTCTTTGGCTTTCGACCAGCCGCTTGGCAAGCTCCATTCCCCACCAGCCGAGTTCTGCCTTTTCCCCTTTCTGGGCTTTCCAAACCGGATTGCACCAAAGGTTTGCGGTGTTGTCTTTTGACTTGCCGTCGGGGCGGCCGTAGCTGCGAATCCACTCGTTGGTTTCCGGTGGAGACTTTTCGCCCGTGTCCGTGGCCAATGCATTGGATTGACCTTGAATGATATAAGCGTCCCCACAGACAATGTTCGTGACTGTCCGAACCACCGTCTCCTTGTCGCCCGTCTTGGTCCCAAATTCGACTTTGTACTTTTGCAATCCCGGCTCAAGTTTAACTGTGAATGCATAATCGTTACCGATTCCAAGCTCTCGATTTTTAGGCACAAACCCTTGAGAGTATGTTGCAACCAATAGGTCGTTGGAATACACCCTTAGGAACGCGGAGTCAACAGGTTGATCCAACGTTCCGTTGTAATGAAGCGTTCCGAAGTTCTTATCATTTCGGGCATAGAACTGGTTGTCGACGGGCTTTTCCTCTTTTCCGGGAGTCCATTGAACCCAAGGATCGGTCTTGGGCTCTGTGACCAAAATCTCGCTCGTAACAGTCGTCGGTAAGCCGCTATTATCGATGGCTGCGGTCACGGTAATTGGACCGGAATACTGCGAGCGTTTCAGGACAAGCCTGTCCGGTTCAACTCGCTTGATCACAGCACCGCCGGAAACCGACCAGACATAATGAAGTTCACCTGCGCCACGAGACTGCATCCCGGCAAGATTGCTTATGCGAGGCACCACTTCGATCGTATCTCGTCCATTCCATTTCGTCGGCGCATCAAGCGTGAAACGAGGCTCTGGAATTTCTTCCTTGACGGTCACCGCGATATCTACGGTCTTGATTTCATTGGCATACACTGCTTTGCACTGAAGATCAAAGGATTCGTCGCCCACCACGCGGCCGGCTTCGAGAGTATACGAATACTGGTCGACAGCAACGATCGAGTCCACTCCATTGCGTTTGAGAATCCAATATAACTTTTGCGCTCCATCGGCTTGAACGGATACCGGCTTGCTCCGGCCTTCCTGCAAAGTGACCTTCGCATCCGAAACGGAAAACGTGCTTCCTTCTCTCACAAGCAATCCCACGAGTGTTTGCATGGGCTTTTGGTTTTCGTATTGTAGCTTGATCCACTCGGCGGAACGCGTAACACTCGAGACTCGCACTTCGTCGATGTCGCCGATGAAGTCATAATTGTTGTACCAACCACCGATCCACAGCTTCGCAGGATTTCTAATGTTCAAAGGGGACGAGGCCGTTTTCGTCTCGCCATCAAGACGACCGTTTACGTAAATTCGCGATTCGCCTTGGTGATACGTGTGAACAACGTGAGCCCATTTCGACAATGGAATGGCGTTTCTCGTTGCGACATCCGCTCCGGAGAAATAGCAGTCCATTTTCACATGAGGTGGACTTCGATAGTTCATGACCACTTTGCCTTGCGCTTGCTCGTTTCCCCATGCGATGACTTTGCCGTTCGACTTTTCTGCTCGGAACCAAGCTTCGGTGGAATGATCATTGGCTCCACTTGGGTAGTTCGAGATACTCTCCCCGCAGAACACACCTTGCCTTCCAGCCAAATGTCGTGCCTGGCCGATGATTCCGCGTACTACTTCCGTGCCAACATCTTTCGATTGGAGCGATCCGACCTCGTCGTCGACCGTTTCGCCGAGGTGCCACACGCTAAGGTAGCCATTCGACTCATTGAAGACTCCCTTGCCCGATGACTCACTTTTCGCATTGGCATTTCCCCAATAGACTCGCAACTCTTGGCGAGCATTCCCGCTAATCTTAGGCATGCGGACCCACACGGTCGCTTTTCCCTCCGCCGGATCCCACTCTTCGATTTGGTAGGGCAAAGGCATGCCGTCGCTTGTAGCGAAGCGCAAGTCCTCACCATGCGATTGTGCTTTCGCGAAATCAAAAGACTCCTTGTTCAATCGAATGAGCAACGGAAATCCTTCGATCGATGTTTCAACCGGTAGATCCGCGCCGTCGGGTGTGGTTAAGATGAACAGCGATCCCGATTGCTTCCAGTCGTCATATTGGGCGACCGCCGGACGGCTTGACGCTTGGATCATCGCAGCAACGAGAAGAAACGCGAGAAAACGGTGAGGCTTGGTGGACATAATGCTCCTTGTTGTCATTGCTATTGGCTTGGCTTTCGATCGCTCGATCCATTAGTGGTATAGGCTTTCAGCTTGTCAAGCTGAAAATGACAGGCTAGAAGCCTATCCCACTTTAAAAATACTCCACGTCATTCCCGCGCAGGCGGGAACCCAGCTCCGAGTCATACTAGCCCGAATCGAAAGCCGTGCTTCCACGAATCAGTCGCTACGCTTCACCTTGGGTTTGAAGGTTTTTCGTTGTTTGACAACACCGGACTTGTCGTATGTCGTCCACTCACCAACTTTCTTGCCGTCGTTGTATTCGCCTTCGTCCCAAAGTTGTCCATTTTCGTAGTATCGCCTCCAAGCCCCAACCTGTACACGATTTGCAAATGCGCCAGCCTGGAGCGGTTGCCCGTTCTCACGCCACCACTCCCAAAATCCGTCGAGCTCACCATCAGCATATTTGCCAACCGCTTTCGTTTGTCCATTGCGGTAATAGAACTTCCATTTGCCATGACGTTTGCCTGACTTCATTTTGCCTTCCCCAGAAACCGTGCCGTCCGCAAAAAGCTCTTGAGTCGGACCATCGTCAGTTGGAAGGGATATCTTCTTCATGGCTCTTTCGCTCGGTAGGGAATGTGGTGTCGCACATTCTTTGGGTGGTGATCACAGGTAGTTGTGGATGAGATTATTGCCTCCGGTCGTTCAGACAACAATCCCGAACACGCTCGGATCCTGATTCGTAAACCGTTCCTCGCTAACCGCCAAATACTCCCTAACGGATGCTCACTGCGATTCAATCAACTGCCCTGTTGCTTCAAACTCAGCAATGCCCCGAGCGCGATCACGGAAAAAGCGAGTGAACTGGCCAAGCCGATCTTCAGCCCCGCCAAATCGCTTACAAATCCTACTGTCCATGGTCCAAACGCCCCGCCCATTCCCCCAAACGCAAAGAGAATTCCCAGGATCGTGCCCGTCTTTGCCACATGCAGTTTTGTCACTGCGGCCGTAACCGTCGGAAATACAATGGACATGAAAAACCCCGAAATCGGTAGCAAAACGATGAGCGATTCGCTCCCGAATATCCCAAGAAGCACGCAAATCGAACTGCTAAAGATCGCAATAAACACCGCCAGAAGGGTGTCGACTCGTTCGACAACAAATGCACCAAGCAATCTCCCCAGCATCAGCAAAACAAAGAAACTGGAAAGGTAGAATGAACTTGTCCTCACCGACATGTTGCGCTCATGCTGCAAGTACTCCATCATCCATGCGCCGACACTCAATTCAATGGCAACATAAGCAGCGATCAGCACATAGAAACAGATCATGCGACAAGTAAACCCGTCACGGTAGAGCGCTCTCCAATAAGAAAAACCTTGCTCCTGCTCCTGCTCCTGCGATATGTCAGTCGGCTCCTCCTGCCGGATCACGACCGCCGAAAAGCTACCTTTGCGAGGCCAGAAAACAACGAGCAATGGGACCGCCAAAAGTACGCTCGAGGCGTAAATCTGTTGCCATGGAAACCCGGCGTTGACTAGCCAACCAGCATAGAGCGGTACGAGCAGAGATCCGAATCCGTGAAACGTGGATAGCAGATTCAGGTATAGCCCACGCGACTCGCTATGCAATTCGACTATCAATCCGTTTGCGCCAAGCTCAATCGCCCCCAATCCAACACCCGTTATTCCCATGAAACCGATCAAGCCAAGGTAGGAATGGGTCGTGCCGAATCCCATGCTTCCGATGCAAAGACAAATTGCGGCGAACAACAAAACACTTCGATTGTTGACCAAATCGGCCATCACTCCGGTCAAAAGGGATGCCAAGATGAAGCCCAGGTAGCCTGCTAGTACAATGGTTCCGGCTTGACGGTAGCTGTACTCGCCGTTTCGCAATAACTCCGGCAACAACGGGCCCTTCAGATTGTCGACGAAGCCAAAGACAAAGAACGAAAGAAAGCAACCTGCTGTGATGAGTTTCGTGGATAACTGAATCACTGAGCTCGTACTTCCATCAAGATGCTTTCCGAATGACTATTGAATTCGGGAGCGTACATGCACTCGATATTTGCCATGCCAGACGGATACGTACCGGCATGCTGGACTCGCAACGCATATTCAAATGCGTAGGTCCCCTTGCGCAAATAATCGATAAAGAAATGCGAAGCGGTATCGCGAGTGCTTTCGTAGTACGCTAACCCATCCTGGAATTTGTATTTGCTCAGCACATTGACTGGCTCGGTACCGCTCCCGCGATGGTCTTTCAAATGAACATATTCCATGTCTCGATCGGTTCGCAACGTTATGCGGCAAATGATTTCGTCACCGACTGCGATCGGACCCTCGACGGCTTCCAAAACCGGTCCTGCTTTTGTCAACAGTCGCTTGAACAGTTTCTTTTCGAGCTTCAGCGGAGTGCCATCGTGCGGCGTGACCTTGCTGATATCCTCAAGGTATTGCCAGTGGATACTTCCCCAACTCACTCCGTTATCGGTCTTGGTCAACGCGATCTTGCCCATCTCTGGTTTGATCTCACCTTTCGCAAATTTTTGCTCGTAAAATCCTGTGCCCGCTTCTACATTGACGGGCACGATTGCCTGACCTGCCAACGTGACTTGTACGAGAGCATCCGAGCTTAACAAATTGGTACCCCGGAGCAACAACGAGTAGACGGCGTCTGCGGTGGCTTTCGTCGTCTTCCAATTCTGTGTTTGCTTTTGTTTGAGCAGCCAAACCTTGCAATCCTCCACGGCGGCCGCATCGTTGGTTACCTCATCAATGGCCTCGATCATGACGGCTTGAGTTTCGATAGGAGCGTGATACCACCACCAGGAAAGCTCGGCGTCTCGCCAGAACAACCCCATCTCCTCGTTCGCAACCGAGTTCTCTTTGAGACTTGCAAGAATCGCTTTTGGAGTCTCCGCGTCCCCCATGCGTTTCAGGCCGATCGCGATGTGAGCTTGTGATTGTCGGTTTCCGACTTGGAGCCAATACTTGCGAGCTTGACGTTGCCAATAGTCGATAGCGATTCGGTGCTGGTCGGCAATGGGTTTTTCCGCCAAGAAGAAACTGCGCCCGTATAGATACAGGGAGATCGTGGTACTCAAATGATTCGACTCGGGATCTTTGGAATCCCGTTGAATACGATCGTATTGCTCATGGACCCAAGCGTCGAGTCGATCTAGCCCTTTGATGGCAGGTGCCGAATCGATCGCGACCTTGAGATTCTTGAGCCGTCCAAATCCGGTCACGATATAGAGCGACAAATACTCATTGTCGGGCCCGCCTGGGAACCAAGGCCACATACCGTTATCTCGCTGCATTTCGGTCAACTTCCGCATGGCGCGTTCGACTTCGGCGGTGAGGCGGTTGTCGTCGAACAAGACTCCGATATTGCGACGCGATTCTGACTCGCGGTCCGCATCGCGCAACCAAGGAGTTTCTTCAAGCATCACGGACTTGACGTCTTGATTCTTGGTGAGCGGTGAGTCGAGCGCGGTTGGTTGGAGTTTGCGCCATGTTTCGAAAACGCGATGGATCTTGGGGTCGCTTTTGGCGATGTGTTGTGCCAGGGTGTTCGCATAGAGTCGATTGAAAACTTGCTCGCTGCAGTCGTGGGGAAACTCCATTAAGTAGGGGAGAGCCAAAACCGCATACCAGGCGGGCTGGGATGTCATCTGGATCGAAAGGGATTGATGCTGTAGTGTTTTGGACTCGCTGGATTGAAGTAGTTTTTTGAAATCGAACTCACGCGTTGACTTGCCTCGTATGGGCAAGGGGAGCGATTCCGTGACGAGGATGCGTTTCGATAGAACAGGCAACATGCCTTCTTCGCCATCCGAGAGCTTATCGGTGGCACCGACCGCTTTGTAAACGATCGGGTAAGCTCCGTCGGGAACGGCTAGCTTCCACGAAAAACTCTTGGATTGAGACTCTGGAATTTCGAACGATTTTTCGATGTCGGTGTTGGCGAACGCCCCGTCGATCGGTTCGTTGGTTCGCGCGTCGAAGAGGTGCAATGCAACTTTGCCACTTTGCGGCTTGGTGGATTTGTTGGTTACCTTCACAGAGAATTCAAGCGTGTCTCCCTCGCGAAGGAATCGAGGCGGGTTGGGCTGGACCATGAGGTCTTTGGCCGTGACTACTGTGTCTTCGAGGTAACCGCTGCGCAAATCTTTGTCGTGAGCAAAACCGAGGAATCGCCATTGGGTTAACGCCTCGGGCATGGTGAACTCAAGCTTGACAACGCCATCGTTATTCGAAATCAAGTGAGGGAAAAAGAAAGCGGTTTCATTGAGATTGGTTCGAACGGAAACACTGCTTAGGTCGGGGCCATTATTGGTTGGGGCACTCTCGGCTTCGCCGTCTGCACTGGCAGCAAAGTCGAGGTTTTTCCGGAAATTGTTTATGGACGATTCGTCCCCGAGCGTTGCCATTGCACGCATTTCCAGTGGAGAACTAGCAGCAAGACTCAATTTTTCATCACCCCCGTACCCACCCATGCCTCCCATGCCTCCCATGCCGGGCATTCCACGGGCCCTGCCGCTCATCATCAAATATTGTACGAACCGAAACTCCTGCGGAAAACTCCGATAGCGTTCGTCGACCGAAATAAAGGGATCATTCCATTGGCCGCGATAGGGATTCAGGTAGACCGCCGCATTGTCGAACGTGCTATTGAGTCGCGCGTTCTCGCGACGAAACACGTTGAATCGTTGTAGCCAATTTTGTTTGGCGTAAGCATCCAGAGAGGCGTCATAAAGTGCAGCAACCATCTCGGCAGTCGCCTTGGTTGCATTCGGACCGCTGATCGTAAGCGTGTATGTCTCGCGGGCTGCCGGCTCCAACTTGGAAACAAAGCGTTCCCATTTGAGCGTCAACTCTTTGTTGGACCACGGTACCTCTACCACTCGCGATTCGAGGTAAGCACGGTTCTCGCGAACGCAGGTGGTTCGAATGGTAAAGCCGCCGCGCATGGATTCATCGACCGCTTGCTCGATTGCAACTTGGGTAACCCCAGGCTTGGTCCAGAAACTTTGAAGCATTTTGCCTCGATGTTCGATTTCGACATAGGCTCGTGCGGTATCGTATCCGGAGCCCCAGACTGCTTGCAATTTTTCGCCGGGTTCAAGCTGCCATTTCGGTGCAGCCAACAGATTCGCCAGCTTCAAACCGAGCTTATTGGCCTTGGGATCGAGCGTCTGCATGTTGAGTTGGGCCGTGACCGGCTTGCCGAACCGATCTTGTGTTTCGACGATAGCCCGATAATGTCCAACGGGCAAGCGAAAGGACAATTCAATCGTTCCATCCGCCTTCGTTTCCCACGCTTTCACTTCGATCGCTTCACCAATATCCCAAGTTCTAGGGTCTGAGGCGTCGCCTGGCTGGGCTGGTTTTGTGACTTGCGGCGTATTCGGAGAACGGCCCCGACCTCGCCCTGCAGCCCGCTGAGATTGCACGATGCGTTGGCCGAGCAAATCCGCTCGCTGAACTGTCGCGGGTTCTTTTAGACGGTGGATCCGCAGCATCCCCTTGGCCGATTGGGCTTCGCTGTCCAGTGTCGTTGTCGCAAGTTTGATGACTGTCTCTTCGTCCGCAACAATCCAATCTTTGGCAGTGAGGTTGACATCGAGAGCGGTGTAGCCAACGTTGATCGATTTTGTGGCTGTGCGAGTTTCACCGGTGCCATCGGTTACATCCGCGACAACCGTGAAGTGAAATGTTGGTTGGTCGCTTTCAGGAACGGAGCGATCCGGCTTGGCAACAAAGTTGACAGTGAAGGAACCGTCGACTTCGGTCGTGGTCCAGCCGTGCGCTATCTCTTGCGATTGCCCGATTGCAGGTGGCATTCGCCACGAAAAACAACTCATAAACCAAACCGGCCATCGGACTTCGCGCGTGACGCGATAGCGGACTTTGGCTCCGTTGATGGCGGCTCCAGCGTACGAAGTCGCTTTGCCGGCGACACTCACATCGCCACCCAGCTTGGCCGCTTCTTTAGGAGCGTCAACACTGACCTGGAATTTGGGGCGTTTATATTCCTCGACACGGACGATGACTTGAGCAACTACGCCAGCGCTGATCGACATTTGGCCGGTGCCTCGATCGCGAGGTACGGTGAAACTGCCGCTGAACGATCCATAGTCATTCGATTTCAATTTGAGATTTGCAATCTCCTTGATGTTCACATCGCGAAAGGAAACGTATACCTCGCGTCCAGCAGCCACGACGTATTTTTCGACACTTGGGGTCGCAATAAGCGATATGCCCTTGAAATGAACCGTCTGCCCTGGTCGATAAATTGCCCGATCGGTAAAAAGGACATGTTGCACATCAATATTTTGTGCAACCGGTTGCGCATGGATCGAATGTTCTGAATTGGATGCAAGCTCTTGGCCAGCTTGGCTTGCCAACAGGTACATGTTCCGCGAACTTCCCGAGACAGCAAACAATCCATCTGCATTGGTTGCAACCGTTGGGCCTTCGACCATTTTCTGACTGTTATCGTTGCGAGAAAAGGTGCGAACTTTAGCGTTGGCAATCGGCTCGCCGGACTTGGCATTGAGCACAAAACCTTCGAGCTTCGATTCGCCCCAGGCATGCCTAACGACGAGTGCCAAGTTACTCACCCAAACTTCGCTGGCAGAAACAGTATTGTCGACATCCGAAAAATCGGCCTTAGAACTGGCCAGGATCATGTAGTAGCCAGGTTTTAGTGTGTTCGGAGCGGGAACGTCATGGGTTACTTCACGATAGTCGTCGGTCGCTGGCAAATCGGCGGTCCAAGATGCGGCGGCCGGGCGACTGGCCCATTGGTCGCGGTCTTGTTGGTTGATTTGATTCGGCTGCCATCGGTCACGAGTAAATCGGCTCAACCAATCGACTTGGATTGCGCGAAAGTAAACCTTGTTGATATTACGATAGCGCACGCGCAAAACAGGCAAGGGATCGGTCCAGATGCGTTCGGTCATTACGCTTAGATTTTTGGCTTGGATGTTGGCAATCAGGTTCGCACAGTGTTTTCCCCCCATGCTTTCCGGAAACGAGTTCTTACCTTGGATCGCGATCGACCGAGCTTCCGCGAATTCGTTTTCGGATTCAAGGAGTACGGCCCAACGATGCCGTGCGGTCGCGGAAAGTTCGTGCTTGCTGTTTGCTTCAGCAAAGCTCTTTAGGGCTGCTTTGTAGCGACCGGTCTTTTCCTCGCCCATGGCGTTAGCGTGTGCAAATTGCAAACGCCCAAGTTCGGCATCGAGAAATGCGCTGCGGTCGGTATCGTTGCGATGGAGTGAGAGGAGCTTCTGGTAAAGCCGAATGGCTTTGAGTTTTGCGGATTGCGTGTCTGTGGTAGCTGGTTGCCACGCCAGAAAATCTTCCGTAGATCCGAGGGCAGCACTCGCAGCATCGATCTCAAAGGTGTCTTCGGGCCTTGCACCGGCTTGTTCGCCAGCCGCATAGAAGTCGATCGCAACAAAGGCAAGAATATCGAAGAGGGTTGGGCGGTAGCTATCGGGCAATGTCCCTTTTTCGAGCAAAGGTTCATAGCTTGCGACGGGGATCTTCGTTAACTCATCTTCGTTCTCCATCGCCGCCGTGTAATGTTTCTCGATCTCAGCAAACAGACGGGGCAAGTCCCATGTCTTAAAGTCATCGCTTGGTGGAGCAGCCGTGGCGGTACGGTTGCCGAACTGCCAACGATTCTGTTCGAAGTATCCCCAGTACCAGGTGCCAAGAATAACGTTCATGGCCGGCAGCATCTCCTTGGGGGCGGTTGCAAGCTCGGTCTTCATCAACCGAATTCGCGTTTCGGGCAAGTCACCCTCGATTTGGCTAGTGAGCGCAATGCGTTTCGCGATTGCCTTGATAGCTTCGGGAAAAGCCTTGTCGATTAAAGCCGAGTCGATGATGGGTTTGAGTTCATCGACGGCGGTTTTCGGCAAGCCTTTTTGGATTGCTTCATCGACTTTTTTCCACATAGCAACTCGATTTGGAGGGATTGGGGATTGCGAGGAAGCGTTCTCCGCCAAGGAAAATACGGCAAGGGATGTCGACCAGACAATAAGCCACGATTGTAGGCGAAACATGTTTGTACCGGATTTCAGGAGGAGATAGAAAAGTTCTGTCGTCCAATGACGTTGCGTATTGAGTTAACGAACGAGCAGCTCATCTATTAGAGCAAAATTTGACAATTCATGATTTGAATTTTCAACACAAAATCATGTGGGGCAAAATCATGGCTCCCCAAGGGAAGTTGCCGACAAGAGTGTTAGTTTGGCCGATTGCGTTCGCCAAGTCGCTTTAGCTGATCCTCAAGGTCCTGAACACGCCGTTCAGCCGCTAGTCGTGCGGATAGCTCAGCATCGGCTCGATCACGTTCGAAGTCCGCGCGCTCACTTTCCTTGTCAGCCCTCATCCTTTCCTCCTCTGCCAACAGCCTTTCCTCCTCGGCCCTCAACCTTTCTTCCTCGGCCCTCAGCCTTTCCTCTTCGGCACTAACTTTATTCGCTTCTGCTTCGGTCAACAAAAGTTCGCCGGTGACGGTATCAATGAGCAACAAGTCATAACCACTCAGGCGAAGGTTGACACCAAGCGTCTCACAACTCAGTTCGTCGGCGGAAGGTTCCATGAGAACCAAACGACCCTCGGTGAGTCGAAAGCCCTGAAGCGCTGGCTTCAGATAACTCGCGGTTGGGTCATAAAGAAAGTACTCGCGCACACCCATGGCTTCGTAGATAAGAGGCTTCTTGACCAAATCCTCTTGACTGGTGGATTGGGAAGTGATTTCGAAAACCACATCTGGTACTCGCTCCTCTTCCCAAATCTTAAATGTCCGCCTATCGCTGGGGTCACAATCGAAAACAACAAAATTGTCTGGCACTACGAAACGCGATGGCTTGCCAGGCTCATAATACACCAACAAGTTGCTCCCCACATACACTCGTTGTTCTCGCAGCCGATAGCTCAAAAGTTCATCGATGCGAATCATCCAACGGCGGTGCGTATCCGTTTCTCCCATGGGTAGACCATCCGATTCAGGGTATTCAAGTTGCTCAATCGAATTAGCGATACTCATCGCATATCCTTGACCGCAAATGCGGATGTACGTACCATCGTCATCGATCCCATGTTAGGAGTCTTCAAAACGCCGCAACCAACTACCTCGCTATTCAATTTAGATTCGATAGGTTCCATTCGTCAAGCCAGGAACCCACTGGGCAGTAACGCCGATAGAACAACTATCGCGATGATGGTTCAGCCATTGGGGTCGTCGATCAATTCTTGCAGTCGAGCGGCAAGTAACGGAGAAAATCTGCTGGGCCAAGTGCTGTCAATCAAACCAATCTCAAGCATATCCATCAAATGCGTTTGGTCTTTACGCCGAAATGAATTCAGTTTCATCTCGACAAGCGAAGGTAACGATATGACCTGAAACTCTTCGCCACGTTCGGATTCCGAAACATCCGGAGCCGCCGATTCATATTCTGGCCGAACTTTACGCCCAGCGAGTAGAATATGCACTGCGTCTCGAAACTTGCCGCCAGGCTCGTCAAGAAAGAATTGCACACCGGCGGCTTCTCGATAGATAAACCCAGCCGATTCCATAGCAACCTTTGCGCGTTCGAAATCATCCTCACGCAGCAGAATGTCGACGTCCTGCGTGTTGCGAACCGCGGCTTCGTCGATGCGAGAAACCCATGCAGCGACCGCGTTACCTTCGATGACGGCATAGGGAACCGAACTCGACTCAAGCGCCGCAACGGCCCGCAACAATCGAACACGTACTTTTTCCACGGCACGAACCATCCTGTCCAATGAGATCGGGTGCGGATAGGAAACTGGTTCCATAGTCAGGCTACCAATCTGAGTTCCGTTGG
>Ga0247833_1003432_pt1 | contig 21205 bp, 10 predicted proteins | sample LaCruzMarch2015__7_FD_187117 | JGI IMG/M metagenome (GOLD analysis project Ga0247833, IMG submission 187117) | Freshwater microbial communities from meromictic Lake La Cruz, Castile-La Mancha, Spain - LaCruzMarch2015_8m | ecosystem: Environmental > Aquatic > Freshwater > Lake | place: Spain... | reverse complement strand
TTCGTCGGTTCAATTTATCCCTGATGAGTTGCTCCCCAGCAGAGCTCATTTCAGTTTCAATTGAACAGTTCAAATTTCAATTTAATCAACTATATTTACAAACTGTCGAAAAAATCAACCACTTACCTTATAATACTGAAAGACGGCATACAAGCATAAACAATAACACCCCAGAAAAATATTTTAATCCAAGTAATCTGATTATTAAAAATAAACCTAAATTTGAATTATCCCTGTCCTAAATATGGGGGGAATTATAATTGTCCCAGGCCAATGAGCCGAATATTGCGCTCCTTCGGTATTTCCGAAAATACCTAATCCAATAGAATAAAGGGTAAAGGGCTGATTTTTAAGTGCTATTTGCTGTTTTTCCAATCATTATGGACAAAAACAAAACCTAACAAAAAACCCAGTAAAGCTTTAACTGTACTGGGTTTTTCAAGTGGTCCCACTTGGAATCGAACCAAGCACCTACTGATTATGAGTCAGTTGCTCTAACCGAATGAGCTATAGGACCGTTGGAATGAAGAACGAATTCGATTAATCCGGGTGCAAAAATAACAATTTCTTTTATTTTAGGAAATATTTTAACAACATTCAGGTAACTAAAAATTCAAGGAAATACGAGCGCGCACACCCAGAGGTGATATTCCGGGGATTTGATGGGTCATCCGCCATACCAAATCTACCCGAAGTGCCTTAAAGATATTCTCAATTCCGACGGAAGACTCTACATAAGGTACATTGCCAAAACGCTTTACAAAAGTTGGGATCAACATTTCTTGTTCGTGCCGGGCACTAATGGCTCCATACGCTACCCTACCCGTTGTTAATAATCGCCATTTGAGTTTCTTGTTAATCGGAATGCGGTCAAATAGCAATCCTTCCCAATGATTTTCAATAAATGCACCCACGTAGCGATCTGAAATAAATTCCAAAAAATTCAATTTATTAAACGCACTCGTCAACAACCACAACGACTGATTTCCCTCGTGCACTTTCAACAAAGGATAGGCTGTATTTCCAAAAATGTACCCGGCAATGGCTCCATACCGCATGCGACCCAAAATTCCAACTTGTGCGTTGTGCTCCAACTGAAATTCAAGCTTTTGATAATTGTATTGACTGCCACCAATTCCTTTAATTCCGAAAATTGCTTGAATAGAGAGTATTGGAAAAACAGAGCGTAAACTTGTTCGGTCAAATTGTCCTGCTAAAAATTCTTCGTCTTTAGTCCAGCGAAAACGCGCCGTCATCTCTGCTGTGCGAATATTACTAATCGTATCATTTAACCCGGTATTTTGATTTAATTTCAAATAATTCGCTAAACCAAGCGGCGTAAATTCTTTCCAATCAAATGCAGAAAAAATAACAACATCCTTCTTTATATCTTTTTCTAAACTGATCCCTGCTTTTTTAACAAACGTTAATTTATCAAACGGAGCGGTGCTTAAAACAGTGGCAAAAGTTGACCCCATGGAAGCAGCAGTGGGTGATTGACCAATTTGCTCAATATCATAGGTATAATATGCTGTCATCATTCCACGCTTCTTTGGCGTAATATTATAGCGCGTTGTAAAACCATATTTGATGCGCTGATCTCCAAATCCATACGCTACTCGACCACCTAATTCCAATCGCTTGGAAAAATTATTGGACGTACGAAGGGCAAATGCGGTTCTGAATTTTTCTACTTGATTAAATGAAACCAGTGTAAATGCACTTCCATATTCTAATTTACCCAAAGGATAATAACCCGTAGTTGAGAAATAGGTTAAATTCTTAAGTGTTTGAAAAAAGGGAAGGTTATTCAATGAATCTACCATATCCACAATTCCTTCTTGTTGTTGGGTTAATTGTTCTGTCCTGACCGATTGCCAGAACGATTCCGGTCGAATTTTCGCACTGTCCATTACCTGAATGGCATTTCCGGTTGAATAGAATTCTTGATCACGCTTCGCATTAATCACATAATTTCTTCTTGTACTATTTTTTCGGGCATAAATCCCATATATTTTGGTCTTTTGCGTGAGTTTAATATTAGCAATTAGTCGCTCTTCTTTCAACATCCACACCTCTTTCTCCACTTGATCAAATCGATGCTCCAGATACAAATCTTGGATGTAATTTAGGTTGGCATCTGATGCAATCGAAGCTTTTATCAATTTTATGGCGTAGGTTGTATCATTAATCCACATCTCGCCTTTAAAGGTTAAATCTCCTGATCGTTTGGGAAAAAAACGCAACTTATAACACCAATCATTATCAATGAAAGAGGAATCCTCCAGAAAAAACTTGTAATAGCTTCTAGCGATTGGTGAAGTGGGACTAATAAACGACTTATTAAAAACATCTATAATATTATCGTAAATATTAACATCCAAGTACATATCACCTAAAAATTGATTTATTTGCAAGTTGTCAATTCCTGTGATTTGAGTCCCTTGAATAAGCTCTTTTTTTATTTTTGGATTATTTTTGAAATAGAAGTTTGAATAATTCTCACTTAAAATAAGTGGTAAATAATTTTCTCCGTTCGTTGTTGAATCCAAGTAATCCATTATCAAATCTAGGCGCTTAACTACTCCATTTTTTCCAAAATTATCATCCAAATTACTGAGATCAAACTGAATTTTACTGTACAGTTCATATTCGTACGAATTCAATTTTTCTTTGTTGTTAATGGGTTTATTCGCCACCATTCGTTTATGCAATTTCGTGGACGGAAATTCATCCGGTGTTAGGATTACAATTTCATCCAAATCATCGGTCAATATTCCCAATTGAATAGTAACCTCTTGGGTTTCATCTTTTTTGATGCGAATAGTTTGTGTCACAAATCCGGATAATGAAAAACGCAGCGAATCTGTGGCATAATACGTTTCCAATTTAAATCTTCCAACTGAATCCGTGAGCGTCCCGATCTTTGAATCTAAAAAACGAACGGAGACATACGGTAATTTTTCATTTGTACTTAAATCCGTGACAACGCCATTTATTGTTGTTTGTTGAGATAATGTAGTGAACTGAAAACAAAGAAGGATTAATAAAATCAACTTGTACCTCATACAGACTTAATTAGTTGATGTTGCCATTTTTTTTGCTGCACGGGCTGAAACGATAATTCCAACTTCGTACAAAATCAAAATCGGGATTGAAACGATTATTTGTGAAATAACATCTGGTGGTGTTATAATTGCTGCCAGAATTAAAACAATAACAATTGCATGTTTTCTATATTTCCTCAAAAACTCGGGTGTTATTATTCCTATTCTAGTCAAAAGATAGGACACAACTGGAAGCAGAAATAACAATCCCGAGTAAAATACCGTTGAAACCACTGTACTCATGTAAGAGCTAATGGTGAAATTATTTTCTATTTGTTTGCTTATTTGATAACTACCAAAAAACTGAACGGAAATTGGAGCAACAACAAAATAACCGAAAATGATTCCTAGAAAAAAAAGCATACTCACATAGAATACGATTCCTTTAGTTGCATTAATTTCATTGAGTTTTAATCCCGGTTTTACGAAACTCCACAATTGATAAAAGAGATACGGAAAGGAAATAACCATACCTCCCATAAAACTCATCATTAATGCATAGGAAAATTGTCCTCCCATGGTCATACTTTGCATCTTGATTGGAATTTCTTCAATACAGATGCCAAAATAATCACACATCAACTCGAAGGTGATGAAATCTTTCTTGTTCATTGAAAGAAATATATGATCCATAATCCATTCTTGGTAGGACCAAATTACAATTGCAAAAACAATGACTGCAACCGCTGCGCGAACCAACCTCCACCTCAATTCCTCGAGATGGCCTAAAAAAGTCATTTGTTTGTTATCGCTCATTTCACTCAAATATATTCATTTTCATCAAAGTTGAAACATACTTAGGCGATATAAAATCGAATAGTAGACTAAAGAATTAGCATTGCATCACCGTAAGAATAAAAACGATATTTATGCTCAATCGCTTGTTTGTACCCTTCCATCATTAAACTGTGACCACAAAAAGCAGAAATCATCATTAAGAGAGTTGAAAGTGGGGTATGAAAATTCGTTATCATGCAATCAGCAACTGAAAATTCATAAGGAGGAAAAATGAATTTATTTGTCCAACCATCGTATGGTTTAAGCATTCCATCCGTTGAAACAGAAGTTTCGGATGCACGAATAGATGTTGTACCAACCGCACACACTTTTTTTCTATTTCGTTTGGCCTGATTCACAATATCAGCGGCTTTTTGGGTGATTATTACTTGCTCAGAATCCATTTTATGTTTAGTCAAATCTTCGACTTCAACAGGTCTAAACGTCCCTAAACCAATATGGAGTGTTACTTCCGCAAAATTGATCCCTTTAATTTCTAATTTTTTCAATAATTCACGAGAAAAATGAAGTCCAGCGGTTGGCGCTGCTACTGCACCCTCTTCTTTAGCGAAAATGGTTTGATATCTCTCTTCGTCACTTGGTTCAACGTCACGTTTGATGTATTTTGGCAATGGAGTTTCCCCTAATTCAGTGATTTTTTGCTTAAATTCTTCGTACGTGCCATCAAAAAGGAAACGCAATGTTCTTCCGCGTGATGTAGTATTATCAATTACCTCTGCAACCAATGAGTCATCCTCACCGAAATACAATTTATTTCCGATTCTTATTTTACGAGCTGGATCAACCAAGACATCCCATAATAAGCTTTCTCGATTCAATTCACGTAACAAAAATACTTCTATTTTAGCGCCTGTTTTTTCTTTATTACCATACATTCTAGCTGGGAAAACACGCGTATTATTCATTATCATAACATCCCCTTCATCAAAATAATCCATGATATCCTTGAAAAGTCGGTGCTCAATTTGACCCGTTTTACGGTGAAGCACCATTAATTTTGCTTCATCGCGATTTTCAGCAGGATATTCTGCAACTAACTCATCTGGAAGATCAAACAAGAATTCCGATAATTTCATTTTACTCATAAGTTCTTTTTTTAAGGATTGCAAATGTACAACATCACACCCCCCCTTGTCAAGTATTTCGCTATTTATATTTATCAAAACATTAAAAGATTGTAAATTATTCAAATAAAATTGATAGAATCAAGATTATTACTAACTTTCCGACGGAATTTACTGTTTTTAGTTTGGCTTCCTAAGAGACAAAAATTAAGCGATTGCAATGAAAAAGTTTTTCTTTCTCTGTTTATTACTTTTAAGTACTAAGTTTCTTTTGGCTCAAACCATCATTATCAATGAATTTTCAAATGGCCCTGCTGGTACTCAAGAATATATCGAATTTGTTGTTGTTGATACCGTTGCTAGCTATAATTGTCTAAGTGGTCCTCCTCCTTGTGTTGATATTCGCGGATGGATCATTGATGATAACAGTGGATACCACGGTACTGGTGGAATTGCTGCTGGATGCAATCGTTTTTCTTATAATTCAATTTGGCAATGTGTCCCACTTGGAACAATTATTTTAGTTTATAATAATAGCGACCCAAACATTGATTTGCCTGCAAATGACTTAATCATGTCAGATAATAACTGCAAAATTGTTGCTCCAATTAGTAATACTACATTGTTTGATTCAAATCCTACTACACCGGGAGCTGTAGGATGTTCTTATCCGGCAGCTGGGTGGACAGCTGGGGGAATTTGGACGAGAATGGGTATGGCTAACACTGGTGATTGCGCTCGATTGGTAAATTTGGCTGGGTGCGAAGTCGCCTCAATGTGTTATGGAGATGTCAATTTGAATACGCAAATATTTTTTGCATCTGGAGGTTCGGGAGCGGATAATGTATGGTATTTCAACGGTGGAAGTCCAACCGTTCAAGCAAACTGGGCAGAAGGATGTGCAGACAATGAAACATCAATTGATGCTTCCTCTTGTGGCTCAGATTTACAAACCCCTGGAGTTGCAAATAATGTTTTAAACTCGGTTTTTATTGCTCAATTCAATAATAATTGTCAACCAATTACTCCTATTTCCTCTAATTTATCTGTCTCTGTTGGGTCAACTTGTAATTGTGATGGCACTGCAACAGTTACCGTTACAGGCTCAATTGGACCATATACGTATGCATGGTTTAACTCAGCAAACACCTCAATAAATCAATCAAGTTCAATAGCAACAAATCTATGCGCCGGAAATTATTACTGTGTAGTCAGTTCTATAATTGGTTGTTCAGATACAGTTTTTGTGTCTGTTGCCAACCTATGCAATTTTGGGACTTTTGCAAGCGCAACAATGGTTGAGAATTGCCTTATCAATCAGTTTTATAACACATCTGCAACCAATGCGGCAGACCAAATAAACACGAGCGGCATTCAATATGAAAACTTCAATTATGGCGATTTTTTCAGTAACTCAAACACCTTAATTCTGAGAGGCGGCGAGGTAAAAACATGGAAAAATCCAGGTGGTAATGTATGTGGTGTAAAATTAAACTACACCATTTACACGGTTGGAAATCGACCAGTAAATCCTATTTTTACAGTCTTAAATTTACCTTTAAAAGAATCTTGTAATGTGGGCACAAGCTCCTTTCCTACCGGCGGGCCATGTATGAATGCCTCTGATCAAAAATGGTCAAAGGAAAACTATTCAATTGATTTAACTACCTTCCCTTCCGGAAATTATGTACTCGAAGTTTTTTATTCTGTACCGGGAAGTAATTCTTCAACGACGGGATGTTCAGACACAGTATTTGTAAATAACAGCGGAACTAATTATTTAGCCTATTATCAATTGAAAGACCAACCCGCTATAAGTACAAATGGTCCTACAACATTTTGTGCAGGTGGTTCAGTTGCGCTTTCGTCCAATTACACATCGGGTAACCTTTGGAGTACCACGGCAACTTCCCAATCTATAACTGTTAATTCTTCAGGGAACTATACACTAACAGTTGATTTGAATAATAATTGTCCTGATTTAACAGATACTGAAACCATTACAGTCACCCCTGCATCAACCGTAAATGCAGGTCTTGATCAAACAATTTGCGAAGGGGATTTAGCATCTCTTAACGGCTCAATTGGTGGTTCAGCAACCGGATTTAGTTGGACATCTAACTCTGGAACATTTTCAAATCCAGCAAGTTTAACCAGTTCCTTTTCATCTAATTCAACTCAACTAATCACATTAACAGCAACAGGGCCATGCCCTTCCATTCAAGACAACGTTTTGATTACAGTTAATCCTACTCCAACCATTAATGCAGGAATAGATCAACAAGTTTGCTCAGGAGGTTCGATCACATTAACTGGTCAAATGAGCGGATCTACCAATTCAACGCTATGGGCTGCTCCAACGGGTGCTTTCAGTAATGCAACGACTTTAACAACAACTTACACTCCAGCTGTCACCTCGGGAACAATAACTCTTACTTTAACGGGAAATGGTCCTTGTCCATCAGTAAACGATGAGTTAATTCTAACAGTTGTTGCAAACACCACTCCCCTATTTGATCCTATCGCTCCCATCTGTGCAGGCGACCTTTTAATCTTACCTAACCAATCCAACAATTTGATAAACGGTTCTTGGACACCGGCTGTCAATCCTTTACCTTTAGTAACAACCACCTATTTATTTACCCCAACAACGGGTCAATGTGCCTCAAACACTAACGCCACCGTCATTGTTAATCCAACTTACGCCACCACGGAAAACAAGACCATCTGTGCCAATGAACTTCCTTATAATTGGAATGGGGTGATTTTTAATGCTTCTGGAACACAAACTATTACGTTAAATACCATCAATACATGTGATTCAGTTATCACAATGAACTTACAAGTAAGCAACATTTTATCAAGCACTAATACAATTTCAATTTGCGAAAATCAATTACCATATAACTGGAATGGATTAGTTTTTAATTCTGCGGGAACTCAAACAGCTGCCCTATTAAGCAATGCAGGTTGCGATTCTTTAGCCACATTGAATCTTACTGTTTCCCTTGTTTTGACAAGTACTACGAACCAAGCTATTTGCACGAACGAACTGCCGTTTAGTTGGAATGGTTTGACATTTAATGGTTCGGGGAGTCAAAGCATCACTTTGACAAATGTAAACGGCTGCGATTCAATTGCTATACTAAATTTAACAGTAAATATAGTTCCTCCTGCTCCCGTTGTTGGAAACGACTCTACCTATTGTCAAAATGATATTCCAGAAGCTATTTTTGCCCTGAGCACAGGATCCATTTTTTGGTATTCCGATCAAAATCTCAACGACCTTTTAAGCGTTGGAACAACCTATTTACCAAGTCAAAATAGTGGAACTACTGAATATTTTGCCACCCAACTCGTGAACGGATGTCAGGGACCTGCGGCCATTGTATTTATTACATTTGATGAATGCTCGATTATTATTCCAACTGCATTTACGCCTGATGGAGACAACGCGAATGATACTTGGGAACTAAATGGAATTGATCAAATTTTCCCGAAAAACAAAGTGTACATTTACAATAGATGGGGTAATTTGATTTTTGAATCGGCAGCTGGGAACTATGAAAGCAATTCATGGAATGGTTTGTATAACAATGAATTAATGCCTGTTGGAACGTACTATTTTATTATTGAATATAACGACGGAAATAGACCCGGAGAAACGGGAATAGTAACGCTTGTAAAATAGACTCTAATAATTCGTTCTGTGATTATATCCGGGTTCAATGACTCCATTACTCATTCGGAAGGCTAAGCCAATTTCATGGGAACTGAACGTTACATTTTTTACCCCCGTTAATCCATATTCAAAGGAATAAGAAGCTAACCACTTTTTAGTTAGTCCTATTTCGCCCCCTAAATAGATCGATCTCGAGAAACGAAATCCGACAAAGGAAAACACTCGATCAACATAATTCAATTTCACATTGGTTTCCAACAACATCGGAGCATTCAATGTTTTAGACACTAACACGGAAGGAATAAGTTCGTATAAATTATTGATTTTTATCGCGTATTTTCCTAATAGTGCTATTTGAGTACTATAATTGGAATTTAAACCTACTTCATCCCATTTTAAAGGAATAAAATGATGAACAGAAACTCCTGCCACAAACCGTTCACCACTCACAACACCTCCAAAATTAACTAACGGTTTTATTACATTCACTTGCCGTTTCAAAGTGGGATCTGGGTAATATGTCTCCACTTTGTCTGGATTGTATCCCAATTGAAAGGCACCCGCCCCTAGTCCAAAAGACAAGCGTAATTTATGTTTCAACCGAAAATGAATCCCATATTGAACTTGGATTTTGTTGACAGAAAAAGCTGCAACCTGATCATTTTCGATGGAACACCCCACCCCTTGTCGTGTTAATTCATATAATTTATTCTCTTTCCGCAAAGGCACAGCAACAGTAACTCTACTTTGCCTTGGGGCACCATCAAAACCAACCCATTGCATGCGGTAGTTCGATTTAATTTCCATTTTCGGATACAAACCAGTAACTGCAGAATTAACCTGCTGTAGATTGCCTGACCATTGATTGAAGTGCGAATCGAACTGAGCATACACAATCAAATTGACACTACTAACCACAAAAAGAACAATATATTTCTTCATCGAATGAGTGTAATTGTTCCTTTTAACATTTTATTTATTTCATCATTCAATTCCAACACATAAAAATATACTCCCTCTGGCAATGCTGCACCATTCCAGGTTCCTGTCCATTCATTGGCAGGTGAGTAAGGAGAAAAATCACTAACCTTACTTCCATTTCGATTCAAAATCGTCAACTTATTTTTAGGATACAACTCAATGGATGGGATTTTCCACGTGTCATTTACCCCATCAAAATTTGGCGAAAACGTGTTTGGAATATCTATGTCTGTTCGGACAAAAACAGTTACATAATCATATAATGAACACCCTGCGTCGATTGCTAAAAATGGATAAGTAAATGTTTGATCAGGGTAAGCGAAAGGCTCCAAAATAGTTGAATTACTTAAAAACAATTGAGTGTCCCAATAAAATAATTCAGCTGTTGTACTCGCATGTAATTGAGCAATTTCTCCGGGATCAATGATTGTATCGTTGCCAGCAGAAACTGAAAAAGAATGAACATAAATGGGATTGGTAACAACCGAGATTGATTCTGAACAAGGAGAATAACAAGTGGTTTCAACCCGAACAACATCACTGTCACTTAACGCTGAAGACTCAAAAACAAGCTCGTTTGAAGTATTCATCAACACATCATTGATAAACCAATTTATTAAAGTTGCATTGGGACAATTATTCAGTTGAAGACTAAATAATGTGGTTTCATTCAGACAAACAGTATCCGAATAAGTCAAAATTGCACTTGGAGTTTCATTAACCACTGCTTCGCCAGCTACTTTTACAAAAAACTCTATTCCTGGGTCCGCTACACCCGTCGTATTTTCGTTGAAAACTAAGGTGTAATATGTGTTTGGAAGTAAGGCCCCAAAATAGAATAGGGTATCTAAATTTGTGCTTGAAAATGAACTATTTACAAATTCATAGCCAGAAGGATCGCACGCGTTAACTTGTTTCAAAATACGCAATTGCAAGGCCCCTCCTACTTCAACGCCAAACGGAATACTAGTAACATCAATCGTAACAGCGATACTATCTCCATTTGAATTCGTTTTGAAAACATACCAAATCGTTGCTTGTGGAACGACTGAATTGAAAACACCAAAGTCGGAGCACGTTTGACATGTATCTGTTGTTGCCAGATTCGTTGAAGCAAATGCAAATTGGTTGGGACAAAGTTCTTGGGCATTGGCACAAAAATCATTCGGAGGTTGCTGGGCAATTACAAGATTGTTACATCCGAAAAATGCCATTAACAAAAAAATAACAACTTGCCTATTTCCCTTCATAATTCTAGTATCCACAATATTAATTACTTATTTTAACATATAAATCAAAAGTTAAACAATTCTGATAGTCCATAATTGTATTTTTTTTCAGACATTTGGCACGATAATCGAAAAAGGGAAATCCAAATTAATAAATATGAAAAAGAATTACTTGTTTATTTGCTTTATGTTTCTGACAATTGCATTAAATGCTCAAACTCCACGCGTTGATTACGACAACGCTTCCAAGTGGTTTATGGGAGTAAATGTTGGTGGGACATGGAATTCCACAGATGTTAAAAATAAAACGAGCGTTGGCTGGGGACTGACATTGGGTAGATCCTTTAATTTTAATTCCTACAGTTTATTAAGCTTTGATCTTCGAGCTAGGTATTTGAGAGGCTTTTGGTATGGCCAAGATTATGACACAACAAGTTTGGCTGGTTATCCAGGAGGTGCTCTAAATGGATATACTCCTCAAGGATTAATCGCTCATAACTTCCAAACCGACGTTCACCGACTAGGATTTGAGTTAGCGGTTCATTTAAATCGACTTATGAGCAGAACGGGTTGGGATCCTTATCTTTTTGGTGGAGTTGGATTTACATGGCATCAAGCGAATGGCGATTTAATAAACCAAGCGGATACTTCACTTTCAGGAATCTATGATTATTCATCTATGGTTAGTTCAGGGAATGGCTTAGAAAATCAAATAACAAATACCTTGGATGGCATTTACGATACTCAATTGGATGGATATTCTACAAATTCATTTAATGTAGCCTTCATGCCTAGTCTTGGCTTTGGATTGGGTTATCATATCGGGAAACGAGTTACCCTAGGTTTGGAACATAAAACTACCTTTACATTGCGTGATGATTTTGATGGATTGATTTCACAGGCTAGAACGAAAAAAGACCGTTATCATTACACTTCATTATACTTACAGTTTAGATTTGGGGGTGGTCACTCAAATAATACTAGTACGAGTGTTCCGTGTAATCAACCTCGAATTAATGTATTACAACCAACAGGAGCCATTACTGTTACAAACCCGCAATACACTTTTGAAGCAACAGTTGCTGAAGTAACAAGTTCAAACCAAATCAGCATAACCACTAATACAGGTCAAAACCTTCCATTCGAATATAATACTACCACCAAACAATTGCGTGTATCTGCTCAATTGGTTCCTGGAGTAAATTCATATACTATTCGCGTGTACAACAGTTGTGGTTTTGATAGTAAAGTAGTTAGTCTTACCTACCTTAATTGTACTTTACCAACCGCCGTTTTCACAAATCCTGCTAATGAAAATACAACCGTAAAAAATGTAGGCTATAGTTTTACTGCCGCTTTAACTGGAATAACGGATTTACAAGGAATCAAATTTTTCCAAAACAACGCACAAATTACCGGTTTTAGCTTTAACACGGTTAATGGATTATTTGTGAGTAATTTATCCTTATTACCGGGAGTTAATACTTTTAGACTGGAATTAATAAATGCTTGTGGTTCAAATGTCTTTAGTACTAGCTTAAATTATGACAATTGCGTTCCTCCTGTACTTTCATTAGTAACACCAAGTGCCACAGGTACAACTGTAAACACTCCACTGGCAGCTATTTCGTTCTTAGCCTCTAATATTGCAAATGCTAATCAGTTAAGCATCACGCAAAACGCTGTTATTGTTGGTCCAATCACATTGAATAATGGAAAGGCCACTTTAAATACATCCTTGAGTCCTGGCATAAATACATTTGTCGTGAATGCAACGAATGCTTGTGGCAACATATCGCAAACATTTACCATTGACTATCAAACATGTAACGCTCCCTTAATCACAATAGATAATCCATCTAGTTCAGGTTTAACGGTTACTGCACCTGCCTTTGTTTTAAAAGGTAAAGTAAGTAATATTGACTCGAAACAAAACGTGGTTATTCGCAATAACGGTAACGTGATTAACAGCCATACGTATTCGAAAGCATCAGGTTCATTAGAGGCAGCAATGACCTTAACAACTGGGCCTAATATTTTAACGGTAACAACCACTAATGGATGTGGCGTTGACGTGGAAACAGTGACAATTAATTACATTCCATGTATTGCTCCAGTTATTACTTTAGGTGCTATGAATAATGTAGTAACCAATTCTTCTTATTTGTTTTCGGCAACAATCCTTAATCAAGCGACTAACCAAGGAGTAAACCTTACTTTAAATGGTCAACCAATCAATTTCAGCTATAATAATGGAGTGTTAAGCTCAAGTGTTAATCTTGCAACTGGAAATAACACTTTTATTTTGACAGCTATAACGAGTTGTGGTCAAGCAAGCAAAACGTGGAATGTAACAAATAATAATTGCATTACTCCAACCATTTTATTAACATCACCATCTGTTACAGGCACAACTGTAAATACTGCACCGTTTGTATTTAAATCTATTTTAACTGGAATGACTTCCTCACAAGGAATTTCATTGACCTTGAATGGAAACACTAGTGCATTTACATTCGCAAATGGTGTGCTTACTAGCAATGTGAATTTATCCCCAGGTGTAAATACATTCAAGTTAACCATTCAAAATAATTGCGGTACCGCAACGAATGATGTGATTATAAACTATCAAAATTGTATTGCTCCAATTATTACTGTAGTTGATCCAATTTCTCAAAACACCACGATTACCTCTCCAAGCATCGTACTGAAGGCAACACTTTTGAATGTATCGAATACACAAAATATTTCTGTGAAATTAAATGGAATGGGTGTTGCGTTTCAATATGCTTCTAATTTATTGACATCAACTTTAAATTTACAACCGGGAGCTAACACCATCTTAATCAGTTCAAGCAACGATTGTGGAACGGATTTAGAAGCAGTTAATTTAATTTATAACAACTGTACTGCTCCAGCCATTCAAGTCTCAAACATACCGTCGTTGGTTACCACCACTTCTAATGCATTAGCTATTTCTGCAATGGTTACAGGATCAAATTTGAATCAAGGGATTACTTTTACCCAAAATGGTTCTATCGTTTCACATACACTAACAGGAAATACCTTTAATACTCAAATACAATTAGCTTCTGGTCCGAATGTTTTCGTTCTATCCGCGGTAAACTCATGCGGTGCAGATACAAAAACTTTCACCGTTAACTTTGCACCATGTATTGCTCCAACTGTTACTATTACTAATCCAGCAAATTCAAATCAGACATTAAATACGGGTAATTTCACCTTCCAAGCGGTTACTCAAAACGTTAATTCAGCTTCAGAATTGATTTTGATTCATAATGGGTTGTCTATTACCAATTTAAACTTCAATAATGGTCAGCTCGTTGCACCTCTCACCTTGACTGCTGGAATAAATACGATTGTATTAACTTCAACAACTGGATGTGGAACAAGTACGAAAACGATAATCATCAATGGGAAAAATTGTGATGCTCCGTTCATTACCGTAAATTCTCCAGTAAATTTGACAAGTACTGTAAACAATGCACAATTTACGCTTCAAGCATCCATTACGAATCTTACAGTGAACCAAACAATTTCTTTATCAAATAATGGAAATCAAATCTCAGGCTATAATTATTCTAATGGACAATTAACTGCTTCAATCACATTAGTTGCTGGTCAAAACACCCTAGTTTTAGCTTCAAGCAATGAATGTGGAAATAATTCTAAAACAATTGTTGTTAATTACGCTGCACCTTGTAATCCATTAGCAATTAATTTCTTGAATTCCATTCCATCCGGTGGTTCAACAAATGCTACGAGTTTAGCGCTAAGTGCTCAAATTCAAAATTACACAGCAAATACTACCGTTACGGTTAAAGTAAATGGAAATCCAACATCTAATTACACGAACATTAACGGGTTAATTTCAGGCCAAATTAATTTACCAAATGGTACATTGACCGTAGAAATCAGTGCAACGAACAACTGTGGAACGGCAACTGAAACCTATTCCATTTCAAGATGTAAAGATGCTACAATAACACTCAATACACCGTCTACACTTGTTTCTACAACCGCAAGTTCTTCACAGGTGGTGAAATTCAACGTTGCTAATGCCTCAGCTGCTAATCAAATTGTTTTAAAACTAAATGGTCAAGCCATTTCTGGAATTTCATTGAATGGAAATGAGGTAAGCGCTAACTTGAATCTGGCTCAAGGAGCAAACGTGGTTGAGATTACCGTAAATAATGGGTGTAACACCGTAAATCAGGTGATTACAATCAATCAAACTCTTCCTTGTAATCCATTAGCAATTAATTTCTTGAATTCTATTCCTTCTGGAGGTTCAACAAATGCTACGAGTTTGGCGCTAAGTGCTCAAATTCAAAATTACACAGCTAATACTAGCGTTACGGTTAAAGTAAATGGAAATCCAACATCTAATTACACGAACATTAACGGGTTAATTTCAGGACAAATTAATTTACCAAATGGTACATTGACCGTTGAAATTAGTGCCGCTAACAACTGTGGTACGGCAACTGAATCCTATTCAATCTCAAGATGTAAAGATGCTACCATTACATTGGGGTCTCCATCTGGAAACTCTACCACAACTACGAATGCTTCACAAAACGTTTCTTTCAATGTTGCCAATGTTTCGAATGTAAACGAAATTCAATTCACATTAAATGGGCAACCAATTACTGGATTTAATTTCTCCGCAAACAGTGTTAGTGCCAACTTAAATCTTCAACAAGGAACAAATGTGGTTGAGATTTCAGTAAATAATGGGTGTAATGTTGCCACAAAAACAATTACCATAATTTACAACCCAATTGTAGTTGAGCAAACAATTCTAATTTGTGTAACTCCTGTAGACAATCCAAAAAATCAACAAACAATAGAAATTCCAATTTCACAATGGCCTGCATACCAAGCTCAAGGTGCTATTTTAGGAGCATGCCCGCAGCTAGATTTAAATGATCACCGTGACACAACAGGACTTGATAATGGGAATGATTCTAATTCAGGAAATGGACAAGATAATTCAGGTTCTGAAAACGGTAATAATGGTCAGGTAAATAATGCTGATGGCGTTAATGGTTCTAATCCAGAACAAGGTGGTGGAGACCCAAATGGATCAACAGATCAAAGTGGAACTGTGGGTAATGAAAATGGGAACGGATCAGAAAACCCAACTAATGGAAACTCAACAACTACAGATACTACTAATGTGAATGGAAATAATTCCGGAAATGGAAACGGAAATAATGGCCACGGAAATAATGCGGATGGCGTTGATAGTTCTAATCCTGGTCAAGGAGGCGGAGGACCAAATGGAACAGTAGATCAAAGTGGAACCGTTGATGATGAGAACAGTAATGGCAATGTCAGTAATGGAGCTGGAACCAATACAGGTGTAGGAAACAGCAATGGAAACGGAAATTCAAATGGTAATGGTAATGGTAATGGTAATGGTAATGGTAACGGGAATAACAAAACACAAACTATTACAACACCAAAACCCAATGTGGTTAGTCCTAAAAATTCCACTACCACCCCGCAACAAACTAATACAACACCGAAAAACACCGTAACACCAAAGCCAACTACTACCAAACCTACTCCGTCGAAACCTGCAGAAACAAAACCTGCAGTTATAAAACCAACAATAACAAAACCAACTGAAACGAAGCCAGTAGAATCAAAACCAACTGAAACAAAGCCTGAACCTCCAAAAGTGATAAAAAAAGGAGGGAATTAAAATACAAGGGTCGGAAGAAATTCCGGCCTTTTTTATTCAATATACATTTTCTATATAGAATGATTTTGTGTATATTCGCAGCCTAAAATTTTTGAAATGGCTTTAATTGGAAAAATTCGTGAAAAATCTTGGTTGTTAATACTAATCATTGGGCTTGCATTGGTTGCATTTATCCTCTCTGATTACAAATCTATTATGGGTGGCTACTCCGATCAGTACGGTTTAGGAACAATCTATGGAACTAAGGTTGTTGGTCAAAAATATGAGGTAGCTGTTCAAAGATTTGAGCAACAAGGTAGAATGCAAGCGCAACAGCAGCAAAAAGAATTCACGCAACAAGATCAAGAAACGGCGAACGAGCAAGCATGGAATTTTGTAGTAGACAATGAAATTTTAACCAAAGAATATGAAAATTTAGGAATCGAAGTAGGAGATGCTGAATTTAAAGCATATTTATTCGGAAACGATGGTTTTACTGTACTTCCGGAAATTGCTCAAGGTTTTACTGACTCTGTAACCGGTGTTCTAAACAAAAAAAGTTTGGAGGCTAGAATTAAAGAAATGTCAACATCTAAAACTGCTGATGTTAAAAAACAATGGGATGAATTAAAGGTTAATTTCATTGAAAAAAGAAAATCTGAAAAATACACAGCATTAATCGGTCAAGGAGTTTATGTTACTTCGCTTGAAGCTGAGGATGAGTATTACGCTCAAAAAGAGACAAAAAGTATTTCTGTGGTGGTAAAAAAATTCAGTGAATTAAACGATGCTGAGTTTAAGGTTACAGATGCGGAAATAAAAGATTTCTACGACAAACACAAGGAAGATAAAAAATACGCAATTCAAGAGTCTAATCGTGAGGTGAAAGTGATGGATTTTGTTGTTGTTCCTTCAAAAAAAGATACAGTTGACATTAGAAAGAAAATGGACGCATTGAAAAGTGGATTTGCTAAAACCAATAATGATTCCATATACATTTACAAAAACAGTGAGTTAAAACTATATTCTTCTGGTAAGCAAGCTACAGCGGTTCCTGAAGGTCATCCAAAAGCGAATCGATTCCTTACATATCCTCGTGATTATGATACATTGTTCAAAACAGCTACTATTGGAACACTAGTTGGCCCCTATTTCTCTAACGGAAACATCCTTGTATCAAAAGTAATTGGATTTACTCCTTCCAGATTGAAAGCAAGACATATTTTGATTGGAAATAATCAATCTACGGATTCCACTGTATTGAAACAAAAGAAAAACTTAGCCGATAGTTTATTCAAATTAATTACTAAAGACAATTTTGAAGAATTTGTTAAAAAACACAGTACCGATCAACCATCCATTGAAAAAGGTGGTGTTTATGAAGATTTCTTAGAAGGTGAGATGGTGAAAGAATTTGGAGAATTTTGTGCTACACAACCGATTGGAACCATTGGAGTTGTAAAAACACAATTCGGATACCACATCATTGAAGTGATGGAAAGAGATAATACATTATTCCCTGTACTTGCTTCAGTTGCTAAAGTTTTCAAATCTAGCCAAGAAACCACGGATGAAAGAGAAAACGAAGCGTATACATTCATTGAGGACCTAGATAAAAAATTGAATGCCGTTGAAGATCTATACAAACGAACAGTATTGTTTGACACCTTGGTAAGTCAGAAGAAAAAAACCGTTCGTCCTATCACAATCTTCGATAATAAACCAGCTGTTCAAGGATTCAACACTTCGTTTGTTGAGGATAAAATTTTAAAATTTGCGTATGATTCCAAAGCTGTTGCAGGAATGATTCTATCAACTCCAATTAAGGACAAAGACAAATACATCGTTGCTTATTTATCAGCTATCAAGAAAAAAGGAACACCAACCTATGATGATGTTAAAGCACGTATGGAAAAGGAACTAATTGAGGAGAAAAAATTCAAACGTGTTGCCAATCAATTAAGCGTTGATAAAACATTAGAAGATATGGCGCGCAGAGCTAGCGTTCAGATTGTAAAAGCTGACGTTACTTTTGGTAATCCGCAAATTGCGAATATTGGTTTTGAACCAGAAGTTATCGGAGCAATTTTCTCTGGTGTAAAAGATGGTCAGCGAACTAAAGCGATTAAAGGGAAATCGGGGATTTTTATCGTACGAGTTGATGCAACTAAGAAAGCTCCGGCAACTGCATCGTTTAAAGTGGAGAAAGAACAAATGCTTGGATCTTCAAGAGGTGCTTTACAAGGTCAATTTATGGGAGCTCTTCGCAAGAAAGCAGAAGTTATTGATAACCGTCGCTTTAATCGATTGGGAATAATTAGAGAATAATTCTTTCATGGGTCAGAAAGGAAAAGTAATTGTTTCTGTTACCAATGATTTAGTTACTGATAATCGCGTACACAAAGTATGTATTTTTCTTGTTGAGGAAGGGTACCAAGTTACACTTGTTGGCAGAAGGCTTAAAAACAGTTTAGAAATTCAAGGAAGACATTATTCTACCAAGCGATTAAGGTTATTGTTTACCAAAGGTGCACTATTCTATTTGGAATTTAACTTTCGCTTGTTTTTCTATTTGCTACTTCATCGATCCAGTATTCTTGTATCAAATGATTTAGACACTCTGTTAGCCAATTATTTGGTATCAAAAGTTAAAAAGGTCAAATTAGTTTATGATACGCATGAGTATTTCACGGAGGTTCCAGAACTGGTTGAGCATCCCTATAAGCAAAAGATTTGGCAAAAATTAGAGCGATGGATTTTTCCTAAGCTCAAGAATGTCTATACCGTGAATCATTCCATTGCTGAGATTTATCACCAAAAGTATAGCGTTCCTGTTCAAGTTGTTCGAAATGTTGCTCCACTCTTTTATCATTCAGAAAAGAAGAGCAGAGAATTGTTAGGTTTACCTTTGGATATATTCATTATCATTCTACAAGGTTCCGGTATCAACAAAAAAAGAGGTGCTGAGGAAGCTGTTGAAGCCATGAAAAGTATTGAGGGTGCACTATTACTTATTATCGGAGGAGGCGATGTTTTATCCATCTTAAAAAAACAAGTGGAAATTAATTCTTTGGACAAAAAAGTTATCTTTTTACCAAAGATGCCCTATTCAGAAATGATGCACTATACATGCAATGCAGATTTAGGTTTAGCCATTGATCATACCGATGTAATAAACCACAAATTAGCCTTACCCAATAAATTCTTCGATTATATACAAGCGCAAGTTCCAATACTAGCGACTGATTTGACAGAGGTTAGAGCATTAATAGAACAATACGATATTGGATTCATTCTTGAAAACCCATTGACCGCAGAAAGATTATCAGAAAAGATTCGGGAAATCATGGAAATGGATGTTGAACGCATCAACATATTAAAGAACAATCTTTTACAGGCAAAAGAAAAAGAAAATTGGCAAAATGAATTAGTAAAGGTTCAAAATATTTATTCCAATCTCAATTAATAAATGTTAATTTTTGGTAGTTGTCAATAAATAGCTTAACTTTGGAGACACGTTTGAACACAGAAACAGTAACGGCTGGATAACTCTTCAAATTTTTATCACAATACATTCAATATTAAGATATATTGTGGGGTGGAGCAGTTGGTAGCTCGTCGGGCTCATAACCCGAAGGTCGCACGTTCGAGTCGTGTCCCCGCTACTAGAGAAGACTCATCAGTTAAATTAATTGGTGAGTCTTTTTTTTGTCCCTCTGTATCCCTTGTTAAATCTAGGATTAACTGAAAAATGACCTGAATATTTGAGGTTCGATATTCGCGATTTTGAGGGGAAATGAAAATTCCATTCGGGAATATCAAATTTTGTATCTTTTGTTTAACCCCAATACTTCCGGAAGACCATATTTTACTGATGTTTCCGAGTATTTCAACCGCTTTTTCAAGTTTAGAATTTAGGTTCGATAAATCAATATTTAATTCTTGTAGTTTTTGATTCAATTCACTTAATTTATTATCTATTTCCATTTTCTTACTTTGGTAAATAGTATTATCAATCAAATCATCCAAAAATTTATTCAATAAACTATTTAATTGGGATGTCTGGTATTTTATTTCGGATTCTACTTTTTTTCGCTGTTCTACCTTATGTTTTTCGGACATCTCCAAAATACTTCTAATTTGTTTTTTAAAGTGGGGGATTAATTCTCCTTTTAATGTTATTTTTTCTAATAACTCTTCAAAAAGAAGGTTAAGTCCTTTGGTAATTGTTTTTTTACCGGTCAAAGCGTTCATGTCCTTACATCCACACCCCTTGGTTTGACATTTATAATAATGGATGTTCTTCTGTGATGATTTGTATCCAGTCATTTTACCTCCACATATACCGCAAAACAAATAACTCTGTAAAGGTCTGTTTTCATCGTTTTTTATTTGTGTATAACCGGATAAACCTTTACCTTCCAAAACATCATTAATATGTTTAAAATCCTCCATACTAACTATTGGTTCCCAGTTACCCATTACAGGTTCGTTTATCATAGAGTTAACTAAAATGCCACAGTAAAAGGGGTTTCGCCACATATGTACGTCGTCAAACTAAAGTGAACTTTTCACTAGTTGGAGTTTCGTGCTGATTCAAAACTATTTATTTTATTTTGATTTTCAAAACA
>Ga0247833_1003427_pt1 | contig 21228 bp, 13 predicted proteins | sample LaCruzMarch2015__7_FD_187117 | JGI IMG/M metagenome (GOLD analysis project Ga0247833, IMG submission 187117) | Freshwater microbial communities from meromictic Lake La Cruz, Castile-La Mancha, Spain - LaCruzMarch2015_8m | ecosystem: Environmental > Aquatic > Freshwater > Lake | place: Spain... | reverse complement strand
AGCGGCCGCGTTTCGGCGTTGTATTCCGCGGCGAACTCCTCGTCGACGCTGATCTCCGGCAGGAACGGCACCATGTGGAGGAAACTGACCGGAATCCGGCCCAGCTCCTGCTGCCGATCGGCCATCAGCGCCGTGGTGCCCAGGAACCGGGGGTTGACCTCGGTGAAATAGATCGAGCGGCCATCGGAGACAAAGTCGATCCCGAAGATGCCCCGGAAACCGCAGTGGCCCCCGATGCAGAGGTCGCCGAGCCACTCGCCGACCTGCGTCTGGATCGTCCGCATCTGCGCGACGTCGTGCTCCTCGAGGTGGGCTCCGGAGAAATCGTTGCCGCACCAGCCGAAGCTGAGGTTTGTGAGGCCCGGTTGACCGATCACCTGGAGCGACGGCTCGCTGAGCAGCACGGCGTCCTCCGTTCGGACCGCTGCCATGCTCAGACTGCGGCCGTCGATAAACCGCATCACGGACGCTGCGGCGCCCCGGTGGGCCTCGGCCAGGGCCCGGAAATCAGCCTGGTCGTGAACCAGGTGGACCCCCGACCCGGCGGCTGACTGATCGAGGCTGACGACCAGCGGCAGGCCGTAGCGGCGGACCAGGCCGTCGAACTGGTGGGGGGCCAGCAAGACCTCCGAGCCCGGAATCACCGGCACGCCCAGCTGCTTGAGTTGCCGCCTGACCCAGGTCTTGCGGTTGAGCATTTCGGTGATCGCTGCGGCCGGGTTCATGATCCGGACGCTGGGATACTCCCGGGCCAGCCGCTCGAGCTCCCGCGACGACTGGTAACAGAGCACGTACGACTCGGGGAAGTTCTCGTGCAGCCGGCGAACGCTCTCCTCGAGAAAGGGGGCCAGTTCATCCATGCTCGAGTCGGTCCGCACCCGCGACGTCTTCTCCGAGGAGAAGAAGAAGTCGAACGAGTTCTCTACCCGGGCCGGCTCCTTGCCGTACCGCGTGATCGCCATCACGTTGATGTGCGGCTTGAGGAAGTCGCCCGACAGCCAGTCGAGCATGCGGAGGGAGTAGCAGCCCAAGCCGCGGTCGAGCAGGGCGGGGTGGCGGTCAAAGTTCTCGAACGATTGTTCAATCGTAGCGCTGAGCCTGGTCACGCGGCACCTCCGGCGTGACGTTCGAGCCTGAGGGAAGCTGAAGGCAGGCGGACTAACAACGAGTGGGGCGGGGTGTCGCATCGACCCGATGCGCGGCGGAAACCGCCGAAGGGGGCCAGGGGGCAGGCGGGGCTCATCGGCCGCGACGCTCGCATTTCCAGCGGAGAAAAGTCCGCGACGGGAGGGCAAGAAGGGGCAGGCGGAGGCAAGCCATCACCGTGCACGTCGCGTGCCATGCAAACAAGATTAGCCCCGGCGCAGAAGGCGCCCGGACAAAGCCGGCATGCAAGGCCGGAGCCAAGCACGTAGTCATGAAAAAATGACAATCCGAAGGAACGCAGGCGGTCGGGATCACGACCGCGATCCACGCTTTTTCAATCTTACACGCCGTCGGGGTGCCGTGCAGCGACCCCCAATACCAGAATCTTCCGGCCGGGAAGGCCGGCCGGGCCACCGGCCTGGGGCCGTAAAAAATGGTAAAACTGGGGCCGAGTTGCCAAACCGCCTTGCTCATCCGGGCCTGTGGTGCGGCCGGCCCAGCCGGGTTTCACGCCCCAACCGATGAAATCGCCCCTTCCCCTCGGAGAGTTCCCCCAGCCCGCCGCCGGCCCCGAACGGCCGATGGCCGCGGCCGCCAGCCTGCCGCCCGGCTGGGGTTCGCTCGTGCCAGCCGGCGAGAGCGTGCTGGCAAGTTGTCGCTACGACCTGGACTCGGCCGGCCGGTTCACGACGGGCCGGATTCTGCTGACCGACGGCCGGCTGCTCGCCGATGATCCGTCGACCGGCGACATCGGCCTGCCGCCGCGTGCCTGGCCGCTCGGCGACGCCTGCCAACTCGCCGTCCGGATGCGGGTCTCCTTCGGCCGGCTCGAACTCCTCCGGGATGGCCGCCCGGAGGCGGCCTGGCAGTTCACGTCGGCCAAGGCGGCCGGCGTCCAGTCGTTGGCGGAGACCTGGGAGGCCCGCAACCATGTGCGGACTGCGGGCGATGCGAGCGGCGTTGCGGAGCCGCCGGCCCCACCCCCGCGCTGGCTCGACGACGAGGAAGGCGGCGGCGACCGCGGCTCGTGGCGGCCGCTTGTGCGGGTGCTCGGGTTTGCGCGGGCCCATGCCGGCGTCGCCATCCTCGGCTGCCTGCTCTCGCTGGTCAGCACCGCGATGGCGCTGGTGCCCCCCTACGTCACGATGCCGCTGGTCGACAAGGTGTTGATCCCGCGGCAGTCTGGGCAAGCCGTTCCTTTCCAGCTCGTGTGGTGGTACCTCGGCCTCTTGGCCGCCGCGGCCATCGTCTCCTGGCTGCTCGCCTGGGCCCGGGCCTGGACGCTCGCCTGGGTCAGCGAGCGGATCGCGGCCGACCTCCGCAGCCGCACCTACGCCCACATGCAGAGCCTGTCACTCGACTTCTTCGCCACCCGCCGCACCGGCGACCTGATCTCGCGGGTTAGCAGCGACACCGAGCGGATCAACAACTATCTTTCGATGCACTTGATCGACTTCTCGTCGAACGTGCTCCTGGTGCTCCTGACCGGGGTGGTGCTCGTCTGGATCAGCCCCCAGCTGGCCCTGGTGACGCTGCTGCCATTTCCGTTCGTGGTCTGGCTGGTGAACGGCGTGCGGGAGCGGATGCGGCGGGGATTCACGCGGGCCGGCACGGCCTGGGCCGACATGACGAGCCTGCTGGCCGACGCGATCCCCGGGGCCAGGGTGGTCAAGGCCTTCGCCCAGGAGCGGCGGGAGTGCAGCCGGTTCGGGGTGGCGAATCAGGACGTGCTTGGGGCCAACGACCGGGTCAACGTGATCTGGTCGTTTTTCGGACCGCTCGTCAGCCTGGCCAACGAACTGGGGCTGCTCGTGGTCTGGGCCGCCGGAGCCTGGCTCGTGTTCGGCGGCCCGCTGACCGTCGGTGCGCTGACGGCGTTCTTGGCCTACATCGGCCGGTTCTACGGCCGGCTCGAGTCGATGGTGCGGATGGTACCCGCCACACAGCGGGCCGCGGCGAGCGCCGAGCGAATCTTTGAGATCCTGGACTGCGTGCCGACGGTCGCCGAGCCCGCGCGGCCGGTTGAGCCCGGCCGGCTCCGCGGCCGGATTGAGGTCGATGGCGTCCGCTTCCGCTACGGTGCCCGCGAGGTCCTCCACGACATCACGCTGACGATCGAGCCGGGCGAGATGATCGGGCTCGTGGGAGCAAGCGGTTCGGGCAAGTCGACGCTGGCCAACCTCGTCTGCCGGTTCCACGATCCGGCGGCCGGGGCAATCCGGGTCGACGGCATCGACCTCCGTAACCTGTCGATCCCGGCCTATCGCGCCAACCTCGGCGTCGTGCTCCAGGAGCCGTTCTTGTTCTTCGGCACGATCGCTGAGAACATCGCCTACGGGCGGCCCGACGCGGCGCGAGAGGAGATCGTGGCGGCGGCCCGGGCGGCCGGGGCGCACGAGTTCATCCTCCGCCTCCCCGCGGCCTACGACTCCAAGGTTGGGGAGCGGGGCAGCGCGCTTTCCGGCGGTGAGCGGCAGCGGATCTCGATCGCCCGAGCGCTGTTGGTCGACCCGCGGATCCTGATCCTCGACGAGGCCACTTCCGCAGTGGATCCCGAGACCGAGGCGGTCATCCAGGCAGCGATCGACCGCCTCGTGACAGGGCGGACGACGATCGCGATCGCCCATCGGCTCTCGACCCTGAGGCGGGCCGATCGGATCGTGGTGCTCGAGCAGGGCAGGATCGTCGAGGTCGGCACGCACGACGAGTTGCTGGCAGCCGACGGCGTCTATGCGCGGCTGCATCGCGCCCAGCAGAAGGCCGCCACCGAGGCCCCCGAGGAGGTTTCGGCATGAGTGCGGCACAGGTCGCCGCCGGCTGGCGGCTCGAGCAGCGGGCCGACGGCGGGATCGACTTCGTGGCGGCCGACGGCACGCGGCACGCCGATGTCGACGTCCGCCGGGGCTTCCCCTTCTCGGCGCCACAGGCCGGTGTGGCCGTGCTCGCAGCAAGCGGCGCGGAGTTGGTCTGGATCAGTTCGCTGACCGCCTGCGACCAGCGGGTCGCGGAGCTCCTCGAGGCGATCCTCGCGGAGCGGGAGTTCATGCCGCGGATCGAGCGAATCACGTCGGTCGCGGAGGGGCGGCCGACGGAATGGAACGTGGTCACCGACCGAGGGCGGCACCGCTTCAGCGTCGCCCATCCCGACGATGTGTCGCACCAGCCCGATGGCGGCGTGATCCTGACCGACACCGACGGCATCCGCTATCGCATCCCGCCGGCCGGAGCCCTGGATTCGCGGAGCTCCCGGCTGCTCGAGCGGGTGCTTTGAAGCTTTCGGTGAGCGCGGGCCGGTTGCTACCGCAGCGGCCCAACCGGCCGATCCCTCCCAACGTGAAGGGCGGGCCTTCCCTCGTTCGTAAGATGGATGGATTACACGGCTCGTGACGGATCCGCGGCCCTCTGGCCATAGAAAAAAGGCGATTTTTTCTCAACCATCCGCTTGCGGGCTGCGTCTATCGGATTACCCTCGGAGGGTCGTTCTCAGGAGACCATTCATGATCCGCTCGGCCAGTTTCTCTCTCGTTTCCGGGTGCCGTACGTCCGCCGCCGGGCTCGCTATCGCCGCGCTTGCGGTCAGCGTTCCGGTTGCGGCCCGCGGCCAGTGCGGCTGCAGCACGCCTGTCTCCGCCCCCGCGCCGGTCGCCACGCAGACCTACCGGCTCGACTATCAGACCGTCTACGACGAGCGGCAGGTGACTGCCTACCGCATCGAGCAGGAGACCGTCTTCGACACCCAGACCTACACCGTGCAAAAGCCGGTCTGGGAAACCCAGACGCAGGAGCGGCGCTACACCGTCCAGCGGCCGGTCTGGGAGACGCAGACCCGCGAGGAACGGCAGACGGTGATGAAGCCGGTCTGGGAGACCTTCGTCGAGGACCGCAGCTACGACGTGACCCGTGACGTGGTCGAGACGAGCACCCGTGAGGAGCAGTACACGGTGATGAAGCCGGTGTACGAGACGGTGATGCAGCAGCAGGTGCAGACCGTGCGGCGGCCGGTGTACGAGACAAGTGAGCGGGAGCAGAGCTACACCGTGGCCGAGCCCGTGACCACGATGCACACGGCCTACTCCGTCGGCAGCCAGGCGGTCGACACCGTGACCCCGGTCGTCACGCCGGGCACCACGGCGCTGGGCTGGACGCCAGCCGGCTGGGCGGTCGATCCGTTCACCGGCCTGGCCGTCTGGCAGCGGGGCGGCTACGCCTGGACGATGACGCCCGGGGCGGTTGTCAACCAGGTCAACCGGTCGGTGCAGCCCGTTTACACGCCGGTGCAGGTGCCCCAGACAACCATGGTCAACCGCGTGGTCACGCAGAGGGTTCCGGTCCAGACCGTCCGCTATGTCGACGAGCAGGTGGTCCAGCAGGTGCCCGTGCAGTCGCTGAAGATGGTCGCGGAGACCGCCGTCCGCCAGGTGCCCGTCCAGACCGTCCGCAAGGTGGTCGAACGCGTCGACAACAAGGTGCCGGTGCAGGTCTGCCGGATGGTGCCCGAGGAGCAGGTCCGGCAGGTGCCGGTGCAGGTCATGAAGGTGGTCACCGAGGAACGCGTGGAGCCGGTCCAGATTCAGGTGATGAAGTACGTGGCCGAAGAACGGACGGTGCAGGTGCCGCGGCTGGTCGAGAAGAAGACGCCATACACCTACACCGTGCGGATGCCACGAACGGTCGTCTCGAAGGTGCCGCTCGACGCGTGCGGCAACCCCGTTTCCGCCCCGGCTCCGGCGGCAGCCGCCCGCCCTGCTGCAGCGGCCCCGGCCCTGCCGCAGCAGGCTGCAGCGGGCCCGGTCAAGACGTTCAGCGACCGGCCGGCGGACACCGCAGCCACCGCCGAGAGCGGTTGGGGCTCGTCAAACCTGCCGCATGTCGAACCCTCCGCAGCGCCCGCCAACGGGGCCGTCCGGGCCGAGCGTCCGGCGGTCGACGCCGTCGATGCCGAGGCGATCCCGTCGCCGGCGCCCAATGCTGAGGCCGCTGCGCCGACGGTCGAGCCGACAGTGGCGCCGATCGGGCCGACGGTCGAGCCGACAGTGGCGCCGATCGGGCCGAGCGTGGAGCCCGCCCCGCCGGCGCACGACCAACGAGACGTGCCGACCACCGGCACGAGTGGCCGGCCGATGCTGCGGCCGCTCCACTCCGGCCAAACGACCTGAGCGGCCTCGATTCGGTCAGGCGGTTGCAGGGATCATGCAGGCGGCGATCCGCTGCGGTACACTCCGCGATCGCTCGCATACCGTGCTCCCGTGCTCCCGAGACCCGTCCGATGTCAGCTGCCGCCGTCCGTTCGTTGTGGGTCGCGCTCCTGATCCTCGCCGGCGGGTCGATCGCCAGTCCGGCTGCCGAGCCACCGCACAGGGCCCTGATCGTCGACGGCCAGAACAACCACGGGTGCTGGCCCAAAACGACGCAGATGATGCGGAAGTATCTCGAAGATACGGGACTGTTTCGTGTCGCTGTCGTCACTCATGCCCCCAAGGGAGAGGATCCCGCCTTCCAGCCGGCCTTCGCCGACTACGACGTCGTCGTGAGCAACTTCGGCCACGGGGCGGCCGAGTGGCCGGCGGCGACCAAGGCCGCGTTTGAGTCCTTCATGCGCGACGGCGGCGGGTTTGTCGCGGTGCACGCGGCCGACAACGCCTTCCCCAAGTGGCCCGCCTACAACGAGATGATCGGGCTGGGTGGCTGGGGCGGCCGCAATGAGTCGAGTGGCCCCTACGTCTATTTCGACGAGGCGGGCAAACTCGTGCGCGACACCGCGCCGGGACCGGGCGGAAGCCACGGGCCGCAGCACGAGTTTCCGATCGTCGTCCGTGACGGCGAGCACCCAGTCACCAAAGGGATGCCGGCCCACTGGATGCACGCCAAGGACGAACTGTACGACAGTTTGCGTGGTCCGGCCGAGAAGCTGGCCGTTCTCGCGACCGCCTGGTCTCCGAAGACCAAGCGGCATGAGCCGATGATCATGACCATCGACTACGGCAAGGGTCGGGTCTTTCATACACCGCTGGGCCACGAAACCTATTCGCAAGAGTGCATCGGCTTCATCACGGTCTTTCAGCGGGGCTCTGAGTGGGCCGCCACCGGCCAGGTCACCCAGGAGCTACCCCAGGACTTCCCCGGTGAGGCGCCGGCGAGCCGGCCTTTCGCACCCTAGCGTGCGAGACTGGTTCACGGTCGCGTGGCGAACATCGAGTGGAAGGCCGGCAGGCATCATGATGCAACAGGTCACGGAAGACCCTCCCAGCGTCGCCGCCGGATCAGACGTCACTGCGGCCGATCCGCCCGGCGTGCGGCGACACTACTCCGCGGCGATGATTGCGGATGTGCTGGCGGTGCCACCGGCCGCGGTCCGCCACTGGATCCGCGGCGGGCTGCTCGAGGTCGCCGAGCGGGCCGGATCCCTGGAGTGGCTGGATTTTGGGCAGCTCGTGGTGGGCCGGCATCTGGCCGGCCTGCTGGCGGCCGGGCTCTCCCTGCGTGAGATCGACGCCAAGCTGGCCGATCTCGCGCCGGGTGGGGGCCGGGCGGTGGCCAGCGCGGTCGACCGCATTGTGGCGGATGGCCGGCGGCTGTCGATCGCCGACCGTGGCCGGCTGCTCGGCGCCGGTGGCCAACTCCAGTTGCCGTTTTATGCCGACTCGATCTCGACCGGCCGGCAGTGGCCCGAAGATGACGAGCCGGCCGTGGTCGGGCTGGCCGCAGCCCTGCTGGCGGCCGAAGACAGGGCCCCGGCCACGCCGTTGCCGGGGGGCGACGTGGTGGTGGAGATCCTCGACCTCGCCGACGACCTCGAGGCGGCCGGCGAGTATGCCGAGGCCGCGGAAGCTATGCGGGCGGTGCTCCAGGCACAGGGGCCGACGGCACCGGTGACGTTCATGCTGGCCGAACTGCTCTATCGTGCGGGCGACCTGAGCGCGGCTCGGGAGCGGTACTACGCCACGATCGAGATCGACCCCGAGCATCTCCAGGCCCGCACCAGCCTGGGGTGCGTGCTCGGGGAGTTGGGAGAGACGGACCTCGCCCTGGCGGCCTTCGAGGGTGTGCTCCGGCAGGAGCCTGACTATGCCGACGCCCACTGGCACGTGGCGGGTGTGTTTGCCAGCATGGGCCGGCCGGCCGATTGTCGCCGCCACCTGCGGCGGTTTCTGGCCCTCGCCCCGCAGAGTCCGTGGGCGAACGTTGCCCGCCAGCGACTCGACGACCAGCCTCCGCTGCCGAACGATCAGTAGCCGTTCCAGGGGCCGCGCACGGCGTTCACGCCGAACTGCACGGTGTCGCTCGGCTGGTTGGGCGTGGGCAGAAATCCGCCTCCGCCTCCGGCGCTCGCGCCCGGGCCGGGATAAGGCCGCCGGTATTGGTGGTAGAGGGGCATCACGCGGGAACTGGGCACGCCCCACGAATACTGCGTCATGAACTCGGCCGTCGGCGGCACCACCAGCGCGATCGGCCGACCTTCGGCCGGGTCGTACCAGGCGCTGTGCCAGCTTTTGCCCTGGCTGCGGAGGAAGTACCGCTTCTCGATCGTGTCATGGTGGATCCAGTGCCCGTCGAGAGAGTGCTTGTGACCGCAGTGGCCAGGCGGGCCTGGGTTGCAGTGGTTGCAGGGTCGGTTGCCCTGGCCGCAGTGGCCCGGCATGCAGCGATCACAGCCGGCACAACCGGCGGGTCCGGGGGCGCGATGGTGTGGGTGGCCGGCGGTGGCGAATCGCGGCAGCGCGATGGCGGCTAGGGCGAGCAGCAGCATCGCCGCCCCGCACGCAGGAAACTTGAACGAGCCGGCCATGTCGCGGGAGCCTCCAGGAATGGTCATCGCAGCGGCCTCAATACCAGTAGCCATGCACCGTTGTCCTCATGCCGGTGACGCCCGCGGGCCGGACATACTTGCGCCGGTGCTTGTACAGGAACTCGTGCGGCATGAACGGGGGATAGGTGACCCAGGTGTGGCCCACCCGCGGCGGCACGGGCCGTGGCGAGACGTAGAGTTGCGCACCCATCGCCGGGTGCGGGCCAACCGCCACCGGCGGCGTGTAGAAGTTGTAGAAGACGTCGGGCACAGGACCCTCGACCCCGCCGTCGATCGGGATCGCCAGCGCCGTGCTGGCCGTGGCCGCTACCACCGCGATCACCACCCAGCGGCACACACTTCCGCCTGCCTGCCCTGTTGTCCGCTGCATGGAACTTGTCCCTCCTGGGGCGCCGCCGCCTGCCGCGGCCGTCTCGGGGAATCTCCCCGCTCTTGGTTTCGGCGGCGGGCCAGCCCGCGCATCACGGAGCAGGGTTACCGGCGGGCGGTTCTGCCCGACACGCACACCTTTCCGCCGCCCGCGGCCGGGCGGGCGACCCGCAGGGTCAGGCGTCAGGCTTCCGCCAACCCGCAAACTCGGCCCCCCTTGCCAAGCCTGGCGGGGGAGGTCACAGTCATAGGCGAATCGCCTTTTTTCCCGTGGTTTCCATGGCCCGCACCCCCACCCGAGCCAAGCGATCGCGTCCCGCCGCCGCAGCTGAAGCCCCGGCTCCGCCACCGCCAGTGGAACCCCCGGCCAACGGCCAGCCCAAGGCCAAGCGGCGAGCCACGGCCCAGACCCTTGCCGCCGGCCAACGCGACATCTCGGTCAGCGAGTTCTTCGCCAAGAACCGCCACCTGCTCGGTTTCGACTCCCCGCGGAAGGCGCTCCTGACAAGCGTCAAGGAGGCGGTCGACAACTCGCTCGACGCCTGCGAGGAGGCGGGCATCCTCCCGGAGATCTGGGTGCGGATCGAGCAGGTCGGAGAGGGCGGCTCCCGGTTCCGGATGAGCGTCCAGGACAACGGCCCGGGCATCGTCCGAAAGCAGATTCCATTGATCTTCGGCAAGCTCCTCTACGGCTCCAAGTTTCACCGCCTGCGGATGAGCCGCGGCCAGCAGGGGATCGGCATCTCGGCCGCGGGAATGTACGGCGTGCTGACGACCGGCAAGCCGGTGAAGATCATCTCCAAGATCGACACCAAGCACCCGGCCCACTACTACGAGCTGCGGATCGACACCAAGACCAACCAGCCCGAGATCTTGAACGGCAAGGGGGAGGGAGTCGACATCCCGGTCGGCAAGGGGGGCGCCGAGCTGATGACGAAGCACGCCATCGAGTGGGTGGCGGAGAACGATCTCGGTGATGCAATCGAGCATGGCACCCGCGTGACGATCGAGATGGAGGCGAAGTTTCAGCGGGGCCGGGGCAGCGTCGAGGAGTACCTCGAGCAGACGGCGATCGCCAACCCACACGCCCGGGTTCACTTCATCGGACCGGAGGGGCCGGAGCGGATCCTGGAGCGGGCGAGCGACGTCCTGCCGCCGGAGCCCAAGGAGATCAAGCCCCATCCCTACGGCGTGGAACTCGGCCGGCTCGTGACCATGCTCCAGGAGCATCCCAAGATCACGCTGACGCAGTTCCTGACCCAGTCGTTCTCCCGCGTCTCCCAGGGCATGGCTCGGAAAATCTGCGACTCGGCCAAGCTCTCCTCCCGGGGGACGACGTCCAAGCTCGGCCGGGGCGAGGCGGATGCGTTGTACAAGGCGATCCAGGAGACGCGGATCCCGCCCCCTGCCACCGACTGCATCGTGCCGATCGGGGAGCAGCGGCTCCTGGCGGGCCTGCGGCAGGTGGTGCCCGGCGAGTTTTTCACCGCCGCCACCCGGCCGCCGAGCGTGTACCGCGGCAATCCATTTCTGATCGAGGCGGCGCTTGCCTTCGGCGGGGGCGTGGCGGCCCAGCGGATCAGCCGCGAGGCGTTGGGCGAACTCGCCGGCGAAAGCGACGCCCGCAGCCTGCGGCAGTTCCTGACCACGACCTTCGCGGGCGTGGGGAGCGAGGGAGCCGACAAGATCCTCACCGAGGCCCAGCTCGCGCCACGGCAGTCGCCCTCGAAGCTCAAGAAGCAGCAGCTCGACGCCCTCCATGAGGCGATGCAGCATGTCAGCGTCGAGGAGGGGCAGAACATGACGGTGCTGCGGTTCGCCAATCGTGTGCCGCTCCAGTTTCAGCACGCTGCCTGCGCGGTCACCCAGACGATCCTCTCGACCAACTGGCGGGCCTACGGCCTCTCGCAGTCGCGCGGCAGCTTCCCCAGCGGCCCGGTCACGGTGATGGTGCACGTGGCCAGCGTCTGGGTGCCCTTCACGAGCGAGTCGAAGGAGGCGATCGCCCATTACACCGAGATCCAAAAGGAGATCCGCCTGGCGCTGCAGGCGGTGGGCCGCAAGCTGGGCATTTATCTGCGGCGCCGGCTCCGCGTGGCCCAGGAGGGGCAGCGGCGGAACATCTTCCTGCGGTATCTCGGCGAGGTGGCCGGCGCTGTCTCGCAGATCAACGGCAGTGACCGGGCGCAGCTCTACGAGCAGCTCTTGGCCGTGGCCAAGCGAAAGACGGCCGAAGCCGATGTCAAGCTCGACGACCGTGGCCGGCCGGTCGAAGCGGAGGAGGACGACCTCGACCTGGGCGAAAACTGCATCATCGTCCCGCAGGCGATGCCCGGGATGGACGAGGCGGTGGTCGATGGTGCAATCCCGAAGGGCACCCGGGGCAAGCGGTCGCGGATCGCCACCGTCGAGGGTGACGAAGAGGAGCCGGCCGCCCCGCCCAAGGCTACCAAGGGCCGGCGACAGGCCGCGAAGGGACGCAAGCCCCGCAAGGCGTGAGGCCATCGTCGTTGCCGCGGACTCACCCGATTGGTATCCTCCCGGTCTCACCGCGGGCCGTGCATGTCGAATCTGTCATCAACCTCGGAAGCCCGGGCGGCCGTGCTCGTGGTAGCCGGGCAGCCGCTCGAGATGCAGGTGGTGCCGCTGCCGCGCCTGGCGGAAGGGGAACTGCTCGTTCGGGTCACCGCCTGCTCGCTGTGCGGCAGTGATCTCCATACGGCCCACGGACGCCGGCCCCACCCCATGCCGACAATCCTCGGCCACGAGATCGTGGGGCGGATCGCGGCCCTCGGCCCCGGCCCGGCTCCGGTCTGCGTCTCCGGCCGCCCGCTCGCGGTCGGGCAGCGGATCACGTGGAGCGTCTGTGCCTCGTGCGGCCGGTGCGATCGCTGCCTGCACGGCCTGCCGCAAAAGTGTCGCCACCTGATCAAGTACGGCCATTCCGCACTCGACTCGCCGCATGGGCTTTCCGGTGGGCTCGCCGACTACGTGCAGGTGTTCGCCGGGACGGCGATCGTGCCGCTGCCCGACACGCTCACCGACACGGCGGCCGCGCCGGCCAGTTGCGCCGTAGCCACGGCCGCGGCGATCGTCCGCACCGTCCGCCAGCAACTCCGGGCCTTCGGGCCGCAGGGCGGGAGTCTCGCTGAGCGGTCAGTCATCGTGCTCGGAGGCGGGATGCTTGGCCTGTCGACGGCCAGCCTGCTCGCCGCCGCCGGCACGCGCCGGCTCGTGCTGCTCGACCCCGTCGCCGATCGGCGGACCCGGGCCGCCGCGACCGTGCCGGGCCTCGTGGCCGCCGCGCCGCCGCTGCAGGTCGACCAGGCGTGGGTGGCGTCGCTGCTGGGGCCGGCGGAAGCCGACCGCTCCGGCGGTGCCGATCAGCGGTTCGAGGCGGATGGCTTCGACGTGGTCGTCGAGGCGAGCGGAGCAGCCGCCTCGATTCCGGCCGCGCTCGAACTCACCGCCACCGGCGGAACCTGCATCCTCGCCGGCAGCGTCAGCCCCACGCCCGGCGTCGCCTTCGATCCCGAGCGGGTGGTCCGTCGCCAGGTTGCGATCCACGGGGTGCACAACTACCGGCCCGAGGACCTGGTCACGGCCGTCGAGCATCTCGCCAGCCCGGCCGGCGGCCCGCTCGGAGCGCTGGCCGGGCCAGTCTTCCCGATCGAGCGGGTCAACGAGGCCATGGCCTTGGCCGCGACGCCCGACGTCCTCCGCGTGGTCGTCACACCTTGAGCGGCGGCCGCTCAAACCCGGCCGTCAGCTCAGGATGCCCTTGACCACCTCGCCATGCACGTCCGTCAGCCGGAAGTCGCGGCCCTGGTAGGGGAAGGTGAGGCGGAGGTGGTCGATGCCCATCAGGTGCAGGATCGTGGCGTTGAGGTCGTGAACGTGCACCTTCTGCTCGGGCGTTGTGATGTTGTAGGAGTAGTCGTCGGTGGTGCCCCAGGTCAGGCCCCCCTGCACGCCCGCCCCTGCCAAGAGCGTCGTGAAGCAGCGGGGGTGGTGGTCGCGGCCGTAGTTGGTGGCCGTCAGTGCCCCCTGTGAATAGATCGTCCGACCGAACTCGCCTCCCCACACGATGAGCGTGTCGTCAAGTAAGCCGCGCTGCTCCAGATCGTCGAGGAGTGCCGCGGTGGCCTGGTCGGTGTCGCGGCACTGCCCCTTGAGGGCAGGCGGCAGGCCGCCGTGGTGGTCCCAGCCCATGTGGAAGAGTTGCACGAACCGGACCCCCCGCTCCGAGAGCCGCCGGGCCAGGAGGCAGTTGAAGGCGTAGCTGCCCGGCCGGGTGATATCGGGGCCGTACGAGTCGAGCACATGCTTCGGCTCGTCGGAGAAGTCGATGATCCCCGGTACGCTCGCCTGCATCCGGAAGGCCATCTCGTATTGGGCCGTGCGGGCGGCGATCTCGGGGTCGCCGACCAGACTGCTCCGGCTGGCGTTCAAGGCCGCAATCCGGTCGAGCGTGGCCCGGCGGCGGTCGCGGGCGATCCCGGGCGGGTCGGCCAGGTAGAGAACCGGGTCGCCGGTGTTGCGGAACCGTACGCCCTGGTGCTCAGTCGGCAGGAACCCCGCCCCCCACAGCCGATCGTAGAGAGGCTGGTCGTCTTTGCGGCCGGAACCGAAGCTCGTGAGCACGATGTAGGCCGGCAGATCGGCGTTGTCGCTGCCCAGCCCGTAGCTCACCCAGGAGCCGATGCTCGGCCGGCCAGCCAGTTGGTGGCCGGTCTGGAAGAAGGTGATCGCCGGATCATGGTTGATCTGCTCGGTGACCATCGAGCGGATCATGCACCAGCGGTCGGCGTGGCGGGCGATGTTGGGCACCAGTTCGCTGAACTCCATCCCGCTCTGGCCATGCTGGGAAAACTTGAAGATCGAGGGGGCGATCGGAAAGCTCTTCTGGCCGCTGGTCATCGTGGTCAGCCGCTGTCCTTGACGGATCGACTCGGGCAGATCCTCGCCGCGGCGCTTGTCCATCTCGGGCTTGGGATCGAAGAGATCCATCTGCGAGGGCGCGCCAGACTGAAACAGATAGATGATTCGCTTGGCCTTGGCAGGGAAGCTGGGAAACGAGCGGCCGTTGGCTCCCGTCACGGCGGCGGCCTGCGCCGCATCCGGGGCCAGCAGGCTGGCCAGGGCGGTCGCGCCGAGCGCCCCGGCGGCGCCTCCGAGAAACACGCGCCGGTTGAGGGCATCCTGCACCTGGAGGACGCGCTGGTGGGTCGGAGGGCTCATCGATTCACTCCCGCATCACGAATTCGTCGAGGTTGATGATCACGTTGGCCGCCAGGGCGTAAGCCGCGAACTCCTCCGCCGGCACGCCCTCCGGCAGTTTGACGAGACCAAAGCTGGCAAACTTCTCCGCAGCGCCGGCGTCGGCCACGAAGGCCGCACGGTCGGCCTCGAACCCGGTCACGAGCATGGCCAGTTCCGCCCCGGTGGGCACCCGCCCGGTCGCCAGTCGGAAGCCGCGGGCGATCCGTTCGGCCGGGCTGCTTCCCGCCGCGGCGAGCATCCGCTGGGCGAGCCCCTGGGCCGCCTCCACAAACGTCGTCTCATTCAAGAGCGCGAGGGCCTGCAGCGGCGTGTTGGTCCGTGACCGCTTCACCTGGCAGGTCTCACGGTTGGGGGCGTCAAACAGCAGCATCGTCGGCGGGGCGGCCGTCCGCTTCCAGACCGTATACATGCTGCGCCGGTAGCGGCCAGCGCCGGTGTCGGGCTTGTAGCCCCGCAGGTCGCCGTACTTGCTCGTCTCGTCCCAGACGCCGTCGGGCATCCACGGTCGCACGCTCGGGCCGCCGATCTCGGGCACGAGCAGGCCGGCCGCTGCCAGCGCTTGGTCGCGGACGATCTCCCCCGGAAGTCGGATTCGCGGGGCGCGGGCTAGGAGCCTGTTGGCGGGATCCTGGGCGAGCGAGTCGGGCGTGACCGTCGCGGCCTGCCGGTAGACGGCGCTGGTCACGAGCAGTTTCGTGAACGCCTTCATGTTCCAGGCTCCGGCCGGCTTACCGCCGACCGCCGGCAACGCCGTGCCCTCCATGAACTCGGCCGCCATCCAGTCAAGCAGTTCCGGATGACTCGGATACTCGGCCTGGCTGCCGAGGTTCTCACTGGTCTTACACAGCCCCGTACCGAAGAATCGCTCCCAGGTCCGATTGACCCAGACGCGGGCCGTGAGCGGATTGTCGCGTGAGACGACCCAGCGGGCCAGCGCGAGCCGATCGGCCTGCGTGCCCTCCGGCAGCGGTGGCAGGAAGGCCGGCAGGCCGGGAGCGACCTTCGCGCCCCGCTTGTCGTACTCGCCGCGCATGAGTAGGAAGGCATCGCGCGGAGTGCCCTCTTTCATGATCATGGCGGTGGGCAGCTTCTGGCGGAAGTCGGCCAGGCTCTTCGTGGCGGCCTCGCGGGCTGCCTCCGCCCGCTTGATCGGGCCGTCGACCTTCTCCCGGTAGAACTTCCGCAGCGTCTCCTGCTGCTCCTTCGAGCGCTTGTCGCGGCTGACGGCCAGGGCGGCCGTCACGGCCGGGGGCATGTTTGGGCCGCCCACGCCCATCAGCGCCGGATCGACGCCGGTGACCGACAGCCGGAAGCGGCCGATCGAGTGGCCGTCGAACGCCTCCTGGCGGATCCGAACCACCAGCCGCGAGTTCTCCGAGACGTTCACCACCGCCGCCGGGAACACCGCCAGGTGCCGGGGCTGCCGCAGGGCCGGGTCGTTGCCGTCGATCGCCCAGCCCTTACCTTTCTGTCCGGTGAGCACGGCGGCCGCAGGCCAGTTGGTCTGCTCGTAGTCGGCCTCGGCCCGGACGAGCTTGACGGGCACGGCGTCGCCCTCCTCGGCCGGCTCGATCTCGACCTCGAGCTTGGAGACCACGATGTTGCCGTTGCCCGCCCGGCCGAAGCCGCCGGATGCGAGGGCCGGATCGGGGATCACCTCGATGACCAGGCCACCAAACGACTGGCCCGGCAGGAGCGACTCAAACTCATAGGTGTCGCGGGGCGGATTGGTTCCCTCTACGATCCAGCTGCCGTCCTCGCTGCGGCGGAAACCCGCCCCGCCGGCACTCGTGAGCTGGAGCGGCTCGAACGGCTCCCAGGCCTTGTCGGCCGCGGCGATCATGCCGCCGAGTGACGTCTCCCACTCGGCCACGAGCGGATCGATGCTGGCGACCTCGGCTGCGACCGCCGCCTGGGCGTCGGCCACGACCTGGGCCAGGCGGGTGAGCTCCTGCGCCTGCACGGGGCTGGGAATCTCGAACACAGGATCGGAGTTGCCACCGGCCCGGTTGCTCGAGCCCATGATGGTGCCGCTTTCCGGCACGTTGTTGAACAGCGCGAACAGCGCGTAGAACTCCCGCTGCGAGAGCGGATCGTATTTGTGGTCGTGACAGCGGCTGCAGCCGACCGTCAGCCCCAGCCAGGTCTGGCCCGTGGTTTCGACGCGATCGATGACCGTCTCAACCCGCCACTCCTCGGCGATGATGCCTCCCTCCCCGTTGATCCGGTGGTTGCGGTTGAAGCCCGTGGCCACGACCTGGTCGTGGGTGGCGTCGGGCAGCATGTCGCCGGCGAGTTGGTGGATCGTGAACTGATCGAAGGGCAGGTTGTCGTTGCCAGCCCGGATCAGCCAGTCACGCCATGGCCAGTTGGAGCGGCTGGAGTCGGTCTGGTAGCCATGACTGTCGGCGTAGCGGGCGGCATCGAGCCACTCGATCGCCATCCGCTCCCCGTAGTGAGGGCTGGCGAGGAGCCCGTCGACGTACTTCTCGTAGGCGTCAGGGGCGGTGTCGGCGAGGAAGCCATCCACGGCGGCCGGGTCCGGCGGAAGGCCGGTCAGGTCGAGAGCCGCCCGCCGGGCCAGCGTGACGCGATCGGCCTCGGCGTTGGGGCTGAGGCCTTCGGCGTCGAGCCGGGCCAGGATGAACCGGTCGATCGGCGTCTTTGCCCACGCGGCATCCCGGACCGCCGGCACCGCCGGCCGTTCGACCCGCGCGAAGGCCCAGTGGCCGTGATATTCGGCCCCGGCCGCGATCCACCGCTTCAGGGTCTCGGCCTCGGCCGGGGTGATCGGCTTGCCGAAGTGGGGCGGGGGCATCACCACATCGGCGTCGGTGCTCGTGATCCTCGCCACCAACTCGCTGGCAGCCAGGTCACCCGGTATCAGCGCCGTCGCGCCGCTGTCGAGCGCCGCCGTGGCCGCTTCGCGGAGGTCGAGTCGGAGCCCGGCCTGCCGATCCTCGTGGTCGGGCCCGTGGCAGGCGAAACAACGATCTGAAAGGATCGGGCGAATGTCGCGATTAAAGTCGATTGCCGGCTCGGCAGCAGTCGCGGCTGCGAACAAGCCGCCGCAGGCGGTTGCCACGGCGGACAGGACGCGGACTCGGGCGGTGTGACCCATCAGTCTCGATTCTCGGGGGAGAATCGCTCCTCGGGGACACCCGCTTCGCCGCCCCGTGTGGTCACGTGGCGCGGACACCGCGGCGACGGCGTCGATCGGCGGGAGAGTGAGGCCATCGCCTCACCCCTTCATAAAAGCCTTCATCATCGTCCCTGTCAAGCCGGGGGGTGACGTCGCGGACGACCCGCCGGGCCCGGCGGGTTGCATCAGTCCCCCTTTTCGGCGGCCTTCTTCAGGCGGCCGACTTCGGCCTCGAGTTGCTTGACCCGGGCTTCCATGTCCTGAAACCGCTCACGGGCCTCGTCCATTTTCGCTTTCGCCTCCGCCATCCGCTTGCGGCCCTCGTCGCGAACCTGCTCCAGGGCCTGCTTCATCTCGTCGGCGTTGCCCGACCGCTCCCCCTTCTCGGGCCGGGCCCGCTCCATCTTCTCGCGGCCCTCCTTCATCCGGGCCCCCCACTCCTGCTTCATCGTTTCCCGCTCTTCGGGCGACGCCTGCTCCCACTTCTCACGGGCCTCCTTCATCTTCGCCATCCGGGCCTCCATCATCTCCCGGGCTTCGGACGACATCTCGGGGCGAGCCGCCCCGCGCCACTCGCCGCGGCCCGGCCCGCCAGCCGGCGGGCCACCGGGGCCACGTGCGGCGAGCATCCGCTCGATCCGGGCGAGCCTGCCGGAAATGTCATGCAGCATCGAGATCGCGTCGGCCCGCGGCCCCTCCGGCCGCGGCGGACCCATCGGGGCGTGGTGCGGGGCGTGATGGCCGTGGTCGCCGTGCATCCCAGGGCGATGATGGCCGCCGTGGTGCTTGTCGCCCTCGTGCCCGCCGGGCCGCTGGCCGCGGCAATGAACACATTCACCCTTGCAGTCTCCCCTGCACTCGCCCCGCTGGTTGTCTTGGCCTTCGCCCCGGCCGTCGCGGTCGCGCTTCCTCTCTTCCCGCTCGCCGTCCTCCGCCAGCATGGTCACCATGCCCATCCAGGCCTGGACCGCCGGCTCGAGGTAGCTTCGCTGCCAGTCAGCGGCGGCCCCGGGGGCTGGGGGGATGGTGGCGGCCACAAGGGCGGCAAGGCAACCGACGGAAGTCGGAAGGCGGGGCATGGCGAACATGGAATGACTCCTCGAACGAGCGGTGAGGGGAACGAGCGGTGAAAGACGACACACCCGAACTTGGGAACAAGGCGGCTCCGGCGGGGCCGTGCCCTTACCTTGAACGGGCGAGCCCCGGTAGGGTTTCGGAGCCATGCCCCGGGGGCTCGGGGAATCTATACTCTGGCAGCGTGTGGGCGGGGACCATCGCCGCCGGCCGCTTCCCGTTTCGGAGTCTCGCCATGCGTGCCCGTTCTTTGCCGGCCCTGCCCTCGAACCGCCGTCGCTTCCTCCAGGGGGCCGCCGCCGGTGGCTTCGCGATCATCCTACCCGCGGGCGGCCGGTCGCTGGCCGCAGCCGCCGAGCGACCGGTGTTCGCCACGATCGGCCTCCGCAACCAGGGGTGGACGATCACCAGCAAGTCGTTCCCGTTCGCGGACTTTGCCGCCCTGGCCGACGTCGATGCGAACGTGCTGGCCGAGAACGTCGCCAAGGTCGAGAAGGCCACCGGCCGCAAGCCCGACGCCCATGCCGACTATCGGCGGATCCTCGACCGCAAAGACATCGACGGAGTGATGATCGCCACGCCCGACCACTGGCACACCAAGATCGCGCTCGAGGCGCTGGCCGCAGGCAAGGACGTCTACTGCGAGAAGCCGCTCACGCTCACGATCGACGAGGGCAAGCAGATCGAGCGGGCCGTCAAGCAGACCGGCCGCGTGTTCCAGGTGGGCACGATGCAGCGGACCGAGTGCGACGGGCGGTTTCTCCAGGCCATCGCCTTGGTGCGGGCTGGGCGGATCGGCAAGGTGCGGAAGGTCACCTGCGGGATCAACGGGATGGAGCCGTCGCCCGAGATTCCCGAGACGGCCGTGCCCCCGGGGCTCGACTGGGATTTCTGGCTCGGGCCGGCCCCGGCGGTGGCCTACCGGGCGCTGCCCGAGCTCCGCCAGGGCTACGGCGGGGGCGTGCCGCTCTACAGCAACGGCCACTATTCCTTCCGCAACTGGCACGAATACTCCGGCGGCAAGCTGACCGACTGGGGCGCCCACCACGTCGACATCGCCTGCTGGGCCCTGGGCTGCACCGACACCGGACCGAGCCGGGTGGACCCGCAGGAGTACGCGCTGCCGGTCGAATACAAGGACGGTCAGCCGCTCGTGGCCGACCGCTACAACGCCGCCACCGAGTTCACGATCAAAGTCGCGCTGCCCGACGACGTGGAGATGGTGATCACGAGCCGGGGCGACAACGGGATTCTGTTCGAGGGAGACGAGGGGCGGTTCTTCGTGAATCGCGGCAAGCTCACGGGCAAGCCGGTCGAGGATCTGAAGGACGCCCCGCTGCCCGAAGGGGCGATCGAGGCGATCTACGGCGGCCCCGTGGCCCGCAACCACACCGACAACTTCGTGGCGGCGATCAGGTCGCGGCGGCAGCCGATCTCCGACGTCGGGTCGCACAACCGGATGCTCGAGATCTGCCACCTCGCCAACATCGCGATGCGACTCGGCCGCGGGCTCGACTGGGATCCGGTCAAGCGGGAGATCGTGGGCGACGCCCAGGCCAACGCCTTTCTGGCCCGCGAGAGCCGCAAGGGCTACGAGACCAGAGCCTGAAGCCCCGCCGCGGGCCGCCGAGCGGCTTAGCGGAGCGTCAGCAGGCTCTGCAGCAGGTCCAGCTTTTCCGCCCCGGACTTTTTCACCAGGGGGCAGGTCGCACACGTCTGGGTCTGGGCGGTCTTGGACAGGTCCGACGCCCTTGCGTACAGCTCCCCGGCCGTGACTTCGCCGTTGCCATCCCCGTCGATGCCGGCGAACTGGGTCTTGAACACCGTCGTGCCCGCAATCTCCGCCGCCGAGAGGCCGTTGGAGCCGTCGGCATCGGCCCGCTCGATCACCCGCACCACCTGCATCCAGGCCGTTGGGTCCATGACCTGTGCAGTGTCCGTGTTGCTGTAGAGCGCGAGCGTGCCGAACTGGTCGGCGAGCAACCGGGCCTCCATCACGTCCACGGCACCGTCACGGCTGGTGTCGGCCGACTTCCACAGCTTGACGGCCAGCGGTTCCACCACGGCCCGCACGGCGCCCAGCATCCCCAGGTGCGTGGTGAGTTCCGCCTGGCTCGCGATCCCGTCACCGTCTCCGTCGACCACAGTGATCAACCGGTCGGCGACGGAGGCCCGGGCATCCACGTCGGGCCGGGCCCGGGCGACGGCGGCCCGGGCCTCCGGCAGCGACACCCGCCCGTCGCCGTCGGTGTCGCACGCCGCGAGCAGTGCCTTGGTGTCTTCTTTGCCGCGGCGGTCCGGCGCGTCGTCACGGAGCTTGGCCAGCCGCTTGGCAATCAGGTCGGCCTGGGTGTCGGAGACCCGGCCGTTGCCGCCGGCCGCGAGCAGCGTCTTGACCGCCCGAGAT
>Ga0247833_1003426_pt1 | contig 21232 bp, 27 predicted proteins | sample LaCruzMarch2015__7_FD_187117 | JGI IMG/M metagenome (GOLD analysis project Ga0247833, IMG submission 187117) | Freshwater microbial communities from meromictic Lake La Cruz, Castile-La Mancha, Spain - LaCruzMarch2015_8m | ecosystem: Environmental > Aquatic > Freshwater > Lake | place: Spain... | reverse complement strand
TTTAGCCCTATTAAAATCAAAATTAAGTAATGATGCTAAAAAAGCACTTAAGACCACGTATACATCGCTAGATGATAAATATGAAGATAGCGTTCAAAGTAGAGATTGGACAGAATGCGAATTTAATTGTAATGAAAAAGATTTACTAGAAAAACTTTTATAATTAAAATGTTTTCAACTCATAAAGTTTCTTGATGAAAGATACTATTGTTTCAATATACATAATCTTCTCCGGATTAATTTTTTATTTATATGTCTATTCCTTATTATTCTATGAGGGATATTTTGCATTTTTAAATCCACTTAAACCAATTAAACCTCTCGATTCCTTTGGGAGAAGTATAGTCAGCAATTTTTGCAATTTATATGGGTCAATTTTTCCTCAGTGGCGCTTATTCGTTGAAATGTCAAATGAACAATTTTACGATTTAGTTGTCGAATGCGAATTTTACAATGGAGAAAAAAAAATCTGGATAGGCGCGGAGGATTTGAGTTTTGGATCGCTTAATTTTAAAAACAAATTTTTTATTTTGGCTTTAATTTCGCATTATAATTCAGACAAAAATTATTTAAATAAGTTAATAATAAAAAATGTTAATGATTATGCAGAAAAGAATGAAAAAGTAATCAATCAAATTATAATAAATTATTTGCCATTTTCTCTAAAAGAATTTCAAAATGAGCGTGCATCAATAAGAACTGGCAAAAAAGAACCTAATAAATTAATAAGCAAGCAATTTATCTGGCAAAATAAAAAATCTCCACTTTTTTTAAAGAAAAAAATATATGAACTTTACTAACCTTATTCTTTATCCATTTACTTTCGAAGTGAGTAGTTTAAATTTAGGAATTTATAGATTTGTATTTTTTTTATTTTTTTTACTCTGGCAGATCAAAAACTTCAGGGACATAAATTTAATATTAAAAAATCTAAATGTGAAAAACAATATCAAAGATAAAATATTTTCACTATTTTCAAGTAATACGGTTTTGAGCTTATCAATTTTCGCAAATGTAATGTGCGTCGTTGGAATTTTTGGAAACCTTTCCATTCTGCTGTTTTCATTTTTATTTTTATGCATAATTGACAAAATTAATTATTTCATGGGAACTACGGGAGATATTGTAGCGAGAGCAATTTTGTTTTTTCTTTTACTTTCTCCATGCACATGTTCTTTTTCAATTGATTGCTTAATATTCACCGGCTCTTTTGTAAACGAAGCTACTAAGATGGTTCCAGGCGCTTCAATTTTATCAATCCAGTACATGTTAATTTTAATGTATGCTTATACAAGTTTTGTAAAGATAAATGATGCAAATTGGATTAGTGGAGAAATTATGCACTTAGCTACGATTTCCCCAATATATGGGAAAAATAACCTATTTTCTAAATTTTTTGAAAATAAAACAATACAAATTTTGGGCTCGAAACTAATAATTTATTATCAATATCTTGCTATTGTATTTTTGCAATTCCAAGATACTAAAATTGCTTACGCCCTGTTAGGAGTCATTTTACATTTGAGTATGGCTGCGTCCATGAATCTAGGATACTTTCCATATGTGATGATACTAGCATTGCTATCTTTTCTAATATGAGATCTTGACAATGAACAAAAAACATCTTACACTGATAAAAGATATGATTAAAAAAACCGTAGAATCAACAGGAGATGTCTGTGTTAAGTTCACAGAAGACGAACTAGCTCAACTCAATATCAAACAAGGAGACAAGTTTTCTATCAAAGAAACAGATGAGGGAATTTTACTTGAAAAATTTGCCACTATTGATATTGATTTAGCCGAAGTCGAAAGAGAAATTCTAGAATTTCTTATCAGAGAATCTTGCGATAAAGACATTTCAGTTAATGAGATTATTTCAGATATTCTGGAAAAAGGTCTTGAGCAATATAAATGAAAATCTATTACAAAGATGCTTGGGGGTTTTGGTTTTTTAAGCGATATTCGCTCTACGTAGAGGACGAACTGGAGGGATTAACAGAAGTTTTAGTAACTAAGGACGATTGGTTAAAATATAAAATAGGAGACCTTTATGAGATACATTGAGCAACGAGTAGAAGAATTAGAAAAAGAAGTAGCACTTCTTAAAGCAAAGAACAAATTGCAGGAAATTAATTTTACAACACCTTACAGCGAGGGAAGTAAGTTTAATTTTAAAGAAGCTATGGAAAATATCACAACAGTTACCAACTTCACCCTTGATGATTATGAATTCATGGAGGCATCCGTAAAGTATCCAGAAATAGTCGGATCTTGGGATGACTTACCTTATTCAAGAGGCGTAGAAAAAAAGATAGAAGACGAGCTTGGAAAAATTATTTCTAAATTTAAAATCTTGAATCACGAATGGGAAATGGATGGATATGGCTATGTTATCAGTAGCGGCATTGATTCTCAGTTGGTAATAACAGATCACGGTAAGCCAAAAATTATTGATAAGGAGTATTTAAATACTAAAATTTCAGAATATAAAGAAACAATTCAAGAAACTCAACGGGCTTTATTTTTAATAAAATGACTAACTGGATTCAAATTTTAAAAGAAAAAGCATCAGAATCCCAAGCTATTAAAGAAAGTGAAGTTTTAATCAATATTCCATTGAATTTGCGAGAAGAGTGGGATAATTTTATGAGAGGAAAGACTTGTCCTATACTCGACGATGGCGATTACGGCGTTTACAGTTGGGATTTAAGGCAATTTTTAAATAAATTTAATGATCAATAGTGTCACAATAACAGATCTTTCTGATGCGGTATCCAGTTCTTTCAAAGAGCTTAAGCAAAATGCTTGGATTTCTACGGTCGATGAAGGGGACGAGAATAAAATCAGAATGATGAGAGGAAACTTATGTAAAAGAAATATTAAACATTTTGCACAATATTTTTACGATTGGTCTGATGAAGATAGCGAGCCATATATTCAAAAAAACATAGAAGAGAAAGGGCCAAGAGAACAACATGTCAATAATATTATTTCTTTTATCGAACCGCTGGTTAATTCCAGTATTGTTTATAATCTTGGGATTAATTGCTTTGCTGGTGTGTCTAGATCAACAGCAGTAGGATTAATCTCCTGGGTATTGCAGGGTAAAACTCCGGTAGAAGCGCTTGAAGAAATTATCCAAGTTAGACCAATGGCATGGCCTAATTTAAGAATTTTAAGATTTGCTTCCCAAAGGCTCGGCAAAGACTTGGTAACACCTGTAAAACAATGGAAAGAACATCAAGGTGGAAACTTGTTTGTTCCTAAAGCTGGATGAGTTTGGTGAATATAATATATTAAAAAATGAAAAGCGCAAAAGAAAATAAAAACACGGACGCAAGCACGACAATTGTTCCAAAAAAAGTAATCAATGCTGTTAAAACTATTGAAGATTGGACAAAAAAGCAAACTTCAAGGGACGATTGGGCAATTGGCGATATTGCATGCAGAAGAGGATTCGAAAGATTATTGAAATTGAACAAAAATATTGAATAATAATAAATTGGAGTTTAAAATAATGACAACAAAACTAAAAATTAAACTAATTTCTCTCTTGCTTTTTGCAATATCAACATACTTATTTTTTGGTTATAAATTTCTATATTCAAAATGAAATATCATGAACAAAGCATCGTTTCTTCCAGTTTTCGAGGTTGGCATAGTTGATCAGGAACTACCAGCTTGCAGACAAATCAACACGGCGAGTTTAGATCCAGCAATCGTAGCAGGAATGTGCGTATCAATTATAGATTTTATGATTTCTAAACTTGAGGATGATAAGCAGTTAGAATTCGAAAAAGAAATTTTGAATTTATTTAATTTAATTGTCGAAAACCGCCACAACTATACTAATCAAATAAGTGAAGACGATTTTGATATCAAAAAATGAATACTTTAATCGGATCAATACCAAAACACCAATACATTTGGGTTGACTCTACTTTTACTCATAAAAGTCCAACAGGATTTGTGAGAGCAGTTTGGTTTGGTCTTGTTAGTTTTCCAAGTAGAGCCTGGGGGCTGAATATAATGTTTGAAAATGGAGCAGTTTATAGATCGTTACCTCCACATGCCATTGCATTTTCAGAAAATCCCAGACAAAAAATCTGGAAAGCAGATGACGCTCAATTATGGGATTGCTATGGATATGATTGGACCGCTGTAGAATATACATATTTAAAAGGATTAAGTTGTTCATGTAAAATTAAAGATAATTTCGTAGATGGAACGTATTTATTCACAATTGCCCCAATTGGCGATGGTTTCTCGAACGCTCCGGAACAATCAAAAGAATTTAAATTTATTGAATTATATAATGGAAGATTAACTATTCAGCCAACGAATAAAGTTCTGTTCAATGATTTAAGCTTTACTAGTAATACCTCTATTGTAAATTTAAAACTGCAAACTGAATACTATTCTTCCGAATAGCTAAAATTATCCGCTTGACAAGCGGGCAAATTACATATATAGATAATAGTCTTCTTGTATGAAAGATTTTTATGAACCAATTGCATATTCAGAATTTTCTGAAATATCCAGAGACATTATCAAGCATCACGGAGTTTTCTATAAATTTTGGGATCTAGTAAGACCATGTTATACGAATGCAAAAAATGTTCCGACGGCCTGCGTAGTATTTAATAAAGAAAATCAATGTATCGATTTCTTAATCAATAAAAAATTTTGGAACAAACTTTCACAAGAAAAGAAAAACTTCATTATTTGCCACGAGTGTCTTCATGTGATATTAGAGCATGGAAAACGAGCATGCTCTATCAATACAAAATTGAACCCAGAATTAACAAATGCTTGTCTCGATATACCAATAAATGAAATGTTGGTCAAATATTTTGCATTTGATAAGAAAAACATAGATCCAAAAGGCAAGTTCTGTTGGGCTAATACTGTCTTTAAAAAAGAAAAAGTCCCGAACGATAAGGGGTATGAATTTTATTTCAATAAAATAAAAGAAAATGGAGATGTAGAAAAAATATCAATTTGCGGCATGGGCTCTGGAGATTCTGGAGAAGGAGATTTGGAAACAAATTCGCATGAGTCGCTTAATTCCTTCGATGGCGAAGATGGCGAAAAAGCTGTTCAAGATTTAGCCGAATCCCTTTCTGAAGAAGAAGCCGCCAGCTTAAAAGACATATGCGAAAGAATGGCTAGAAAAGAAGAGCCAGACGATAAAAAAGATAAATCAAAAACAAGAGGTAATACCGCTGGAGGAATGGTAAAATTATTAGGGAAAGTAAAACCCAAAAAAAAGAAAAAATGGGAAACTGTTATTAGAAAGTGGAGTTTAAAATTCGGAAAAGCCGAAAAGGAAGAAAATCATTGGCTTGTAAAATCGCGCAGGAACTCTTTAATTAATACCGATTTCTTTATTCCATCCGAGATCGAATATGAAATCAAAAAAACAAAAGATGAAAAAATAGATGTTTGGATGATGCTTGATACTTCTGGATCATGCGCCGATCTAGCTCCAAGATTTTGGCGCGCAGCAAATTCCCTTCCAAAAGAAAAATTCAATGTTCATTACTATTGTTTTGATACTCAGGTTTATAAGTTGAAAGACTCTGATATAAACGTTGGAAAGCTTTATGGATTTGGAGGAACGTGTTTTATCTCAATAGAGAGCTTCATCCAAAAATCAATTAAAAAAGAAGGAAAAAAATATCCTGCAGCAGTATTTGTTTTAACAGATGGACATGGAACCAATGTTAAGCCTCAAGATGCAAAAAAATGGTATTGGTTTCTATCCGAAGACAATAAATCCTGTATCCCTAAAGATTCGCACACTCATTTGCTAAAAGATTTTGAATAAAAACTTGACTCACGGACAAAAAAAATCTACAAAAGAAGGATGAAATCCAACTTCGACTACCAGAAATTAGTAGCAAAACTTAAGTTTTATCTCAAGCATGATCAAAACGTGCTGTTGGAAGGAAGAGCTGGAACTGGAAAAACAACAATCATCTCTCAAGTTTTCAACGAAGAATTTGGTGAAGGTAATTGGCTCTATCTTTCTGGATCCACAATGGATCCATTCATTGATTTTGTTGGAGTACCAAGAGAAGAAAAGGACGATAAAGGTAATCATTATCTTGATTTCGTATTGCCAAAGCATTTTGCTATCGGGAATATAAAAGCAATTTTTATTGATGAGTATAACAGAACCCACAAGAAAGTCAGAAATGGCTCGATGGAACTGATTCAATTCAAGAGCATTAATGGCAAAAAATTTCCAGCATTAAAAGCCGTGTGGGTTGGAATAAATCCCTTCAGTGATGATGAGATTGATCAATCGTATGATGTTGAACAACTTGATCCGGCTCAATTAGATCGTTTTCAAGTTCAGATAAAACTTCCCTATCAGGCAGACTTGACTTACTTTTCAAATAAATTTGGTGCAGAAATTGGAAAAGCCGCTATCGAATGGTGGAATGGATTGAGCAAATCTACTCAAATTTTGGTATCACCAAGGCGACTTGACTATGCGATAGAGATGTATAATCTTGGCGGTGATGTTTTTGACGTTCTTCCGCTCGAATCCAATCCTTCCAAATTGATTACCTCTATCTCTATTGGAAATGTTGAAGACAAGCTGAAGGAAATTTTTCAAAAAACAGATTTTAAACTGGCGCAAGATTTTCTTTCAGTGGAAAATACATACCAAAGCTCCATCCCATTCATTCTCAAAAACAAAGAATTTCTTAGATTCTTCCTACCAGTGCTTTCCGAGGAAAGATTCATTTCCCTTTTCTTTAAACATGAAGAGGTTAAAGCTTATTCACTAACAAATCCACTGTATTTCAAGGAAGCTCTCGTGCAGATTAAAGATGCTGATTCGTGTGATTATTATATTAAAAACCTATTGAATAAGTCCCTGAAAAACATACAAAATCTAGAACTCACAAATTAATAATATTGACATATCAACAAAAAAATGACAAAAAAGGAAAAAATACTCATTAGCTTATTCGCAGAGTCTGAAAAATTTAAAAATGAAGATCCGAAAAATATATTAAAATATATACATACCACAAATGAAGAATTTGATTGGATGTCACCTTTTTCATGGTCAGAACATCGTGGAGCAAAGAAGACTAAACTGAAAATTAAAAAATTGTATAATAAAAATAATTTAAAATGAAAAATAATAAAACAGCAAAAAGCGTAAAAAGTAAAAAGCCAGCATTAGAAGATATGATATGTGACGACGGATCAATTTCACTTCCATGTTCGGGAGGTAAAAGCTTGGAGCAAACCTTGAAGGCATGTGGCGTTGACGAATCAAAATGGAATGTCGATCACTACACTATCGAAGAAAATACAAGGGGTTATAACTTCAAGGTGTATCTCAAGAAGAAAGAAACCTTGGGTCAAAGTATAAACGAATTGAAAAAGGAACTTGCAAGTTACGTTCAGAAATCATTCCCTATTAAGTATAAAAATAGGGAAAATGGTTTGTTATTGGAATTTGCTCCATTTGACTTGCACTGGGGAAAACTTGCATGGGCTGAAGAAGCTGGAGAACATTATGATATGAAGGAAGCAGCGATGGCTTTGAACAAGTCAATTGATTACACACTCAATGCTATTTCTAAATTTCCAGTTAGCAGGATCGTATTCCCATTCGGCAATGATTTTTTTCAAATTGACAACGAGCAAAATACAACAACCGCTGGAACACATCAAGACACTGACTCCAGGTTTAAGAAAATTTTAAGAGAGGGTCGAAAAATTGTAATTGAAAGTATTGAAAAACTAAAAACTGTTGCACCGGTTGATGTTGTAATAGTTTCTGGCAATCACGGTTATCTTTCAGAGTTTATGCTTGGCGATCTTTTAGAAGTCAAATATGAAAATGATAAAAATGTAACAGTTAATAATTCACCCATGCCTAGGAAGTATTATACTTATGGAAAGAATCTTATTGGATATACTCATGGAAATGAAGAGAAAATTAATGATCTAGTTGGAATTATGGCTACTGAGCAATCTCGTATGTGGGCTGATTGCAAGCATCGCTTTTGGCATCTTGGTCACTATCACATGATGCAACAAAGAGAGTTGCAAGGAGTTAGGGTGTGCTGGAAGCCGTCTCTCTCCGCTAGTGACTTTTGGCACAAGAAAAAGGGCTATGTGGGCAATACTAGAGGCGTAGAATCTTCTATATTCGATAAAGAAATGGGATTGATTCACAAGATTTATTTTAATCTTTAAATAATGACTTGGGAACAACACGCACTAGCCTTAGCAGCAGTGGCATCTTTAAAATCAAAAGATCCGTATGTTAAGGTTGGTTGCACCCTATTGAGGCATAATAATACAGTTGCTGCTCATGGCTTCAATGGATTTCCAGCTGGTATAGAGGAAGATTGGTCGGATAGAGACAGAAGAAGAAAATTTGTAGTGCATGCAGAGCAAAATGCGCTAAGATATATTCGACCAGACGAATGTTATTTAGCCGCCACTACCTTGCTTCCATGTAATGATTGTTTAAAGTCTCTATCTTCGTATGGAATTAAAAAGGTTATTTATGCCGACGTGTATGAAAAAGACAATTCTTCGCTAGATTTGGCTGAAAAACTTGGAATAGAGCTAATACAGATTGACTGCCCAATAAAAATATCATATATATAAAATATGGCTAAACAAAGAATCGGATTTTGCTGCATCGCACTTCCTCACGAAAATTACATTGGCACTAAATTTAAATCAACAACCTTATCATGGTGCAATAAAAATAAATCTCAAGCTGCAAAAAAACTTGTCGATATATATAAAAATAACCTCCAAGAGCTAAAAAAAGTAATCAATTACTGCATAGATAATAAAATTTGGATTTACAGAATTTCTTCTGATCTTTTTCCACTCGGAGATCATGCTGATTTTTCACATATTTATAATAGTTTTTATTCAAATCAATCAGAATGGGACTCTGTAAAGATTTGTTTAGAAAAATATTACGAGATGGGTGGCAGATGTTCCACCCATCCAGGTCAATTTTGCAGCATTGGCTCTTCTAATCCAAGTGTTAGAGAAAATTCAATCAGGAATTTAAATCATCATGCAAATTTTATGGACAAACTTGGTTTGCCGCAGAATCATTCAGCCCACATAAACATACATTTAAGCAACGGCAAAGATCCAATTCCTCTACTTCCATTTTTCAGAGAATCGTTTTCAAAGTTAGGACCAAATATTCTTAACAGACTCACATTTGAGAATGAGCATTCTGGCTTTTGGACAGTTTCAAATATCCGCTCTTATTTTCCCAATGTTCCAGTTGTATTTGACTCACTTCATTATATTTGTAATCCAGATAGACTATTGTCATTCGAAGATGCTTTCAAATCTGCAACTTTAACTTGGAAAAATATGAATCCAGTCTTTCATCATTCGGAGGGCAGATCTAAAACAGATGACAGGGCACATTCTGAATACATAAAACAAATCCCCGAAATATTCTCTCAATATGATGTAGACATTGAAGTGGAGGCTAAGGCAAAAAATTTAGCCATCTTTGAATATAAAAAATCTTTAAAAGAAGTATAATATTAATTATGAGAACCCCTCAACCTAAAACAAAAAACAATAATAATCGCAGAAAACACACTCCAAGAAACAGTTGTGGAAAATGTGGTTGTCAATTAAAAAATAAACCTAAATCCAGATTAGATTTGGTTAAAGAATTTGTATTAAAACTTCTGCATTTAGGATAATCTCGCATAATGCTCAGAGGCTTAATTTATATGAACCCGCTGGTCATAGACAAGATCAGCAAGAAATTTTATTATTATAAAGACAGCGGATTCATATATGTAAAGCAGCTTCTCAAGAGTTTTCCAAAAGATTATAGATTTACTTGGGTTGTTCCGGAGCAGGTTTTTAAAAAAAATGAACAGCAATGGTTTCTTGATGCTCATCCAAATATTGATTTCATTTACTATCCCTATCCTACTAGTATACATAGGAACAGGTATGATTTCTATGGAAGACATATACTGGATGCTATACCTTATACTGTTGATATTGACTTTATTCTCAACAACCAACCAGAAGTAGCAGGCTCATTAAGAACTTTATTTGATACAGCCAAAAGAGAAAAGCCAATAATAATTAACTTTTTCCATTGGATAGACTGCCAAGAATCTAGAAAGTTTGGAGAAGATCTTGGTGGATATTTTTATAGAGAAGCGGAAGGATTTATTGACGCCGACTATTCAGCATTTCATAATGATTATGCTTTTTCCTTATTTAAAAATGAATTTAAATCTAGGTTTGGTGAAAATGGTCAAGACATGGCGGAAATTAAAGATGATAAAGTTTTATACTTCCGACCCGCCGCAACTAAATTTGGAAACCAACCTATAGATTTATCAAAATTTGATGGTAAAAAAATAGTCTTATTCAATCATCGATTAAATCAAACAACTCAATGGAAACAAGTTGTTAAAATATTTCAAGAAATATATCAAGTGCGTCAGGATTTCGTTTTATGGATAACTGATGCTGCAAATAAAGAAAGTTCTGAAATAGCTAAAACATATCCATTCGTTCACATTGAGCAGCTTCCATTTGAAAATTATGGATATTTAATGCAGCAAAGCCATTTCGGGGTTTGTAATCATAAGGGGTATTCTACATGGAATATGGCAGCTTTAGATGCAATATACAATGGGTGCTATACCCTCATTCCCGAAAGAGAGGTTTATATGGACATGTTTAAAGACTATGAGCATGCTTCGGCTTTCTTTCATAAAAATCCTTCAGACCTAAAGAATAAAATTATTCTATTGCTCGATGGCGACAAAATTGATACAACGACTATATTCTCAAGCCCAAAACTAAAAGGTTTATTCACGCCGGATGATTCAGTTTTTGATTTAAAAATAATCGAATCAATAAAAAGCAAAATAGGAAATGTACCTGCAAAATATGATAAAGTACTTGATCTAATAGCCAAAAGGGCTAATATAACAAAAAAAGAATTAATAAATTCACTTTGGAGTTTTCATTGCAATAGTAATTTTCAAAGAATGAGATGGCGTCTATTGTTTGATGATAATATCAAAGACGACACAACTTCGAAAGAAACCATTTATGCAAAATAAAAATATCAAAGACAAAATAAAGAAAAAAATATAAAAGTAAGATTTCCAATGTAAGATATGGAAAGACTTTTTTTTAAAAAAAATATAAATATTTCTTTATAGAGGTGTATATTAGATTAATAGAAGATTAAAAAATAATAATATTATGGGTAAAAAAGTATCATTCGCCACTACAAATTGGAAAGATAAGCCGAATAAGCCAACCAGCATGACCCAGGCTGAATGGGATGCAATGAATTCTTCTAAATTCAACGGGTTACCATTTCCAACGCCATCAGAAAAAATATTTAACGATATATACAAAAGAACTCCAGGGCAAGGTGGCGTGATTGTTTCAAAAGCATGGGCATCGGCATATTATTGGAGGACAAAAGGCTGGAAAGTATCAGATATAAATATCAATTTAAGTCTAAATGGCTCAATGCAATGCTCAATTAATCAGGCATCTTATAATAATGGTTTTACTTGGGACTTAGATAAGAATGGATCAGCCACAATAAATGGATCATGGCATGTAGGCTTAACCCAACCAGAGGCTGGCGAATCCTCCGGATTGGTAACAGAAGTATTCTTTGACCCCGATGGAGCAGGCGAAACGTCTTTGGCGACACGTAAAGTATTGCACCCAGGGCCTTTTTATTTTAATGTGGGCAAGTCCATTAATGGTATCGACCCCGATGACTCCAATTTATCGTCTAATAATATAAATTTAAATGAAGTAAGCCCCATATTAAGTAATACTTCGTATTCTAGTGTCTTCACTTCCTCCTATCCTGAAGCGGAGGATGAGACAATCACCGGCTTTGAAAATTCGAATATGGGAGCAAATTTAAAATTCTCGATCGGTTTTACTTATCCCTTTTCCCACTACGGAGCATCTGATATTTTTTACACGTTAACAGAGGCAACGGCTAATCCCGATGAGGATCCTAGATATATTTGGAATTATGAGAAGGATGAGGCTTTGGTTGCAAATTTAGAATTTTTCACTATAGATGGTGAAGGTGAAAATTCTGAAAATTTATTATTTTTTCCTAAAGGGCGGGTATATTTTGGATCATATTTTGGGTTTGATGCTTCATTCGATTATGTACTGGACGACGCTATTAATTTAACTTATCATACAGGCTTATATAATCCAACAGTGCCTGAAATTGGTCAAGGCGAAGGTTATACTGAAAATGTTTTTGCAACCTGGACGACTACCCATACAAAAGTTGGTGATTATATTTACAAAATACAAGGATTCGATGATGTGAAAATCCCGATTTACGCTATTTCAGACGGGCTTGGGCACGCTGTAGATACAGCGTGTCCCGACGATATTAATTATACAAACCCGGATACTGGGGCTACTTTTGACCTTACTTACACCTGCAACAACAATCCATCTATTTTTAAAGTAAATAAATCATATACTGTTAGTGCTTCAGAATCGGGCGAAAACTATATGGAGACATATTCAGGAAGTGCCTCTCTTGATGCGCAACTTTCAGTTCAATTTGAGATAACTGTTTCTCCACGCGAATATTTTGAATACGACGACGGCAACGGAAATCCAATTTACGATAAAGATACCGGCGCAATTCTCAGGGATCCAGTAACTGGCGAACCAGTATAATAAATAAAATTCAATATGAACGAAGAATTCAAAGAAAACAAAAGTCAAGTTACAGTAATTGTCACTGGCACGGTGAGGTCTGGAACAAGCGTAATGATGAGAATGTTACATAACGCTGACGTGAAGGCTCTATTTGACAACCAAAAGAGACCGGCAGATATCAGCAATCCTTATGGATACTTTGAATATCCTGAGATTCGCAGTTTGCAAAAGGATTATCATATAGATACCGCGAGCATTAACTCCAATGAATGGCTAGATGAAGCTATAGGGGGGCGCTGTAAAAATTTTACCAAATAATTTAATCGAAGGATTGCCAAATGATAGAAAATATGCGGTCATCTTTATGAAAAGAGATTTTTATGAAGTTGCTGAATCTTATCGATTATATTTGCAAAACAGACCTGGAAGATTGACGGAATCAGAGAATTCGACAAGTACAAAAAAACCAGAGTTTAATGAAGAGTTTATAGAAAAATGGTCTCGGATATTTAGCAAAACATCTAAAAAAGCTTATGATTACATTAAAAGCCATCCAGATAATTTTTCAATTATAGAAGTGGAATTGTCCGAGTTAAACGAGCAAATTGGAGAAGTTAGCAAATTTGTCAGTGATCACTTGGAGCGCGAAATAAATCTCATCGTACCTCCGAAAAATTATTGATATTTTATATATAAAAAATATAATCATTAAAATTATGAAAAAAAACACGAACTCTATTAATATAAATATTTACGAATATTATGTCGTATTAGGGCGCTATATCTCAGATCAAAAATCAAACTACGGAATTGTAACTTTTAATTTATAAATATTATGGCAGATAAAGTAGCTTTTGCAACATCAAATTGGAAAGACAAACCAAATAAACCAGACAATATGACCCAAGGCGAATGGGATTCTGTGTCTTCCTCTAAATTTAGTGGGTTTCCGTTCCCCGTCTATTTTGCGAAAAAATGGACCGGTGGTTTCAATAGGCCTCTTTCCCAAGTTGCTGCCTGGTATAATGACCCCTATTCGAATATTAGCCCAATGCGTCTTTTTGGAACGGTGCCAGGCTGGTTAGAAAGCAACGGAGACACGCCAATTTTCCCAAGCGTTAGCACTCCGCCTAATTCCCCTAGTGGCGTTACAGTCCATCCAAAATACAGGCCTATAATTTATGATGGAGGGGGATGGCTCGGTCCCTTTACAAGGGAAGATGCCACTAGGTTATGGTGGACGGCAAAGCGTATTAATCATGATGGTCCTTTTGATTTCTCAAGGAATGCGAGCGTGTCTTACGAGCGTGAGGAATTTACTCCGGAACCGGACTCTCCATGCAAAGCTTGCGCCAGTGCGAAAAGCTACACAATTTCTGATACTGTTAGTAATCCGACTCCGGATGAGACACACGCGCTTAACTCTTCCGATACAGAAATATCAGCAAAAATAACAAATTACGAAACAAAGAAATTAAAATCAACACTTAAGGCTTACGCCACCCACAGCTCAAGAGGCAACTGGAGGACGAGCACTGGTGTAACTTATCAACATAATATGGACCCTTGCACCGGCGGAACGGGCATAGATTGGTTTGCGACAGTATTTGTCACCCTCGAACCCCGAGCGGTTTGTGATATAGACAATCCTGAAGATTTTTATATAGGTTTTAATCTTGATATGGAGGATGATATTAGACCGTATAAGATATATATCGATTCAGGCGTCCAAGGCTGCCGCGAAGACATCTTAGACAAAACGGATATTTTTAGCAAGAAATTTGTCGGCTCCCATCCGGACCTGACCCCCCCCGTGCCTGACCCCTGGTTTGAGAATAATTATTATTACTTCTTTTATTATCTTTTTGAACGTGAATGTTCAGGTCCATTTCTGATTACCCATCCCGGTTATAATAGTAGTACGGGTCCTTTTTATGACATCGTTTCAATCAACGCCAACCCATCTATAAACGGCACCTTTAATTATTTTGAAGGCAAGTCAAAGACGTTTAAGGTGTACTACGAGAATCTCTCCTCAAATAGAGTGGGGAACGATTCCGATTATTTTTCTACCTCGGCAGGAGGTCCAGGTTTTCAATCTTTAAATCTTAAGGTATCAGAATACTTTACTTACGACGACGGAAGCGGAAATCCAATATACGATACTCAAACAGGAGCTATTTTAAGAGATCCAGTAACGGGCGCGCCAGTATAAAAAAACGAATATAAAACAAAACGCAGCCCGAGAAACCCGCCAAATGGCGGGTTTTTCTTTAACATCGGCGCGGCACAAAAACATTTGACAGTGCCATAAAAACCACATACTATAATTAGAGTACGGCAACAACCCAAAGCGGCGGATTGTCCAACCCAAGGTCATCCATACCTTATAAAAATAAATGAAAAAGATTTTTGATAGGATTTAGACGGTCGAGTGGTGAAATTGGCGAAACACACGAGTCTTAAGAACTCGTACCCAAGCGGTAAACATTGCCGGTTCGAACCCGGCCTCGACCACGAATTTTAATAGGGGTGAAGCATATCGATCATGCAATCTGCTCATAACGGAAAGAAAGTGGGTTTGACTCCCATCGCCCCTACCACTTTATAAGTCTCAATCGTTCAACGGATAGGACAAGGGCCTTCTAAGCCTTTAATGAAAGTTCGATTCTTTCTTGAGACATTTTACTTAAAATTAATATTTTTGCTTGTTAAGCTATATTAAATTTTTTTTCAAAAGAATTCGAACATTATATGTGTATACTATTTGTATCGCCATTACTATAATATGTTTACAATTATTTTTCGTCTTAGTTCTATTTTAAGTGCCACCGCTTCCCAAGTCGGCAATATTACGCGTGCATTGATAGCGGCTGGGCTCGGAAGAGCGCAAATTGCCGCTTTATGGGCGGCTTGGATGGCTACTTTTTCCGGTAAAATTATGGAGGTGGCGCGAACTAGAATAGCTCAACAAATAACAATTGTAAGCGCTTCTTCATTTAATCTCTACGATGATATATATGAACATTCTATTGTTTTTAATTATCAAAGCATTCAATTTTTCACAGTATTAAAAAAAACTTCAGAAGGTTTATCTCAAGGTACAATTTTGAATTCATGCGTGCTTCGTGTAATGCAAAGCCCTCAAGGCTTACAAGTTATAAATACTGTCAAACAAGAAAAATTAAGCATTCTACAAAATTTATGCTCGGGTCTTCCGGTCGCCGTGGTAGCCTTTTTTCTTGGTACGCCCCCTGCTGGAGCTGACGAATGCATTCCTAGCTCGGGTTTTTTTATTGAAAATGTCTACGGTTTAGCCGAAACCAAAGCCACGGCAAAACTTTCGCCATCCGGCTTATGGGTACTTCAACCTTTACAAATCAATTTGACAATTGCTATAGGCACCCCCACGACAAACATAAATGCACAAATTTATGGCGAATTCGTAGCGTGGAAAAACTCTCTTAATGTCAATCAAGTTTTAGATGAAATTGAAAATCAAGGTAGCGACAATGGTATCAACTATTGGCTAGAACTCACCAATCAAGCAAACGCTTGGGTCAATGGTTTAAACTCTGGACAAATACAGCCATCGGGAGGAGGTATCTCAATACAGGGCAAGGCGGTTTTTAATGGCAAGACAACAGTTAATCCAGGAGTAACGTCAAAAAACTTAGTAGTAAGTATTGGCTATATAGAAAAACAAACTAACGTACCAGTAGTCTCTGCATTTCCATGCGATCCGTATGAATATTCATGCAGTCCTGCCGATATGGTGCTCGAATCTCCATTTTATAACTGTAAGGGTTTCATTGCAATAAACAATGGTAACCCTGACGCTTTTGGTTTTTCAATGGGCAATGCGGACACTTCCTCCTCTGCCCCAACATTAAGCAGTTTATTGGTGCCCGTTGTGGTAAACGGCAAACTTATCCAAGGTTCTTCACTCGCTCAAGCATATGGACACTTTTATACAAACGAAGAACAAATAGCTGGAACTAATCCATTCTGGATAAGTCAAGCTGGCTCTATTCAGGAGCGCTTTTTACTTTGCGCAGCATAAATTTATAAAAATATTCTTGACATCTAGATAAAAAATATTTATTTATTATTGCAGAGTATTAAATAATATGTTTTTTAAAAAAATATCCACCCTGCATTACAGAATACTGGCTTATATTTTGTATTATCTCGGAGTTTTTCTTTTTAATTTTACTTCTGGCGAACAGAAAGACGTAGATGATATATGGTCAACCTCTCTCTACTATGACTTGCAGAGTGGGAACGCAATTTGGGTTAAATATCTCAGATTTGAAAATGGAGACATTCTTTGGAAATCTATCAAAGATAAAAGCGAATTAATTTTTGCACTCGAATCAAATAGTAAGAATGTTAAATGAAAAGCAATCATTGCAAAAAAAATTTAGAGAATAAAATCAACTTTGACGAAACTCCCGCGAGTTTGAATTTTGCATTTTGTCCAACATTTTTGCTTAAAGCAAATAACAAAACTAAGCAAGAGAGCGGACTTTTTGACTCAGCTGAATTAAAAAGTGAAACAGTAGATTCTTTACTGGACATTACTAGATATTTTTATATTTGCTATTCTTTTAAATTTGATGAAAGCCAACACGATTATTTCTTTTTTCAATCATTTGTAGCCGTGGGGTCTCAATTTTCCAACTCCGAACCAGTTTTCGGCTTCTTCACTAAAGAGGAAATATTAATATTGATATCCCAAATAGATGAATCATTTTTACCTGAAAAACATGATAAGCAAATCTATGATAGTTACATTAATGAATATTCATATTCCGCTGATTACCTATTAACCATCATGGCAGAGTGGACAAAAATAAAACTACAACATTTTGAGTATCTTTATTCGACTTCGGAAGAGGTTCAACAAGAGATAGAAAAACTCGTCAAGCAATTTAAGAAAACCGAAGCTAAGTCTTCAGTGAAAAGAAAAAATACACAGAAGGCAAAAACTAAAATTGATAAAACTGATAAAAATGGAAAGCCAACAAAGCCAACAAAGCCAAGAGGTGCAAGAAAACCAAAACCAGCTTCAACAACAGAGTCAAGCAAGCCACCAAGTAGAACAAATAAAAAGACAGATACTTCTAAAGATAGAAGCGTCAATCCCAAATCAAATAAAAAGTAATTTTAAAAGAACGTATTACATTAATCCGTTTGAGTTCAACAATTTTTCAAAAAATTTAACCCAACTTATTAACAGTAATTCCGACATTAAACAACACTTGTTCAATAACGAACAGAATTTATTAGATATCTCTGGTGATATTTTGGCAAATACCTTACAAAGATACTGGAAAGTCAGCGATGACATTTACAATATTTACCTTGAAAAGGCAAAGCAATAATGAAAATAAATAACGAACAGATTAAGCCGATAGTTTTTCCTCATTTTTATAGGCTGAACTGGGCTAAAGAAATGAGCGAATTTCTTATTGATTCGGGAAACTTCCAATTTAACTTTAAAGAGTCTGCCTTTGGAAACTATTCTAAAGCTCAAAGCGTAAGTGCAAGTTATGTTGACGAAATTTTAAAAAATAAAAACAAAAATAAAGGGCGCACATTGCTTTTTGTAAATCTGAATGATTTCATCTTTTCCCCAAGGCGCGACGAACTCAAAGAAAATTTTACAATTGCTGGATTTATGAGGGGCTCTCGCCACTACGATTCAGAGCCTGGAAATGCTTCATTTAAAAAAGAAGAACTGGAAGCTGCTAGAGAGAAAGAGAAAGAGGGGTTGTTGATGGTTGACAACCTATTTCTTGGTACTAATACATTCAAGAGCTTTTTAACTGATCAGATAGAAGAATTAAAGAATAAAGATATCAATGTTATAGGCATTCCAATTTTTATAAAGCCAATTTATCTTAAAAAAGATAGATTTGAACAAATTCAATTCATGAAAAAGAAAGAAAAGGGATTGATTTTATGGAATCACAGACTTCAAAAACAAAAAAATCCCAATATCATATTTCTTTTAAACTCTGTGGTTAAAAATAATATGGCTATTTGCACTCCAGAAGCACTTTCAGCCGCCTATTCCAAAGAGATGAAGGAGCATGAGGATATCTTTAAATACGTCTTGAGGGATAATGGAAAGAGAAGAAATGATTATCTAGATATTTTAAACAAGTCGGAAGTAGTAATTAGCTTTGCCCAACATGAAACGTGGGGAAATTCTATGATAGAAGGAATAATGAATGGTGCTGCTCCGTTTGCTCCAGATAACCTAAAATGTTCATATAAAGAACTTTATCCAGAATATTTTCTTTATCCTAAGAGCATGATAGAAAAAGGAAACTTGAATGACAAAGATTGGCAGGAAAAAATGTATAGATTTTCTAGGCATATAGCCTCTTTTTCTTCAAAAGAATGGTCGGCTGAAGTTAAAAACCTACAAATAAAACTTTATGAGAAGTATAATAAGGATCAATGGATGACTAACTTGCTAAGTAAATTAACTGTTTAATATGAATAAGTTCTTTTATGATTCTAAGTGCGGAATGTGTTCTTCATTTGTAGCCTTCCTCCAAAGTAATGTTGATTCGCGCAATCTTTCTTTTAAGTGCCTGCACTCAGAGTATTCCAAATTTATAATACAGGGCATCACTGGAAGAGATCCAGATATGAAAACATCATACCTTTTATTAGGAAGCTCCCTGTACGAAAAGAGCGATGCCATTTTTTATTCAATCGATCTTTCCAAGAGTAAATTTATTAGATATGCGATTAAGCCATTTATTTGGACAAATCAATTTATTTGGATGAATAACCTTTTTAATTTTTTCTATGACCAAGTCTCTAAGAGAAGAAAAACTTGCCGAGTGAAGTTTTCTAGTTTAGAGTGACTACACATATGAAAATTATATCTTCAATCTCCATCATCTTGCTTTCCCTCGCCACCCTAACCAAAGCCGAAGACTTTCGCATTTCTTCAGTGTCTAAAACCAAACACGAAGCATTGGTATTGGCGCACCAAAAGCTGCCATCTAACGCAGCTATTAAAAGGATATACTACTCCGGAAGCGGCAATCTAAATTTCTGCTTTATGGTTTATGTAAAACCTAAAACCAAGTAATATATTTTTTTAATTAAAATTATATATATCTTTGTGTATAAACTAGGCTTTTTCCCATTTTATATATATTTGTTATAAACCATCCCCAGGCCCACCTTCTATTTATATATACTCTCACTCTAATTTAAATTGAATTTAAGAATATTGAATTTTTCCTATTTACAAACAGTTCCCGACCCGCCGCAGTGTGCCGAATTTTAGAAAATAACACGCAATTAATAATACATGCAACACAAATAATAATAAAAAATAACCTATAATAATAATATAAGAAAATACAAAAAAATACAAAAATATAGAGAAATATGCAAGAAAATATATGGTTTTCTATGGTTTTCTATGATTTTCTATGATTTTATAAAAGATTGATTAAGACATAAGAACATATAAAGATTAGAAAAGATTAGTAAAGATTAGAAAAAATTAGATTGAATATTGAGATGTTTGAAAAATTGATTAATAATATTTCAATTTTTATAATTTTATACAATAGTCAAGACAAAAATACCCAAAAATAATTTTATACAATACATTTTTCTTCTTATACTAGGCTATTTTCTTCTTTACCCACTACTAAAAACCCTTTATAGTGCTAAAGGGGGCTGAAATCAGCTCGCCGAACCTGAATAAAAATGAATAAAAATTAATTTAAATAGAAAATTCATGGCGGCGAATGAACTTTTCCACTAGGGCCGATACGGCCTCTATACGGGAAACATAAAAAACCTGAATAAAAATGAATTAAAATTAATTTAAAAGAATTAAAATTAAATAAAATGAATTAAATATGTTGAAACCTATATCTTCTTTATACTATACTGTATTAGCCTACCTTTTCTACTATCTTGGTGACCTCTTCTGGAGAATCCCAGCCGGCTTTGCCTACCACCTCTATCATAACTCTATGCTTCTATCAATAAAGTATGATGACCTGGGTGGGAATAAAATTTGGAAAGCGCCGGAAGAACAATACAATAAGTGAGTGTAATAAATAAAAATTAATTTAATATGGGCGGATGGCTGAGCGGTCTAAGGCAGCGCTTTGCTAAAGCGCCGAACCCTAATAAGGTTCCGAAAGTTCAAATCTTTCTTCGCCCGAGTTTATAAAATGGATGAGTGGCAGAGTGGTCTATTGCATCGCACTTGAAATGCGAAGTACTTTAAAAGGTACCGTGGGTTCGAATCCTACCTCATCTTATTCTATATTTGCGAATGATTTTTTGCCAAATAATATAGGCGCCCGAAAATTTTTGTCTCCATAGTGTAGCGGTTAGCACACTACCCTTTCACGGTGGGAGCAGGGGTTCAAGTCCCCTTGGAGATGCTATATTTGCGAACGAGAAAGAGCCAAATAATAAAAATCAATTTAAATTAAATAACAAG
>Ga0247833_1003421_pt1 | contig 21238 bp, 2 predicted proteins | sample LaCruzMarch2015__7_FD_187117 | JGI IMG/M metagenome (GOLD analysis project Ga0247833, IMG submission 187117) | Freshwater microbial communities from meromictic Lake La Cruz, Castile-La Mancha, Spain - LaCruzMarch2015_8m | ecosystem: Environmental > Aquatic > Freshwater > Lake | place: Spain... | reverse complement strand
TGAAGATCTGACTTGTATTAGCGCCTGCGCCTGGGCGAACTATCCAGTCGACCCGGCTATTGGTGGGATCACTGTTGGTGCTCGCAACACCACCATCCCATTTAACTGTCGTGACTGGGCTGTCTGCACTGCCAACCAAAATTGATGTGGCTTTTGCTGAGGAGCTGAAGCTGAAAGGTGCAGTGGCTTTTGCTGCTGATTCTGCAGCGAAACTGCCAAATTGTTCCAGACCTGTGGAGGTCAGAGTGTTGAAGGTCAGCGCAACAGAGGGATCCAGGTGCCCTCCACCTGTCGGTGCTGGCAGGATGAAGCGAACATGGCTTCCACGTATATCGACTTGCGGGACTTCACCCTTGTCTTTGCTGAGACCAGCTTGCAAAGCAGCGCTGGCAATAGCAGTGTTGATCGTGGTGAGCAAGCCTGGGAGATTGTTGCTTTGCTGGACCGGTACCGTGACTGCAAACGTCTTGATTTCTCGGCCCGCTTGAATACTGGATGGACGGGTGACACTGAATTGCAGAGTGAGCGGGGAGATCAGTTGACCCTGAAGGAATGCCTGAGGCGCTGAGGTCTGCGATTCCAAGGCTAATGCTGCTGTATCGCCAGTAATCACGATGGATCCCGCTTTGAGCTCCACAGTGCTGGCCGCAGTGGTGTTGTTATCCGTGGGGCCAAGTTTGATCGAGCCCAACGGAGTGAGGTTGATGGTGTTATTGGCTGCCGTAGTGCTCGTTGCTGCGATGGCCAATCGATCACGCGCTATCAAATCGTGAAGGATGCGTGGTGATTTTGGTGCATTAAGTAGAATAACCGGTGCAGCCATCCATGCGCCAGCCACCACAAGATCACTTTGGAACGCACCGCTACCTGTCGTACTTCCGCCGAGCACGAGTGCATCAGTAGCATCACGCGTCGCACGAAGAGTGAGTACGCCATTTGATGCAGAGTTCAGAATGATATTGCTGGCTTGCAAACTCGATGCCAGGACACTGGTCGTTCCGCTCGTTGCCGATGCGCTGGCAACTGTTGGTGACAAGTTGGACAGATTGGTGTTGACAGTTCCGCCAGCCACCAACAGGCCTGAGGAGAACAGACCCTGGCCAACGGCCGTGCCGGTTGAGGTGATCGAAAGATCAGCGCTGCTGATTACACCTGCACTTGGTTTGATCTCAACCGTTGCGGCTTGGATTTGCACCGGACCATTGACTGCCGTTGCACCCTCAAGGATCAGCTTGCCATTAGAGGTAACTGTAAATTTGCTATTGTGATTCAGCCAGGTGGGGCCAGTGGAAGTTGATTGCGCAGCAGCCAAGAATGAACCGCGCAGCACAACATCTCCACCATTCATCGAATAAAGGTTTGAACCATTCCCTCGAAGGTCATTGGCCGTGAGGCTCGAAGTAACAGATGTATGGAGCCGGCTGCCAGAATAAACCGCAAGGTTGATGTGCTTGTTGGTTGTCAGATTTCCAAAAACAAGCAGATTGCCACTGGTGCGCAGGTCTATATAATTGCTTCCCCCGTCAATGGTGCCAATCAGGGCGACTCCACCTGCGACCCAGGGTGATGCAAATGTGGGGTTAAAAAGAGAATTAAGAGTAGGGTTTGGATTTCTTATTGTTCCGCCTAGGATGACGGCTGTCGTCATCTCTCCATTAGCAGCATTGCCGTCGAGTTGACTTGTGGCTATGCCGCTATCAGTCAAGTCCTTTCGCTGCGCATCAGTAAGAAAGTCGCTTACATTAAACGTGCTAACTGCCGTGGGTTGGAGGTTAATTTGTGCATTGGACGTAATCGAGCCAAGCATGGCTACACGTTGGGCACTTAGTCCTAAGACGGGATTGGCATTAGTACTGCTCTGAGTGAGTGACGAGCCGGCACGTGCCATAACACCACTTCCTGCTGAGAGCAGCAGATCGCCCGAGCCTGTCTTAGCTACTGAAGCATTCTCTTTGAGTTCAAGATCTCCATTACTAGCGCTGAGTTCAAGTTTGCCGTTCGTGCTGGTCAGTGATCCGGCTACTGTTAATGCCCTAGCTGCGATCCTGGAGCCACCAGCTGTTGATAGACCGCTGTAAGCTCTGCTGCCGGTTCGATCCTGGACGCGGTCTATCGTGAGATTGGTTGCATTATCGAGATAGAGTCCGTCAGCACCAACCTTGCCAGAAAGGGTTTGGATGTTCGTTCGCAGCGCACCCGCATTGGTACCGGCACCCTTCAAATCATCTAAGACTAAGGTGCCGGTTGTGATTACAGGAGTAGTTCCAGCAAGTACACCATAGTCATCGCCACTGAGCCAGATGACGCCATCTTTAACATCAAGAGTGCTGAGTTGAATGCCTGTGGCGCCAGCAACCGAATGTAAAGCTGCTACAGCATTGGAACCTGCATCACTGTGAACGCTCAAACTGGTCGTTGTACCTTGCATACCACCCAGCAGAAGTGGCGAAACCGCGTTCCCCATTGAGCCTGCACGCAGCTCTAGGTTTCTTGCTTGGAGGTTGGCGCTGACATCGGCGATTGCACTTGCACTGCGACCTGCATCAAACAAATTGCCGCTTGTCGCAATTGATAGAGTCTGATTTGAATAGAGTGAGCCCAGAGCTAAATCAGAGTTTGACCGGATATAGGAGCTGCCAGCTGAGTTGTTGAGGTGCAGAGACGAAACATCATTGGTTGTAATCAGCAGCGGTCGATCTGCAGAGCCGATATCAGCACCAGTGGCGCGGAGTTCAATGGGACCTCGGTTGTTGCTGACGCCGGCACCACCGGAAGCCTGCGCAAGTGACGGAGCAATAACATCTAGGGTGCCTGATGCTGAAATTTCGCTGATCTGCAATGCAGTCGACGAGCTCAATTGCACCCCAGCACCTGCATTCGCATGAAGACTGCCCCCAACTCCCACAGAGAGTGGGGAATTCAGACGTAGCGTGACCGAGCGCAGTGAACTCTGATCTGTAATCAAATCACCGGTCTTCAGTTGGAGCGGAAGATTCGTGGTGGTCAGGCTTGCATTTTGTGATCCGATCGCAAGCGCCTTCCACAACGATGTATTGCCGTAGTTCTGCTGCTGAAGCTCAAGCGTCGCGTCAGTACCCTTGTATTGATAATAGCCATAGAACCCTGGTGTTTGGACGGCCACAATGTCACCTACACGCAGTGCGGCACGCGTGTCCATGACAACATCACCGACCTGAAGAACTGCAGACGTGTTGGTGGTTGACGCTTTTACTTCCCCGTCGACGATTGGCTTCCACTTGGTTGTATCACTGAAAACAGCCCGACTGAGATCAATCGGGACGGAACTCGCGCTGCCCACATACTGATAGAGCGACCCCTGATTTGCAACGTGGTTCGCTTGATAGGTACGGAAAAAGGTTTTGTTACTGTAATCTGGAGTGGAGGCAGTGCTGAGTGGTGTTGCGCCGATATATTCATAGATTTGATAGAAGCGCCCGATCACATCCGATGCTGCTGCGCTACTCAAGAGGTGTGCGTCTTCACTGTTCAGTGCATCGTATCCACCATCAGGAATATTAATTTGGATCAGGTCACTGGTACGCCCGATCGAACCTTGTTGTGCAAGGAGACGCAGAGATCCAGCCACAATGGCAGCATTGCCAGTGCCGCTCGTACCACCTGAAGAGGTTGGAATACCATTCGCCGTGGCTTGCTTGGGATAGAGCAGATGGTAGAGATCGGCAGAAAGAGGGTTGTAGTAGGTATTCTTTCCGACAACCCGTTGATTGATATAGGCTTGTTGGTCTTCAGCAGATCTGGAGTAGATGGCGGATGTTGATGGTGAGACTTGTTTGTATTGGTCGTGAATTGGCCTCAAGGATGACTGCAAACTTGAGATAGCACTATCCGCATATCCTGATCCCCTCAGATCGCTCACTTCACCTTGTGTAAAGGTGAACGAGTTTTCAGGGTGATTGGCTGTGGCCGGAGATTTCCATTGGCCATTGTCACCAAGTGTCCAGCCACGGAATTGCCAATAGCGTCGATAGTTATCAGCATCTTGTTGCGCAATCTCCTGCTTGGCTTGTTGAACCGCAGGATCATTTGGATCTAACGCATTACCCGTCAGTCGGAAACGCTCATCCTGTGATCTTAGGTTGTCTTCATCGATTGGGTTGATCGAGCTGCCCGTCCCATCAACAAGATCACCGTTTAGGACGGTCAGTTGCACATCGCCCGTAGCCTGAATTGCATGGCTGCCTTCAAATGAGCGAGGGAGAATTAACTGCAGATCTCCTTCCACTTCTGTAACAGCAAGACCTGCACCAGTTTCTATTGCCTGAATGAATAAACCGCTGAGCGGTGTTGAGCCAACAACGCCTGTATCAATCCTGAGTGGATTAGCTGCAGTGCCAACAGACCCCTTGGCGACCTTGATCTCGATTGTCTGAGCCGATAGCAGCGCAGTGGTCCCATTTGGATTTTGCTGATTGCTGTCAAGAGAACCGGCGAGATCCAATCGGATCAATCCATTGTTGGCAACAAGAGCGTGTTCACTTAAGGCATCTGGTGCGAGAGCTAATGCTGCGGCTGCACCATCGCGTGCATGGGTTCCTACCCGTAAGTCTCCACCAGCAACGGCGGTCAGCGTAATGGCATCAGTGGAGGCTGAAGCCCCACCAACATTGAGGTCGAGGTCTGCGCTTGAGGTCAGTTTGATCGGTATCGTTCGATCTTTGACTTGTAGATTTGCAATGGTTAGATCTGAACCTGCGCCACTGGTGGTAGCGCTGAGAGCAGATACATTTTTAATTGTGTTTGCCTTGACACTACCAACGCTGTTAATTGTTACCGAACCACTCGTTGAACCACCCGTAAGGATGCCAATTGCAATCGGGTTATCAGCCTTAAGTGAATGGCTGTAATAGTCCTTCTCCCCGGTAACGGTTGTGACTTGTGTATGGTAGGTTTTCTTGCGTAACTTGTGGCGTGCCTTGTTGAACCTGTTGATAGTTAACCACATAGGAATTAGCTGATGTTAACAGTGGAGAAGCTGTGGGCTGCAGGCCCTCTCCTTCTGCTAACGGTCGGGGATCAGTCGTTTGGACATTGATTGAATCCCATCCATCGGTGCCGGCAGGGAAATCCCAGAAGAAGTTAAATGTGGACTTCTCAGCATATTTTACTTCAGTTTGTGTCTTCGACTGCCCTTCGGTCCAAGCATAGGTTAGACCGCTTGGTAATTGATAAGATGTTTGATGCAGTGTCGATGAACCGATAGAGGAATTGGCGGTTGGAACAGAGGATCTCAACGGCTGCGTATAAGATGATGCTGTTCCGGCCAACTGGGATACAGCACGTTGAATCGAGCCATCTTCGCTGAGGGAATATTGAGTCTTAACGACGGGTTGTTGGTTAAACGACGACGATCGTTGTGAATCCCAACTGCCAAGGGCAATCACAGCTCCTGCATTAGTGGTCAACTGGATCGTGGTGCTGTCGATCACCTTGACGGTGTACAGACTGGTATTATTCAACGCAGCGATGGGAGGGCTGCTGACCATCGCACCACTGCTGTTCAAGCCTGTGGCGTAGGAATAGGAGAGCAGAGAGCCGGTTGTCAGCCCGTGTGGGTTAGCAAATGAGATCTGATTGTTAGACGTATTAACACTTACCGGCACCAGCGCGATTCGTGGTGTGTTAATCAGGGTGACCTGGCCATCCACCGGAGCGAGATCGATATCGCCCTGCTCAATCGACCAGTTGCTATTGTTCGTGATTATTAGACTTGGTTTCCCTTTGAAAGCAATCACCTCGCCTGCACCTGTGCTCAGCAGCTGTCCGGTTAGGGTGACATTCCCACCGCCACTATTGATGTCGTAGACTTTGATCGTTTGTGTGTTGGTGTCGGCGTACCCTGGGATGACGATGGGAACAGAGCCGACCGAAGCATAGGTGATCCCTGCAATCGGGTTGCTGTTAGCATCAACTAATGAAGTGGAAACAGCTGGATCGAAAGTGCTATCTACCTCAAGGATTAGATCGGGAGCACCACTCTGGATCTTCCCATTGATGTTAAGGTAAAGAGCGTTAATATTAATATCGCCACGGGAGAATATCGTTCCAGCCTTTGCTTGTGCCGCTGATTGAACAGTCGCTGCATTCGCTTGCGCATTGGCGGGTGATCCCTTGTAAGTACCATTGGAATTCGTGGCGGCATTATAGGCTGTACCTCGATAGGCATCAAAATCAAGGTACTGCTTGGGATCGGCTCCTGTGTGGAACCATGAATCACTATTGAGACTGAAGTTACCCGCCGCTGAGATATTAATTGGCGCACCACGCAGTTCACCGCTAATGATGATCGAGTCGGTTGTGTTTGTGGCGGTTATCCTTCCAGTTTCGTTGACAACTGATCCAAGCAAGTAAAGATCCGGTGGGGCTTGATCGTCAGGTGCACCGGGGAGTGACAGCTGTTTGAGCGGATTTTGAGTAATCGTGATCGAACTGGCTGCCCCATTCGAGCCGCCTCCTGTTGTCGATCCACCTTGATGATTGACGTATAGGTTTCCAGGTGTGTAAACCGTATACGTTCCGCTGGAAACATCAACAACGTCTGAATTGTCGATGACGATGTCTTGAGCTTGCAGAATGACAGGAGCGCTGTTGGAAACATCAATAGATGCTGTCGCGTTTGCACGAATCTGGCTTGGCAGTTGTGATGGTGGACCGCTCAGTTTATTGCCCGCGACGGTGATGGTCCCATAATCACCTTGAGCATCGAGAAAGACAGAACCAGGTGCAGCAAATAGGCTGGGAAGTATAATTGCAAGAGCATCAAGATTACGTTGAATCACACCTGTTTCTGTTTCAAGCAGGCCAAGTTTTTGTGCCTCTCTTCTCACATCCTCACGTTGTGAGATGTAGCGGGCACGATCGCTTGTTGATGTGTCATTTGCGGCTATAAGAGAAGCCAACTTTTGATCTTGATCGGCGAGCTCGCTGCCGAGATTGACGATAGTCAGCTGAGGTCTGAGGCTGCTATCATTCCAAAGGTATGTTGGAAGAATGGCTCCAATCGCGTTATTTAGATTGACTTGCGTATCAGCTGGTGGTGTAAGCGTTACATAGATATAAGTCATAGTGCTCTCTAGACCAAGAGCCTGCTTCTGTTGTGGAGTTAATTCCGAACCAACGATCAGAGGCGATGAGAGAGCTTGCCCCGGCAGGTTGAGATAGCTGTTTTGCTCCGCCAGACTAGTGGTATGGGGGAGCGTGTAAACCTTCAGCTGATGCTGACTGCCACCAACCAAGTTAGAGGTGTCATCGACTGTTATGCTATTAATGGTCTTATCTGCTGTCTCCGCTGTACTACCTATTGGTATAAAGGACAGAATTCGCAGTTGCGCTGCTGCACGAGAACGGGCAGCCTTTTGCTCGACAATCCAGTTCTGTTCAGCCTCAATCTGCAGATTGTTGCGCGCTAGTAGCTCAGACTGATTCGATATTGTAATCGTGTTGGTATCCTGTGTGGTGGCGTGAGCCTGCGGTACATCAACACCAACGAGGACAGCTGACATATTCGATTCAGCGGTCGTGATCAGATTGTTTGGAACGCCATTGTTGTCGATACCGGCCCAGAGGCGCACGTCACTCCCCTTAATGGTTGTCCCATCCAGTTGGATTGTCTGGGTTGGAGTATTGACAGCTTTCGCTTGGGTTGTGCCAAAACCAAGTGCTCCACTCAATCCTGTATTGGAGGCACTGACGGTGCCTGAGGATTGGGTGGTGAGCTGAATATCACCGGAATCGTTAATGATACTGGCTCCAGTCGCATTAATGGTGGCTGTGGCATTATTCGTCACGGTCGTGAATCCAAAGACAGCAGCTACTGCTGAGACTGCATCTAAGATTGCATCATCAGTAGCGAAAACATTATTGGTAGCACCAATAGTTAACCGCCCTGGTTGTGCATGGGTACCAGTTGCACGAATCACGGCGTTACTGACGATATTGATATCAGAGCCAAATTTATTGGTGCCGTTACCGATAGTTGTTGTTGCCCCATTCCCGGCCCCACCAGCAAGTCCCGCAACGACAACTTTGCTATTCCCTAATGGTGATGTACCGTTTGAATCGGTCAGGCTGTAGTGATTTTTGTCCAGCGCGTTGGCTGCACCAATATTGACAGCTACTCCCGTAATTTGCGCATCAGAGCCAATCGTGACTGTTGCTTCGCTGAAGATATCATTATTGATCCCAGCGCCACCTCCAGCGAGGTAACCGGCTACAGCAACACCCATCGCTCGGCTATCAATACCAACAGCGCTGTCACCTTTATTTGCTTGATCAATGGCACTATTGATAGTAACTGAGTTGGATGCGTTGATTTTGGCTCCCTTTCCTACCTGCGCACTTGTATTCAAATATGTATTGCTGCTGGAGTTGGCGCCGGCCCCTGCACCGTAAAAGCCACCAGCAGCACTGATTGAATCACTCAACACGCTATCTTGTGAGGTGGCAATCAAGCTGACATCCCGTGCTTGAACCTGCACTCCGTCCCCAATTGTTGCTTGAATCTCAGGGGACGTCGACATGCTGCCAAGTTGAGATTTGGCAACCATCACCCCGACACCCGCAAGATAGCCGACGGAACCGCCAAAGCTTTCCGCAAGCAAGTTGTGACTCCCAGAGGCCTTTACGGTGACCGAACCCTGCAGAGCTTCCACTGAGCCTGAATTGATCGCTGCTGAACTTATCGATGTATTTGTAGATTCTGCTACGTTTACAGCCGCAGCAACTGCAGCTGCTGAAACAGTGATTGCTTTGGTCTGATCGATGGACTGATCAGAATCGCTGCTCACGGTGACATTGCCTGAAGCCTTCAGGTGGGGGTTATTTGCTTTTCCGCTTGATCCCTGTGAACTATTTGTAGCAGTGGTAACGGTTGTATTCAGTTTGTTTTCGACAACACCCACACCTACGGAGCCGCCTAGTAATGAAACAGTGGCAGATACGCCAACAATTTCAGCGTTGAGGCTCGTTTGTTGCTCGTTACTGCTAATCGTGAGATTGGCGACAGATCCACTTGCGCCTGCTTCAATATCCAACGCACCAGCAACAATGGTATTGGTTGTGTTGGAGATGGTATTGTAGATGCCTGCACCACCTCCTGATGCTCCAGCAATACCACCGGCTACCGTAACTGTGACTGCCTCACTATTGTTGACTGCGCTCCGTAGATCAGTTGCTGTGATGTCAATGTCGCCACCGGCACCAACTCGATAGCGTGTCCCAGATGAATTAGTTAAGTTTGCACTGTCCTGAATCGTTGTCTTGGTAATAGAATCTAATGTATTGCGATTATCGGCTGCGCCAACGGCAATGCCAAGACCCGCCTCAGGGTTGAAGCTGAGTGCAACCGTGCCGGCATCAGTTTGGGCTTTTGTAACTTGCGTCTCGTTCGTTGAGCTGATGCTGATCGCACCTTCGCTATTGATATTGCTGGCGTTTATTGTGCTGCCAATATTATAGGCAATTCTTGAATCGTTAAATGCACCAGAGAAAGCACCTGCAAATTGGCCGGTCGTTAGCGCAACACTGATTGGAAGTGCAAATGCTGAGTAGCTCGCTGTTGATCCGCTCTTGATCGTGATATCGGCATTTTCTGATGTTGTACTCAGATCTGACTGTTGAAGAGTGACGCCGATAGTGGACCGATCGCTTGTTGTTGTATCGCTGATACCAAGAAGATTCTGAACCTTCACTGCCCCAACAGCTGCAGCACCACCGCTCGGCGTAAATGATCCGCTGCCAACACCAGCACCGATGCCTGCATCAGCTGTTTGTTGGTTGTCGGCTGGCACTACTAAGTTTGACATTTGTGACCGAAATGGAGGCATTACCCTGTGCTGTGTTGATCGCGTCACCTCCGCCACCGGCCAGAGAAAGCCCAAAGCCCCCCCCGCTTAGGGCTAGGGAAACGGCAGCACTTGTCGCCTCGAGGTTATTGGTCTTGTTTTCAGCTTGCTCTTTTAACGCTTTTACCGTGAGGCCAGAGACAGACGATCCACTACCGATATTGCTGAGCCCAGCCGTAGCATTGTTGTTGATTGTGTTGCGAGCCAGAGATGTACCGATGGCCACAGATAGTGAAGCCCAACCGAAGCTCAAGCCAACAGCTGCACCCCAACTGGTTGCTTTCGCTGATGAGGCATCGCGTGCCTGGATCGCGACTGAACCGATGAGATTGACCGTTGAAGTGTTGGCCGACGTATTGCCATCGATGCCAGCGAGGGTTTCAACAAGTGAACGGTTTGTTGCTTCGGATCCGGCCCCAACCAAGGATCCACTTCCAGCGTATCCGAACGCAAGGGCTGCCGCAAAGCTATCCACATAGGCCGAAATATCACTTAGGTTTTCAGCTTTGACTGTCAGGTTGCTCCGGCGTTTGATCGATGTTCCATCAATCGCCGCAATAATTAAGTTACCATTCTCTCCTCGGCTGTTGAGGTAGGGCTGGGGGCTCCCGCCACTTAATCCGCTGTTCCCTTGGGTTTCGCCAATGAAGTTGCGGGCAAGGCCAACGCCGATCGCCGCCGCAGCGCCAAAGTTCCCTGCTGTGAAGCTTGCAGCAATGCTATCAACGTTGGCGCTAACCGTGCTGCTGTCAGTGGCGGTGACACTCAGTAAACCACTGGTGCCTTGATTGCTAAGACCATCTGAAAGTGACGTGACATTAACGATCTTTGCTTGAGTATTACCTGTAATAGTATTGAAGCTATGGGCGCCACCACCGGCAAGCCCGACGCTGATTTCATCGCCGAAAGAGGCCGCAATCGCAACAGCGACAGTCTTACTGGTGATTGACCCTTGGCTGTTTGCTGAAACGTTGATGGCTCCTGCCAGAGTAGCTGTTTCGATTGAACCGAGCAAGGCAGTGACATCGCGCTGGATCGTGTTGTCGGCAAGGGACACCCCAACCGATGGCGCCAAAGCGACGGGGCCCCCCGTGAGGGCAACGGCGAGTGAAGCACCCCATGCTGTTGCCTCGATTGTGTTGTTATCGGCTGCCGTGATACTCAAGTTTCCATCAACGCGCAGGCTGCTGCCGCTTCCTTGGCCTGTGAGCGCTGCCTTTGTGGCCGTACGGATGCTGTTGTTAGCGGAGGCTCCAGCACCGCTTGCTGCCACTCCGACTCCATCACTGCTCCAGGCGACGGCCGCCGATGTGGCACCCACTAGGGCCGTGATCGTCTGTTTCGACGTTGCGGAGCTACTGAGATTGCCACGCACATGAAGAGTGTGGAAGCCTGCACTGCCGTTGGCCCCGTTGATTGTGGCGGCGATCGTATTGGCGTTATCGGCGGAGCCCCCAATCACGTTTTGGGCTACACCAGCACCAATGGATACGGCCCCACCACTACCTGTTGCCGAGCCACTACCTGCCCCAGCGATGGCAACAATTGTGGAGTCAACTGAATCGGTGCTGGTGGCAGCCAGCGTGAGGGATTGTGCAACGTCAATTGAATTGACATTGATTTGACTTGTTGTATCGCCTGTGATTGTGTTGATGCTATTGGCGCCACCGCCAGCTAAGCCAAGCTGAAACTCACCTTGAATGGCAGCACCAATCGCTACCGCGACTGACGTACTGTTAACAGTCCGTGTTTGCGAGGTGGTAACTTCGAGATCATCAGCGGTTGTGACAACCGAATTAAAGCTACTTAGGATAGATTGATTGGAACCAAGGATTGCATTGCTTGCTAGGGAGACGCCAATCGAAGGTGCAACAGATGCCGCTGAATCCTTACCGGCATAGGACACTGCCAAGCTGGCCCCGGCCACATCAGCATTAATCAGATCATTGTTGTGACTTGCAAGCTTAATCGCTGCCGAGCGAATCTCTGCCGTTGAACTCTGAGCGTTACCGAGCGTTACAATGGATGCAGAGCTTGATCCGCTGATGGTGTTGGCTGCAGAGCTGCCGGCGCCTGATGCAGCCAGCGTGAGACCGCCCCCTGAAGAGATTCCAATTGCAGCCGAAACTGCCACCGATGTTGCCGTTATGCTTTGTTCTTGATCGGCGCTTAGGCTGATCGAACCGATCGCATCAATCTTATTTGTTTTGATTTGAGCTAGCGTTAGGAAAGCAGAATTCTCACCGTTTTGGGTGGCTTGTATTTGGTTTTCTAAAACAGAAGCACCAATACTGGCACCACCAGACGCCAAACCCGTACCTTTGCCAGCAGCTAGGGATCCAGCTGCATTGGTTGCATTGATCTGCCGAGATTGTATGGTTTTGTCCTGAGAATCAGTCTTGCGAGTGGATGCGCGCAGCCGCAGTGCCTGGATACCGTTGGCTGTATCCGAAGCAGTCGACTTGACTTCTTTTGCCTGAATAGTTGCCTGCAAGGCACTGATCAATGTGTTGGTGGCCCCTGAACCACCACCCGATAACCCACCAAAGATACCAAGACCGGTGTCGCCCTTTGCAACACTCAGGCCAACTGCTAGAGCAAAGACTGAAATCTGTGAAAGATCTGTCGCGAGGATATCGAGCAATCCTGTTAGATTTAGTGCGACTGATTCTGCAAGGCCAATACGCGCGATACCATCGCTATGGAGTGTATTCGTCGCATTGACCGCACCGATGGCAATGGCTGCCGACGAAGCTTGCCCTGATGCAAAGGAGATTGCGTCCCCTGTGCCCTGAGAGGTAACTGTTCGGTCGTTTTGGGCCTTTAGGCTGACGGAGCCAAGGCTAACAGTGGAATCTTGACCTCCAGTAATCCCACTGATTTCAGCCTTAAGCGAATCGTCAAGGGTATTCTTACTGACAACAAGTCCTATAGCGCCACCATACGACTGGGTATCAGATGTGCTGACATCTACTGCGAAACCACCCGCAAATGAGTATACATTACCGCTTGCCGTCCCCTGGTCAGCCGCCGCGGCAGCACCCGCTGAAATTGAGGTATATCCGAGAACTGTCAAATCATTAATATTATAGACACCTGCTGTTATTCCACCGCGGAGCGTATTAAACGAGAAGGCGCCTGCAAACGAAGCAGAAATGGCACCAGTTCCAGAGCTCGGTTCAGCAGTGCGTGCTGCAGCAATTGCTACACCAGCTGCATCAGCGATGATGCGCGATTGAGCTGTCCGTTGTGCACTCAGTGTTAATGTATTTGTAACAATCTTTCCGGATTGAATTGTCGATGCATTCGGATCACCAATGACCGCAAGCACTGCTCGATCAATTGTGTTGCCCGTGCCTGCTCCAACAAAAGCACCGCTAAAGCTGTTGGAGAGTTTCGAGCTAGTAGCGGATATGGCACCGGCTATCGCGTAGGCGCCGATTGCCGAACCATCACTAGCTGTCAGCGAAACTTGATCTGCTGATACTGAGCTCAGACCATCAATTTTGGCTTGAATCGTTCCGCTGATCTCGTTGACAGATGCAGATGCTCCAATGGAAAGAGCTCCTGTGGATCCTGTTTGACCTTCCGCAGCCCTGGCGATTGCTACATCAACACCACCGGTAATCGCCAGAATCTTATCGGCAGAGTTTGCATCAAGCTGAATCGATCCAAGAGGCACAGACGGTGAGGACTCAGACGGACCGATCGTCGACGTTGTGATCGTCGCACTAATTGGATTTGCTAAAGTGTTGTTTGCACCAGCCCCGGATCCCGCGATAGCATACGACCCCATTGCGCCTTGCTTGGTTCCACCTGTTCCGGACCCTGCGGCTGCAATACTGGCGGCAGTCAGATCAATAGAGCTACCGGCAGTATTTTCTACACTGTGATCTTTATTGGCTGTTATACCTGCGTTGCTTAGTGCTGATACTGTTTGCGTCTGGATGTCATTGATGGCGACAGAAAAGCCAATCGTGGCGTTCACATTAGTTTTGTCATCATCCTTGCGGCTTTTTAAGCCTGTGAGAGGATCGGCGGCGATCCCAAGCGATCCTGCAATTGCTGTACTACTCAGTCCATTGGAAGCAGTCTGGATGATCGATGCTTGCTCTGCCGTTGTAAGGTTACTAACTGTAGTCTGAACACCATAGATTGCATTAGGCTCGCCAGCACCTGTGTTGACAAGATTTAGAGCCAATGAGCCTGGTATAACAATATTAGTACCTTTATTAACTCCCACTGCCAGGCTTATTGCACCAGATGTCAATGACTGGTTGTCTGAGGATGCTGTTGAAGTGATAGAGACCGATGCATTGCCTGCGTTAATGTCAGATATGGTATTGGCAACAGAGCTATACAAGCGATTGACTGTCGCAGCACCAGCGATCGTGATTTCTCCTGATTCTTCTGCACGCTTTTGCTTGTCTCCTGTTCTTCCTTGTGGGACACTGACTCCATTTTTGCCATAGGCAACAGATCCACCCCAGTTGTTGAGCTGCGTTGAATCAGAAGCAGTTAAGAGCAATGGCAAGGTTGTGGCACTGGTGAGCAACTGGTTGGTACCGGAAATTTCATTCCCAATCTCGCTATGAATAAGGTTGACGCCAACACTGCCTGCTGCCGCGACACCAAAGGAAGAGATCTCTTTGCCCCAGAGTAAGCTCGGACCATTCAGCTGGTCGTTTATCCTTGCCTCTTGATCCCAGTCATAGATCTGATTCCCCTGGGCGTCCAGTTCTGGAACTTGTTGTGTTTTACCTGTCTTGGGATCGACTTTTGGTACTTGCTTCGTCTGGCCTGTTTCTGGATCTTTCACCAGCTCACCAGTATTCGGATCTATAGCATTCGTATCCTCTGTCTCTTGTGTATCTTTTGTCACCTTCTTGGATTTGGGTGACTGGTACACGCCAGCTGCCGTTACAGAGACAATACTTCCAGCTTGGCTTGCTTCAAATTGGAACACCCCATCGCTTGATGAATTGTTATTTGGATTAATTAGAGATGAAATCTTGTTTTTGGTCGTCCTGTTGATTTCGTTAATCACAAGCGACATGCCAATGGCAAGGGCTCGACTTCTTGACAGCGCTGCTGAAATATCGATCCTATCGATAGTGTCGCTTGAGGTAATATTTGCCGACGCCGCACTGAGAACTGCGCCCTGCTCGATGGTTGTGGTGGTTGTAAATCCTTCACCAATATTGACTGAGGCACCTCCTGCAATGCCGACGTTTGTCGCGGTGCCCGCACCTGCAACTAAAGTGATCAATTGGTTAGGGGTAGTGTTATTGTTCGATAGGTTTGCACCGCCCTGAGTGTTGTTGATCGTAATTGTATTATTTACTGCAATGTTCGAGCTAGCCTTAATTTCTGTGGAGGCTTTGCTGCTGATATCGCTTAGTTGCAACATCGCGCCAATAGCATTACGCCCGTTGTTGCCCCAAGCTAGAAACTCTTTCATTCCGTCCTTAAAGCCCTTTGTTCCCCCCCCGCCATCTGTTAATTTAGATCCCTTCTCACCTCCCCAAGAACTTTTCTTCCCTCCTATAAAGCCGCTAGCCACTGCATCAATACCAACATTTCGATGCAGCATTCCTGCACCTAGAATAAGACTGTTATTTGTTATGTTTGCAATCTGAAGATTTTCGGCATTGATAGATCCGCCAATAATTGTCTGTGCAACATTGTTGATTGTGCTGTAGCTCATCGAAATAGCCAGCGCAAGCCCAGTGCCTTCTTGCTTAGCCTTTGTAATTTCATTTTTTGTTTCATTCTTATATGCACTCTCTTTGCCCTTGTTTTTCATCGTGGCGTAGGAATTGAACGAGTTCTGCATCAATGCTCCACTCGCATCTGACAGCATATTGGCGGCATTAGACGGATTGAAAAAGTATTTCTCCGCAGCCGCAGCGCTGCCAAAGGTTGAGTAGAAGATACTCGGATAAACTGTTTGATTTGTTACGCTGATATTTGGCGTACCGTTAATGCCTTGTATGCCCCCCTGTAATCTTGAGATTGCACTATTATTGACATCGTTGACTGCGATAGCGACAGCCAATGCTCCAATCTTGTTTAGATCGACGTCCGTATTGCCCTCCGCCCAGGATGTCAGACCTGTTGTGGTGCTGGTGGCAATAGTGACTGGTCCATCAGTAGTGAGAATAGATGTCTCTTTCAGTATGACTTCAGAATTATGATTAACAAGATTGACTGCTAGAGCACCAGATGCAGTGAATTGATTATCCCCATCTCTATCCTTATAACCACCGGACTCTTTAATGCCATCTTTGAATCTCGTACCTAAAAATACATTACCGAGCTTTTCTAAGTTTGTTCCAGCTGATGTCCCAAATCCCGCTTCTACTGCCAGCCATGGATTGCTAAAATAATCCCTCAGCTTAGGGTTCGAGCCCGTACCACCTGAACTCTTGACAGCATCTTTTGCCTTAATCGTGCTCTTTAAGCTGATCCCTGTGGTCGGTTGTGATTCCCCATTGGCTTCATCTGAGAATGCCCTTGACTGACTGACGCTAATGGTTGGGTTGCTTGCATTCTCTGACTGAACAGCTACTAGCTTAGTTTCCTCAGTAATCTGTTGCCCACGAAGAGCATAGGGCTGCGCATTGTTGAACTGATTATCGTCTGTAGCAATCTGATAGTAGTCATCCCCAAGCGCAATGAGCTTTAACTGATCGCCAGGTCGTAGCCCTTTAATAGGAATTGACCCGTGCTTTTGCTCAATATATATTTCAAAATAGGCCAGTTCATCTGATGACAGCTCGGCGCTTGATGGGTTGAGAATAATGGGATCACGTCCCTCTTTGTCACGATAGAGCGCAATACCATCAACCATCCCCCGCGTATCAACGGTTGGCTTGATATAGATTAGACTATTATTGAGTAAACCTGCTAGCGTGCTAGAAGGTTCTACCATATTTGTAGGTTTAAGAGACTGATTAAGTGAGGAGAAATCGGGCAGTTGAATACCTGTGAGGAAGCGGGCTGCGGTGTAGACGTCAAGTCCTACATTTTCTGGGAGCGCAATGCCTTTCCAAATATTAGTTCCGATTTCGACTCCATCTATTCTTGAAGCGCTAAGTGTTGGAGTCGAGACTACTTGCGAGTAGGTTGGATCGGTATAGTAAGTGATAATCTGTCCATTGTAACCCTCGAATCCTGGTAGATACAAAGTGTTATTCGTAGAATCTACAGTGCCTCTTTCTGTTGGATTAAATACATAATCAGGCAGCCCGACTTCTAGTGTAACAGCCGCTTGCGATTGGGATGCCTTCGTACTGTCTTGATAGGTCCACTTACCAGTGTTTGCGCCCATTAATCGGATATAATCTTGACCAGTGCTGTCAGAATCTCTGACTAAGGTGACTTTAGGGCCCCCAGTATTACGCCAAAGCGTTGTTGATTGTTCTCCCGTTGGCAAGCTTTGATCGAGCTCAGCTGCTGAGCCGAAGGTCTTGGACTGAGCACCTACATACTGCCAATAATATCCGGAGACTTTGCCGAGGATATTCTTTTCTCTGTAGACAATATCGCCATAGCCTAACGTCACATCGCTGATCGTTGTTGTATTGTTTGACAACAGTACTTGCGAAGAATTTAGAAAGGCCTTTGCTCCAATGAATTCACCGTCCCTGTCAACATACAAACCCGATTTCAACGCCCCTAGCTGTTGTGTGGCAATACTGCCCGGCAAATCTGTTGTCTCAACCGAGTCAATTGCTGTGATCCTTAAAGCATGACCAAGCCAGTTTGGTGCTGTGATGGCTTCTTGGAGTTCTACAAGCTGGAGCTGTGGGACGAGTGGGTCTAAGTATGAGGTCTGCAGTTGATTAGTTGAGATATTGGCACTAGTGTCACGATCTGAAGGTGGCGTAACTTGAAGATCCGTGATGCTAAATCCATAGGATGGCTCCCTGGATGTCAGATATAGAATTGATTTGTCGTCTGTATCAACGGTGACTTCTATGAAGCCATCACTGACAGATGCGAATGTTTCACTTTGCAGAAAAATCGCAAGAGCTGCAGCAATCTCATCACTATTATTGCTTACGACGGTATATTCGAAAAGGCTTGTATCATTGGTGCCATTTCTCGCTATTTTGAAGCTGATTACATCACCATCCTCAAACCCATTGCCAACAGTCAGTTGCTCTTTCTGGTTTCTACTATTGTTTGCAACATCAACATAGATGTCGAATGGTGCTCCATCCTCAAGGGCAGAGAGCTTAATTTGTTCAGGTTGATCTGTCTCGATGCTTGCAAAGACAAAGGCCCCTTGGCCGGTGCCGACCCCATCTGCAGTGTTAATCGCAGTCGCCAGTTGCTGAGCTACTCTGCTTCTATTCGTATCGGCTTCATTTGCTCCAATAAGGCCGCTTATATCTAGCTCAACTGTTTGAGTTGTACTACCGCTAGCAGAATTCAGAAGATGGACGGTTACCCTATTGCCGTTAGCATAGGTGCCAACAATATCGATTGCTGCAACCTGTGCTTGCTCTTCGATTTGTGGGGCTGTCAGTGCCGGATCTGCTTCTAATTGCAACGTGGCTGTCTGACCCGTCTCTGCGTACAAGAGATGAGAATTGCCAATGCCAAGCTCTTTAAACTCAATAAAGTTTCCTGCTACAACATCAAATGGCGTGTTGGCAAGCCGAAGTCGTCCTCTCCCTTGATCGTCGATACCTCTTTTGATCACATAGTAATCAATTCCAGCTTGTACACCCTCGATCTCGTAACTATCCTGATTGCTAGAGCTATCTGCTTGGACCGTGTAATTAATACTCTGTCCATCTGACAGGCCATTGTAGAAGCTAATATCATCGCTTTTTATGATGATCTCCGAGCTCTTGATATCAACATTGCTTTCAAGAGCTCCATCAAACAAATACGCCCCTGTCGTATAAATCAAATGTTCATTGCCGGTCACGAGACCGGAGCTAATATCCTGAGGTTGCTCGTTGGCGAGTATATATTTCCATGATTCATTACCACCTGATTCGTCAGGGAGAATCGCTGTAATCTGAAATTCTTCATCGTTTTCCAGGAATGACTGTATAGTCCACCCTCTCGATGGTAAAAAAGGAAAAGAATCAAAAGTGGATATGGTTTCACTGGTTTCTGAGAAGAACTGATATATATTTCCATCATCCCAAGCGACAACGTCCCCAGGCTGGAATGTAAAACCAGATTGGCCAACTAGTGACTTGAAAGCATAGGTGCCGTCATCCAGTTTATCGACCGTTGCAACTGTTCCACCTGCTTCGTTTAGCAACGGCGAACTATTGCTCACCTCGTTTCCGAGTCGGTATGTATAAGGTACGTCGGCCCCTTCAACTCTAACTATCTCTCCAACAGTCAGGTCTTGATTCCGTTGAAATGTCCACGCCGGTATTTCCGTGAACCTTGAATCGGTGACCGGATTAATACCAGTGATGCTAACCTTGCTACCCGATTCTCCAGTAAATGTATAGAGGTTCCCTTGATAATTCTCGAAGCTAATTAAGTCACCATTATCGAGGATTAAGCCTGATGGTACAATGTTACCTAGGCTATCGGTTGCTTGGCCGTCACTGCCGACCATATAATCCCATGACTGGCTATATTTCACCGAAGAGTTATCTGGCAATTGCAAGTCATCTGATAGCGATGCTGATGAAATGCTTAAAAACTGCTGAGGCTGGCCAGTTAACCCAGACGTGATCTGTCCATTTATCGTAACAAGTGCACTACTATCATCCTGGTTGACTGATGCCATGCTCGCGATGGCACCATTAACAAAGACGCTACTTTTTGCCTGAGCGTTACCCGATGGATTGCTTGTAGTAGCTATTGAAATGCTACCTGCGGCATTAAATGTCGAATCTTGATCTTGGAAGACCGCGCTCTTAGTTTGACCCTTTGTAACGCTGACTGAGAAGGCACTCTTAGAGCCTGATGGGCTTGTCGCATTGTAAAAGAACTTTTGTAGGTTAGTACCGTCTTTCAAGCCAGCTGGTTGAGCCCTCAAATTATCAGCAACCTGTGCTGTTGCCGCTAAAGCATTGCTGGCTGTGCTGTTTAGCGTGATATTCCCTGTGACTGCTGTAAGGTGAGAGTTCGCAATATTAATCTTGCTATCTGTAGTGCCTAACAGGACAGCAGCTGCGATGTCAATTCCTTTACCAGTAAGACTTGTGACTCCTGATAGAAAATTTGCAGAATCAATATTTAGCGCTTGGTTCTCCAGGTTGAGGCTTACGTTTGATGTGACCTCAATCGAGCCTGCTGTTATATTTGCGTCAACAACATTGATGGTGTTGTTTAAGTCTGATACCTTTACACTTGCTGGAACCAAAAGATCCTGAAGGCCGTAGAGCCCAGTATTTAATATCTTATCAATTGCGAAGCTATTGAGAAGTGCCCCAAGATTCGAGTTGTCCCCGCTATATTCTAAATATGGATCAACGGTGGTGTTTTGAGTGATCGTAAATGATCCAGCGCTTGAATTTGCTGGATTTAATGTATCAAGAGTTAACGAACCGGTTGCGGTGCCTAGGTTTATATTGCTTGAGAGATTTGGATTCCAAGTGAGTAATGGTAAGTCGAGTGTGTCGTTATTCTGCGCAATCTCGATATTCCCTCCATAGGTTTTGATTGTTCCATACAGTGTTATACCTGTGGCAACTTCCTTGTGAATAAAGTCTTCTGGATTTGTCTTGTTCGTTGATGTTGCTGTGCTTGTTTCTGATGTAAACGCTAGATCATAGGCTTTCGGCAAATTGCTATCTGTTGCATCCGCATCTAGATCTATGCTTTCTATGGTATAATCTTGCCCCGAGAAGGAGATTTTGTTTAGGGGTGAATCACTAATTGTAATACTCTGATTGCTGCTTCCATTCGATAGTGTGATGTTTCCAAACCCTGCACTGTCAATGTTACCGCCAACGGCTAGTGTTCCAGTTAAATTGTCAATACTCAGAATGCCACCTTGGTAGTTTGCACTAATATCAAGACTACCGTTCCAGTTGAGTCCAGTCAGAACGTCGTTGTATCCACTCCCGATGTTGCCTGTATTATACTCTAGCTCCCAATCCGATATCCCACTCTTTAAATCCGAGTAGGTGATATCTGTAGATGCAGCAACATCTGCGCCTAGCTGTAGAGAGAGAGCCTCTACAAGTTGCTTACCCTTTTCACTACCAGCAATGTCGCAGCCGTACAGAAGAACATCAGCCCCTGGCCTCAGTTTCTGAGCTAAAGTCGCAAGAGACTTCCTATGATATGAAATGGACTTTGTGCTTAATGAGGTTGAACCAACGCGCAGGTCGTCTTCACCACCATGTCCAATTATATGAATCGTG
>Ga0247833_1003417_pt1 | contig 21276 bp, 16 predicted proteins | sample LaCruzMarch2015__7_FD_187117 | JGI IMG/M metagenome (GOLD analysis project Ga0247833, IMG submission 187117) | Freshwater microbial communities from meromictic Lake La Cruz, Castile-La Mancha, Spain - LaCruzMarch2015_8m | ecosystem: Environmental > Aquatic > Freshwater > Lake | place: Spain... | reverse complement strand
GGTTGTATTCGCTCCGGCCTGAATAACATTTGTCGTCTTACCATTAATATAGGTACCTGACAAAACGGTCTCAGTTCCCGACATATTACCTGTTTTAACTACATTTGTTGGGCATGATGTCAATTTTGTGGTAAAAATCCCACGCCCATGTGTTGCAACGGCCACTGTGTTATCGGCAGAGCGGTATCTGAGCATATCACATCTAACATTAGCTAAATTAGCATTAGTTGGTTGCCAATCAGGATTTGACGCAGTAATATCAGTTGTGCTCCAAACCCCCAATTCGGTGGCCAGTAAAACCTGTTTTCTATCAAGTGGATTAAACAAAGCATATCGTACAGGAATATTGGGCAAACCGTAGGTAGATTCATCTTTACTCGTCCAAGTACTACCACCATTATTTGTATAATATACCGAAATAACATCATAACTTGAAAGTGTAAGTATGAGTTCGTTATCCGATGCTCCAATTTCAATGCAAGAAACATAACCAGTTTTTGTTGTGAGAAGAGTCGCAGTTGGGGTTGCAGTATTCATTCCCGTAACTTTATATAATTCACCATTTCTGCTGCCAAAGAAAATGGTATGAGCAGTATAAGGTGATGCTTTTACCAACGAAATATTCATATTACTTGTGGCAGCCGTAACGTTTACTAAGTTATAAACGGTTGAATTATATGCTGTTACTACTGTTCTTGTAAACGGATATGTAGCCCCTGTAGCATTTCGGTGCTTTACATTTGCATAAAATATATTATTTGTATGGTCATAGTCGCAAGGATTAACAAATTGACCGTCTGCAACCCCGTCTGAATTTAAGTCAGAATTAGGTGCAAGGTAGGCGTAAGCTTCATTCGTAGTGGGGTTAATAGTATAATGTGCCCTAAATTGGAACGAACCAATCAAAATATTTGGATTATCTTGGTCAATTATACACAACATTCCGTCTCCTCCACCTGAAGATGTACCATCACCGATTGTCTGATAATCTGCAGTCATATAGGTGGTGCCATTATCTTGGTTTCCTTGTAATACATAACCATCGTTATTGGTGTTTTTAATAGCTACTGCATAAGGCTGCATAACGTTATAGCCTTTATTACGAGTAGAAAAGGAAAATACACTTGCACTAGCTGTTATAGTTGCATCACCATAATTAGTAGAATAATATACACCGCCATCATTTGCCATAATCATTTGGTTTGTACTACCAGTTCTAAAAATCATGTTATGATGATCTGGATGAACAGGATTACTATAAATAAAACAAAACCAAGTAGTTCCACCATCAGTTGAGCGTGCATGAGAAGCCCCACCAATAAACACCAAATTATCATTAGTTGGATGAACCGCCAAAATCAAATCATACCATGCCTGCCCATTCGTGACATCAGTTGTTAGTGAACTGTGGGATGGAATGGTTACATTCGTCCAAGTGATTCCACCATCTACTGATTTTTTAAAATAGCTTATTGTAGAATAATTTGCATCACTAACAGCATAAATGGTTCCTGCATTACCGACAGCCAATTCTGTTCTTCCACCTGTAATTGAAGGTGGAGTTATACTCGTCCAAGTGGTTCCATTATCTATTGATTTACGGACAGAACTACCCGTTCCACGCCCAAAACCTGCGTACAAAACACCCCCTACATATTCTAAATCTGAGCAAAAGTTGGCTGCATTTGTAATCGTAGCAGAAGGTGCATGGCTCAATGCCCAAGTAGTACCATTGTCTGATGATTGCCAAACACCATATTTTGTGGCAACAAAAACCTTTCCTGCAGGATTTACCACTATTTTTTGGATAGTCTGAAAGGCAAATTGTTGAATAGTTGGTGCAGAATAAGTCGGAATAGTAGCATTCAAAACATTCCAAGTTGTACCACCATCGGCTGTTTTCCAAATACCTCCACCTTGCACTGCATCCGAATTAAACCAACCTTCTCCCGTACCTGCGTAAAAGATACTTGTATTGGCTGGAGAATAAGCAATACAACTAATAGCAAGGTTATCCCAAAAGTCATTAATTTTTGTCCAACCCGATACAGCTGAAGTTATATCATTATTGTACCATACTCCACCAGCAACTCCTCCTGCCCATACTCTTTTGTTCGTTACATCATTTGGGTCCATCATCAAAGCTCTTGTTCGACCACCAATATTGTTTGGACCTCGCTCAAACCATGTAAGACCAGAAATCGCAACCTTTGGATTAATATTAAACTTATTCTTAATCTGAACATGAGCCTTTACTAACTCATCAATCGGTATTACTCCTGTTACAGGGTCCTTAACTATCTCCAATTCAGAATTAATCCGTTCCATTGGGTCGTCCTCTTTTTGTGGCGTTTGCAATTGAGCAAATAGAGGTTTGTACATCATAATGAATATACATGCAAGAAGTTTTATAAAATTTTTCATTGATAAAGGGCTAGTGAGATATTATATAAAAGTTTCATTATATTCGTTAAAAGTAAAAAAATAATTGAATCCTGATAATTTAACAATGAATCTTTAATTAATTGTACTCACCCTCTTGATAGCACCTTTCAAACCTTTCTAGATAACTTTAAAATATTCGATTTCTTTACCAGAATACAAATGCAATATTGAAGTTTCCTATAATTAGTTATTTATGTTGGCGATAAGCTTCTTTCATACGACTTATAAAAAACTTCCCACCTATCAGCTTAATTGAAGGGTGATGCAATATTGGATGGTTTACTTCTTACGGTGAAAAACTTGGTGAGATTAGAGTAAAATTAAGGCTTCAAACTTAATTACAACCCTGTATTTTTGCTAAAAAAACTTCGCTTGGCCCTGCACTAAATGGCGGATTAAGCGAAATGCTTTTTCCTGCATAATAATTGGTGGGAGTAGTAATATTTGCCTGACTCGTTATGGTTTCACTGGCTGAATAAGTTCCTGCAGCTTGCGAAATATTTCCGTAAACTAAAGTCAGGCTACAACTTGGAGTCTCGATTTCCCAAAAACCTCTTCCATAAGTACCAACTCTTAGTTTTCCACCAATTTTTGAAAGTTCTACTTCATTGACTGCCACTTGAGGCAAACCCGTTCCGAACAAAGTCCATGTAGGATTTGCTAAATTTCTGTAATAAACGCCAATATTCATACCAACATAGATACCTTCAGTTGTGAAATCATCTACAACAATACTTCTCCCCGAAATAGAAGGTAAGCCAGCCGAAATAGTAGTAAAAGTAGCTCCTGCATTCGTCGAAAGCAAGACAGGTTGAGAACTCGATGTTGTGGTTATCCAGACTCGGGTAGGGTCATTGTACTTCACAGCAATATCAGTAATAGTGGCTGGTGCAGTATAAGTTGACCAAGTTGTACCACCATTTGCAGTTCGGTGCAAGGTTGTTCCGAGAGAGGCATAAATATATTGGTCATTTGATGGGGCAACAGCTAATTCATTTAAATTCCCCGTTACGGGTGAAATCGCCGTCCAATTTGTACCTGAATTAATTGTTTTGTAAACAGCATTCCAGCCACCATAGGCGGTCGTTGAACTCGTTGGATGCCATGCCAAAGGGGTAATCCAGTTGCCTCCTGTAGGTTTTGGTAAACCAGTATATGAACTACCTCCATTAGTGGTTCTGTAAATATTCTCATTTTGCGAAGTGCCTATCATTCGTAGATGATTAGTGGGGTCAATGATAACATCCATTCCATCTGCACCGAGCCAATCTACAAAATTCCCTCCTGATTGTCGTGCCACAGTTCCGTTATCCTGAGCTCCGCCTGCCATTACATTGGCATTGGTAATACTCGAAGCAATCCGATACAATTGTCTGATTCCAAGACCCGTAGATATGTCTGTCCAAGTGTTTTGGGCAGTATAAGATGTTTTATAAATTCCTCCATCACTTCCCGAATAAAGCGTAGTACCCACATATTCTAAGGCATGAACATCAGCGTGATTATAACCTACTGTATTTGGGTAAGACCAAACAGTTTGTTGAATAAAGGAAATTCCGCCGTTGGTGCTTCGCCAAACAATAATTCCTGCGATAGACAAATCATTTACATTTGATGGATTTACCGCAATTGCCATATCATAAGTAGCTTGTCCGCCAGCCGTTGTGCTTGTATATCCAAAATAATTAGTCCTTGCCGCCACATTTCCGATGACAGTAGTACTAAAGGTTAGTCCCGCATCTGTACTTTTATACAATCGCCCAAACTGACTTCCACTGGCTTGTACGGCATAAACTACATTGGCATTATTTGGGCTTACGCCTAATAGCGTACGTCCTAAATCGGTAATGCCTGAAGTAATAGCCTTCCAAGTTGTACCACCATCAGTTGAGCGATGAATTGTTGTAGCCGAAGCCGAATTTCCTGAGGAATACATTATGTTTGGGTCGTTTGGTTTAAATTCAATATCTTCGACTGAAACCCCAGACAGTCTTAGAGTCCAACTTGTGCCACCATTTGAAGATTCATGAATTCCTAAACTGGAAGTTGCATATATTTTATTGCTATTGGTTGGATGAACCAATATTTTTCTAGTTGAAATATTACTAGCAGCCATTGTTGTCCAAGTAATTCCCGCATCTGTAGATTTAATAACTCCTAAACCAGTAGCTGCTGCATAGATTGTATTTGTATTAGAAGGAGCAATAGCAAGATTAAAAACATTCATGTAAGTACTGTTATTGTCGACGAGCGGAGTCCATGATGTACCTCCATTCGTAGTCTTCCAAATACCACCACCTGGCGAAGAAATATAAATAATATTTGTATCACTCGGATTTACAGCCACACTCGTAACTCGTCCTATACCCGGATTCCAGCCCGAAGTGTAAGTAAAACTTTTAGGACCGAGTTCTACCCATGCAGCCGATGATGAAAGCGGAGAAATATGAGCGGCTTTCTTGAAAGCTTCTTGCTCAACCAGAGCCGATATTCGGTAGCCTTTTTCATCTAAATGGAATTTTTGCTCAAATTTCCATCTTTCATAATGCTTTTGGTCTTTCTTTTGCTGAGTGGTATCGGTCTCGTTGGCGATAAACAAATCGGCCAAATTTTGGATCTCTGTAAAACTTAAATCATTTCGATTAATGATTTCATAAATTGTCTTCTGAGCAAAAACATTATTAAAAGTAAACAGTAAAAGAAATAGCCAATATTGCCGTCCATGTACAATTATTAACATAGTTCAATAGTATTGAATAAAAGATAATGGTTTAATTAAAATCCGTTTATTTACTTTAACGAGTTTATTTAGTTTTAGATTATAAAATTACCAATAATCCTAAATTTTAAACAATATTCTTATCAAACAATCATTAAAAAATATTTTATACATAAAATGGAACAAAAAAAGTCTGTTACTCCAAAATCAACAGCCCTATAATTAATATTCGTTCTTGTATTTCTAAGGTCGTCCAGTATTGACATTTAATTCGACAAATACTCGTTGTTGATTTGAAACCTTCACATTTTTCTCAATATTTGTTTTTACACTTAAAGCCAGTGCATTTTTTATGGCAGACTCTAAATATACTTTATAAGGACCCTCTTCAACCTCAAATAAAAAAACTCCAGTCCGGTCCAGTTTTTTTCTTAAGGGGGTAATATGACTTTTTTCACTACTTATTAAAACAGTATAATCACCATAAATCCTATCCAATTCTTCATTGGTTAATCTGCATGGATTATCGCTATTAGGGTCTATAGTATATCCACAAAGGGGGTCAATATTTACTTTACCTTCCACAATCCCCAAAGGTCTTACACCTTCGGCAGTACATCCTATTAAAATAAGAATGAAATACAAATATATCAATTTCATAAACTCTACCTATTTAGGTAAATAATTGGCAATTATATAAACGGTATAGCTGCTGTTTAAAACAAATATCAATATTATTTAATTTTGAATAATTAGCTATTAATTTTAAAACTTTATTAAATGATCCTATTTTTATAATAAAGGTTGGGAAGAAATAAAAATGTGAGAGAGTTTTTAATCATTTTGTACTAAACACCTTCTTCAAAGCACTTTTCATGCCTTTTTCGATAACTTTATAATCTTCGATACCTTTTCCTATATAAATAAAAGCGATGCTATAATTTCCTATGAGCAGCTGTTTATGAAGACGATAGGCTTCTTTCATACGGCGGCGAATAAGATTGCGGTCAACGGCGTGCTTAAACTGACGCTTCGGCACTGAAAATAAAACTTGGGTAACCCTTAGATTAGCAATGTCTGAATTAGTTTCTGAATAAATTTGAGGCTGAAAAACCACACGCATCGGGTATGAAAATACTCCTTCATTGGCAGAATTTTTTCTGTCAAAAAGGCCTTCTATAACCTTCACACTACAAAGACGCTCGTCCTTTTTTAATGTTTGCTTCATGTAATGCGATCATAAATGTTCGCCAAAAATTAATTATATGAAGTAAAACCGAATTTTCCAAAAAAAAAGCCCCCTAAAAGGCGGCTCAAATATCTTTATTATCAAATAGTTTTGATAAAATTTCTATTTTAAGAGAAAATGTTATTTATGCTTTTTCTCATCAGAAACAGATAATCTCTTTCTACCTCTGGCACGACGTGCAGAAATTATTCTTCTTCCGTTAGCTGTTTCCATACGCTCACGGAATCCGTGTTTGTTACGACGCTTTCTATTTGATGGTTGGAATGTCCTTTTCATTATATTTTTATTATTTTTGTTCTTTGAATGCTAAATTCGAGAGTGCAAAAGTACTACTATTTTTTAAAACCACAAAATCCTAAAGAAAAAAACTATATGAAATACAAAATATATTCAAAAAACAAAGCATCTCACTTCATTGACGTCGAATGTAGCATCGAAAACATCAAAACCGATGAAATTGAACTTCAATTGCCCACTTGGCGTCCTGGACGTTATGAATTACAAAATTTTGCCAAAAATATTCAAAGTTTTGAAGTTTTTGACGAAAATAACCAAAAACTAAAAGCATCAAAAATTACGAAAGACCGCTGGAAAGTACAAACTAACGGAGCCACTCGCATTGTGGCTAAATATAATTATTATGCCAAAGTAATCAATGCAGGAAGTAGTTTTGTCGATGAAAATATTCTATACGTAAACCCAGTAAACCTTTGTATTTATGCTGAAGGCTACATCAATGAGCCTTGCACCTTAGAATTATACAAAACTGATAATCAAGAAATTGCAGGCTTGAATGACCATCAAAAACTTGATAACGAAAAAGTAAATATTCCGTTTAATGATTTCTATCATTTGGCAGATTCTCCTTTCATTGTCAGTTCAAATCTAAAACATGATTTTTACGAAGTCGGAAAAGTAAAATTTAATATTTGGTTTGAGGGGACTGGGGCGGCAAACCGCCTTTCAAGGGAATATTTGCACCAAATAAAAACCGATTTTAAGAAATTTACTGAAGAACAAATCAAACTATTTGGTGAATTTCCTGAAAACTCTTATCACTTTATTACTTGGATTTTACCAATACCTTATTATCATGGTGTTGAGCACCGCAGCTCTACAATGCAAGTTTTGGGGCCAGATAGTGAAGATTTTTGCAGCTCGCCGCCAGCAGAACTTTACATTGATTTACTCGGCTTAGCTTCACACGAACTTTTCCATGCTTGGAATATTTGTAAACTTCGCCCGGTTGAGCTACTTCCTTACGATTATACAAAAGAAAATTATTTCTCAACCTGCTTCGTTGCCGAGGGTATAACGACTTACTACGGAGATTTGATGCTTTATCGTTCGGGGGTTTTCGATAAAAATCAATATTTTAAAGAATTGGAAGCGTATTACAAACGTCATTTCGACCAAGCTGACCATGCCTCTCAATCGCTCATTGAATCTTCATGGGATTTATGGCTCGATGGCTATACCCAAAGTATTCCTGACCGCAAAGTTTCGGTGTATCATAAAGGAGCAATCGCCGCTCAGATTTTGGATTTGCATATTCAACGAATTTCGGTCAAAACCTGCTCAATTGATAATGTAATGGCTTTGATGTGGCAACGCTTCGGAAAATCTGAATATGGCACACCATTGAAAGGCTATACATTGCAAGATTATAAAGATATTTGTGGGGAAGTGGCCAAAGAATCACTCGATTGGTATTTTGAAAAATGCATTTTTGGCACAGAATCTCTTTTTGATTTACTCAACAATTATCTGCAAGACATTGATTTACAGATAGTTAGAAACGAAGAAGGCTTAGTAAAATTGGAGATTCTTAATTAAACATTATCCACAAACATTCTCAATTGTACATTATTCATTTTCAATTAAAATAAATGTATTCATTCGACTACGACTACCGAATCCGCTACGCCGATATTGACCAAATGGGCTATATGTATTATGGAAATTACGCTAAACTTTACGAAATTGGTCGTGTTGAAGCCTTGCGTTCGTTGGGTCTACGTTACCGAGATTTAGAAGAAACAGGCATCATTATGCCAGTTTATGAAAACAAATCTCGCTTTATTTCGCCTGCCAAATATGATGATTTAGTAACAATTCGAGTGATTATCAAGGCATTACCTAAGGTAAGAATTGTATTTCACTACGAAATATATGATGAGCAACAAACGCTTTTACACACTGGTGAAACTACATTGGTTTTTGTAAAAACATTAAATAATAAAATTACGACTTGTCCAGAAGAAATTACTGATAGATTATTGCCTTTTTTTCGGTAGAGCTATTTTATAAATTGCATAAAATAAGTCATTCATATTTAGATTATCTGTGGCACATCTTTGAGATGTACCACAGATTTTATATAAATCCAGCGGATAATTCGAAGAATCATTCTATAATTTTGGATGCTTTTTATGAAAATCAGTCGCATCTTGGTAGGCTTTTGCCACTTGTAAAAGCTTTGCTTCACCAAATAATTTACCCATAAAAGTAATACTTAAAGGGCGGCCTTCCGAGCGAAAACCATTAGGCAAAACCACACATGGATGACCAGTAAGGTTGGTCATAGTCAAATTTTTACTAAATGATGGCGTAATATACACATCAAATCCTTTCAGCGTTTTATCTAATTCTTGAATCAGCAAAGTACGATGGCGATTGGCTTGTAAATATTCAACAGCAGGCACAAATCGAGCCGAACGAAAAGCATTTGGCCAAGCACTTTTACCTTGTCTAACCATTAAATCATCCTTTCCCGAGCGAGTCAAATCATCAAAAGCAGCGGCAGCTTCTACACCCAACAAAAAGCTAATTTCATTAGATGGCAAAGTTGGCAACTCAATCGGAATTAACTCTACACCAAGTTTTTTGAGAGTAACTAAAGTAAGCGAATCAGTCGTTTTATTAGGAGATTTTCTATCAAAATCACTTTTTACATAAGCAATTTTCATACCTTTTATCCCTTGCGTTCCATCATAATTAAAGGGAGCTTTCATACAAGTAAAATCCTGATTATCAACTCCTTGAATCGTATTCAAAACAATTGCACAATCTTCAACGGTGCGGCAAATCGGCCCCAATTTATCCATACTCCAGCTCAAAGCCATTGCACCTGTGCGAGGTACTCGCCCAAAGGTTGGACGCAAGCCCGTAGTTCCGCATTCAGTCGAAGGCGACACAATCGAACCGAGCGTTTCACTACCGATAGCGAAAGGCAAAAGGCCAGCCGAAACTGAAGAAGCCGAACCCGCCGATGAGCCACTCGAACCACGTTTCAAGTCCCACGGATTTAAAGTTTTCCCGCCAAACCAAACATCACCCATTGCAAGTTCACCCAAGGTCAATTTGGCACAAAGAACTGCTCCTGCTTGTTCCAAACGCTGAATAACGACAGCATCTTTATCAATCATTTGATCTTTGTAAGGAACCGAACCCCAAGATGTTTTATAACCTTTTACAGCCAATAAATCTTTTGCACCAAATGGAATTCCATGAAGAAAGCCTCGATATTTACCTAATTTCATCTCAGCATCGGCTTGTGCAGCTTGTTTTAAAGCTAAATCTTCTGTAATCGTAACCACACAATGCAGTTGACTATCGTATTTTTTTAGTCTTTCCAGAAAAAACTTTGTCAATTCAACAGAAGTAATCTGCTTGGTTTTAAGTAATTCACCCAATTCACGCACTGAATAAAAAGCCAAATCCTCACGATTTTCAGGCAATTTGACAGCCGAAATTTTTGAAGCCTTAAAAGGAAAAAAGATTTTTTCAAACTCAAAACCCAAAGGAAGCGGATTGAAATACAAAGCCGGTGAAACGCTATTATCAAGCGGCACTTTTCGCATGGCTTCAAAATCTTTTTGATTATCTCGCAAATCATTAAGCATAGAATCAGCTTCGGCATCGGTAAAATCAAGTCCTAAGATTTTTTCTGCTTGATTGATTACTTCAACTGTTAAAGGCGGATTTTCGACAACTTTTGTGATGAATGCTCCCAAACCAAGCGAAAATAAACATGCTACGGGTAAAATTAGTTTTTTCATTATGGTGATGATTGTTTTTTTACAATTTAGGCAAAAGCGGAGTTTAAGATAAAGAATTTTTAGATTTTATTATCAGAACTAATTTCTGAGTATATTTGATTTTCAGTTTATCAACAAAATTTCAATCAATGAAAAAAATATTTCTATCATTCATTATAATTGTAGCTCTAACATCTCCTCCATCGGGTATGGGTGGGTCTTGCCTTTCCGCTCAAACACCAAATAGCGTTAAAAAACACATTGATTACTTAGCATCTGATAAACTCGAAGGCCGTGGAACTGGCACAGAAGGAGGTAAAGCCGCAGCAAAATATATAGAAAAACAATTCAAAAAAATCGGACTAAAACCTTACGGCGATAAAGGAACTTATCTGCAAGAATTTCCTGCTAAAAAAGGTTTACCACCCAATATTAGTTACGTACAAGCTACCAATGTAGTCGGATTTTTGGATAATGGCTCAGATAAAACCATCGTAATTGGAGCCCATTACGACCACCTCGGCAAAGGCGAACAAGGTAGTTCGCTGGAAGCAAATTCGCTTGGAAACATTCATAATGGGGCAGACGATAATGCTTCGGGAACGGCTGGTCTGATAGAAATCGCAAAGTTTTATGCAAAAAACAAAATTAAAGAAAAACATAATTTCTTATTTATTGGTTTTTCTGGGGAAGAGTTGGGCTTAATCGGTTCAAAATATTATGCTGATAATGCTACAATCGATTTAAAATCAGTCAATTGTATGGTAAATATGGACATGATTGGTCGTTATCGTGATGATAAAGGCTTAACGATTGGCGGTTGGGGAACGAGTAGCTTTTGGGGGAAGAATATTCCACAATTGGCTATTAATCAAGGAGTTAAATACAATGTTGATTCAGCAGGAGTAGGTCCATCTGACCACACTTCATTTTATCTCAAAAACCTTCCTGTCTTATTTTTCTTTACAGGAGCTCACCAAGAGTACCACAAACCAAGCGATGATGCAAACTTGATTAATGCGGAAGGAGAAGTAAAGGTTTTAGGCTTAGCAAAAAGCATTATTGAGAAAATAGAAGTAGCTCCGAAGCTTGATTTTATACAAGTAGCAAACAATCCACACGCTGGAAATGCACGAAGTAATTTTAAGGTTACTATGGGTATAATTCCTGACTATGCTTATGATAAAGGTGGGGTTAGAATTGACGGAGTAAGCAAAGGTCGCCCAGCCGAAATAGCAGGAATCCAAGCGGGTGACGTAATTATGAAACTCGGAGAAAACTTAACTACCGATGTGCAAGAATACATGAAAGCACTTGGTAAATTTGAAAAAGGACAAACAATTGATGCCGAAGTAAAACGTGGGGCACAAAAAATGATTTTAAAGATTACTTTTTAATCCTTGCAGAATTGACAAATTTGCGGTGCGAAGATTTGCAGATTTGTCAATTCGATTAAAACACCAACTCCAGGCCCAATTTATCTCTCAATTCTAACAAAGCAGGGTTTTTATTTGCCAAATATTCAAATTTTTCTTGTGCAGTATAAGGTCGGCGTTCAGAGGTAGATTCCACAATTTCAGAGGCAATTTGTATCGAAGCATTTCTCAAACTTTGACGTAGAAAAGTAGCCAAATCTTGCTTCAATTGTACCAACGTTTCCATCTGAATCTGATTATCCAATTGCAACTTTAAGGTTGTACCTTCCAACACAAACTCACGCTTGAGCATTACTTTCAAAGTCTCATTATCTCGCTCATTAGCAAATGCAACCAAGGCTTGTTGAGCAGCCTCGTACGTGAATGAATCGTTATAATTTGACAAAACTGGCTGATTATCAACACTTTGCATTTTAGTTTTTGACTTTAAAACCGTAGTTTCAATATCAACTGTTGAGCGAAGTTTTGAAGAAGCCATCGAAGGGCGAGAAGTAAACTGTACGCTCACACCAGTACTTGGCAAATTGGGAATAACTGGCCTAGCTGGCATAGCAGGAATCAACTGTACGTAACTTGGCTGTGCCTGAGAGGTTGTAGTTGGCGTAGCAGCAGCTACGACCGATTTCTGTTCCGAACTCTCAGCCTTCACGGGTGATTGCGAAGCTACTGGATTACTATTTTTTTTTTCGTCCCCGTTATTGGGTAGCTCACTCAACGTCAAAACTTGCTGAATTTGAGAGAGTTTAATCAGCCCAATTTCAACGTGTAAACGCTGATTTTTGGCCGATTTATAATTTATATCAAGCTGACTACCAATACTTAACGAAGAAAATATATAACCTAGCGATAATTTAGCCGATTGCTCAATGTATCGTTGTTGAATAGAATCTGCCACCTGCAAAAGTTTTACTGTTAGCGGGTCTTTACTGACCATGATATTTCGAAAATGCTCATTCAAACCCACCACAAATTGGTGTCCATCAAAGCCTTTTTCCAAAATTTCATTGTATAATAAAAAAGCCTCCGACACGTTTCCTGCCGATAGAGCATCAGTCATGCGGAAGTAATAATCATAATCCAGAATATGTAAATTTTCTAAGACAGCTTGATACGTAAGTCCATCACCTGAAGAAAAAGTTACGTTCAAATCAAACATCGAAAGGGCATCACGCAAACCACCATCGGCTTTCTGAGCAATCAGCTCAAGTGCTTGATAATCAGCTTTTACACCTTCTTTTATAGCTACATTGGCCAAATGCTCGGCAATATCTTTTATCTGAATACGGTTAAAATCAAAAATCTGACACCGACTCAGAATCGTTGGTAAAATTTTGTGTTTTTCAGTGGTTGCTAAAATAAAAATGGCATAGCTTGGTGGCTCTTCGAGGGTTTTCAAGAAAGCATTGAAAGCAGATGCGGAGAGCATATGAACCTCATCAATGATATAAATCTTGTACTTGCCAGATTGTGGTGGAAAACGAACTTGGTCAGTCAGATTTCTAATATCCTCGACCGAGTTGTTTGAAGCCGCATCGAGTTCGTGAATATTAAACGAAGCGTTATTATTGAAACTCTTGCAAGAATCACACTTATTACACGGCGAAATATCTTCCGTTAGATTTTGACAATTAATGGTTTTAGCCAAAATTCTGGCACACGTTGTTTTACCTACACCACGTGGACCACAAAACAAAAATGCTTGTGCCAAATGATTGGTGCGGATGGCATTTTGCAAGGTAGTTGTGATGTGCGACTGACCCACAACTGCATCGAAAGTTATAGGGCGGTATTTTCGAGCAGAAACAACAAATTTTTCCATATCGCAATTTACAAAAAAAATGGAATTTTAGGAGATTTTCTCTCACAGAATCGTTTGATTTATTTACTTTTGTTGCGAGAAAATAAAGATATAGATGAACAATAAACTAACGATAAAGGCATTTAACCACGTAGCATTACAAATATATGATATTGAAAAAAGTCGAGTTTTTTACTCAGAAACCCTTGGCTTAGAAGAAATCCCAGCTCCAGCTTTCGATTATCCTGTTATTTGGTTTAGCCTTGGAAATGGCCGAGAAGTGCATCTAATTGGAGGAAAATCAGAAACCCCCATAATATCAGTAAGAAGCAATCATTTTGCACTCGAAGTGAGCGATATATACTTGGCAGGCAAGATTTTGAAAGAAAATGGGGCAAATTGCTTACCTATTAAATCACGTCCAGATGGAATTTTGCAACTATTTCTAACTGACCCCGATGGAAATTTTATTGAACTTTGTCAGTTTTAATTTCCAAAAATCTCTTTCAAAGCTTCCCAAAGTGTTTGTTTCAATTCTCTTCTTGATTCGAGTACCCGAAGTTCGTCTGATAACAGATAATCAACCCCTGCTACATTTTTAGGTTGGTAAATATTGAGTAGAATATTCCAGTTTATTTTACCCAAACCTACGCCAAAACTTACAAATTTCTTAGTAACATTCTGAGACAAAAATGCTTGATAATCAAGTGTTTGTACTTTGCTCAATTCTACTAAATCAATTTGGTCAAGCGTAAGTCCGATCGCTCCAAGAATTTTCGCCAAAAGTACTTTTTCTGATTCTGAAATGTTATCAGTTAGAATCAAAACTTGGTTTCTAAATGTGAAATTTGGAATGGCTGGCCTAATCACCTCTTTCGGTAGAACTGGAGAAGAAATCAGCTCTTGTATAATCGCTTTTTTCTCAACAATAGGTTCTGATTCCGAAACTTTTTGGCTTCCAGTTACTAGGTTTTTATAGAGTGTTTCTTTGCTAAAAAGATAATTGGCAAGATTCGATGTCATGGTTATTATATTAAAGGAAAGTTACATTGACAATCCGATTTTCAACCTGCTATTTAACAAGACAAACAAACTAGAAACTTGGGATTAGAAATAAATGTGCACTCATTATTGTATATGACACATTTAAAATCAAAATAAATTTAATCAGCTTAACGCAAAATGATTTCTTCACGGTCTGGACCTGTTGAAATAAAGCTAATCGGCACTTGAAGTTCTGTTTCTAAATAAGTTACATAATCAGCTAATTCCGCCGGAATTTGGTCAAATTTACGCATTCCTTCGAGCGGACAAGCCCAACCTTTGAATGATTTATAGATTGGTTCCACAGCAATATCGGTCAAATCGAAAGGCATTTGTTCGGTAATTGTACCATCTGGTAAGCGGTAATGTGTACAGATGTTTACCTCATCCAAGAAATTCAATACGTCAACTTTCATCATAATCAATTGCGTTACGCCATTAAGCATGATGGTATATTTGAGTGCAGGCAAATCTAACCAACCTGTACGACGAGCTCTGCCAGTTGTTGCTCCAAACTCACGTCCTACTTGTCGGATTTTTTCTCCAAGGTCGTTATCTAATTCTGTCGGAAACGGCCCACCTCCTACACGTGTGCAGTAAGCCTTGAAAATTCCGAATACCTCTCCTATCACATTTGGAGCTACGCCCAAGCCTGAGCATACGCCCGCAGCGGTTGTGTTTGAGCTTGTTACGAATGGATACGAACCAAAATCAATATCAAGCAAAGAGCCTTGAGCCCCTTCGGCCAACACTTTTTGGCCGCTTTTTATCGAAGCATTTACAACGTATTCGGTATCTTGTAAATCGAATTCTTTTATAAACTCAAGAGCAGAGAAAAACTCTTCCTCTGATGCTGCTAAATCATATTCAAAATTATAAAAATCTAATATTTGAATATGTTTAGCGACTAAGGCTTTGTATTTTTCTGTGAAATTTGGAGAAACAATATCACCCAAACGCAAGCCTTGACGAGCAACTTTATCAGAATATGCTGGACCAATTCCTTTCAATGTTGAACCGATTTTAGCATCGCCTTTGGCTTTTTCATAAGCTGCATCAAGCAAACGGTGACTTGGGATAATAATGGCTGTTTTCTTAGAAATCACCAAATTCTTCCTTAAATCAAGGTTGTATTTAGCCAATCCATGAATCTCTTTTTTGAAAATGATTGGGTCAAGCACAACACCGTTTCCGATGATATTTAAACAATCAGAACGAAAAACACCCGATGGAATTTGGTGTAATACGTGTTTATTGCCATTGAATTCAAGTGTATGACCAGCATTTGGGCCTCCTTGAAAACGTGCAACTACTTGATAATCAGGTGCAAGCACATCAACAATTTTGCCTTTGCCTTCATCGCCCCATTGTAATCCTAAAAGAATATCAACCATTTTTATTAATTAAAAAGCGGTACGCCGCTCGTTGGATTTAAGAATTTTTCGAGTAAAAAAATGCTAAAATTCGATGTATAAAAAACTGTTTTTTTATAATTTCAAAAAATCAGGAAGCCACTTTATTCTCACAGTTTTCTCGCTCACAGCTACCATAAAAAATCAGCGAATGGTGCATAACCTTAAACTTGAGCATATCGCCTACCATATTTTGGATATTCTGCACGCGTGGGTCGCAAAACTCCATTACATTGTGGCAGTCAACACAAATTAGGTGGTCGTGCTGCTTCGAGCCGTAAGCTTTTTCGTATTGAGCTAAGTTTTTGCCAAACTGATGTTTTTTTACCAAATCGCACTCAACCAATAAATCAAGGGTATTATAAACCGTGGCACGGCTCACTTGATATTTCTTATTTTTCATAGAAATATACAAATCTTCTACTTCGAAATGATCATTTCTTGAGTAAATCTCTTCCAAAATCGCAAATCTTTCAGGCGTTTTACGGAGCAATTTTGTCTCCAAATATGCCGTGAAAATACTTTTTGCTGATTCAAAATTTGAAGGAGTAGAAACCATTTTATAAAATGTATTTGTCTATGATTTTAGTTTAAAATTACTAATAAAATACAGAACTTCCATCATTTAAAATCTTATTGAGCCGATTAGCTATGTTTATTTCTACCAATTCTTAAATAAATACAAAATCTATATACCAACAAAAACGTCAGCATTGGTTATGAACCATACAGACATCGACTTTGAGTATAAATTCTTGCCAAGTATTTTCTAAATCTTTAGCAATGTTTGTATGATTTCTTTCACCATACACACTGCCCGGTAGTTTCTTTTATTTTAAAGAAACAGTTTTCTTAAGAACCTTCATTAATAATGCAAGCGGCGTAAGGAAACTAAAACTTAATAAAATCGTTGAACTTATGCGACCCAAAATCTCAGTAATTTTGAGCCAAACCCATTCGAATTTCTCGGCCATTTAGAAAAATACACCTAAAATAACTAAAATCAAGGCAGTATTTAATAACCATGGAGACTTTAAGCACCTTTGTAAAAAACCGTAGTATGTTTCAAATAAACGCTCAAATTTTAGAATTGATTTATCGTAAAAAGCTAATTTTAAGTTGTCCACGGTTATTAGTGGACAAATCCACAGTAAGGTAATTAACTAATAAACAGTCTTTTAGCTTTTTTCAAATTTGTCAATTAATATTATCCTATTACTTAATCTATTTTAACGAGAGTAAGGCCAGCGTATTAAAGTCAAAACTTAAGGGTATTTCTTCGAAAGGATGGGTCATGTTTGATACGGGTAAATCTTTCTTCTAATTTCGCAGCGATGACTTCAGCATTTTATAATGATTCCGGCAGCCGAATGGTAGTAAAATGCAAAAATCCCTAAAATATTAATCTAAGAAATTTAAATAAACTTATCTAAGCAAAATAAAAAAAACAAAAAAATTTTATATTTTATGTGTAAAATTATTCTCAAATTATTTTAAAAAAATTTTAAAGCCAACGGCATGGCTTTCAGTAAGTCCAAATTGGATTTTATTTATATGGCTGGTTTTTGGAGTTGATTTTTGTTTTACGTTATAAATATCAACAGCGTGTTGGGCAAGTTCGTTGGACGACTCAACCATACACAAACCGCTGACAACCAAACCCAAACCCATTAAAAGTTTAGGTAAACTCCTGACTTTATAATCTATCTGCTGACCATCTATTGTTGCTTTTGCATCTACACCTTTCAGGGCAACATAAGCTAATCCAACACCAGCTACTGCAACAACTGGTCCAATCGGTTTTAAAATGTTTGACCACGTATATTTTATTTTGGATTGTTTGGTTGTGCCAAATATTTTTGTGAGTTTTCCACTCGAAAGCTTTATTTGATCTCTGTAAACGTGTGTAGCAAGAAATAGTCGTTTAGCATTAAGTTTGTCGGGTTTCTGTGCGTAACCATTCAAGCAACCACTACTTATAACTAAATATAAAATGATGCAATACTTCATTAGGAGATTTAATAAAAATTTGTAAAAACAGGTACAAAAATGATTAATGTAAAATATTAACTATGGTTTGTATATTATAATGATATAAAAATCCAATCGAATTACTATATTTTATTACAAAATTTGTTTTATCAAATTAGCTGGACTTTCTGATTTTTTCAGTACAAGGTTGTAAACAGCTAGGTATCTTTGAATAGGTTTGTAAATTCTCATCTTGAGAATAGTACGTAATGACTAACTACTAAAGAAAAAAGTTTATTTACTACAAAATATGTTTTGTTCGTATCCTAATACACTCATTCAGTTAATACCTAAAGTTTTTTATATAAAGATGCTTTTTGGTTTCATACTTTGGTAAACTCTTTATTATCTAAACCCGTAAATAATAATGCATTGGTTTTTTATTTTTTAGGTCATTCAATATCAACTCTAGTCACTTTATTCATGCCATCAATTCCGACGAGTTTAAGCATAAGTGTTTCCAAATGTCCAGTATCTTGTACGTAGAGTTTAATATCACCCGTAAATATACCATCATTTGTGTCAACTGCCAAAGAACGCATGTTGATATTTAGTTCGCTTGAAATAACTTTTGAAATATCTTGAATCATTCCCATGCGGTCAAGTCCATCAAGGTGAATAGTTGCAATAAAAGCCTTAGCAAACTGTGATGACCAGCGAGCTTTAATAACTCGATTACCATATTGTGAAAGTAACTGCTGGGCATTGGGACAAGTATTTCGGTGAATTTTGATACCTTCATTTACGGTCAAAAAACCAAAAACATCATCACCAGGAATTGGGCTACAACATTTGGCCAGAGTAAAATCAATTTCTTGTAAATCATCACCAATAAAAAGTGTATCGACACCTTTTACTTTCTTGATTTCCTTCTCAAAACTTTTGGCATCAATAAATGCCTTGTTATCGAGTTCAATTTTGGCTTGTTTGTTTATTCGAGCGTCTCGATCTGCTTTAAATTTCTTTATCTCATCCGAATGAATATATCCTTTTCCGAAACTATAATAAAGATCGTTATAATCTTTCTTATTGAAATACGCCCGAAGTTGATTCAACGTTTCGAGGCTATTTTCAAGTCCCAAAACCTTAAATCTTTTGGCAATAATTTCTTTCCCATCGCTGAAATAGACTTTATTTTCTTCTTTCAACAAATCTTTTATACGAGCTTTCGCTTTTGAAGTTGTCACAAATCGTAACCAATCTTCTGAAGGTTTCTGACTCTTGGTGGTCAGAATCTCGATTTGGTCGCCATTTTGAATCACATAACTTATAGGTACAAGCTGCCTGTTCACCTTTCCGGCCGTGCATCTTTTTCCAATATCAGTATGAATCTCAAACGCAAAATCAAGAATTGTTGCTCCTTTTCGAAGCACTTTCAAATCACCTTTAGGAGTAAAAACAAAAACTTCTTCGTTGTAGAAATTCCCCCTAAAATCTTCCAAAAACTCAATCGCTGATTTATCTTCAGATTCGAGCGTTTCACGCACCTGATTTATCCAGCGGTCGAGCGGGGCATCGGTCGAAGTATCGTTTCCTTTATATTTGAAGTGAGCAGCGTAGCCACGTTCCGAAATTTCGTCCATGCGTTCGGTACGAATCTGCACTTCCACCCATTGTCCAGTTTGGCTCATTACGGTTGTATGCAACGACTCATAACCATTCGCTTTTGGAATCGAAATCCAATCTTTCAATCGGTCTGGATTTGGCTTGTATTCATCCGTTACGATAGAATATGCTTGCCAACAGGACGATTTTTCTCTTTCGGAAGGAACTTCTTGCAGAATAATACGAATCGCAAAAAGGTCAAAAATATCCTCAAACGAAGTATGTTTATTCTTTAATTTATTCCAAATCGAATAAATGTGTTTAGGGCGACCTTTGATTACAAAATTGATTCCTGCATCATTTAATTTCTTTTGAATTGGTTTGATAAAATTCTCAATAAAGCGATCACGGGTAGATTTGGTGCTTTTTAGCTTAAAAGCTATATCCTTATAAATCTCTGGCTCTGTATATTTTAGGTATAAATCTTCGAGTTCGGATTTGATTTTAAAAAGACCCAAACGGTGTGCAAGCGGAGCGTAAATAAAGATAGTTTCGTGGGCAATTTTTAGCTGCGAATTGCGAGCCATGCTTCCGAGCGTACGCATATTGTGAGTACGGTCGGCGAGTTTTATCAAAATCACCCTAACGTCTTCCGAAAGAGTGAGGAGCATTTTTCTAAAATTTTCGGCCTGTGCTGATGTTCCTTGCTCAAAACTTCCCCCAATTTTGGTCAAACCATCAATAATTCGAGCCACTTTTGGGCCAAAATCTTGCTCAATATCTTTGAGGGTGAAGTCGCTATCTTCGACTACATCATGCAACAATGCACAAATGATTGAGGTAGCACCGAGCCCAATCTCTTCAACACAAATTTGGGCAACTTCGAGCGGATGAAAAATATAAGGCTCTCCCGACTTTCGTCGCATGTCCTTATGAGCTTCCATTGCAATTGTAAATGCTTTTTTTATTTGTTTAGCATCATCACCTTTCAAAACAGGCTTTGCTGCCCGAAATAATTGCCGATACCTTGCCAGTATTTCAATTCGTTCTTTTTCTAAATCAATCATTGCCCCTTGCTGACTAACTTCCGATGTAGTACTTTGTTCTTGCTCCATCACAATCACCCTCCTGATATTTTATTTTCGTAATGTTGTATTTTCATTTTACTGTCCTGCCCAACGTGATGACACCAAATTATATTTTCGTAACACTAAGTTAACAGTAAGACTTAAAGGAACAAATTATTTTCTGTGATTCATACCCAAAAACAAATCTTTGGTTTATTTAAAATGAAAGAATGAAAATTTTTTAAATATTTTTCAATATAGGGTTGACAATCTTAAAAAAACCATTACCTTTGCAGCCCAAATGATACAAAATATCAAAAAAAGTATTTTACTTTTAAGATAAATATCATTCTGGATAATGCGGGCGTGGCGAAATTGGTAGACGTGCCAGACTTAGGATCTGGTGCCGCAAGGTGTGGGGGTTCGAGTCCCTTCGCCCGTACGAAAAAACCCTCTGAACCTTGCTTGGTTAGGGGGTTTTTTAAGTTTT
>Ga0247833_1003404_pt1 | contig 21369 bp, 17 predicted proteins | sample LaCruzMarch2015__7_FD_187117 | JGI IMG/M metagenome (GOLD analysis project Ga0247833, IMG submission 187117) | Freshwater microbial communities from meromictic Lake La Cruz, Castile-La Mancha, Spain - LaCruzMarch2015_8m | ecosystem: Environmental > Aquatic > Freshwater > Lake | place: Spain... | reverse complement strand
CATACAAGAGCCTGGTTTTGAGCCGGGAGAAAATCTGCGCAAATCCTGGGAATCTGCGGTTATCCCACCCGTCCCCGGAACCACGCTTAACTCATCAGTAGTGAAGATCTTTGGGCAATGAGCTTGATTTCATTAGCCTTTACGGTCTTCCAACAGCCCCAGTTGGGAAAGTCGGGTTAATGTCCATTGCGCCACCGGCGCACAAAGCCTCGCAAAAGTCGGAAGCCGCAGCATAAGCATCAACTTTCCGGATGATCCGCCTTTTCCTTTCCATGCCGAGTGCATCATTTCTTTCCAGCCGTTACCCCCTTTGTTCCGTCAGTTCGCGAGGAAGATATAACGCTGGTAAATTCGCACGGAATTGCGGATCGGCGTGGGGAGCGGATTCACGCTGTTTGTCGGATTGTCATCCAGGAAGGCGTTCCACGTGGTTAAGAGATCCTGACCAGGCATCGCGTCCGGAAAGCGCTCCATGAGGGAGCTGATGGAACCCGCATTGAGCGTCTTGCGAGCGTTACGGTCCAACGCGGCCACTCCGACGATGATCGCGCGGATTGTTCCCGCAGGGTTCGATGGAACGGGCGTCGCGAAGCTGCCAACGAACGAAGACGCGGAGTTTTGAATCGGTACCCCGGCCCGATCGGCGATCGTTCCATCCCCCATGAGGAACGCGACTTCCATCCGGAAAACCTCAGCGGAGAGGACTTCGAAATTCGAGCTGTTTAATTCCAGATAGTTCCCGTTGGTCCCGGCGCTGCCCAGCGTTGTGAATCCAAGGATGTTGGGGCCTGTGTTATCCCACCCGACCGCTTCGATCCCACGCTCAAGGGTGTCGTTTTCGATCCGGTATCCCACCACAGAGATTCCTCGTCCCGCCGTGTATCCTTCAGATTCGGTGAGGAACGTCAACCGGTCACTGCCGTCGACCTTATCGACCCGGAAAGGGAGATCCGACCGCACAACCGCTCGCGACAGATCGGCCGCGATGCGGTCCAGTCCCTGTCGCGCACTGTCTGCCGCGGTGATCTGTCTCTGAGACCCGCTGCTGATGCGCATCGCGCTGTCTGCCACCCCCACCACCATGACCGCCAGGAGAGCGAGCACCGTCATAGCCACCAAAAGCTCAAGGAGCGAGAATCCAAAGTCTCGCCGCGCGCAAGCGCATCTCCTGTCAGCGCCGCGGAAGGCATTACACCCAGTACAGTTCATCGCAAGTCCACCGGTTGCTAATTAGGATTCTGAGCCAGAATGACAAGGGCATCCAAAGACCCCGAGGGCACCGTGGCGCGGCTCGGCCACGTCACAACGATGGAGGCGAGGGGAGGGGCCTGCGTGCTCCTTGCCGCGATCGTCCATGAGGCGGTATAGACCGCATCATCGTAAGGACCGCCGTTTCCAAGCCACTTCCCCTCAGCATTAAAATAAGCCTTGCCGGAATTTGCCGTCCCTACCGGAATCTGGTGGATGGCGGAGCTCCCAGCCGTGGATTCCATGGAGCGAAGATCCGCACTGATTGCCCTCGCAATGCTGGCCGCCGTGGTCTCATCCGCACTTTCCTTCACGAGATTCAGACCGGTGGGGAGAAGACCCAATAGCGTGATCAGGCCAAACGCGACAATTCCCAATGAAAGCGTGACTTCCACCAACGAAAACCCGGCAATCCGATGCGATTCGCGCGTTTTCATGGTCGATAGACAGAAACGGAACCCGACAAGCCATTGATCTGAATGGCGACGAAGTTCTCGCTGTTCCGAATCGTGCCTCCCGCTGAGGCCTGGAGTCCGATCTCGACCACCTTGCTAAGTTGCGTGGGACTTAGCCTGGCCTCCCCGCGGCTGTTCCACTGAATGACCTGTTGATTAAAAGTGACCCCCGGAGACGGAAAGGTGAACGTCATCGGTGAACTCGAAGCGGATGCAAGGGAAACCACCCCGCTGCCGCCGGGGCGGGTACTGGAGGAGGGAATGCTCACAAGTTGGACGTTCTCGAAGCGGGACAATTTACTGATCGCCGCGACGTCGACGGACGGGTCTGCAATGCCTGTTTTTGACGCAATGACTCCGACGACCAGGGTGTCCAATCCCTCCTTTCGGAAACCCACCCAAACATAAGTATTCTGCGCCATGGCGTAGCCGCGAGCCTGTTCAAGAATGCCGGCGATGTCGCTCCCAGTCTTCGTAATGCCGCCAGCTCCGCGCAGAGAACTGAGCGCGGGAACCGCCAGAACCGCGATCACAGAAACGATGGCAATGACGGTCAGGAGTTCGATGAGCGTGAATGCGAGAAGCCGCCGGTTGCGAATAGTCGTGTTCACTGAGGGATGTTGTACCGCTGTTTCTCTTTTGCGACACTCTCTGCGTACTGGCGGGCGACTTCCTGTAAAGAGGCAGGCAACGCAACAGGCGGGGACGAGACACTTCGTCCGTAAAGCCTCGTCTCGTAGATGGTTTCATAAGCAATCGGCTGCATGGTTTCCTTGTCGATCCACACGGTGCCAAGAACCGGTGCCTTCGTCACGTCCTCAACGTCCGTTGCCGCGACTCCAGTCACTGAACTCGGAGGTTCCACACCAGGTTCCGTCGGCGGCAGTGATTGAGGAGCGAACTGACGGTACACGTAACACGCCGTGCCGTCGTAGTTGGCAACCCCCACGTAATACTTATCGGTGACCCAATCGAGCTCCGTGCGTCTGTTGACTCCTGAGGTGGAAGTGATCGCTGCATTTGCCGCATCTTCCATCACCGGCGCTCCCGTTCTGCGATCTTCATAAAAAACAAGACCGTGCGTCACATAGCGAACGAATTGTGATCCATCCCGATAATGGATGGTTTCCCTTCTAACCCCGGACGAGTACGCATTCTCCACGCGCTCCACCGTGGTTGACGCGAAATTCCCCAAGTCGACCGGCTTGACAAGTTCACTCTTCGCGGGATCCGCTCGCTTCTCCCCGGGCATCTTAACAGTCGTTGTCCAGGCCGTGCGCTCCGGGATGATATTTACGAATGGCTTGGAGGGTCGTTCCGAAAGGGTGGGCGCCGAACCCGTTTGCTGAGCCCAACAGTTCCCGGAGAAAATCGCCATCATCGTGGCCGCGCCCACATTCGCGACAATCGCAGCGATCGCGACAGACGCGCGGAACGGCGAATGCAACCGGCGGCAATCTTCGTGCCCGGGTTGTTTCACTGACCGCACATCACCACGCCCTCTTATCCGGGGAATCTCGAGAATGGGTTTCTGATGGTTAAGTCTACTCATTGACAACCTCCCGATAGATTTCCGTCACCTCGCCACTCATCCGATCAATGGCGCAATGGATCCACACGCGTTCTTCCCCCTGAACCAGGAAGTCGTTACCGCTTCTCGACATCGAAGTAAATCGTCCGGTCTGTACAATGAGATCGATGAGGAAGGTCCAGGTGCGGGTCGTTCCGAGTTCCGCGAGAGCGCGAATCGATGCTTCCCTGACAGGCTTGAAGTTCGCTCCCGCCAAGGGGTCTGGGGCGTTCGTACTGTTTAACACGCGAGTGACCAAGTCTCCGCGGTCGGAGAATGGCCTGACGGTGCTCTCGCTGACAATCGCCTGAGCGATGCTTTGCGCTTCGGTCGTGGATAGCGCGGAAGCAGGAACACCGGGATTCACGCCGTCCAATTGTTTCGAGGCATTTCGCAAAAGCGCGGCCAATGCCGCAGTTTGGCGGGTATTCAAATTGATCTGACCGGCCGTTAGCGGCGGATTAGCCTCTGTCTCCGAAATACTGAACAAGTCGAGGAGTCCGAGGTCGGCCGATCTCCAGGTAAAGAAATCGAGGGTCTTCCACGGGATATCCCGGAAGACATACCCCAACTCGCCCACCGAGCGGAATGGCCGATTCAGGATGATGGGACGCACCGCGAGTTGACCGGGTACCGTGGGCAAAGTGCCGAAGACTCCATCACCCGGGCGCACCACCCCGTCCGGATCCGAATAACGCACCGGAAAATCCGTTGAGAGCGTATCAGGATTGTTCCCAACAAGTCCGTAAAGACCGATCTGAAAACGGTTGGTTTGCGGCGGACGCTCAAAGTTCTGGAAGACTTGAAATCCGGGTGCCAGGATTGTCGGCGCGTCCCTGCCCACAGCGTTGACCCCACCGGGGAAGGCCCACTGGGAGGAATTGTTTACTGTGTTGCCCCGCACGTCGCTTAGGAACGCCGACGGCAGAGCTCCCGTCGACGAACGCACGGAGAAGCCGAGAAAATCGGTCGGCGAACCGCCAGTAGTAGTCTGGCTCCAACCGGAGAAGCCCAGTCGGTTAGTTCTTGGATCCGCCTTGACCATTCCGACCGTGGTCCCCCTGCTCCTCCACGAATAAAACTCGTTTGTCAGCGTAGCCCCCGCCGAACCATGCTGCGTGTTCAGGGGTAGATTGGCTTCTGCGTCTCCACTGAGCGGACAGGTCATGATGTCGGATAGATTCAGGCAGAAATTCTCAAATGTTTGGTAAGTAACCCACGTATTTGCGGGGTCTCCGGATTTATGAAGTTGAAGAGCGAATTCCCAGCCCTTGTTCGCAGGGGGCGAGGGAGAGCTCCTTAACCTGCAGGTGTTATAGGCTTTTAGTCCAACGGTCCTTCCGGAACTTGCCTCCAGAGAAGCAATCGTTGTTTGCAGGCTTGGATGGCGGTCGGCAGCAGGGGGGATCGCGATCCCGGGTCTGCACTGAATGACGAGCACCCCCGGCGTGTCTGCCATTGAGGTCGGAGTGCCTCCAAGAGTCGTTGGCTCCGAATAGTCCTGTGTCGCGGAGAAGGACAGGGTTCGCCCGGAGTTCAAACTGACCATGTCATTCGTCGCCGTCTGAACTTCCGAAAACAAAGTACCTCCGGCTGATGGAATTTTCCGGCTGAGTTCTAATGCCTCGGGAAGTGAGGTGTTGCACGTGTAATAAAGGTTCACCCAGCCGGTGCCGCCAGTCGGCACAATCCGGAATCCATCAATTCCGACCGGAGGGGTCCGCGCGTTCTGATGAGGGTTCCACACATCGAAGAGCGCCCAGACCTGGAAAAGATCCCGGTCGTACGTGGGACGCCACGCCACCAACGCGATCTGACTCACATAAGGGAGGTTCTCGGTTCCGAAGCTTGACAGATACTCCCCCGGATTTCCGGAAGGGTACTGGATGCAAGTCGGGATGTCGTCGGCGTCCCATTGGTCAATAATGTTGGCGGCAATTTGGACGATCTGGAGGTTCTGCAAGCTGTCCCGACTCTGAACAGCCGTATAAGTGTTGACGCCGCTGCGCCCAAGCGAGCCCGTCAGCATGCCCGCCTGGAGAACCTCGAAAAAATTAGGCTCGCGGCCCAAATTCGCGATTTCACTTAGTCTGGCAATGCGCCCATCAGACGTGGTGCGGGTGTATCTCCAAGTGTGGTCATTCACTTTGGTGAGCCCAAAATAATAAAGCAGTTGATCCGGGTCGGACTCCGCGAAGAGGTTAAGTTTGTTTAGAGGGAACCGGCGAAGCATCACCGGGGTGCCTGACTTTACCTCAAGGGTCGCTGATCCGGGTCGCGTGAGCGAGCTGTTCGTGGCGTGGCGGACCGAAAGCACCGCCGGATTCATGGCATCGGCGTTCGGGGTGGCAGGGATTTTGGATCGAACCGAACTTGGCTCGAACGACGGGGCGTTGACGTCGGTGCCCATGACCGTGAGGAACGGAAGCGCATCTCCGGGAATAGGGCTCCCCGGGCGGGACGCATAGCTGATCAGATCCTGTCGGCTCACAAACGCCTGCTCTCCCGATGGCACGTCCTGGAAGGTTCGCTTCGGGTCAAAAAGCCCGCCTGCGCCGGGCGTGACATTGGTGTTCGTCCGCGAGTCTGCGGACCTCCATGAGACAAAGTCTTGAAAGGATGGAATCGGCACCCCTCCGATCCCATTCGTGAGGGAGGCCTGATGCAGTCGGCCACGGCGGGAATTCTCAGACTCCGTAAGTCCGTTTCCCACGACGTTGATGTCGACCAATCCACCGACGTCGTAGATCACATACGCATAGCGTCCGATCACGACTGCCGTGTTGGTGGGCGACGTGGAACTCATGGCGGATAACTGATTCGTACTGAATCCCTGAGGATTTCCTCCCGAACGGTCGACATAGATCCAGTCCGGGGGGGTGAACGCAGCAAGTTCGGAACTGCTCATCAACCGCGGCCGGTTCCAGCGTGCGAGCGGAACCGATCGTCCATTCAAAGACGCATTCGTCGTGGAGATGCTTGATGAACGGGCGAGGCCGGAGTCGCTTCGTTGCGGAATGGATGTGCGGTATCCGCTTCCCGTGGTGAAGAACGGCTGAGCGCCGCGACTCACCTTGACAATGTTGGTGATCCCCTGGGCCGCCACGCGCTGTGGTGCCATCGATGGCGCGACCGGCACTCCGATGGCTGGGTCGACCACGAAATTCGGGCGTGTCATCCGTAAGCTCACGTTGGTCATCGAATCGGCTAACGAACCGGCTTCGATTTCATGTTGAATGTCGTCGAGAATGAAGCCCTCTGCGGTCCTGGAAAACAGCTGGGCCTTGGCACTCCCGGCGCTCGCAGAGCTGATTTGGCGATGCAGGGCCGTTCGCGAGAAGTAGGCAAGGACCACGATGAGAACCAGGACCAACATCGAAAGAACAAAGACGAGCGCGAAACCGGCCCGCTGCCTTGCCCTGCGAAAATGCCTTGATGCCCGTGTTGAATCCATTTGCTCAATACCCGAAGGAGGAAGAAAGTGCGCATAGCGCACGGAATACCTCTAATCGAACTATCTTTTGCGGCGGTCGGAGTGTCAAGCGCAACTTGGGTTCGCCGCGCGACCGCACCCTCCGTCTTCCGGCCCGCCATGTGCATGCGATCCGGGAGGAAAGCCACACACGACCTTTGAGTGTGCGATACGCGCACTCATGTGCGAATATCGATTTTTCCTCTTGCCCGGGATCGTGGGTGAAGATAGTCACTCATTCATGGTCTCCCGTGCAGGTCGGCAATCCTTAACCTCCCCTGGCGGCGGCACCCGCCGGGGTCCCGTTTCGTCACAAATTCAATGAAACTGGGAATCATTGGTCTCGGCGGGAGGATGAACTCGATCATCAACCTGTTGGCGAAGGCGGATCCGGAACTGGCGATTGTGGGTCTGGTCGACTCCGATCCCGATGCGGCGCTAGAGCGGGTCCCGGCGAAGGATCGTGAGAGCGTGAAAACTTTCGAGTCCCTCGGAGAAATGGTGACCTCCGTTCGACCCGACGCGTTGGCGATTGGAACCCGTTGCGATAGCCATGCCCGGTTGGCGATGGAGTCGGCGGCGTTCGGGTTGCCAATCTTTTTGGAGAAACCGGTCGCAACCCGAATGGAGGATGCCGTTGCACTGGAGCGCGCGTTCCAAGTCCATCCCACCCCGGTGCTAGTGAGTTTTCCGCTTCGGGCATCGCTCGTCTGTACGCAGGCGAAGCGATTGATCGGGGTAAACGCCACAGGCCGCGTGGAGCATGTGCTGGCGGTAAACTACGTTCCTTACGGAGATGTTTACTTCAGCCGGTGGTATCGGGATTACGGTGTGACACAGGGTCTGTTCCTGCAGAAATCCACTCATGATTTCGATTATCTTGCGGATCTGGTGGGCGCGCCAATTGTAAGAGTCGCCGCGATGGTTTCCTGTGGACGTGCGCATCAGGATATCAGTCGGAGGCCAGAACCAGCCGATCCCGATGTATTGTACTTCGAGGCTATTGGTTCACCGGAAACCGGCATGAACGAGGATTCCTCCAGTGTGTTGCTGGAGTTTGCCAATGGAGTGAAGGGGGTCTATACGCAGGTCTTCTTTTCCAAACGCGGTGCAAAACGCGGTGCGGTTCTCTCGGGGGTTAGGGGCACGGTTGAGTTCGATTTTTACACGGCGCAGATCCGATCCACGATGCATCGCGAACCGGTGGACGCCACTGTGACGATTGAAGGGAAAGGGGCCCACTTCGGAGGAGATGAACGGCTCGTCGAAAACTTCGTCCACATGGTTCGCGACGGAACTCCTTCGATGGCTCCTCTCAATGCGGGTCTGCAGAGCGTCTATGCCTGCCTCGCCGCAAAAGAGTCCGGGGCGACCGGACGATTCGTGGATGTGCGGACACTCGGCCAATAGTCCAGGTGCGACCCCATCCCCCCGATTTTCAAAACATGACGCTTCTTCTGCCATCGTCGCCCACATTGGAATCCCTGACGTCCCGCGAGTACCGCCGTTTCCTGTTGGAAAACACCTTGGAGTCCGGCATCAGACTCATCCTGCAGCGGCACTCCGAACCCATGGAATGGCCGTTCATCGACACGAAGTTCAATCCTAATACGGGTGAAGAACTCCCTGCAGAAAATCGACAGAAGATCTACGCATGGTTCCTGGGCAGAGGCACGGAAGCCCTGACACTCCATCTTGAGGCATTAGATCAACTCGATCTCTCTGGCGAAGAGAAGGTGCAGGCGCGCATCCTTTTTCCGCGTCTCATCGAGAACATGTCAGCCGCCATCCTGGAGATTACCCGGCGCCATCGCGGGCGATGCCCTTTCCTGCTGGAAAGAAACTTTGAAATCGTGCCGGGTTGGCCGGAACCCAATCCGGAATGGACGGGGGCCGGGGATTTGTTCTGCGCCAAGGGTCTTCTGTTGAGCGGGGATCCCGGAATTCGTCGTCAGGGCGCTGCGATGCTTGAGGTCGTGGCCGATCGCATTCAGGCGGGGCAGTTCGGTCTGGAAGGCGCACGGCTCCCGGCCCAGGGACTAAGTCAGGGCATGCGAATGCTTTTTCTGTCGGTCCCCCGGTTGGTCGCGCTGCGGAACGGGTTGGAATCGGTTAAAGAAATAATGTTTGCCCGCGCCTGCTCTTTTTTGGCGTTCGTTCTGGATCATCATTGGGTGCCATCTACGGGCCGCTTCAGTGAATACGTCGACCCTGTCACCTTCGAGCCGGGAGAGTTTCTGGACCCCGGGCATTGCACGGAGTTTGTGGGTTTGGGGTTGTCGGCCGTTCACGCGATGGAACGCGATGGAGCCGGGATGGACGACGCACGGCGCGCACTCTTCGAGCGCGCCCGACGGGAAATGCCGGACATTTTGGTGAGTGCGATGAAGCTTGGATTCAACGAACGCCACGGGGGCATGTTCAAAGCGGTGAATCATCGGACCGGGGAGGTCATCGATTCGGAGATGCCGTGGTGGAATATGCCGGAGACCATGCGCGGGGCGTTCTTTGCGGCGGTCGGCACACAGAATGCCGCCAAACGCGCCGCCTGTCTGGAGGTTTTCTCCAAGTGCCACAACGCCTACTTTACCCATTACCTTAACCCGAATCTCATGAGCTTCCCGTTCCAAACCCGAAGCGGCGAGACCGGGCAGGTGATCGACGCCGCTCCCTCCATTCCGGAAGGGGATCCGCTCTACCACAGCAACCTTTGCTTCCTCGATATCCTGCCGCATCTCGACCGCGGTATTCAGGCTGTTCCGAACGAGCCCCTCGGTGCTTCCGTGCTCCGCAAGAGCGACTTTGCGCGGCAATTATTATGAAAAAACCTAAGATCGGATTGTGCATCATGTATCCTTCACCCGGCGTTGTGGAACGTATCGGGCCGGATTGGGATTGGATCTGGATCGACGGCCAGCATGGTCAGATCGGAACCTACAATGATGTGATCGCAATGGTTCGTGCGTGCGGCTTCATCGGCAGGCAGGCCTTCGTCAGGGTGGCCGGGCACGATTTATCCGCCATCACGGTTGCACTCGATATGGCAGCGGATGGGGTGATTGTTCCGCAGGTGGAGAATGCGGAAGAGGCTCGGCGATTGGTGCGCGCGGCGAAGTTTCCACCGATCGGTGATCGCTCGTATGGAGCGAGGCGCAGTATTGACCTCGGCGGTCGCCTTTTTGTGACGACGGCCAACGATGCGACCGAGCTGATTTGTCAGATCGAGTCCCCGGAAGCCGTGGAGCGGGCGGAGGAAATTGCCGCTGTGCCGGGAGTCGGTGGCTTGTTTCTGGGACCCGATGACTACATGTTGCGCAAGGGCTTAACCATGGACCATCCGCGATCGTTATCGTCCTTGGGAGACGCGCTCGAAAAGGTGTGCAAAGCCTGTCATAATCAGGGGAAGAAGGGGATGGCTGTCGGTCTCGGGGAGGGGATCGCCAGACATTGTGTCGAACTTGGATACGATTACATCGCCGGGGGAGCGGATGTGGGATTTCTTGCCAACGCCTCCAAGGACGCTTCAGCAGAACTGCGGGGTCTCATTGATGACTCCGGGACAAACTGAATGTCGCCTATTCCCGTTTGCCCACTGCCCGTGTGCTCGCGCGGTGGAAACGCTGAGACGAGCCTAAGTGTGGCTTTCGAGGATGCTCTGATCGGATAGATCTTTGCCTCCATGCGAGATCACAAGGCTGGCGCCCACGAAGCGCTTGATGGGCAGGGATGCAAGGGGATTGACGATGTGGGCCAGCGTGGGAAGTTGCTCCCAGGTGGAAGGCAAAAATTCAAAGCGACCCTTTGCCGTAAAGCATTTCTCGACGACAAACGCTGGATTTGCGGCCGGGGTCATCACAGCGTAGGCCGCATCAGCTTCGCCGGGACAGCCGGTCTTCGGAATGTGTTTGTAGTGCAGGAGCGGTCTGCGCGGCGAAGCAGGCGAGGAGGATTCGGTTAACTCTCCGAGCTCCAGCTTCGCAAAGCAATGGCCGAGCCAATTGGCAGCATATTCTCTCCGGTTCCCAATCTGGGTGGTTTCCTCAATAGAGCACCACAGTTTGGCAAATCCCAGTTCCTCGCGTCCGCTGATGATCGGATCCGCGAGGTTTTCCCAGAGGACGGCGAGAAAATCGCCTTCAATGGCCTCCGTGCCGCGGCGATAGAGCGCGGGAAACTTTACCCCGAGCGTCGAATAGCCCCGCCCGGCAAGCCAGTCGAGGTTTTCCAACTGCTGCACTTCGACCGTCACGGTCGGAATAGTCCCCGGTTCGAAACAACTCGGCAGCAGATTCCTAATGGCTTCGGTTTCTGTTTCGCAGGTCACCGCGGCAATGGTTCGCCGGCTGGAGGTGGGATCCCGACGGCCAGGGTGGGGGATTTGCCTTGGACCGGGAAAGGGTCCGAATCCGACCGGCATCCGATGAATGGGTTGGGCGCCGTCGCGTGGAAAATCTGGTGGTGCGTAGCGGGCGGAATCCGGATGAGACATGGTCGTTGTTGATGCCCGGCCTCGATACACGTTTCGCTCCGGCCCGCGCCGGACGAGCGTTGGGGATCATTTCGGGCCAGGAAGGGCAGGTCAAGGATGTCCGAGGCGGTTCGCAGATATGACCAGTTGAGAGGTTCGCAAAAGCGGACTTGCCTGCGGTGACGATAGTGCGTATACCGCACATATCGATGAATGCTACGACAGACAAGCCCTATGATCAGCGCAATCACCTTGTCGGATTGGAGAAGGGTCTGGCGGTGATTGAGTGCTTTGATGCGACCCACCAGAAGTTAACCATCGCCGAGGTTGCGCAGGCGGTAGGACTTTCCCGCGCCGCAGCCCGTCGATGCCTTCTGACACTTGCTCATCTGGGTTATGCGGATTACGACGGCAAGTTCTTCCGCCTGACGGTGCATGCGATGCGGTTGGGCTACGCATACTTGGCGTCGACGACCACTCCTCAGATTCTGCAAACCTTTGTCGAACGGCTTTCGGAGGAAACTAATGAACCCAGTTCGGCGGCCACGTTGGATGGCAACGAGATGGTGTACGTGGCCAGGGCGGCGGTTAAGCGTATCTTGTCCATTAACGTAAATGTCGGCACCCGACTTCCTCTCTTTTGCACGTCGTTGGGACGGGTTTTGCTTGCATCGCTTGATCCGGCGGATGCGGAAAAGCGGTTGGCGGAGGCTCCGCGGCCGGAGTTCACGCAGCATACCATCACCAGCATTCCGCAGATCCGGCGTCAACTGGCACAGGTGCGGGCCAATGGATACAGTCTGGTGGAAGAGGAGCTTCAGGTTGGGCTGATCTCGCTGTCCGTGCCCGTGTACAACTCGAAGGGACAAACCGTTGCATCCATCGGAATCGCCTCGCAGGTGCATCGCAGCGGTCCGAAGCGAATGATTGAGGTCGTTTTGCCCATCCTCCTAAAACATCAGGAAGCGCTTGCCACGATGCTTCAGTAGGAATCTCGGATCCGTTCGCTAGTGCTGCGGCTCGACCGCGTCGAAGGACCAGGGACTAATAGACGGTTCACCGGGTCACCGGGGCGCAGTGCGCTCCGCGAGGGACTCCGCCGCGCAGAACTGCGGAATGACTCGAATTTGGCGGACCGGGGACGGGCCCTCGGTGGCCATTTCCACCGCCATGCGGGAGAGTTTCGATGCAATCCTCCGCAGAGGCGAGATGTAGTGCGCGATCGGGGTGGAAATCGAATCAAGGACGGGATCGTGATCGCGTGCAATGATGGAGATGTCCTGCGGAATGCGGAATCCCTTGGAAAGCAGATGCGTGACCAGCGTGGTGGTCGCCAGCGCATTGATCGCAAAAAACGCGGTGGGCGGATTGCGATCGGCAAAGAGTTCTTCGATCTTGTGAATTAGTTCCCGGCTCGAAGAGCCATGACGGATGATGCGACACCGCACGTCCGGGTGGCCCGAGTTCCTCAAGGCCTTAAAAAAGCTGTCCGCCGTCTCCAAGTCGCCCGCGTGATTGGCATCGGGAATCATCCACACAATTTCTCGGTGAGACCTTCCCATGAGAAGGCCCGCGGCGTGATGCCCCATGGAATGATAGTCGATGTCCACCGAAGGCATGGGGATGCCGGGGAAAGTGGATCCAAGCGCGATCACCGGAAGTCCCTTTTCACAGAACCACTCCTGGACAGAGCGGGAGGAGAGGGTGAGCACGAACGCCCGGAACTGACCCCTCTCGCTCAAATGCTGCAGTCCACGCGCCGGGCGGTTGGTGCCAAATGAGGGATGCGACACAACCTCCAAAAACAGACCTCGCTCCCGGAGCACGCGCTGCATGTAGTCGATCTGGAAAATCCGATTGCGGCTCATCGAATAGACAGGCAACTTTGAGATGAGGGCAATCGACTTAGTTTTCGATCGGAGTCCCCTATGCTTTTGTTTCAGGATCGCCGTTTTTCTGCCCTGTTTGACCTCGATCCTGCCCTCCTGTTGAACAATTTCAAGCGCGGCACGGAGCGTCGGCCTGCTCACCTGAAAGAGCGAGCAAAGCTGGCGCTCACCGGGCAGGTAATCCTTCCATGCGCCGGAATCAATTCCCTCGCGGAGGACATCCGCCGTCTGCTTGCTCAGGGTTAGGCGCCTCGGGATTTTTAACATGGCACTCACTCATCACTGCCCGGAACTAAAGGAAAAGGAAAGTCTCTTTGTAACTTTTCAACAGGAAATGCGCATCGAAATGCTTGCCACACTGGAAGGCAGCACACTTGCGCAGACAAAGAGCATACAGGTAAGGGTATGTTACCAGCGAAATCCCATTGCCTGCTGGTTGAGAAGGGAAGAACATTCACTTGTGAGAGGAAGGCTTAGTCTCCGACCCCTATGGGGCCTCTCAATCGCTGGCATCCTGCGAGTTCCCACCTCGTCCACGCTCCATTGACCGGGATGCTTCGCCCATCTACTTCAACCTCGCGGGGCTGTTTTTCAAGACCTATACCGACCTAACTTCATGAACGAGTCCGATCTCCTCCCTTCTATTCAGCGGCAAATTCTTATTCCTCACACCGATGCGGTTCCACGTTCGGGCGAAGGAACGGCCGTCCTTCGCCGTGACGGGAGCATTCTCCTGGTTCACACTCGCTTCGTGGAGGGCGGGGCGGATCACGATCCCGCAGAACTCGTCGGGGGAACGTTGGATCTGGATGCGGGGGTGTTGCGGGAGGAAAGGGTGTTTTTTCCCGATGAGAACGCGGTCAATCAGATGTGCGCGGGGCTGGAGCGCCTCGCAGATGGCGATCTGGGAATGATCTTCGTTCGGCGTACCGCCCGCGATGAGGACGACATCTTCTTTAGCCGAAGTAGGGACGAAGGCGAAACGTGGTCGACCCCGGTTAAGGTAAACGCCTGCTGCGACGAAAAGTTCATCGTGGTAAACAACGATCGGCTGCGTCAGTTCACGACCGGACGCATCGCCATCCCCGTGGCCTTGTATCCTGACCGTTCTGACCGGAGTCGCCCATGCACGTTGGCAATGTTTTACTCTGATGACGGGGGCGTGACGTGGGCCATTTCCCAGCGGATCAAGATCCTTGAGAAGAACATTGCGCCTCCACACGCCTTGCACGCGGGTGCCGAGCAGGTCTGGAAGGACGGCTGCGAGTACTACGCGAAGGAGCAGGAACCCGGCGTCGAGGAACTGGCGGATGGGCGACTCCTCATGTACTGCCGAACGTACATCGCGTACATGTACCAGGCGTACTCGGACGATGGGGGCGAGAGTTGGTCGGAGTTAAGGGCCGCCACGCAGATCGTTTCTCCCTGCAGCCCTCAGTCGATCCGCAGAGTGCCGGGCCGACGTCGGCTCGTCTGTGTTTTCAACCACCGCCGCCATATTGCCTATGGGGACACGGGGCGATTTTGGTCGTGGCGCACCCCGTTGACTTTGGCGATCAGTGACGACGATGCGGCGAGCTGGACGATCCTCGGGAACATCGAGGATGAATCCCATAACTATTGTTATGTCAGCATGCTGTTTCTGGGGGAGCGACTTCTTCTCACGTATTATGCGTCAAGAAATCTGATCGAGGATGGCAAGCCGGTGCGCCGGGATTTGTCCTCTCTGAAAATGCAGGTGCTCGATATCGGAGCGTTTTGAGTAAGGAGGCTCGCGCGAAGATGCGAATGCGCGATCAACTGGGGCGCGGAATCGAAGCCGTGGAGGCGATTTTAGGGAAGTATGAACCTAAATCCCGCAGTTCAAACCCAAGAAATGGTCAGATTCACCATGAAGTTCATGAAGGACATGAAGGGACAGAAGAATAGACGGCTCAGAAAATTGGCCCGCAACTTCACCCAAAAGGGGAAGACCCGTGGAGCCCGGGAACATGCCTCATTCATTCCTCTTCCTGATCTTCAAGTGCTTCATGGTAATTCAAGCTGCGGTTTATAGGTTGAAATGTGCGGAATGTGAGTAGTTGTGCGAATATCGCATTTATGGTTGACTATCGCACGTTGATTGAGTGAAACTTTGGGGGTGCAGATGGTGCACCGAAAGGTCAGTTCCCATGAAGACAGCGCTCCTTGTTTGTGCGGTAGGTTTGTTTGGTTGGAATGTCGCGCAAGCGGATCTTTCTGAACGAGATCAGGCGATGGCCCTTTCGAAAGCGGGGGACCAGAAGGGGGCGATTGCCGTCTTTGTGAAGATGGCGGCGGGGACGAAGAACGAGACGAATAAGTCGGAGTGCCTGCTCGAGGCGGCGCGCTGTGCGGTGAAGATGAAAGATTTTCCTGCTGCGACGGAGCTTGCGGGTCAGATTCCGTCGGTCCCGTATGCGACGTTCTGCACGATGGAGATCCTGCGAGGTAAGGCGCAGCGGGAGCAATTGGTGGCGGTGACCGAGAAGGAGGATTTCAGCGCGTGGCCTGAAAAGTTGATTTATCCGGCGCTGTTGATTCGCGGAGAGGCCTACCTGTCGCTTGGGCGAACCGCCGAAGCGGAGGCGGATTTTGCGGAGGCCGCAGAGCAAACAATGTCGCTGCAGCAGAAGGGAAGAGCCATGCTGTACCAGGCGGAGGTGATGGCCCGGCAGGGCAAGAGCCCTGAGGAACTCTTGGCATTTTATGGTCGCATCATGGAGTTGGTGCCCAAGGGTGGGGGAATCCTGCCGCGGGCACGTCTGGCCCGGGCCCGCCTGTTTGCCGGGGCAGGGCAGGAGAAACTCGCGATCGATGAAATTGTCGCGGTGGAGACGTTAGGCGGCAAGGAACCCTATTGGATCGCCGCGACGAACCTCGCCTACGGTGAAGTATTCGAGGCCGCTGGAAAGCCGTTGGATGCGGCGGGCCGCTATCAAAACGTCATCACTTTCGCCGATTCACCCGAAGAAATCAAAGTTCAGGCACAGGAGCGTCTCGAGAAATTGCAGGCATCTCAAAAAACCATCTCGAAATGAAAGCCATCCCCTTCATCGCAGTCATTCTTAGCTTTTGCTCGACAGCGATTGCGGTCACTCTTGTCGAATACGGGAGCGCGAAAGCAGAAATTGTCGTGGCCAAGGATGCGTCGCCGAGCGTGCGAACCGCGGGCTCCGAACTCCAGCGTCATTTGGAGAAGATTTCCGGTGCACAACTCCCCATCGTCAGCGCTCCGACCGAGGGAGTCGCGCGGCAGGTGTTTGTTGGTGAAAGCGAGTTCACGAAGGCGAAAGGGTTCAGCCTCGAAGGCGTCAAGTGGGACGGATTCAAGATCGTCGCCAAAGACAACTATGTGATCCTTGCGGGCAATCAGTTTTACATGGAGCCCATCTACGGCAAGTGGATGGCCGATACCCGGACGGAAGACTGGCAGAAGCTCATCGGCCGCAAATGGCGGTTTCCTGGTGGTGGAATGGATTTTCGTACTTTCAACAAAAAGCTCGGCTTTTTCGTATTCGACGGAACCGGCACGCTCTACTCGGTCTATGAATTGCTGAACCAGTTGGGCATGCGCTGGTATCTGCCGATGGTTGACCTCGGGATCGTGTATCCCTCGTTGAGCACGGTGAAGATTCCCGACCAGGATCGCAAGAAGGAGCCTGTATTCCCGATCCGTTATCTTGAACCGGTCAATACCAAGTTTCCGGACGAGTGGCTCTGGTATAAGTCGATGATGATGGGTCAGGCCTTTATGTTTCCAAGCGAGCATTCCCTTGGACACACACTGAAGTTTCCAGAGGCCAACCCGGAGGAAGTTTACGGCAAGGTTAATGGGAAAATCGATTATTTCGTGCCGAAGCTGACCTCGCCGAAGCTGAGGGAGGATTTGACGTTGCTGCTGGAGACGCAGCTCAAGGAAATGCCAAAACTGGAGACTGTTTCCATCACGCCAAACGACGGATGGGGCCAGATGGATGAGGCCGATGTCGCCGCCGGCTGGCTCAGGTCGGAACGCGGACGCGCGGGGAGTTTCTCAGATTACACTTGGGATATGATCATGGACGTGCGGGGTCGGCTGAAGAAGAATCATCCCGATCTCAAAACCATCATCTACGCTTACATCAACAACAAGCTTCCCCCCACGACCGCGGAGAAGATTCCGGAGGATATCATCGTTTCGTATTCCCAGAACATTACGCAGCATATGCTGCCGGAAGCTAAGGACGACTTAAAGATCCGGGACGAGTGGTTGGCGAAAATGAGCAACGACCAGATGATCGTTTGGGAATACTATGCGGAACATTCTCCGACGCGCAGTTTTCCTCCGATCCCCGTGATCTTTACCAAGCTGATGCAGAAGAATTTCACGGCCATGTATGGCAAGGTTGGGCTCGGAATTCTTGTTTCCAGCACATGGGACTATCAAAGCCCGACAGCCGTCCTGCGACGTCCGGGGCTGTCCCATCTTATGCTCTATCTTCACAACCGGTTCCTGTGGGACAGCAAGCTCGATCTGCAGGCGGTCCTGGACGAGTATTATGAGAAGTTCTTTGGTCCGGCAAAAGCGGAGATGAAAGAGTTCTACGAGTTCGCGGAGAAGGTTTGGATGCGCCCCGGAGAGCGCGAGGTATCGGCCAACAGTGGCTTTCTGAAGCCGGAGGATGTGGGCGTGTATTTTGACATCTTGGGCCGGGCGCAGGCCAAGGCGGGCGCGGAATCCATTTACCGCAAGCGCATCGACCTGATCGCCGGGGAGATGGACCCGCTGAAGACGCTGTTTGAAAACCTCCAGCGAAAGGGCACCCCCATGGAAGGCTTTAAATCGAAAGACAATTTCGTCGCCGACGGGGACCTGACCAAGCCGTTCTGGACGGCACGGCCGGACTCGTTTGTGGAATTGCGCGACATGAACACCGGCGAGAAGCCCACGCACGTTTCGACCAGCGCATCCGTGCGTTGGATTCCGGACAGTTCGAAGCTGGTAATCGGTATCGAGTGCCTGGAGCCCAAGATGGACAAGATCGCAGCGAGCAAGCTCGACCGGGATACGCGTGGTATCTTCCGGGGGGATTTCGTCGAGATTCGGCTGGAAACGCCCCAAGGCATCCGGCCCCACATCGCCGTGAATCCGGAGGGGAGCATTTTTGACGAGAGCCCGACGGCCAACGCGGCGGATCTTCCGCACTTTTACAAAGTGGAGGACTTTGCGGTGAAGAAGTATCCGGACCGCTGGACGGCGGAAATCGTGATCGACGCAAAAGCGCTCGGCGCGGGCGCGGAGATGCCATCGAAGAGCTCGCCCTGGGGCATCGGAATCAACCGCCAGCGCAGCGCGGGCAACACCGTGGAGCACTACATGATTACGCCAAGCGGGAGCGATTTCCAGGACCTGCGCGATCTGGGCAACTTAACAATTCGTTAACAATCCGTTAGGAACCCAACGCCACGAATACTTATGAGAATTGACGGACACGCACACGCCATGCACGCGGAGATGGGACCGGAAGGGCGTCGCGTCCCGCCCCTGGTGTCGCCTTGGAGAGAGCCGGGGTTCACCACAGAGGAACTGCTGGCCCGCAGCGGGGGCGTTCTCATGCGGGAGTATCCAAGCGACGTTGAACCCATTTCCGCCGAAGCGCACATCGCGGCGCACCGGGCCCGTGGCATCGAGAGGGTTGTCTTGCTTGATCCCCCGGATGTCACCTTCGAAATCCACCGCATCTTCGGCGACTTCGTCCTGCCTTGTCCGCAGATCCGCCTCGACGAAACCACCCCGGCCGACATTGATGCCATCCTCGACCGTGGGGCGATCGGGATCAAATTCATCGCGCCGATGCATCCGTATGGATCGGACTGTTACCTCCCGATTTATCGTGCGGTGAGGGATCGGAACGCGCTGGCGACCTTCCACACAGGATATCTCGCTCATCACTTCTTTGATCCCGGTGGGGTCCTTCCCCGATCGAGCCAGATTAACATCAACCACATGCGACCCTCTGAGATCGATCGCATCAGTCGAGCTCTTCCGGAACTTAAGATCGTGATCGCCCACTTTGGAAATCCGTGGTGGGACGAAACTCACGCGCTCATCTCCAACAACAAAAACACCTACGCGGACTTTTCCGGAGGCAGCGCCTACCGTCGATCGCTTGCGTTCTGGAAGGAGCTTTTTGCTCCTAATGGAAAACTCGACGTGCGCGCTGCCTCCAAGCTTTGTTATGGAGCCGACGGATGGATGTTCCACGTGGGTATTTTCGAAGATGGCCCACTGCAGGAGTTTTATGACCGACTTTACGACGTGCTGGATCTTCCGAGCGATTTGCGGGGGCTCATTGACCGCGAGAACATGCTCCGGTTGGTCGATCCGTTACAAAAGTAATGTCGGATGAGGTTGCGATCGTTGACGCTTTGACCGTCAATCCGGAGTGGATTGGCGATTCCGGAGCGGTCGCGGAGGTCATGCGAACCCTGGGATTCCACGACGCCATCGTCAAGGCCCTCGCGGGAGCTGCTGACGAACTGGCGAAATCCGGGGAGATTCCAATGATTGCTGCAGCGGCCACGAGCTGGTTTTCTGCGCGGGGTCGGCTGTTCGATTCCGAAGGGCATCCGCTCAGGGAGGCGCTCGCAGTGGTTTCCACTTTCCCCTCACGTATGGAACACGATCAGGTGAGGGGGATTCCGACCGCGGTCACGTCGGAAACCCTCCTCGATTTACAAAGGCACATGGACGAGTTTCACATTCGGCATGGCGTGTGGGGATTTCACCTCGCGCATTGGCTTTGGAATCATGTCACCGGGGGCCTTTACGCGATTGAAGGTCTTCAGTTTGCCCCGGGCGAGTGGACCTATCCATATGTGGTTTATCGCACGGCGGACGAAACCTTAGTCCTTGCCGATGACGGACTTTATCTTGATCACGAGGGCGCCCCGCGAAAGCAGCGGCCTGGAACGCGCACGTCCCTGAACGAAGCGGCGGGGGCCGTGCGGGGCTTTCCGGTGAATCGCTCGTCGGGAGCGGTCGGCCTCCGGGAGACGACACTGCCATCCGATGCTCGTCGCATTTTAGGAGCCGGAGATCGGGTTTTAAACCTTCATATCCCGACGGGGGCGGATGTCACCTTGGGCGCTTGTCGGATCGCTTTCAGGCGGGCCGTGGAGTTCTTTGAACATTTCTTTCCGCATCGGGCCACGGGAACGATCATTTGCACGTCGTGGCTTCTTGATCGGGAATTGTCGCGAGTGTTGCCGGCGGACTCCCGTGTCGTGCAGTTCGGCGGCATCTTTTTCCCATTCTTAATGCCGGACGGCGACGATGCCCAGTTGATTGAGCGGGTTTTGGATGTTCCGGCCCACCGGGAGACTTCGCTGCGGCGAACAATCCGAAGCCATCGGTTGGCCGGTGGGCGCTTTCGGATGACCGGTGGATTTCTCCTTCCGGAGGATTATTAAGGACTAATCCCGAAAGCGGATTTTGAACCACGAAGGACACGAAGGGAAGGGCTCCTTGGACAGGAACCGTTTCATCGAGATTCATTCCATTTAATCCTTTCTGTCTTCGTGAGCTTCGTGTCCTTCGTGGTAAATCCCCATCGCGGCACTCGGGCTAATGCGGAACAGTCATCGACAGGCCACCGTCGACCACGATTTCGGTTCCCGTGATGTATGAAGCGCGGTCCGAGGCCAGGAACACCGCGGCTTCCGCGACATCCCACGAAACACCCATTCGGCCGAGGGGCACCACCCGATTCCGCTTGGCCCGCATTTCATCAACCGAGCAACCGGAGTACGCGTTCTTCAGATAAACGGTGATGCGTGGGGTGTCGATTAGTCCGGCGACGATCGTGTTCGCTCGGATGCCAAACGATGCGACTTCGATCGCCAGCGTTCGGGTAAAGTGAAGGGCTGCGGCCTTTGTGGTGGCGTAGACGAGGGATGGGTATCCCAAGTGACGCTGCGCCGCTATCGATGAAGTGGTCAAAATCACCCCGCGTCGACGCTTCTTCATACCGGGCAGAACGGCCTGCGCGGTGATGTGCAGAGACGTGACGTTTGCGTCCTGAATGCGTCGCCAATCCGCCGCGGACGTCAAAGCCGGATCGCCGCTCTTCGCCAGACCGACATTGTTATGAAGGACATCGATGACACCGAACTCTTTCCGAACCGACTCCATCATCGACAGGATGGAGTCGTCCTGAGTGACATCGACTTCGAAGGGTTTGGCATGCCCGCCGGAAACTTCGATG
>Ga0247833_1003399_pt1 | contig 21393 bp, 30 predicted proteins | sample LaCruzMarch2015__7_FD_187117 | JGI IMG/M metagenome (GOLD analysis project Ga0247833, IMG submission 187117) | Freshwater microbial communities from meromictic Lake La Cruz, Castile-La Mancha, Spain - LaCruzMarch2015_8m | ecosystem: Environmental > Aquatic > Freshwater > Lake | place: Spain... | reverse complement strand
AGGAAGATCATGGGACAAAAGATTCATCCGGTTGGCTTTAGGCTTCCGGTCACAAGAAACTGGGCGTCGCGTTGGTATGCGAACAATCAAAACTTCGCGACGATGCTTGCAGAAGATTTGAAGGTTCGTGAGTTTCTCAAGGTGCGGTTGAAAAGTGCAGCGGTCTCTCGCGTGCTTATTGAACGGCCGGCAAAGAATGCGCGCATCACGATTTTTTCCGCTCGGCCTGGTGTGGTCATTGGGAAAAAAGGTGAGGACATTGAGAGTTTGAAGGCCGAGTTGACCCGTCGACTTGGCGTGCCGGTCGCCGTCAACATTGAAGAGGTTCGCAAGCCTGAGATTGACGCGCAGTTGATTGCCGACAGCATCACGCAGCAACTTGAAAAACGGATCATGTTTCGCCGTGCGATGAAGCGCGCCATGCAAAACGCGATGCGTCTCGGCGCGCAAGGCATCAAGTTGATGTCTTCAGGCCGATTGAACGGAATTGAGATTGCTCGTTGCGAATGGTATCGGGAGGGGCGTGTCCCTCTCCACACCTTGAAGGCTGATATTGATTACGGCTTCTCTGAAGCCAAGACTACATACGGAATTATCGGCGTCAAGTGCTGGGTATATCGTGGTGATCGTTTGGGGCAGGGTGAGACTCCAGGCCTGGTATCAAAGCCAGAGGGTGATGATGACCGGCGTCCGCGCCGCAGCGCTCGCCCCGGAGCGCCGATGGGTAAGGGACGCCCTGGCGAGAATCCCGGCGCTGAGCGCGGACCACGTGTTGCGCTAAAACCGCATGAATCGACCTCGACAGCAGTCGATGGCGGCGAGGGGAAACCTTCTGGCGTGAAGCGCGTTCGCAAGGCGGTTCCACCGACGCCCGGCGAAGTCAAAGGAGAATAACGATGTTGCAACCAGCTCGCAGGAAGTTCCGAAAGGAGCAAAAGGGTCGTAACACCGGTGTCGCGACTCGTGGTGCCAAGGTATCTTTTGGTGATTTCGGGTTGAAGGCGACCGAGCGCGGCCGATTGACCGCTCGCCAGATTGAAGCAGCGCGTCGCGCAATCTCTCGTCACGTCAAGCGTGGCGGCAGGATCTGGATCCGGATCTTTCCGGACAAGCCCATTTCTCAAAAGCCGGCCGAAGTCCGCATGGGCAATGGTAAAGGCAACCCTGAGTACTACGTGGCTGAGATTCAGCCCGGTAAGGTTCTGTACGAGATAAATGGTGTGCCTGAGGATCTCGCGCGTGAAGCATTCAGGCTAGCGTCGGCAAAGCTTCCGCTCAGCACCACATTCGTCGCTAGACAAGTCGGCGCTTGATGTCTACTGGAGAACTTAAAGTGAATGCATCAGAACTCCGCTCAAAAGATGTGGCCGGCCTCAAAAAAGAGGTCAGTGAACTGCTGAAATTGCACTTTGGTTTGCGTATGCAGAAGGCGACGCAGCAACTGTCCAACCATACACAGTTGGGCAACACGCGGCGAGACATAGCGCGAGCCAAGACCATCTTGGTGCAAAAGAAACGTGAAGTGAAAGAAGCGTCGAAATGAACCAAGCTCAAACTATCACCAAAGAAAAGACGCTCCGGACGTTGGTTGGTAAGGTGGTCAGCGACAAGCGCAGCAAGACCATCACCGTTCTGATTGAGCGGCGTACCAAACATGAGCTATACGGAAAGATCGTCGCGAAGACCAGCAAGTACCACGCGCATGACGAGTCCAATGAGTACAAGAACGGTGATGTGGTGGAGATATCCGAAAGCCGTCCCATCTCAAAGACTAAGGCTTGGGTGGTGACGAAGCTCGTTCAAAAAGCCAGAGAGGTCTGACATCGTGAGCATGCCGCTCTTCGGCCGAAATTGGTGAGTTGGGGATTCAGCTGCACTAGAGAAACATTTAGGTTTCGAGCGAAAAGAGCGGTAGAATAGAAGGCTTTCCTGCGCTGCCTTGGTTCGCCAAGCGGTGCTTTCAACCTAATCCATTTCTGGTCGTTCGCCAGAAGTAACGGGACCAAGACTAGCTGACTGGTGCTTGCTGACGCAGGTGGCTGATCTGCACAAGTTGGGACAAAAAAATGATCCAAATGCAATCGCGACTTGATGTCGCTGACAACACCGGCGCCAAGTCGGTGATGTGTATCAAAGTGCTTGGCGGCTCCAAAAGGCGCTATGCCGGCATTGGTGATGTGATTAAGGTGAGCATCAAAGAGGCTGCTCCTCGTGGGCGGGTCAAAAAGGGTGAGGTCTACAGTGCTGTGGTCGTCCGTACCGCAAAGGGCGTTCGGCGGCAAGACGGCTCGTTGGTGAAGTTTGATGGCAACGCTGCTGTACTCTTGAACGCCAAATTGGAGCCGATTGGCACACGGATTTTCGGGCCGGTCACTCGTGAGTTGCGCACTGAGCGCTTCATGAAGATTGTCTCGCTCGCTCCGGAAGTACTTTAAAAAGCGGTAGGGGTCAGGTGATGAACAAAATTCGCAAGGGTGACGAGGTTGTGGTTTTGACCGGTCGCGATAAAGGAAAACGAGGGGTGGTTGCCTCCAGGGTCGATGGCAACCGCCTCGAAGTTGTGGGTGTGAACCTTGTAAAAAAGCACGTCAAGCCCAACCCGATGAAGGGTGTGACCGGTGGGATCGTGGAGAAAACGATGCCAATCCATCAGTCAAATGTCGCGATATTTAATTCTGCTGCTGGTTGTGGGGATCGTGTGGGAATCAAACTTTTGGCGGATGGCAAGAAGGTGAGAATCTTCCGGTCTACTGGTGAAGAAATTAAGGCTTAAAGGTCTGATATGGCGCAACAACAATTGGCTCGTCTTCAGGTTATCTACCGAGATGCCGTCGCTCCTGGGTTGATGGCCAAGTTCGGTTATCAGTCTCCAATGGAGGTGCCGCGCATCACCAAGATCACGCTCAACATGGGTGTCAGCGAGGCTGTATCGGACAAAAAGGTGATGGAGCACGCGGTTAGCGATATGACAAAAATCGCTGGACAAAAGCCCGTGGTGACGAAGTCTAAGAAAGCAATTGCAGGATTCAAAATCCGCGATGGTGTGCCCATTGGTTGTATGGTCACTTTGCGTGGTGTTCATATGTATGAGTTTTTGGATCGCTTTGTAACTATAGCGTTGCCACGGGTCCGAGACTTTCGTGGTATCTCGGGCCGCTCGTTTGATGGGCGCGGAAACTACAATATTGGGATCAAAGAGCAGATTATATTTCCTGAGGTTGATTACGACAAGGTGGACGCGCTCCGAGGGCTGAATATCAGCATTACGACCACCGCTAAAAGCGATGACGAGTGTAAGGCTCTACTCGCTGCGTTTAAATTCCCGTTTAAGAACTGAGGCCGGCCGTGGCAAAACTATCTCTCATTCAGCGTGAACTCAAGCGCGAGCAGCTCGCCGCTAAGTACGCGAAAAAGTATGCGGAATTCAAGGGAATTGCGAATGACGCCAAAAAGACGGACGAAGAGCGTTATGCCGCACGGCTTGAGCTGCAAAAGTTGCCGCGAAATTCTTATCCGACTCGTCAACGAAACCGTTGCGCCTTGACGGGAAGGCCGCGTGGGACCTTCCGGAAATTTGGCCTCGGTCGAAATAAAATCCGCGAACTAGCGTTTAAGGGTGACATCCCAGGCGTCATCAAGGCTAGCTGGTAATCTGCGAGCAGATCAGGAGAATATCGTATGAGTATGAGCGATCCAATCGCCGACATGTTGACTCGAATTCGTAACGCCCAAATGGTCGAGAAGCCTATGGTGTCGATGCCGTGCTCGAAGCTGAAAGTTGCTATTGCCCAAGTGTTGAAAGACGAGGGCTATGTCGACGGTTTTGTAGTTTTAACCGCTGACGGAAAGCCTCAGTTGCAGATTTCACTGAAGTACTACGCGGGTAAGCCGGTGATTGAGCATATCGAACGGGTGAGTCGTCCAGGACTTCGTGTCTATAAAGGCCGTCATGATATTCCAAACGTCAAAAATGGGCTCGGTGTGGCCATAGTGACGACGCCAAAGGGGGTGATGACCGACCGTAAGGCTCGCCAAGTTGGTATCGGTGGCGAAGTTCTTTGCTACGTGGCCTAAGGGAGATCAGTATGTCAAGAGTCGGAAAAATGCCGCTGACCCTGCCTGCTGGGGTAAAGGTTGCTATCTCGCAAGACGAAATTCAAGTCACAGGAGCGCTCGGTGCTTTGGTGCGTCCTGCTAACCATCTGGTAAAGATTCATGGTTCTGCAGACAGGCTTGAGTTTACGCCTGCTGATGGCAGTACGGCTGCAGATGCAATGTCTGGAACGATGCGTGCGCTGGTGTCCAATATGGTCAATGGCGTCAGTAAAGGGTTTGAAAAGAAATTGAACCTGGTGGGCGTTGGCTTCCGAGCCCAGGCTGCTGGAAGCAAGTTGAACCTGCAGATCGGTTTCTCTCATCCGGTCTCGAAAGAAATGCCAGATGGTGTGAAGGTGGATTGCCCGACACAGACAGAAATCGTGATCAAGGGTTCTGATCGGCAGGTGGTGGGTCAAATCGCAGCCGAGGTAAGGGCAATTCGTCCTCCCGAGCCGTACAAAGGCAAGGGAATTCGTTATGCGAATGAGAAGATCACGATCAAAGAAACCAAAAAGAAGTAAGAGGCTAATTTCATGTTGAATAAAAAAGACCAGCGTGTTCGCCGCTCAAGGCAGACTCGGGCTCGAATTGCTCGACAGCGGGTGGCCCGGCTTTCTGTCTTCAGGACTAATTCACACATTTACGCAAGCGTCATTTCCGATGATGGTTCGCGAGTCCTGGCCAGTGCCTCCACGCTGGAGGCTGAGATCCGAAAAGAACTCGGTGATGCAGCGAATGGCGGTAATGTGGGTGCAGCGTCAATCGTTGGAAAGCGAATTGCCGAAAAAGCCAAGGCTGCCGGGATAGAGAAAGTCGCGTTCGATCGCGCTGGTTTTGCGTATCACGGGCGTATCAAAGCACTTGCCGAAGCCGCGCGTGAAGCCGGCCTACAGTTCTAAGCGGGGATTACAAAAATGGCAAAGTTTCAGGCGCGAGCCCAGACCGAAGGTAATGACGACGGTCTCAAGGAAAAAATGATCGCCGTAAACCGCGTTACGAAAGTTGTGAAGGGCGGTAGAACGCTTAGTTTTGCTGCGCTGACTGTAGTTGGTGACGGAGACGGCCGAATTGGTATGGGCAAGGGTAAAGCAAAAGAGGTACCTGTGGCTGTTCAAAAGGCTATGGAGTCCGCTCGGCGCAATATGGTCAAGATTTCATTGAGAAACGGTTCCATTCACCACAAGGTGGTTGGTGAACACGGGGCGTCGCACGTTCTGATGGCGCCAGCGCCTTCGGGAACCGGAATTATCGCGGGCGGTCCCATGCGAGCGGTCTTTGAAGTTATGGGCGTTACCGATATTGTGTGCAAGAGTCTAGGATCTTCGAATCCCTACAACTTGGTTCGAGCCACACTTGACGCTCTCAAGCATACAAGTACGCCAGCACAGGTGGCGGCGAAACGTGGGTTGACAGTTGAAGAAATTTTCAACTGAACATTTTTCGGAGAATTGATCATGAGCGAGAAGCCCACTGTAAAAATCAAATTGGTTCGCAGCATTGCTGGTACCAGAGAGTCTCATCGCGCCACTGTGCGCGGCCTCGGTTTGCACAAATTGAACAGTGAATCGACTCTCGAAGATACTCCTTCGGTTCGGGGAATGATCAATAAGATTTCCTACCTACTCAAGGTACTTTGATTGTTATTAGAAAGTTAGCTATGGAACTTAATTCAATTAAGCCAGCCTTCGGGGCTAAACGTGATCGAAGACGAGTTGGGCGAGGAATAGGTTCAGGCCTGGGTAAAACCGCAGGTCGTGGACACAAGGGGCAAAAGTCTCGTGCTGGTGGGTATCACAAGGTGGGTTTTGAGGGCGGGCAAATGCCGCTTCAGCGTAGGTTGCCTAAGCGCGGGTTCAAGTCAACGACGTTGAAGTACAACGCAGAAATTACTTTGACGGATCTGGAACGGATGGAAGCTTCGGATGTGGACTTACTGACATTGAAGCAAGCTGGGCTTGTTGGGGAAATGTCGAGATTCGTCAAAGTTGTGAAGACTGGGGTTTTAACTCGCGCTGTCTCCCTCAAGGGAATTTCGGCGACTGCCGGTGCTCGGCAGTGTATTGAGTCTGTTGGTGGTTCGGTAGTTTGACCCTGATTTCCCAATCGGCGGACCATCAACGTGGCTACTAGTTCTGCACAGGCGACAAAAAGTTCGAAGTTCGGGGATCTTCGTCGCCGACTGACGTTTCTTTTGTTGGCTTTGATCGTCTACAGGGTTGGGTCACATGTTCCTGTGCCTGGGATCAATCCAGACCAGCTCGCAGAACTATTTAAGGGTCAACAAGGGGGTATATTAAGTCTCTTCAATATGTTTTCTGGTGGAGCTCTTTCCCGATTTTCAGTGTTCGCTCTCGGGATCATGCCATACATTTCCGCATCGATCATTATGCAGTTGATGACGTATGTGGTTCCCTCGCTTGAGGCGCTTAAGAAAGAGGGTGAGTCTGGGCGCCGGAAAATTACCCAGTTTACGAGATATGGCACGCTGGGGCTCGCATTGTTTCAGTCTGTTGGAATTGCTGTTGCTCTTGAAGGGTCGCAGGGGCTTGTCATTTCACCTGGCTTAGGGTTTCGGGTTACCGCGGTCGTGAGTCTCGTTGCTGGAACAATGTTTCTGATGTGGTTGGGAGAGCAAATAACGGAGCGAGGGTTGGGTAACGGGATTTCGATACTGATATTTTCGGGTATCGCTGCGGGACTGCCTGGAGCAATAGGTGGTTTGTTGGAGCTTGTTCGCACCGGTGCCATGAGCTATGTGGCTTGCCTCTTCATTATTTTTGTGGTTATTTTGGTGACGTTTTTCGTTGTTTTCGTTGAGAGAGGGCAGCGAAAGATTTTGGTGAACTACGCGAAGCGTCAGGTCGGAAACAAGGTCTACGGTGGTCAATCTTCACACCTTCCCTTGAAGCTAAATATGTCGGGCGTGATCCCTCCTATTTTTGCATCGTCAATAATCCTCTTGCCCGCAACGGTAGTAAGCTGGTTTGCAACGGGTGATGGTTTGAGGTGGTTAAAGGATTTGGCTGACTTGCTTGCCCCAGGGCAGCCGATTTATGTTCTTTTATACGCTGCAGCTATAGTTTTCTTTTGTTTTTTCTACACTGCGTTGGTATTTAACAGTCGAGAGACAGCGGATAACTTGAAAAAGAGTGGTGCGTTTATTCCTGGGATAAGGCCCGGGGATCAGACGTCTCGGCACATCGACCGCATTCTCTCCAGACTCACGCTGGCGGGTGCCATTTACATTACAAGCGTTTGTCTTCTCCCTGAGTTTTTAGTGCTCAAATATAACGTTCCGTTTTATTTTGGCGGTACGTCGTTGCTTATCATAGTGGTCGTGACGATGGACTTTTGGGCCCAAGTTCAAAGCTATGTTCAAAGCCAGCAGTATGAATCATTGCTAAAGAAATCGAATTTCAGGCCAAGTTGAGTTGTTTTTTGAATATACGTTTAGTTCACTTGAAATTTTAATCGGATTGCATGTCGAAAGATGACGTTATTCAGATGCAGGGAGAGATTGTTGAAAATCTTCCCAACGCAACGTTTCGAGTGAAACTCGAAAACGGGCATGTCGTCCTCGGTCACATTTCCGGGAAGATGCGGATGCACTACATTCGGATTTTACCCGGAGATAAGGTGACTGTAGAGTTGACGCCCTATGATCTGAGCAGGGCGAGAATTGTTTTTCGAGCGAAGTAAGTTCACTATGAACCGGTTCGTTTCTTCGATATTACGTTTGTTGCCCGGTGGGCTTTGGAGATTTTGATGAAAGTTGCTGCGTCTGTAAAAAAAATGTGTCGGAATTGTAAGGTCATCCGTAGAAAAGGGGTGGTCCGTGTTATTTGTACTGATCCGCGACACAAGCAGCGTCAAGGTTAATTCTGGCGGTAAGTAAAGTTATTTAGAGGAAAATCATGGCCCGTATTGCTGGCATTAACATACCTCCACACAAGCATGCGGAGATCGGCCTGATGTCGATCTACGGTGTTGGAAGGACTACTGCACAGAAGCTCTGTGTGAAGAGCGGTGTGCCCTTTGATCGGAAGATTAAGGACCTAACGGATACCGACCTCGAGCGTCTCAGAGAAGAAATTGGTCGCCTCACCATCGAGGGTGACCTTCGCCGAGAAATGTCAATCAACATCAAGCGTTTGATGGATTTGGGTTGCTATCGCGGGTTTCGTCATCGTCGCGGGCTTCCAGTTCGTGGTCAGCGCACTAAGACCAACGCTAGGACACGCAAGGGGCCCCGCAAGTCGGGTGCTGTGGTGAAAAAGTAATGTTCAGCATGCCCGTAGCAGGCATGTTGCGGTTCTGGTTGAGGAAAAAATCATATGGCTAAGACAGCGAATACAGCCGCACAACGTGTGCGAAAGAAAGTTAGAAAAAACGTGGCGGATGGGATTGCTCACGTTCACGCTTCTTTCAACAACACCATCATCACGATCACCGACCGTCAAGGAGGTGCTTTGGCTTGGGCATCTAGTGGTGGTCAGGGCTTTAAGGGATCGCGGAAGAGCACGCCGTTTGCGGCACAGGTTGCTGCCGAGGTGGCTGGAAGAGCCGCGCAGGAGCAGGGCATCAAGAATCTTGACGTCCGGATCAAAGGTCCGGGTCCAGGTCGTGAATCTTCGGTTCGTGCGCTCGCGTCTCTTGGTATTCGAATCAATTTGATCTCGGATGTCACGCCAGTTCCACACAATGGATGTCGGCCGCAGAAGCGTCGCCGGATCTAGTTGTTTGAGTTGGCGCATTTTAAATTTTTTCGAAGGCCTTTTTTCGGCGTTTAAGGTTAACCGTCGATAATTTGTAAAAGCCCCCGGTCTGAGCAAAAAAAACAAGATAAGCCAGACTAGCGCAAGGTAACACGTTTGCGCTACCTAAAAATCAAGGAGTTCATGTGGCACGCTATCTAGGTCCAAAAGCAAAACTGTCCCGTCGAGAAGGTACGGATCTTTTCCTCAAGAGCGCGCGGCGCCCTATCGGGGATAAGGCTAAGTTTGACAGTAAGCCGGGTCAGCACGGCCGGACGTCTGGGACGCGCACCTCAGATTTTGGCCTCCAGCTTCGTGAGAAGCAAAAGGTGAAGCGTATGTATGGTGTACTTGAGCGCCAGTTTAGGCGCTACTTCGCGGAAGCCGAACGTCGAAAAGGCAATACAGGTGCAAATTTGTTGATGCTGCTTGAGTCTCGTCTCGATAATGTGGTTTACCGGATGGGATTTGGGTCTACCCGAGCAGAAGCAAGGCAGTTGGTTTCACACAAGTCTATTACCGTCAATGGGGCAGTGGTCAACATTGCCTCCTATATGGTCAAGGTTGGCGATGCAGTTTCGGTTCGCGAAAAGTCTAGAAACCAGTTGCGTATCGCAGATTCCCTGAAGCTCGCAGAGTCGATTGGACTTCCCGCATGGGTTCAGGTTGATAGTTCAAAGATGGAGGGATTGTTTAAAAAGACGCCGGATCGCGACGAATTCGCCGCTGATGTCAAGGAAGCGCTGATTGTCGAGCTTTATTCGCGTTAAGCGTTTTCGGATAGCTTTGGTCTGCCCTTTTCCCCATGTTTGGTGAGGGTTGGCTACCTTCGAGATTGGTGATTGTGAGATTCACTTCACCGACGGATCCATCAGCCTTATCGGCGTAATGAGCCGAGGGTATTGAAAGAAACACTCCATGCAGACTAATTTGCTTAAGCCCAAGGCCATCCACGTTGAACCACTTGGAGTCAACCGCGCGAAGGTGACACTCGAACCTTTTGAGCGTGGATATGGACACACCCTTGGTAATGCGTTGCGTCGGGTTTTACTCTCGTCTATGGTGGGTTATGCTCCTACGGAGGTAACGATAGCTGGGGTTTTGCACGAGTATTCTGCCATTGACGGTGTGCAAGAAGACGTGGTTCATATCATGCTCAACTTGAAGGGCGTGGTCTTTCGCCTCCATAGCCGCGATGAAGTGACGTTGGTTCTTCGCAAGGATGGTGAGGGGCCCGTAAAAGCCTCAGATATCCAGGCTCCGCATGACGTTGAGATCGTGAACCCGAGTCACGTGATTGCGAACTTGTCGCACGGCGGCAAGCTTGATATGCAGATCAAGGTCGAGAAAGGCCGTGGATATGTTCCAGGCACGATGCGCCGTTTTGGGGAAGAGTCCTCGAAGTCGATAGGTCGCATTGTTCTGGACGCGTCGTTCTCTCCGGTGTCCCGAGTGAGCTATGTGGTCGAAAGTGCCCGTGTTGAACAGCGAACTGACTTGGATAAGTTGGTCATGGAGATCCAGACCAATGGGGCGATATCTCCAGAGGAGTCGATTCGAGCTTCCGCAAAGATCTTGGTAGAGCAGTTGGCTGTGTTTGCGCAGCTTGAGAATAGCGAGATTCTCGCCTTTAACGAGCCTCAGAACCGAAACACTCAGTTCGATCCGATCTTGCTCAGGCCAGTTGATGAATTAGAGTTGACTGTCAGATCTGCGAACTGCCTGAAAGCCGAAAATATATATTACATCGGTGATTTGATCCAGCGCACAGAAACTGAGTTGTTGAAAACGCCGAACCTCGGCCGGAAGTCGTTGAACGAGATAAAAGAGGTGTTGGCTTCGAGAGGGTTGACACTCGGTGCTCGGCTTGAAAACTGGCCCCCTCAAGGGCTTGATAAGCGTTAATGTCTTTGGGTGGTCTATTGACCATTCTGGTTTGGGTCTGTCTTTAGGACAGATCTGGTGCACGTAGAAGTACCTGATACGGCTGCTACTTTAATATGAAGAAAGGATATGCACCATGCGCCATCGTCACGGTCTTCGCAAGTTAAACCGTACCTCCGAGCATAGGCTTGCCATGCTTCGCAACATGTGTAATTCGTTGTTGAGGCACGAAGCGATCAAGACGACGGTTCCAAAGGCCAAGGAGTTGCGCCGTGTTGTTGAACCACTCATCACGCTTTCGAAAGAGCCGACGCTGGCGAACCGGCGTTTGGCGTTTGACCGTACTCGGGATCGAGAGATTGTCTCGAAATTGTTCAACGAGTTGGGCCCGCGATACAAGGCAAGGCCTGGTGGATATACACGAATTTTGAAAATGGGTTTTCGCGTTGGTGATAATGCTCCCATGGCATTCGTTGAGTTGGTGGATCGCGCTGAAGTTGATGTGTCGTCTGGGGCTGAATCGGGAGATTGATCATGTGGTGTCTGGACTTTATTTGTTGGGAATCCCCGGCCTGCGTGTAAAGTTTGGCGCTATAATTATTCTAATCTGGCGCGGGGTGGAGCAGTCTGGTAGCTCGTTGGGCTCATAACCCAAAGGTCGTAGGTTCAAATCCTGCCCCCGCAACCACTTATTGGTAACACAGCCGGCGCATGCCGGCTTCGTTGTTTTTGTGTCATGCTTGCCGGCGCGGGCCCCGACATTACAATTCCGGTTTTAGGTTTGGTTCCCTGAGGGGGAACTTTCATCAAGTAGGACTCAACGTGTTTATTTCTCAAGCCTTTGCCCAAGCAGCGCCTGCCCCAAGTGCTACTCCGGACATGTTCGGAAGTCTCACTTCGATGCTCCCGCTGATCCTGATGTTTGTGGTGCTTTACTTTGTCATGATCCGACCGCAAATGAAGCGCCAAAAGGAGCACAAATCGATGATCGATGCGCTCGCCAAAGGTGACGAGGTCATCATCGCAGGAGGACTTCTCGGAAAGGTCTCCAAGATGGGCGAGACTTACCTAGGCGTCGAGGTCGCCAATGGTGTCGAAATTCAGGTTCAACGTTCGTCGGTAGTTCTCGTGCTGCCCAAGGGCACCTTCAAGTGAAAGGGGCTGTTCGTTCCTGCGGCAGATGGTGCCCACTGCCTCTCAGTCGGCATTGATTCGTTTCCTTGGATGGCCAGGCACTCGCTATGAATCGCTACCCCGTTTGGAAATACGCGCTGCTGTTGGTGGCACTGCTGGTTGGGTCGGTCTACACGCTGCCCAACCTTTTCGGTGAAGCGCCAGCGGTTCAGGTCAGCAGTGGCCGATCTACCGTCAAGGTGGACGGTACGGTTGCAACTCGAGTCGAAGAAGCGCTTGTTGCCGCAGGATTGAATGCGGACTTCGTCCAGTTTGAGGCAGGCTCTGTCAAAGCACGTTTTGCCGACACAGATGCCCAAATCAAGGCCAAGGACGCTATTTCAAAGGCGCTCAATCCGGATCCGGCCGACGCCAGCTACATCGTCGCGCTCAACCTTTTGTCCCGTTCGCCGCACTGGCTGATGTCCGTGAATGCGCTTCCGATGTCACTGGGCCTTGACCTGCGCGGAGGGGTTCATTTTTTGATGCAAGTCGACATGAAGTCGGCACTGACCAAAAAAGCGGAGTCTCTTGCCGGGGACGTGCGCCTGATTTTGCGTGACAAGAACCTGCGCCACGCTGGCATCAGCAGGGATGGGCAGTCCTTGGCGGTGCGCTTCAAGGACCGCGACACGTTGACCTCAGCTCGCAAGCTCCTCGAAGATGAGCTTCCGGACCTGAACTGGTCTGAGTCTGAAGAGGGCGGTGAGATCAAGCTTTCGGGCGCGCTCAAACCTGAGGCTGCAAAGCGAGTGCAGGAGGCTGCGGTTAAGCAGAACATCACGACCCTGCACAACCGCGTCAACGAACTTGGCGTGTCAGAGCCGGTGATTCAGCAGCAGGGCGCCGATCGCGTGGTGGTGCAGTTGCCTGGTGTCCAAGACACGGCCAAGGCCAAGGACATCATCGGCCGCACGGCCACGCTCGAGGTTCGCATGGTCGACGAGAGCGTTGAGGCATCCGCCGCTGTCAGCGGTAACGGTCCCGTTCCGTTGGGAAGTGAACGCTACATGGAGCGTGGAAGCCAGCCCCTGATCGTCAAACGACAAGTTGTTTTGACCGGAGAGAACCTCACCGATGCTCAAACGGGCTTTGATTCGCAGACACAAGAGCCCTCGGTCAACCTGACCTTGGATGCGAAGGGCGCACGAATTTTCAAAGACGTGACCCGAGACAACATTGGCAAACGCATGGCTATTCTCTTGTTTGAAAAAGGCAAGGGCGAAGTCGTGACTGCCCCGGTGATTCGCGCTGAGATTGGAGGGGGGCGGGTGCAGATTTCGGGCCGTATGACCACCAGCGAAGCAGCGGACACGGCCTTGCTTTTGCGTTCTGGTTCGTTGGCAGCGCCGATGGAGATCATCGAGGAGCGCACGATAGGCCCGAGTCTTGGTGCCGACAACATCGCGAAGGGATTTGACAGCGTGCTTTACGGTTTTGCCGCGATTGCGCTGTTCATGTGCGCGTATTACCTTTTGTTTGGAGCGATCTCGACCCTTGCCCTTGGGTTCAACTTGTTGCTGCTGGTGTCTGTGTTGTCGATGTTGCAGGCCAGTTTGACGCTGCCGGGAATGGCGGCCATCGCGCTGACTCTGGGCATGGCGATTGATGCGAATGTGCTGATCAACGAGCGTGTGCGAGAGGAGTTGCGAAACGGTGCCTCACCGCAGTCGGCGATTCATAACGGCTACGAGCGGGCTTTCACGACCATTCTGGACTCCAACGTGACAACGTTGATCGCCGGTTTGTCGCTGCTGGCTTTTGGCTCTGGCCCCGTTCGCGGTTTTGCGGTTGTGCACTGCCTCGGAATTCTGACCTCAATGTTCTCTGCGGTGGTGTTCTCTCGCGGCTTGGTCAACCTTTGGTATGGACGTCAAAAGAAACTCAAGGGCGTGTCGATCGGGCAGGTGTGGAAGCCCGTGGCCTGAGATGGTCTGTCTGCATGAGGCCGGCCCCGTGCCTCGCAGCCTGACGTCGCCAAACTAGGAACACACATGGAATTTTTCAGGATCCGGCGCGACATCCCGTTCATGCGGAACGCGCTGGTGCTCAACGCCATATCAGCGTTGACTTTCTTCGCGGCGGTGTTTTTCATTGCAACACGCGGGCTGCACTTTTCCATCGAATTCACAGGGGGGACGGTGATCGAGGTGGCCTATGCGCAGCCAGCCGACATCAACCGTGTGCGCGCTACCGTGGAGTCACTCGGTTTTGGCGAGGTTCAAGTCCAGAACTTCGGCACTTCACGTGATGTTTTGATCCGCCTGCCAGTGCGCGGGGATGTCAAGCAGGCAGAGGTTGTTGCCCGTGTCTTCAGCGAGCTTTGCAAGGCCGAGGGCAGCAAGGTGAGCACGCAGCAGGTCAAGTCTGAAAAGGGCGCTGAGACCAGCGCTCAGGTTTGCGGGGAGGTGGGTGAAGAGCGCGTTCGGCTGCAGCGCAGTGAATTTGTCGGCCCCTCGGTCGGCTCCGAACTGGCGCGTGATGGAGCGCTGGCTCTTGCCGTGACCATCGTCGGCATCATGATTTATCTGGCGCTGCGTTTCGAGTGGAAGTTTTCGGTCGCCGGCATCATTGCCAACCTGCACGACGTGATCATCATCGTGGGCTTTTTCGCTTTTTTTCAGTGGGAGTTTTCGCTGTCGGTGCTAGCGGCCGTCCTGGCGGTTCTTGGCTATTCGGTCAACGAGTCGGTGGTCATCTTCGACCGTATTCGCGAAGCCTTCCGAAAGTACAGAAAACTGACAACGATCGAGGTGATTGACCACGCCATCACGAGCACCATCAGCCGCACCATCATCACCCATGGCTGTACGCTCATGATGGTGATTTCGATGCTGATCTTTGGTGGCCCAACACTGCACTACTTTGCGGTTGCGTTAACCATCGGTATCTTGTTCGGCATTTACTCTTCGGTTTTCGTGGCGGCGGCGATCGCGATGTGGTTGGGTGTCAAGCGCGAAGACCTCATCAAGGCGTCTGGCAAGGACCTCGATCCTGACGATCCGAACGCTGGGGCGGTCGTCTAGGTTGGTGGGTTTGGCGAATGCTCAGCGATGGTTCCTGACGCACCCAAGCAAGCCCAAGCGAAGCAATCGCGCAGGCTGTTCATCGACAGGCTCGTCAATGGTTTGCCAGGTCTGGTGGCTCAACTTGAGTCGGGCGTGCGTCGACTCGCAGACCAAGTGGCCTTGCCCGCCATCATGTTGCGCCGGCGAGAGGCTCTCGATGGCTTGAGGGCGGCTTCGGGTTTGTGGCTGGAGGGGATGCTTTCAGTGGCGAAAGCCGCCTACCCTGATGGTTTGATACCCGCGACCACACCTGCGGCATTGCCGTCCACCGGGCGTCTCAAGTTCAGCCTTGTCGATAACGAAACCATTGAAGCAGAGATCCTCAGTTCGCGGCTGAGTCTGGCAATCAAGGAAAAAGCGAGCTGGGAGTTTGGCGACCTGCGCTCGCGGATGATTTTTCTTGACGGGTGTGAAGAGCTCGAATCCAACGAGATTCTTCGGCCAGAAATGTTGGCGTACCTGGCAGTGAAATCTTGGCGATCGGCCGGTCTCGGCCATGACGTTTGGCGAACCGCCCAAAGCGTGCTGCACGAGGAGTTTTCTCTTGTCGTGTGCGAGGCATACCACGAGGTCAACCGGCAGCTGATTCAGCAAGGCGTGCTGCCTGAGATTGATCTTCGCCCCTTCATTCGCCGTGCCCATGACCCCGTTTCCGGAGTCCCTCAGGCGGCTTCCTTGTCCCCGTCCATGGGTGGCACGGCGTCGACGCCGCAGTCAGGTTTTCAGACAGACCCCCGGGGCAACGCATTCGCTGATGGCCGACCGATGCAAGGAACCGGCGGTACTTTCAACGAAGACGCCGACCACGCCGAGGCGGTGCTTTGGCGCTTGAACCGATTGATGGGAAGGGCCCCCGAGGGCCTGCTTCGTCCCGTGCGGCAAATCGACGCCTCACCGGATCTGGGTTCAGCGATCTCCGCCGTCCAGAAGGAAGTAGCCCATCATCTGGCCTCAGCCGACCAAGCTGCCGACGCGATAGGCGCGCAGGGGCTGTCGGCCATGCTGGCTGGTTTGCGTCAGCACAGGCAAACGCTCAAGGCGGCGGCCACAACGAGCGACGAGCGGGCCACGATCGAGGTGGTCGCCCTGCTGTTTCAAAGCATCCTGACCGAAGACCGGATTCCGAGTTCGGTGCGGGTGTGGTTTGCGCGCTTGCAGATGCCGGTATTGCGCGTGGCGATCGCCGAGCCAGATTTTTTTGCGACCAGCGATCACCCGGCCAAGCGACTCATCGATTCCATGGGCGCGTGCGTGATGGGCTTTGACGCCAAGAACATGCAACTCACCGGTGCCGCCATTGAGCGAGAAATCAAACGGGTGGTACAGGTCGTCGAAGCCTATCCCGACACCGGCAGCCGGGTTTTTCAGATGGTCTTGTCTGAATTCGACCGTTTCCTTGAGCACTATTTCAAGAGCGAGAACGAGGCATCGCAAATTGGCGTGTCCTTGGCGGAGCAAGTCGAACAGCGCGAGACGCTGGCCATCCAGTTCACCATTGAGTTGCGAAAGATGCTCAATGAAGTGCCCGTGCACGAGGGCGTGCGCGACTTCCTGTTCAGGATCTGGGCCGATGTGCTGGCCATGACTTCAGTGAAATCGGGGCTGCACGGGGAAGACATCAAGGTCATGAAGCGGGCAGCGTCCGACTTGATCTGGTCGGCCAGCGCCAAGGTCTCTCAGGAAGAACGCGCCGAGGTGATTCGCCGCTTGCCGCCGCTGTTGAGGCTCTTGCGAGAAGGCATGAGCGCGGCCGGTCTGAATGCAACGGTGCAGGACGGCCACATTCAAAGCCTCAACCAGTCGCTGGCCAGTGCGTTCACCGCTCGAACGGCAGTCATCTCCAAGGATCGCCTCGATCAATTGCTGGCGCGCCTGGAGACTCTGGAAGAGCTCTTGCCTGACGCTGATGATCTGGAGATCGATGAGTCACTGGTGTTTGATTTGTCGTTGCACGAAACCAGTGACTTTGAGGTGGTTACCTCTGGGGGCTCGGAGGCCAGCCCGGAGATGTTTGTGTGGGCCAGCGAACTTCAGGTGGGAAGCTGGTTCAGTCTTGACTACCGCAATCGCAAGGATTCGGTCCAACTCGCATGGCACGGGATGCGCCGCCAGTTGATTCTGTTCGTGTCGCCGCAAGGACGCTGCATCTTGTTTCAGCAACAGCGCTTGGCTGCCTTCTTGCAGGCTGGCTTGCTGGTGCCTGTCGAGGAGGAGTCGCTCACGACACGAGCCACTCGCAGTGCACTGGCCCAGATAGAAGCCAATCCGAGCTGTCTGATTGAGTAGACAGCCGTTCGTGGATCAGTGGATCAGGCGGTCTTCCTCGTCAACGAAAAGCTCATCCAGGATCAAGGCGTCGGGCTCCTCGCCCAAGCTCCAGAACACCATCAAGACGATGATCTTCAGGTCTTCCAGATCGATCGGGCTGCCGGAGATGGCGCTGGCCCGGTCAATCACCATTTCGCGCATCGGCGGGGGCAGCACACCTGCAGCTTCGAGAAAGCTGATGAAGCCGATGGAGCCTTCGCCAAAGTGATCCTGCTCGGCAGGTGAGTAGACCCTCAGGCTCAATTCGCCTTGCTCACCCACATAGGACTCGGCCGCGCTTGCAAGGCCTTCCAGCCAGAACAAGGCCTCTTGAATCTCATCTGACTCGAACCCTACTGACGTGAGTTTTCGAGTCAGTTTGACCTGATCCGGACAGGCATCCGGACGCCAGTAGTTCTCGTACAGGTACACAAGCACATCGAACATGAAAACACTATACCCGAGGAGTTTGCCCGCGCAAGCCGTCCGCAGCGCCCTTTTTCAGACCACCGCAATTTGTTGAAAAAGTTGACCAGGCCGCCGTGCCACCTGCCCCTCCAGTTCGAGGGCGAGCAGCTTGATGTTGATCTCTTGCGCCGACCATCCGGTGCGTGCGACCAGCGCATCCATCGACACCAACTCGTACCCCATGGCCTCGAGTAAAGGGTCTTTTAGGGGGCTCTGCACGCTGACATCCGCCGCGGCGGGCCTTGGCGTCGTCAGGGGTTGAAGTTCTTCCAGAATTTCCTGTGCGGTTTCGACCAGCTTGGCACCTTGCTTGATCAGCAGGTGGCATCCGCGCGACTGCGGCGAGTGAATCGATCCGGGTATCGCGAACACATCGCGACCCGCCTCGGTGGCCAGGCGTGCGGTGATCAGCGACCCCGACTGCAGCGCCGCTTCCACCACCAGCGTGCCTTTCGTGATGCCCGCGATGATCCGGTTTCGCAAGGGGAAATGAGCGGCCAGCGCAGGTGTGCCCAACGCGAACTCGCTCAGCAACAGGCCCTGTGAGGCAATGCGATGCGCGAGTTCCAAGTGCCGCTTGGGATACACCCGGTCGAGCCCCGTGCCGACCACCGCAATCGTGGGGGATCCACAGTCCAGCGCCCCTTCGTGGGCCGCAGCGTCTATTCCGAGCGCCAGCCCTGACACCACCACCCAACCAGCCTGTGCGAGGCTCTTCGCAAACTGGCGGGCGGTTTGCTCGCCCTGTGGCGTGGGATTGCGGCTGCCGACGATGGCGATCGCCTTGTCTTGCTCGAGCAGTTCCAGGCAGCCTTGGGCGTAAAGCACCAGCGGCGGATCGCAGGTGTCCAGCAATGGGCGTGGGTAGCGCGGATCCCCCAGCGGGATGAAAGCCCTTGTCGCATTCTGTCCGTCTTGCAGCCAGGCGAGAGTCAGGTCAATCAGCGAGTCAAGCCCAGCCGGTGCGGCGCACAGCGCCTGCGCCAGTTTGGGCCCCACCACCTCGCTGCGCGCTGCTACCGATGCACCTATCGCCGCTTGGGGCGAGCCGAACGCTGCCAGCAGTCGGCGCGCCGAGTCGCGTCCTACGCCTGGGGTTTCGAGCAACCTCAACCAGGCCGCCAACTCCAGACGGTCGATCACGTCACGAACCCTCGGACGGCTTCACGGCTTGGTGAAGCGATCGCCCACGCTGACCGGCTCTTTGACCGACAGGATCAACGCATATGACATTCGGGAAAAGACCTGGAAGACAAACAATTCGCCATGCCGCTCATCAGGCAGTTTCATCAAGGTCTTGCGCTCGTCGGTCGGGTCGACTTCTACGCGGCCATCGTGCCAAAGGGCCAGCACGTGGCCGCGCTCGAGCCCGTCACCTGCGCCCCGATTCAGCGCCACGATCTGGTTTTGGCCGCCAGTGATGGCATCGCCGTACATGGACACGATCTGCCCTGAAATATCGCCTTGCGGAGCGTGCGGCACGTAGTTCTGGTAGTCCCGCGCTTTCACGGGGGCCAGCCGATCGCCGATCATCCCTTCCAGACGGACGCTGGTCACGATGAAGGTGTCCGGGATCACTTCACGCTTGCCCTTGGGCGATATCTGTTCGCCGCCTTTTTGCACCAGTTCGGCTGTTCCCACATAGGCCGCTTCGTACCCGAGCAGCTCGCGCGTGGTCGGGTCCTTCAGTGGCTTGGCATTGCGAAACATGCGAAAAACCGTGTTCGGACTGTTGACACCCAGCACATAGGCCGTCTCGCCCCGCGACAACATCACACGCCCTTCCTTGGCGGCGACGATGCGTGGGGCGTCCTTGAGGAAGTCGCCGTCAAAGATCACGGCCTCATTGAGGAAAGGGTCGATGAGATGGAATGGAATCGACGCGATGGCCGCACTGGCGAGCTTCGACGAGCGCACCTCGGGCGATAGCTTGACCGTACCGCCACCGACCGCGCTGCCCATGCGCAAACGCGCGCGGCCATCGGACTTTTCCAGATAGAGGATCTGGCCGGGATAGATCAGGTGAGGGTTGCGAACCTGCTCGAGGTTCATTCCCCACAACTCAGGCCAGCGCCAAGCGCGCGTCAGAAACAGGCCTGAAATACCCCACAGCGTGTCGCCCGACTTGACCGTGTAGGAGTCCGGCGCATTGGCCGAGAGTTCGGACAAGGGCAAGCCGGCTTCGGCGACTTTCTGCGCTGCGCTGCGTTGCTGCTCGGTAAGCTCAAACGCGAACGCTGAGCCCGACGCAGCCACCGCCGCACAGGCGATCAGCAAGGGGACGGCCAGCGCAGCGAATGACGGGTGGCCGAGATGGAGACGAGGAGCAAAACGCATCATGCAATGAATCTCCCAACGAGCCGGCAACAGCGCCGAACCATGTTTTGGCCTGAGCAGGGGTGCCGAATGCTCGCACCTCGGTATCGGCCTGCGCGATTGGAAATTCAGCGAAAATCTCCAAGTGATTGAGAGGATTTTGCCCCGAACCCTTGGCTCGGCAACAAATCCAAAATCTCATTGTCCTTCGCTCGTGATGGCTCATCGCCGCTGATCCGCATCATGGGCCCAGATGAAGCTGCCGCGACTGCCACCATGACCAAGCTGACGATTCTTTGCTACCCCGACCCCAGGCTGACAACCGTCGCCAAGCCGGTGGCCCAGCTCGACGATCGCATTGCCACTTTGATCGACGACATGATCGAGACCATGTACGCCTGCGACGGCGTGGGACTGGCGGCAACCCAGGTCAATGTTCACGAGCAGTTGATCGTCATGGACATTTCCAAAACCCGCGACGAGCCGCTCGTTCTCATCAACCCGCAGTTGGTCTCGGTCAGCGACGAGCAGGTGGTCGACGAAGAGGGCTGCCTGTCTGTGCCCACGGTTTACGGCAAGGTCACGCGCGCTGCACGCATCCGGGTGCGTGCGTTGGGCCGCGAGGGTCAGGCGATTGAATTCGACGCCGCCGATCTGTTGTCCAAGTGCATTCAGCATGAAATGGACCACTTGCGCGGCAAGGTGTTCGTTGACTATCTGAGCTTGCTCAAACGCACCCGCATCAAGACCAAGATGCTCAAGCACGCTCAAGACAATGGTCGCTGACATGATTTTTTCGGGTCACCGCTGGTGAGGATCGCCTTTGCTGGAACGCCTGAGTTCGCGCGTGTGGCTCTGGCGGCCTTGCATCGTTCGGGCATCGAGGTGGCGCTGGTGCTGACCCAGCCCGATCGGCCAGCCGGCAGAGGCCAGCAGTTGCAGGCCTCGGCCGTGAAGGCGTGGGCTCTTGAGCATGCGATCCCCGTGATTCAGCCGCAGGGCTTGCGGCTTGACGGGCGCCATGCGGCCGACGCCGAACAGGCACGTTTGAGCCTGAAGGCCGCTCGCATCGACGCCATGGTGGTGGCTGCCTACGGCCTGATCCTGCCGCAATGGGCTCTGGAGCTGCCACCTCTGGGATGTCTGAACATTCACGGGTCTTTGCTGCCGCGCTGGCGTGGAGCTGCGCCCATCCATCGGGCCATCGAAGCGGGTGATGAGCGAACCGGCATCACCGTGATGCAGATGGAAACAGGTCTCGACACCGGGCCGATGCTGCTTGCCGAATCGATTGACATCGCGCCGAATGACACCACGGGCACGCT